>VFQS010000111.1_pt1 | contig 110562 bp, 91 predicted proteins | sample 3512361 | NCBI WGS metagenome assembly VFQS01 (sample SAMN10412375, study PRJNA504923) | tailings metagenome | isolation source: Relicate 1 Philex TSF3 active mining | place: Philippines | reverse complement strand
TGTTCTTGTTCCTCTGTTTCCACTTCAACCTGTTCTTGTGTATCCACTTCAATCTGATTTGTGGTGGATGGTAAGATAGAACTATGATCAGCAATTGCTGCGGTAGATGCTGCTGCTTGGATCAGATAAGTAGGAGTCTGTTGAATAACAGAATTCTCATCTTCAGATTCATTCACCTGTTGACTAACCTGTTGAATCGCATCGGATGCGGCAATAGATGTTGCCTGTTCTTGTTGTAATTGTAGTGCCTTTTCTTCCGCATCTTTGGCAGCTTGTATGGCTGCTCTGGCTGCTTCTTCAGCCGCTCGAGCGGCTTCTTCCGCGGCAAGAAGAGCTGCCTCAGCAGCCTCTTCGCGCTGGGCTTTTTCTAATGCTTCTCGTGCTTCTTTTTCTACTGCTTCTGCGGCTTCTGCAGCTAGTCGTGCGGCTTCTGCTGCTTGAGCAGCCTCTTCCGCCTCTTTTGCGTCTGCTTCTGCTTTTTCCCGTGCGATTCGTGCGGCTTCTTCTACTTCTCGCTGGCGATCCTCTTCCTCTTTTCTTGCTTTCTCTTCCTCTTCTTGTCGCTTTCTCTCCTCCTCTTGTATTTTTTCCATCTGTTTCTGTTCCCAATCCGCATCATAGGGTATTAATGCCCCTGACTCTCTTGCTAATTGCTCTACAGTATGACGAGTAGATGAATAGAAGAGTAAATCCATAATACGATCTTTTGCTGCTACAATCTTGCTAAAATCGGTATTGGCATCTTGAGCCTTATTAGGGTGTAGATGCACGGAGAGGGCACGAAAGGCTGTGTCAACCTCTTCTTTATCAACAGTGGGACGAATGTTCAGTGTAGAAAATAATTCGGTTATCTCAGCTGAAGAGAGATCGGTTAATTGATTGAGCTTCTGAATATGCTCTTCAAGATCTGTCTTTACTTCTTGGATACGTTCTTCCAATTCTGCCCGTTTTTGTTCGTGTGCTTGTTCTACATCGATTAATCGCACATCCGCTTTGTCTTTTTGATCACGATAATTCGGTAAATGGTCTTGATTCTTTCGTGCTTCATAGAAATCCAACATCTTATCTAAATAGGTGGACTCTACACGAGCATCTATCCAGTCTTGATAGGCATCGTATCGTGCCTGATATAGGCCCTCCAAATTTACATCGTTTAATTTTTCTCCTAAAATCAAAAATAAATCACCACCCGCAAATGGAGATCGAATGCGCGTTCGAATCATTTGATGATATTTCATCAATTGTTTCATATAATCCTGTTTAGCTGATCTGGATGGAGAGATGAGCTGTCGCAGACGATTCTTTTCATTATGAATGGCCTGTAATTGTTCATTATTGGATATCTTTGCCTCAGACACTTCATTGCTTACTCCATCCGCTTGATCGACGCTGTCTCTGTCTAGACGGGAAGTTACGTGTTGATAAATAACCATATATGCCTGTTTTGTAATATCGTCTTCATTCACTTTCTGTTGTGAGACCTTTGTATCTTCATACAGAATAGACTGTAACTCTGTTAAATGATTATGACTGTCTCCTCCATCTGGATAATAGAATCGTCGAAAGGAGTAATGAGGTTGATCGGGTGATGGATGAGGATGATACAGAATAATGCCAAACAGATGGTATTGATGTTCTGTCTTTTCACCTGAATCAGAGACAGAGGGTAGTGTGATATGGGAAGGAATATCCACACGCAGATCAGGATCAATCTGTTCTAGCTGATGGGGCTGTTCTGAGCGATGTATCGTGGTAAACAGAAAAGAGGAAGTGGGTTGAGGCTGTAGAACCGCTCGTTTCATACATCCTTCTTTCGTTTCGTCTTTCTGTTCACGTTGATAATATTCTACTACTTTTTGAAAAGACAGGGGGACATTACCCTGATAACCCTGTTTATAGGACGAAGCAGATTCATTTTTATCCGATAATAAGGCTTTTGCCATCAATGGAAAGTCAAGGATTTTTTCCTGAGAAGATGCTGTAACAGACGAAGAGCATTCCGTTGTTTTTACAAGAGAATGATACAATCGTTCAATGGTTTCTGACAAGAAGGGAATGTCTTTTAACTTTTCTACAAGGAGCTCTAAGAGTTCAGACGCAGAATATTCTTGATCATGATTGGATTTACTGAACAATTGGCGAACAATAAAATCAACCCGTTTGGGTTTGATAATGGGTTTGGATGAATCAAGTTCTTCTATCGTAGCGGGTAGGGTAAAAGAACCAGTAGAATGAGAGAGATCTTTAAAGATAGAACGAATTACGCATACAATTTCATCAGGAGTGGCATTGGTCTTCTCGGCATTTTTCCGACTGATGATTAAATTGAGTTGAGATGGATCGAGACATTGTTGATATTGAAGAATACGTTGACGAAAGATAGGAATGGAATAGAGAAGTTGAAGAACAGCAATACAGGCACTATTCTTTCCCTGACGTTTTATTCCACGTTTTGTGAAATGATCATCATTCGAATCTGGCATTTTACCCTCATTTTCCCCTGATTTTTTTTCCTCGCCATTCTCGTGTCCTTCTCTTGGTCTGTTTCCACTTTCAGGCCTATTTTCACTTCCAAGTCTATTTCCACTTTCAGGCTCCTTTCCGTCTAGTTGATTGGCTTCATCCCCTTTGTAGGTGATACATACACGATTTGATCCATCTGCCATTTTTTCAACCGTCACTTTTGCTTTTTTATCTTTCTTTGCAGCTTGAATACTATTTTCATTTGTAGATTGGTAATGAGATAACATTCGTAATGCCAGATTCTTAATGACTTTACGGATGGGTTCGCATTGATCTAGCATGATGAGATTTTTATCTGTATTACAGTTTCCATCAAAAAGAGCCTGTAACACCTGTTTCTTTTCTTCGAATGTGACAGATCCACTTTCTAGTCCAAATAATTCAAGTGCTTTTTCTTGATCTGATGTAAATACAGCATTAGTTTGTTTGGACGGATCTGGTATGGTCAGGGTTGTTCCAAACAGGATAATCTCTTTTCCCTGTTTTTTAGAGTCAGACGGGGCCTGTTTTTGAGAAGAGGGTAAGGCGGCAGCGGCCGCCACTACTGGAATGGGATCATGAGAGACATTAGAAGAAGCATTGGCAGAAGGAGCTGGCAGAAGGAGCGGAAGGAGCGGAAGGAGCGGGTGAAGAAGGAGGGGCTATATCTGGAATCATAGCTGCTGCTGCCACACTTGCCATCATAGGAATAGGAATAGCCATATGGGCTACAGGAATGGAAGGTTGTTGTGCGGGTTGTGCGGGTTGTGCGGGTTGTGCGGGTGCCTGTTGATTGGCATATTGGGCAGCGGCAGCAGCAGCCTGTGGATATAGATCTGGAACTGCCCCCGCATAATGTCGATAGCCTCCAAATAGGGAAGGATCATCCGGACTAGCGGGACTAGCGGGACTAACACCATTATGATGAATAGGACCTCCTCCACCTGTCATACGCATAATCGGTGTAGGATTTGCAACTTGTGGCAAAAGGGATTCTCCACCAAGTGAAGTCATTCTATCATATCCTTTTCTTTAAAAATACAAAAAACAACATATGATTCCTATTATTCTAAACGTAGGGTGGGACTTAAAAGGAAAACAGCCTAAGAATGGAAAACAGAGGACATCAGAACGATGGACACTTTTCCATTAGAATCACAAACGCGCAAACGCAAGATAGAATGTAAGCCAGAATTGGTCATTTCCAGTTTACAGAGATTTTATAGCACTCATCCGGACATTCAAAAAGTATTGAGTTATTTGAATGGTGACGCTCCATTGAGTTTACGTATCATTGATTGGTTCGTTACAAAATATAGTAGAAAATGTTTCATTCGCTATCCATTAAATGGTCAAGAGTTTCTTGTCTATCTGAGCTACAAAGGGCAGTTAAAGGCATATTCTAAACAGTATTTTGATCCAAATTGTCGACGTGAACGTATTATGTTTAAGATTCCAAGTCATGATCCTTTTATGACAACGATTGGAAAGTTGAACTTTTTCCGTTGGGCATTGGAAACAAAAATCCTAGATTACATTGAAACCCATCAGGATGAGATCCGTACAGGTTATAATGTATATTTGAAAGAGACGATTCAAAATCAGAAGAAGAATAAATCGGAGTCAGTGGGAGAAATGGAGATGAAGTCAGCCGAAAGCTCACCTAATTCTACTGCTTCAAATGAGGATCAATCCATTTCACCAACAATTGTGGGATCCTCTTCATCTATTCGGACAACACGGAGAAGAACAAAACAGACACCTTCTTCTTTAAATAAATTACAGGTCTATACGACTCCTATTGTTCTTGATTTCAATTGAGTGATTATTGTCCTTGTGTATTTTTCGGACGATAGACAAAGCGAATATCATCCATTTTTGGACGCAAATCCTCCACGACTCCTACTGGTTGAGGAGGAGCGACAGGGAGCAACCATCTAGATTCAATATTACGTTCCATGATGGAATTGGATTCGCGTTGATATCCATTATTTTTATCTTCATATACACTTGCTCGTAATTCACGTGTCATATTTCTTGAATCCGATGTGGTATCATATTTCATGAAATAGTCTTGTTGTGCTCCCCGTTCAACCTCTGGATCAAAACGCGGTTGAGAACGATAACTGCGATCTGTAGTTCGACTATTATTTGGCATCATATCATAAAATGGAGCTTGTTGTTGCATATCAGGGCGACTATAGACTCCATATTGACCAGCCGTCTGCCAGTGTTCGAATTGACGAGCATTAATAGCATCTACGGATAACACTTCACGTCGTGTTCGTGGCATAAACTGTGGCATTGGAAAGGCAGCACGATGATCATCCGTATGTTTTGTTGGATAAGATGGTTGTGACATTTAAAGAGGGTTACTATCTATGCTCTTAATATGTTTATTTTACCCTATATTTACAATAAAACGCAATGTGGGCATTTAGTGATTTATCAGTGGAATCTATTGACAATATCGGGTAAGAAGTTATGGGAAGAATCGGATAAGATGAAAATAAAAGAGGATATTTTAGATCCAAATGGTCTTGTATTCTCTTCCCCTCCTAAACAGTATGGATCGATTGTCTTCTGTGAATTAGATAAAACCCAGTTAGCAATGGAGGATTATTATTGTTGGGAAGAAATGACCGCCGAAGAATTGGAGCAGGATGTATTTTGTTGGCGAAAGTATTATACAATTGGTCCAGTAGTCACCTCAATGGATTCCGATCTCACGATGTATACAAAATGGTTTCCTACACCGGACTCTATTGTATTAGAGCCATCCGTCTGTCATCACCTTTTTCAACAACTTATCCAACATCACATGTCAACCATCTAAACGTTTACCACATTTTCTAATATAAAGAGACGGATCATACAGTAATGGATTCTCATCGTCATAAGACTTATAAGCGTTCTACAGCCTATGAATCAAAGGAGTCGGATCGGTCAGATCCACTTCGTTCTATACTAGAGGAGGGAGCAAAGGATGCGTATTCGCGGCAATGGCATCGTATTGAGCGTGGATTGAGATTGAATCGTCTGCGATTGTTTATTGAAGAGATATCGCCCCATTATCAAATGTCAAAGGAGGAAAAGGACCAGTTATTTGTATATCTTCAAAAGGCATTGGATAAGAAACTATTGAATACATTAAAAGTGGTTCAGTATGATACAGCAACACAGAGAATTCTATCCATTAAGGGGTTGGATATGAAGAGAAATGAAGAAACAGGCAATCTTCATTATGAATTGAATGCGAAGAAGCCAAAAGAGACAGGAACACGTAAGCGTAGAAAGGATGATGTGCCATCGGTATCGGTTTCAGGATTGGAGTCGCTCTCTTCCGAGGCATCTGTCTAAAAATTGATGGTTTATAAATGAAGGGAGTAAGAAAGAGAATAAAGATTTCGTCTTCTGCTAGATAGAAGAACTATGCCAACATTTCATGAAAAAGTAAAGGATTGGATAACATTATTAGAAAATTGGTTATCTTATCCTGATGATTCTGTTCAGTTGGAGCAATGGATGGATTCAGCAGAAGAACTGGCCTATTCATTTGAGTTTACGGACAAAGAGGAGGTGTATATCGATCAGATTTTAAACGCATATGAAGAGCAATTCAATGTGCGATTGAAACAAAAACAACGAGAATGGGAGGCGGTGGATGGACCGACTACAGAGCAATTGAACGAATTACTAGAGAGAAAGCAGACCGAGCAGCGAACGGAAGAATGGTATCGTCAGATGTCAGAAATCATTTCCGCCAGTGAGCTCGGTCAACTCTTTGCGGCACCTCGCCAGCGTGCCAAACTGGTTATGTCAAAGACATTGCCTTATCAGCCTCGTAATCAACCCCTTGCTGTATATTCGGATCAGATGTCGGCATTTGATTGGGGGATTCGGTTTGAACCGGTTGTCAAACAGATTTATGAAGAAAAATACGGAGTCATCATCAAAGAACTAGGACGTCTTCATCATCCTGAACAGCCAAAATGTACTGCTTCACCCGATGGATTAATCTATGAGTGTCCAAAGGGAGTTCGGAAAGGTCGTCTGATTGAGATTAAATGTCCTGTGAGCCGTGAAATGGATGGATCTATTCCAAAAGATTATTATACACAAATGCAAATGCAATTACATGTAACTGGCCTTCATCATTGTGATTATGTGGAGGCCGAATTTGCGTCACCCTATCAACAGCAAATACCCAAACACGGACCCGCAGAATATTCGGGTTTTATAGCCCTTCTCTTTCTTCGCGATCAACAAACCGACCATTCTCCTGGACGGTTTGAATATCGCTACAGTCCTGTCAATGTCGATTATGACTGGCTACCTATGTTAGATGTTCATGAAGAGATCGTAGAAATGATTCCATGGAGACTCATGAAATGGTCAGAACAACTCGTCGTTCGCAATGAAGAGTGGTGGAGTTCTCTACAGACGACGTTGAAGACATTCTGGGAAGACGTAGAGCGAGCAAAACGAGGAGAATTTACGATTCCCGAATCCACAAGACCCACTAAAAAGGCCAAAGTGACTCCTTCTCCGCTCCTCGGTTCTGTCCCATCTACTGCCTGTATGATTCAATTTCACAAACTAGATGAGAATGGCCAACCCTATTCGGCAGACAGCATGGATGGCTTGTAAAAAGATAAGACAAGTTCCTGTCGAGGGGCAGAACAATGATCTGGATAATTCCGCTTGTAATTATTGGTTAACTGACGATAATTTCCTGTTTTTGATAGATAGGCCTCAGTATCCGTGGCATAACAGGAGCGACTATTTACACATGATAATGACGAAGGATCGCGTGCCGGTGGCAACTGATCCTCCAGCAAATGATAAGGCTCTTTATTACGCAATTCAACAGGTGCGGGCTTGCCCGGAAGATACTCGACTAAGGGTGAATCCGCCAACTCTTCAGAGGAGCGAGAGATGGATACGTTTGAGGATGCTTTTAACACATCTTCAAATGGCTCTAAGGAATCCGTCAACCACCATTTTTTTTGAGAAGGCGATGACAGATTGTATCCCTGAACATCCAGTTGATAGGAAAAGAAGATGGTAATCATAAGAAAGAATATACCATATATAAATTGTCTTGGAATCATGATAGAGAATTCTAATTAATCCGATCAAATATAAAAAATTGAAAGCGACATAAAGCGGTAAAACGCGTATAGAACTAAATCCGGGGAAACATGTCCATGATTAGTATGAAGGTGGTTAAGCGTAACGGCTCGTTGGAGGACGTGTCTTTTGACAAGGTCTTGCTTCGCATTCAGTTGGCGGCAAAGGGGTTGGAGGTGAATCCGACATTGATTGCGCAACGAACCCTTCTTCGTATTTATGATGGTGTGAAGACAGCGGAATTGGATGAGTTGGCAGCTCAACTGTCTATTTCACTGATGACAACGAATCCCGATTATGGTATTCTGGCTTCACGCATCGCCATTTCCAATCATCATCGCAATACATCGGATAAATTCACGGATGTCGTGTTTGAACTGTCCAAACAGACGGTAGAAAAGACGGGTGAAGTCATTTCTAATATATCGGAGGAATTGGTCGAACTCTGTCAGAAACATGGGGATCTCATCAATTCCAAGATCGATTATCAACGTGATTATTTGTTGGATTATTTCGGCTTCAAAACACTTGAAAAACTACAATATCTCCTTCGTAACACGAAGGGCAAGACTCTGGAACGTCCGCAACATCTGATGATGCGTGTTTCTTTGGCGCTGTGGGGTTCAGTGGATTTGGAGAAAGCATTTGAGACCTATGACATGTTGAGTCAGAAATACTTTATTCATGCGACACCGACCAACTTTAATGCGGGAACACCTCGTCAACAACTTTCGTCGTGTTTTCTTCAATCAATGAAAAGTGATAGTATCGTTGGTATCTATGACACCTTGAAAGATTGTGCGATGATTAGTAAATATGCGGGTGGTATTGGTCTCCATATTCATGATATTCGCGCGAAAGGATCATTGATTCGCGGAACAAATGGAACCTCTAATGGAATTGTCCCGATGCTACGTAACTTTAATGATACAGCACGCTACGTTGACCAAGGTGGCGGCAAGCGCAATGGTTCCTTTGCTATCTATTTGGAGCCTTGGCATGCGGATGTGGAGGATTTCTTGAAGTTGAAGCTGAATACGGGTTCAGAGGAGGAGCGTTGTCGCGACTTGTTCTATGCCTTGTGGGTGCCTGACTTGTTTATGGAGCGTGTCGAGAAGAATGAGCCGTGGACACTATTCTGTCCTGCGGAGGCGCCTGGCTTGTCGGATGTCTATGGAGAAGAATTCCGCGCGCTCTATACCAAGTATGAACAAGAAGGCCGTGGTCGCAAGCAAGTGGACGCACAAAAACTATGGTTCAAGATCTTGGATTCACAGATTGAGACGGGCACTCCTTACTTGCTCTACAAGGATGCGTGTAATGAAAAGTCCAATCAGAAGAATTTGGGAACGATTAAGAGTTCCAATTTGTGCGTTGCTCCAGAGACCTATATCCTAACCGATAAAGGGCAGTTTCAGATTCAGACGTTGGCAGGACAAGAAGTTCGTGTATGGAATGGAGAGAAGTGGTCTACCACAACAGTGATGAAAACGGGTGAGAATCAACGATTGGTTACCGTTCACTTAAGCAATGGGGCTCAAATTACATGTACACCATATCACAAGTTCTTGATCCGTGAAGGTTATGAGGATAAACGATCTATTAAGGATGTGAAGCGTGTAGATGCGTCTGACCTTAAAACAGGTATGACGCTTGTTAAATTTGGATTACAAACTATTCATTCTGATGAAAAAGGGGATATTCCATTCCCTTATACACATGGGTTCTTCTGTGGAGATGGAACCTATCATAAAAATCCAAGTGGATATATCGGAAAGGGACTCAGCCTCTATGGTGAAAAGAAGAAACTTATCCCTTACCTCCAAATCCGAAGTTCATCCTATACTGAAGATTCACAGGGCAAAATCAATACAATGTTGCCAGATGAAATTCCAGATAAATTCTATGTTCCTATGAATGCGTCTATCATGTGTAAATTAAATTGGTTTGCTGGTTTGCTAGACTCGGATGGATCTGTGGCAAAAAATGGTGGGAATGAATCACTACAAATTGGATCTATTCATTTTGAGTTTCTAGATAGAATCCGTTTAATGCTCCAAACACTTGGAGTTCAAAGTAAAGTTACACTTTTACATAATGAGCGTGTTACACTCTTGCCTGATGGTAAAGGGGGTCGCAAAGAATATAATTGTAAACCAATCTATCGTCTTCTTGTTTCATCATCGGGTCTACATATTCTAACGACTCTTGGACTAACTTGCCATCGTCTTACAATTAACGGAGCCCTTCCGCAACGTAATGCTGAACAATATATCAAAGTTGTATCGGTTATAGATGAAGGACGCACCGACGACACCTACTGCTTTAATGAGCCAGAAAATCACGCAGGTGTCTTTAATGGTATTCTTACAGGAAACTGTACAGAGATCGTTGAATACTCGTCACCCGATGAGACCGCTGTCTGTAACCTCGCCTCCATCGCCCTCCCCTCCTACGTCAACACGAAAACACGAACCTTTGATTTCAAGAAGTTACGTGAAGCGGTCAAGATTGTGATTAAGAACCTGAATCGTGTGATTGATATTAATTACTATCCAACTCCTGAGACGCGAACTTCCAATATGCGACATCGTCCAGTCGGTCTCGGTGTTCAAGGTCTGGCAGATGTCTTTGCGCTCCTCCGTGTTCCATGGGAATCCGATAAAGCATCGGAACTGAATCAATTGATCTTTGAACACATTTACTATGCCGCAGTGGAATCCTCTTGTGAAATCGCAGAGAAAGAGGGCCCTTATTCTACATTTGAAGGATCTCCGATGTCACAGGGTGTCTTTCAATATGACATGTGGAAGGTAACACCTCTCACAGCGCATGAGGGACAAATTCAATGGTCAGCTGTTTCCGAGGAGAAGGATCAAACATTGCCATGGGCTGAATTGAAGGAGCGTGTGAAGAAGCATGGTGTCCGCAACTCGCTTCTCGTGGCTCCTATGCCAACGGCTTCTACGTCACAAATTCTTGGGTTTAACGAGTGTATAACGGGTGATACATTAGTATCCCTTACAAATGGCTTAGCTAAACGTCTAGACTCATTCACTAACGAATCTAAGAAAATCAACGCATATGACGAGAAAACAAGAAATATTATTCATGATACTCAATACGAGTTTATGGATAAGGGTGAAAAAGATATTCATATTATTACATTGATGGATGGTAGAAAAATAAAGTGTACTAAAGATCATAAAATTCTAACACAAAATGCTGGTTGGATGAATGCAGGAGACATTAATAAGAATGATGTTCTACTAATTTCTCCGATAGGAACAGAAGATATTTCCTATTCTGATGAAAAAGAATGGTATTTGGAAACAAATGGATATACATTTCGTATGGATTCGACATCTGAACGAGAAAAGGCACTTGCATTCTCGCGAATTCTGGGATATATTCGCACAGATGGTTCTATTCAAGAAAGTGGTAAAATAACCGCAATCTTTGGAACAACACATGATTCAAATACATTCATTCAGGATTGTATGTTAATCTATAATGATACTCAAAAATACAAGAGTAAATTAACAGAATCATCTTGTATTGAAGTTTCAATTTCAGGTGTTCTTGCATCAGCTATACGATCGATCAAGGGAATGCCACATGGACGTCGAGTGTCACAAGAATGTCATTGGCCAGATTTTATCCAATCAGAAAATTGTCCTCGTGCAATTCTAAGAGAATTCTTGGCAGGTATATTTGGAGGCGATGGACATTCTCCATGTTTAATTAAAACTCCTAATTCATATACATTTAGTCGTATTAATATTAGTCAAACATGTTGCCCTCAACACAAGGATCATATGATTAGAGAAATGGAAAAAATGTCAAATTTGCTGAAACGACTTGATATTAAAACCAGTTCAATTTCATATCGTAAAACAAAGGTATCATTTGGTCGCGAAGCTTATCAATGCGGAGATACAGAACATATTTCCATTAAATTATCATTATCTCCATCTATTGAGACATTTGACACCTTTATGAAAAATGTAGGTATTCGATATTGCTCTCATAAATTGTATCGATTTGAAATTGCTGCCTCATGGGCACGATATATTAAGATCATTTTGGAGCAATATAATACGATTCTATCATCTGCATATCAGATAACACAGAAAGAACAAGGTAAAGGACGTCATCAACGATCGTTGGAAAAGGCAATTAGAGAATATGAAAAGAATAATTGTTTGATAAGTGAATATTATTCACGACCATCTATTGATTTATTCTACGACTATATTAGATATTCCAAAAAATCAAACACTATCTATAAAGTTAGTTCTCTAAATTTTAGAAACATTATGAATGCAAAACAATTCTTAGAAGAAACAAAAACAGAGAACATGTTTAATACTACATTGAAAAAAGGGGGAATTACATATGCAACAGATAAATCTGGAAATTTACCGGTATATCAAATGAAAGTAATTGATAATAAAATGAGTGACATCCAAGAAAATGTTTATGATATTAATGTGGAAAATACACACACTTTTATTGCAAATGGAATTGTAGTTCACAATTGTGTCGAACCAATCACCAGTAATATTTATACACGACGAACCCTAGCAGGTGAGTTCATCGTCATTAATAAATATTTGATGGCTGATCTGAAGAAGTTGGATCTATGGAACGAGATGATGAAGCAGCAGATTATTGCGCGTAATGGTTCCGTTCAGGGAATCGACTTGATTCCCGAGTCGATTCAGAAGCTCTATAAGACATCATGGGAGATCAAGCAGAAAACACTAATTGATATGGCTGCCGCACGTGGTGCGTTTATCTGTCAATCACAGAGTTTGAACTTGTTTGTGGCTGATCCGAATTATGCCAAGCTGACATCGATGCATTTCTATGGATGGAAGCGTGGTCTGAAGACGGGTCTCTATTATCTACGAACGCGTGCGCCTGTTATGGCTCAGAAGTTTACCATTGATCCTGATCTACAGAAGGCAGCGGCCAAGTCAGAAATGGAACGATCTCTTAAAAAGAACATGTCATCGGAAACAGAAGAGTGTCTGATGTGCGGATCATAATCACTCTTGTCTCATCTTGTCGCTATTTCTTCAAAATTTTAAATAAATAATTGTCTTTTTTTATTCATGGATGTGAATGAAAACAGACAAGGAATAACCTTGAAGTAAAGTAGCAATGTCCTATTCTACTCCTATACGATCTATGAATCAAGTGGCCCATGAATTAAAGCAAAAGTTAAAAGAGGGAAAAGGATGGGAGAAATTAGGAGAATCAGTAAATTCCATTTCCGAATTGATTCTTGCGATTGGAAATTCAGAGGGTGATGAATGGGCCGATCAATTAAAAGACAGAGAGGGTCATCCCTTATTTTCTACAAGACAGGAAAAAGAACGATTTACGGAATTACTCCGCAATGTTGCTCCTATGATCCGTCAGTCTCTCCATCCTTCTTCCCACCATGGAGGAGCAGATCCGCTTCCCACTTCATCTACTCCGTTTGAAAGTCTACCCATCTCTACACCCTCTGAATTTTCGATGCCACCGATGGATATTGATCTGGATGGAGCATTTACATCACTTGTAAATAAAACAGAGCAGATCAACCAATTTGCGGAGGGACTGTCTTCACAATATGGTTTAACTCGTCTGGAGCGTGATTATGACAAAGAGGATGATTTTCATCTTCTTCCTGAACCAATTCGGGTCATGATCGGATCGCTTGGCCCAACAGGGTTATCGGTTAAACAAGTATTGGATCAAATTAAAATCCCTTATCGTTTTATTGTTTTTATTGTCTATCTGTATTTGGATATTTCCAGATTGGCCGCTTCTACGGCAGGATTTCATGCTCAACAGAAGGTCTTTACGATTGCTCTTGCACTTCTGGAGCTATTTCGTGGAGACTGGAAAAAGGCCATTCTAACATTTATGGGATTGTATGGTTCAACGCCATTACTAGCGGGTCAAATTGCTAAAGTGTTTTTGTATTTATTTGAGCGTCTATCTCCAACGATTCAGGATCGCATGATTTACGGGGCATGGGATACTTCCAAATCACTCTTATTGGGTGTTCTTCTGTCGATTTTCCAAATTACAGCACCGATGTCTGTCCGCAAACCCTTTATGGATGTATTACAGACCTTGACAGATGGAAAGAAACAGCTGAATCAATCATTGGTAGAAGCAGGATTAGAGCCACGATCGGATCAATTTGAACCGACATGGAGTGACATCAATCGCTTACAGGCAGTCAATGATGATCCCGTATTTATCTGTTCATGTGAATATCAAGAACTCATTAAAAATGTAGGTGAATCCGCCATGATGAGACTCATTTTACAATTATTGCGCATGCCTGTAAATGAAGAAATGCGTAAGAAATATACATGCGTAGATCGAACACCCTGTAAACCCTACGTGGAGGCACTTAAAGAAGAACAAGCTCCTTCTGCTCCTTCTGCTCCTTCTGCTCCTTCTGCTCCTTCTGCCACTCCTGTTCCTATGACAGAACCGGTAGTCATGGAACCCTCATTATCTGTTCCTGTTCCACCAGCCATTCAAGAGGCACAACAGAGTATGGAACAAACAAAACAAAATATGGAAAAGGCACAACAAACCATGAACTTCGCCAAATCCATTACACAACGTGGGGGAAAAACACGTGGTCGGCGTTTGCGATATTCGAGAAAGGGTAAATAACTTATTCTACTGATACACCTACGAGCCCATGAATAAAGACAAGGTATTCTTTAGGAAAACCCCAGAAACAAGAGGGAGGCTGATCCTGTGGGGGGAGACGACGACCTGACTGATTTTGACCATGAGTAAAGGCAACAATCATCTGTTGAGGTGGCGCCTCTAATACACTTGATTCACGACCTTTAATCCATGACTCTCCTTCTGCCAATGATACTTCAGGAAAAGGTCTGTCTTTCCAGACGGATTTGTAAAACGTCAAGGTTGCTTCTGAAATGCGTTGGGAGAGAGGGAGTTCCAATGGAGGAATATTAACAGCACTCGTTCCCTTCTTCAAATCATATAATGCGATGGTAGTGCAACAAACAATCTGTGGAGATGACTGGCCCACTTTTCCCTTCATAAGCCAAGCCACACGCCGACGAAACGAAGTCGGAGGATAATGATCATCGTCATCCATAAACAGTATAATGTCATGTGTTGCTCCGCCAATACCCACATTTCGCTTTTCACCAATACTTCGTCGCCCCTCCAATGGAATATACTTGATCTTCAAATGAGGGACTTTGATCTGGAATTCGGCGAGCTCTTTTGCCATCAGATGAGGAGATGTATCATTATCTTCTACTACAATCCATTCGATCAAACGCTGTGGATAATCCGTTGCTAATAAATTATGAAAAGCAATCTCCATCAGTTTTTTTCGCTGAAAGGTAGGAGTGATAATACTAATGGATGGACAATCCTTCTGTTCCAATACAGGTGGAAGATGACGAATACCCTTTTTAGGACGAAGAGCAAGACAGCCCTTTAGAGGATCCACCAATGATTCCCATCCATTCCATACAACAGACCGTTGAATCCAATCGCTATGACCGTCTGCCATCCATCGTGAACGATAGTTCTCGGCGATGTCCTCTGTCTTGAAAAAGATGACATTTATATGATCCATATAATCAGAATCGGCTGACACCTCGGACAGAAATAACCAGTTATGATAGGACCAAGGAAAAAAACCATAGACAGGAATCTGAAAATGGATATGTAGATCAACAGAAGAGGGTGGAATACGAGCTTCCAATACTTTTGGACGAATACAGATACACTTCAACTCATTTACCGCTTTTTTCAAATCTGATTCCCATCCATTGAGATCAGACAATGGACGTCCATCATGAACGACAAAATGGCTTGTAAAAGAGGCAGGCATCACACAAATAGATGTGACCCTTAGAATAGGTTTAAGTTGTATGGTATTAGTAGTATACGCATAATAAGCGAATGTCTGAAAAGAGAGAATTATCTTATATTGAATGGCGTAATCACTGGGCATGGATGGAACAAATGAAGGGGAAAAAATGGGAACAATTGCTTCAACGTGAGAAATCTCATTATGACAAGTTGGCCAATCAGAAGCCGGTCAAATCGCTTGCCAAGGAAATGGAGAAAGAAATCACAGAAGCACGACAGTATCTCTATCTCTCTGGATTTCAGGCGGGTTCCGGATTATTAGATATTACAATGACACCTGATAAGCAATTTTATTGGAAGCGATCATGGCACAAAAGATACAAAAAAGCACATGATCTCGATGTAGATCAAGAGCATGTCTGGTATATTACAGACGGAGACGATCCAAATACCTATCAAGTAATTTGTGAGGACCATCATGGGAAAATGAAATGGAAGAAGAAAGGTGTCTCTCCCAATATTGCGGTCATCGGGCCATTATGTTATTTTATTGGAACAAATCACAAAGGAAATAATAGTATATTATACGTATGTAATGCCTCTACTGGAAAGCAAATACATCGGATTTATGAAGAGAAGGATGAAGAGAAATCAATTGGTTTGATCAGGGCATCTTATCGTACCCTCTACATGATTTCGGATGATCCAACACAGAGTAGCACCTATCGTGTTCATGGACAGGATCTTCAGCCTGTATTTCAAGGATCACTTTTTCAAATGCCACTTGGTTGTCATCCTGAACATGGGGAAATGGGGCTTGTTCGTGATACGATTCACACACCTTGGAAACCATATGGGCGTGGGATGCGTCATTGGAAATTACCGCGTGAAGAAATTCTATGGATGAATGTAACAACGGGGCATGTCATTACTGTTCATGAAGGATCAGAATGTTTGTGGTTTTGCTCGCAGGTCTCCCATTCATTGGAGCCAAAAGTATTGCTTCGTCTGAAAGCAGGATCTTTTTTCTATAATGAATGGGAAGCCTGGGAGCAATCAAACCAGCAGCGTTTTATGGTCCAATGTCCAATGGATGTCCCTTTTGTGCTATACGCCTTTCAAGACCGTCTCGCACGTCACCCCCCTTCGTGGCCCATCCTGAAACCCATTTCCTTTAAGCCCCTAGAAGTCCATAAATGGCACACGGTCTCAGCGGATGGGGAGCGTATTCCGTATGTGGTGGTTCATGAAAAGGGTGTGAAACCGATGGGTCAATTGGTCTATGTCTATGGGGCCTATGGATCAAATACCCCAGTATTGTGGCCTCATTCATTCTGGCTTCCTCTTTTGACCCGAAAATGGGCGATTGTATATGCATTTGTTCGCGGTGGCGGTGATCATACCGAAGAATGGGCCAATTCAGCTCGACGTGAATTCCGTCATCGCACAGTAGATGATTATGAGGCGGTCATTCGTGCCACTCAACACCGTCTTCATCTTACTCCTCGTCAAACCGTTCTCTACGGACGTTCCGCAGGAGGATTACCCGTTGGAGCCATTGTGGCTCGTTGGCCAAATGGTGAATTAGCAAAGGCGGCCTTTACCGAAGTCCCTTACGTAGATATATTACGAACAAGCACCAACCCAGATCTACCATTAACGGTAGGAGAATATGATGAGTTTGGTAATCCATCCAAACGTCTTGTTAATTTCCGAGAACTCCTCCATGTATCACCCATCAATTCCTTACCGGCAGAAGGAGCGCCTGGTATATTTGTTCTTTCTCGTGTTGGCCTGAAAGATAATCAAGTCTACGCATATGAATCCTTCAAATGGATTCAACGACTACGCGGTTATGTCTCTCCTCACGATCAACAAAAGGATACGGATCCGAAACAGAAATATGTAATATTTGAAAGAAACGAAAAACATGTGTATCGCGTGGAGACATTTCCTCACTTTCGTGGATTGGATTTGGCGATTCTGGATTCATGGCTTCATCAATCACTCTCTGTATGATTCCGGCTTATCATCCTCTTTTTATCTCCATCCTTTCGCGTAAAAAAAATCTAACTATCGAATATAGAATCACAAATGGCCAACGGATTGAATGCTCCTCGTAACACTGTCGGTGGACGTCGTCGTAATCGTCGCAATCGCAAGAACACAGTCGGTGGCAAGCGCCGCAAGGATCGCCGCAACAAGACACATGGTGGCAAGCGCCGCAATCGCAAGAACCGCACCGCCAAGCGTCGCAACTAAATCTCTTCGGTATTCCGAACTTTTATGAATCGCTTGTTGAAGCACCCCCTTTGTTCACATCAAACCGGATCAAACAGACAGACCCCTGCTGTTTCTGTGCGGATGTCTTCGCCCGTGGCTTAGGCATTGAGATCGCACCAGGTAACCATCGTTGTATATATAAATCTCTGTGTTGTGCGTGACCACCATAGCGCTTTATTCCATCACGATGTTTTGCTGTTCCATAACCTTTACTACCCATTAAATCATATCGCTCATTTACTTCTGGATTCTCTTCCGCAAATGTTTTGATCCAACGATCATGTGCCACTTTCGCCAAAATGGATGCTCCTGCCACCGCAATGTATTTGTTATCACCTTCAATTACCAGCTCTTGCTCTCCCTTCCAATCATCCAAAGCAAGTGTCCCATCAATAATTAAACGAATATCGGATCCATCCGATCCATCCCATATTGTAGCTAATGCACGACGAAAGACTTCGCGGTTTGCCCACTGAATACCTCGTTCATTGATTTCATGAACATGAACGATTCCCACTCCACATGTTTCTAGGCAAGCTTGTAGTTCATCTGCTAGCCTTTCACGCTTTTTAGGGGCAATCTTTTTCGAGTCACGAAGTTGAATAAATACTTTTCGTTGCTCCTCTGTCCATTCTGATTCAGAAGGTAAACATACGGCACCACCCATCATGGGTCCAAAGAACGGGCCACGACCTGTCTCATCTACGCCAATTTCTATCTTCTCATCGATCTTGAATCGTGCCTGTAATCCACTCGTCATTCTTATTCAATCAATCACTTTTCTTTCCGTGTCTTATCTTACTCTTCTGTCAGCAAATCTATCAATTTTATTTAACAAACCCACAACTTAGTAGATTATACTGATCTATGAGGATTCATCTAGGAATTATTGGATTACTTCTTGTTCTTCTCCTCGTATTATGGATAACCACTCCTTCATCCCCATGGTCTACTGAAGGATTTGATATGGTCAATACACAGGTCATTAGTGGACGATACATTCGCCTAGAAAACAAACAAGTTGGATGTATGAATCTGGCTGATATTGCCGTCTATTCAGATAAAAATGGTAAGAATCTTGTTCAACCTTCTATGAAAATCACAAAATCAAGTCCATATGGAAATCCAGATCAATATCCTGAAACGAATCTAATGGATGGAAATCCAAACACGATGCTTGTCACAAGTTGTCAAGATCAAGCATGGGCACTTATTGATCTCGGTTCGGTCGTTCCTATTTATAAAATCGTCGTCACCAATCGAAAAGATTGCTGTCGTCAGCGCGCAAACGGAACCATTTTGAGCATTTTAGATAACAATCAAAATGCCATTTTTGTCGCCAATCCCATTAAAGACAAGAAACAACGTATTACCTATGAAGAAAATGACACGGAAAATAAAAACTTGAAAGATTATTATGTAACCTTTACCTATTTTCCACCCTATCCCGTTCCTTTTGGCGACTTATCCCCTTCTATGTCCTTGGATCCACCCACCTCGATTGACAGTGTTCCTGGATGGTCACCCAATAGTCCGCATATGAATCCATCCGATATGGTTTCCAATGAAACCGTGGAGAGTTGTCGGCAACGAGCACTGAATGGAAATTATGTAGCATGGGGATATCGTAAGGATAATCATCCATCACCTGAATGGAGAAATACGTGTTATTTGTATACAGATGAAATGAAACCCTATTCGGGAAATCCACAAGATAATATTCATTTAACAGGATGTCTACGTCCAGGAGAAAAAATCGAACTCGGCTGTAAAGTGCCCAATGATCCCAATTCGTATCAACCCAATGATCGTCTAAAATGTCGCACCTTGAGCACACCCTTTAATGACGAAGGAGCTGGAAATGCAGTCTACCTTGATCGACATGATGTTCGCTGTGACTCCAATGAAGTCTTAGGACAGTTTCGTCTAGTTCGTGAATGGAATGACAAGGGTTCAACGGGACGTTATCGATATGACTATACATGTTGTAGAATTCAGTCACCCGCTTTTTCAGACGATATGCTTCCTTCTACTATCAAGTCATTGCCTGATGAGTTACGACGTATTCAATCGACGATTCAATCCATTCAAGAAGAAATCCAGAAACCACTTCAGTCAGCGTCTCTTCCCTCAGAGATCAAAGAAATACCCAATAAATTGGCATTGATCCAAGAAGAGGTAAAACGAATTCAAACTCAATTACAGAGACCTATTACGGATTCATTGCCACTGGATGTCAAGGATGCTCCCTCTAAATTGGCGGTCATACAGACAGAATTAAAACAAATCGAACAGAAACTCAGTAATCCATCGCTACCTCCAGCCATACAAGAAGCACCAACAAAACTAGCAGCACTTGAAGGAGAAGTCCAGCGAATTCAGCAACAATTACAAAAGTCGTCCACATCATCCAGCACGATTCCCGTTTCCTCTCCTGCTCCTGCGTCTCTCTCTGGTTCTTTATCCTCTTCCACACCCTCACTTGAATCCACAAAGTCTGCCCCACTGCCTGTGCGTGAAGATATCGTTCCACAGACAGATTTATCAGAAATTGGATCGACTGCCAAGCAACTTGGAACACAGTCTAGTTTGCTACGAGATATTCAAGAGGTGATTCGCAATGAAATATATTCAAATCGTTCTACGACTCCATTATTGTAGAGAATCATTTCTACTATGTATGATTTCCGGTCTTGAAAGATTTCATATTCTACGTTGTATAATAACTGATAAAGAGTAGAGATGAAACTTTCACCCATTCAGATCCTATTCTTACTTATTTTGATCATTACTCTGTCTGTCTATTTTGGCAAATCTCGTTCACGTTTTGAAAATGAGCTGACCGTTTCCATGAGAGAAGTGGATACGGATGGATCCTTTCAATTAGGGCGTCCCGCATTTGTTCCACAAGAAGAGCCATTTGTAGGGGCAAAGAATAATGCTACGGTTGTTCCTGTTACATCCACCGCATATGATGCCATGACATTAAAACAGCGTGCGGATATGCTAAAAGAAGTTCAATCACTGGTTCGTAATGAATTATTAGCTGCTCGTCAATTGGATCGGTTGAAGAAAGAAGTGGAAGAAGATGAGGATGAACTGGAAGAAGATTCCTATGCAAAACAGCAAGGTAGAGATTTTCATCGTCGCTGTAATCTATCAGAGGATTCAGAGGATCAATACCGTTGTCCTAAGAATCCTGATGGAAGTTGCCCACCCGTTCCTGATTTATCGAATTATATCCGAAAAGATCAAATTCCATGTTGGGGATGTTCTATCGATTATTAATGATGGCTACCAGATACGATAACATACTAACACGATGCCATGATATGATAATAAAATAAGATAATAAAAGATAAAAACAGACAGTAGGATGTATGCTTTTATTATCTTATTGGCCTTGGTGATTACGGTCTATCATGTGATACCATTATCGGTTACAATGAAAACCGAAGGATTTACATCAGATGATGTTAAACAGCCTGTTGAAAAAGTGGTGAAGCGTCTCTCTTCCCTTCCGGAAAAAGAGGTAAAATCAACGAGCGCTCCTGAGCCATCATCGGCTTCTGTGGGATCATTGCCTGTAGCACCCTATCAGGAGATAGCAGTCACTCAACCACTTCCCTATCAGGATACAAGTCAAATCAAAGTAAATCGTCAGCAATTGGTGAATGCATTAGAAATGTTGAAGGGATTTCTTGCCTTTGAGGCGGGACAGTTAGAGGATCGTTCCGATCCAGCTATCCAGCTTCCTTTACAGAACGCACGAAGCGATTTCTATATGATTCAGAATGAAGTTAGTGTATTGAATCGTAATCCAGGAATACAGCCTACTATTACACAGACACAGTTGAAAGACATTGGATCTAATTTGGCATTTCTCCAACAAAAGGCTCGTCAACTCACAAACGCAGGTTCACTTCAAGGTCCCACAAACGCCTTTGCTGAACTCTTTCAAAACCAAGACCAAGATGGTAAGGGGAAGATGGAGGAGGGATTTCAATCACAAGCCTTGATGGGACAACGAGCAACACTGAAAGAATTGGAGGATTTCTTGGGAAAACTACAGGGTGAAATCCTACGTCTTTCTGCGAGTGGAACGAGTGATCCTGTTGTTCAGAAGCGTGTGGCATTATTGACAAATATGAAACAGGATGTGACACAGATTGTAGAGCAATTGAAAGCGAAAAAGATGTTACCAACAGAGGTTCCTATTTTATCCTCAGATCTGGCAAAGGCATTTCCTATTTTGGGTAAACCAAGTGAGCCACTTCCTCAATTATTGAGGGGTCTAGAACTGCCAGCGGGAATCGCGAATGCTCTTCCTTCAAATGTAAAGAATGATCCAACAACGACTCGTGAGATCTCTCGTTTAATTGATAAATATGCGGATAAGATTGTGAATGGAATTTCAGCCACATTTCAAGTGAGTTATCACCCTCCATCGCGATCAGAAAAGAAGTTGCGTGTCGAGTCACGTGTAGATAAGACAGGATTCCCCTCGATGGCGGATTTGGAGAATGTATCACAGAGCAAATTTCTTCCCAAGGAGATTGGTTATCCGATTACCGATCGTCTGGCTCCTTTACCACAGGATGCCGGTCGTGGTCCATCACAGTTTGATTGGAAGGATCGTGCGCAACAGATTGAGGCACAGGTAAGGAAGCGTGGATTGCGTCCCGATGATTTTGGTATCATGCCTGCGAATCAAAAGGTATCTGCCGATTTTTCATGGAAGGGATATGCGAAAATGATATGCACACGTCTTCAGGCTACTATGGATCCCGCATTACCTGAAACGTGTGGCTGTCCACCGATGGATTGGAAAGGCTGGAGAAACAGTAAATGAATGTTTCAGATTAAAAAGTAGGATACGAACAGAATGTTGTCTACCAAGATGCTATGTGTTGGAATATTTATCGTGGGCCTATTGATGGGTATCTACGCATCACGATGGGTTCAACAAGATGGATTTCAAAATCAAGGTCCATGCGATTCATGTGGTGAATCCTATCCTTGTAAATGCTCTACTCCAAAACCACGTCCGATTTGTCCGGCATGTCCAGAGTGTAAACAGCCAGATATGAGCAAATATGTATTAAAATCATCCATTCCACCATGTCCTGCGGTTCCTGATTTGAGTAACTATATTCTAAAGAGTGAGTGCCCCCCTGTTCCTGATCTAAGTAATTATGTGCTCAAATCGTCGGTTCCAAAGCAACAACCTGTTGTATTGGATTGTTCTAAATGTCACAAGCCAAAGGGTGAATGTCCACCTTGCCCACGAGCTCGTTGTCCAGAAGTGAAATGTCCTGAGCCAACGAAATGTGCTCCTTGTGCTCCATGTCCTCGTCAGAGTTGTCCTCCGGCTGTAGTAAAATGTAAGGCAGAGAATGCGGTAGACAATGATTTGGTTCGTCCCTATTTGGCTCCTCTCAGTCTCCGTGGATTTGGTATGGATTAATAGAAAACAATGGATACACGTTTCTGGGGTCCATCCGGTTGGAAACTCCTTCATTTAATCGCCTTTTCTTATGATTCTTCACCAGAAAAGGTGATTCTATATTCTGATTTTTTAGAGACCATACCCTATATTTTGCCCTGTAAATTCTGTCGCGCTTCATTGACAGATTATTATCGTGAACATCCTTTTCAATTGAATGGTCATATCCATCCGCAACTCAATATGGGAAAGTGGATGTATACCATCCATAATTGCGTGAATGATAAATTAAGAAAACAGGGTCTTCATCCAAGTCCCAATCCATCCTTTTTATCAGTCAAGCGATTCTATGAACCTCTTCTCCAATCCTCGTGGAATAAACAATTACTTCACTTATGGGATTTCCTTTTTTCGGTTGGATATCATCATCCAAAAGAAAAGATTCTGTATTCTAAACCCCTTCCAGAATGTCCGAAAGATATCCATAAAAATAATGATCCATGTGAACGAAATAAATGGAATACGTTACCATTCAAAGAACGATGGATCTGGTTTAAGAAATTTTGGTCTCTTCTTCCGGTTGTTTTACCCAATGAATTATCGGAGAAATGGAGAAAAGCAGAGGAGAAGTATCCTCCTGTCTTATCTACACGATATCAAACAATGAATTGGTTATGGCAGATGAGATGTGAATTGGATACTGGGTTTCATGACCCTTATCGGACCATTTGTAAACGGATTGCTTCTTACTCGAGTGATTGTTCCATTAAAAAGAGAGTCTTTACTTGTCGCAAATCAAGTAAGAAGAGACAGACAAGAAAGAGACAGACAAGAAAGAGACAGACAAGAAAGAGACAGACAAGGAAAAGAAAATGAGATAATAGTTATAAACAGAAGATAGGATTCTGTCATGGATGAAAAACAACAGAAATTTGCTGTCTATCTTACTCTCTTAACTCTTGTTAGTCTTCTTACTCTTTTTACGTTTGATACATTTGAGACCGTATTAATTGTCAGTCTATTATTGATCTGTATTAGTTATCTGTCCATTCTTACAGTAGATCGTTTAGAGGCTCCATCGTTATTAGAGGGTTTTACATCAGATACGGAAGGAAAAGAAAAGACAAAGACAAAGACAAAGGCAGAAGAGTCTCAATATCAATGGTTAGAAAATGATGATCTATTTGATGATTTCTATGCGTCTGTTTTCACAAAGCTAACACAGAATGAGAATCTGGTGCAAGCGGAATCGGCGCTCTGTCTACAGGAATTTGGAAAGAATATTCCCAAAGAGCAATTGACGATTCTGGATGCAGGCTGTGGAATTGGCATCGCCTCGTGTGCGTTTGTAAAGCAAGGAGTGCGTCGTGTGGTTGGAATTGATAAGAGCAAAGCAATGATTCGTTATGCCAAAGAAACAACCATTCCAAATACAACATTATCTGATGCTCAAAAACAGAGTATTGAATTTCGCGTGGGAGATTTATTGGGTCCAAGTACATCCACTTCTTCCGATTATGATGCCGCCTGTCTACTCTATTTTACAGTCTATTACTTTGGAAAGCAGTTAGATACGGTTCTTCGTAACCTCCATTTATGGGTCAAACCTGGAGGAACACTTGCCATTGAAGTGGTGAATAAATACAAGTTTGAGCCGGTTCTGGATTCAAGCAATCCGTGGGTAGGAGTATCGCCTCAGAGATATAAGAAAGAGCGCTTGACTCAATCCCGTGTAGTATTTGATCAATTTGATTATGAGGCGAATTTTGAGTTAGATGATCCAAAGGCAGAGTTTCGTGAGGTCTTTCGTTTTAAGGATGGATCCATTCGTCGGCAACGTCATCGTCTGTATATGCCCTCTATCAAAGAAATCATTCAAATGGCGAATGAAAATGGATGGACATATACAAAATATGTGGATATGATGCCGATGTCTTTTGCATATGGTTATTTATTGTTTTTTACGCGTAATCCGGAATAACTTAATGGCGACGACGTCCACGACGATTTGTCTTTCTGCGATTTGTCTTTCTGCGATGTGTCTTTCTACGACGTCCCTTTCCAATCATACCCACATTTCCAGAGTGATCACCAATGGAAGCAGGAGCCATGTTCATAGCCGCATTTTTAGCGGTCTTTGTCATGGTCCCATTTGGTTTCCAAACCACATTATATTTCTTGCTATTGGCATAGCGTTGGAGTTTATTGGATACCGCATTAGCATTTAGTGATGGATTAATGTTCATAACAGGCGTTTTATCACCATTGTAATCAACAATAGGAGTAGAATTTCCTGAGTTATTTTCCATAATCGCTTCTATAAAGAGAATGGAGAAAAAGAGTAGATAAGAGTAGTTAAATGTCTGTTCCTTTATTTGATGTTTTTCAGCCGAACTTGATTCATGGAGCGGAACGATCTTCATTTGATCCAGAGAAGCGTTATGCCTATGTGGAGCATCCAACGGAGGGATGGCGTGTCTTTCTTCGTTCCTGTGTCTTTCTACATCCGATCCGTAAACCATTTCAGCCACAGCATTTTCTAGTGGTGAAACGAACGGGATCTCATTCCACCTCTGCTACATGGGAGCCACCAAAGGGTCAAATGGAGGGAAAAGATGCCAAAGGAGAGCGTAATGTCTTGCGATTATTGATGGAGAATGTCCAACGAGAGACAGAAGAAGAATCGCACATTACGGAGATTCGTCGTCTAAAACATACAGGGCTTGTTTTCCAAGGTCAAGAAAAAAACTATCCTGCGAATACCTATTTCCAGTATCATATTTTTCAAGGATTTGTATCGGATCATCAGATTCAGCTGTCTTTTGATACATTTAAATGGATAAAGGAACATCCCAATGGATTCAAACGATGGCGTCGTGACCGTCGTGAAAAGGATGCGGTGGCATGGTTTCATCCAAGACAAACTCGTTTGAATCCAAGATGGTGTCCATCGATTGCGGCATTGTATTTACAGCACGTGAAGGGTCCTATTTAGATACGATCGGTCATTTTATCCGATAGAGGTCCAACCACTGTTCGTTTCTCCAGTTCTTTGCGCTCCGACTCTTTATAAGAATACGCGCATTGATGTTCTTCAGCATGTAAATGTGAAATACAGAAGATACGTTCACATTTACATACATAGGGCATAACACCCAGTTTTTTTTGACATACACCACAACGTAATTTCTTTGATGATTCAGAACGCATTTCCCCGTTTCCCACTTTTACAATTCATCTGATTCTGTTTCAATTTTTTCTTTAAATAGCCACGGCCATCTCAGCATCCAAACGGCTCCTTTCCAGAGAGAGAGAACAAGCCCATGGCCAATTTCTCTCCACGGATGATACTCCTCTTCCCATATGACGCGATTATGTTCTTCTCTTGATAGATCATCCAACGTTTGATCATCCCATACACGATTCCATAGCGAACGACGACGGTATTCCATCTTCTAATCTATCCAATAAAAATGACCCTTTAAACATTTAAACCCATTCGGATGGCTTTATTCTACATCACTTCATGTTCTGGGAAATCTATAATAAGAAATCACAACATGGAAAACGCTTATTGACATCGTTATTTTTCAATCCCCCTTTTATCTCCTATCCATTCCACCGCCCGCCTGTAACCATCCCTGAAGAAATAGGACAGATCGAACATATTACCTCCCTTCATCCAGATTCGACCAAACACGATATCTGCCAGTTTTTACAGACCTATTTTTCCTGTCGTGAATCATCCACTGTTCTGTCTGTCCCCCGTCTATCCTTTACAGCAGACACCCTGTTTGAAAATGGAGAAAAAGATCATATCTTTTTGTTAAGGAATAAAACGGATGGAATTATTGGAACGGTTCGTTATCATTGGAATGGATACTTTATGGGAGGACCATCTCCTCCACCAACCATGTATTTAGTGGATGCATTATGTGTTCATCCTAAATGGAGAAGAAAACAGATTGTAGATTACTTACTAACCGAATTACAGAAGTTTGCGAATGAGAATCATATTCCAAACGCAATCTTTTTAAAAGAGGGTCGTTCTGTAAAACCATTTTCTCTTATGTTTTATTATACGAGTCAATATGTATATCGAAATCTGTCTTCTCTATCTCTATCCAAGACAACCCATTCATCCACACATACCATTCACACGCTGACTTCTCAACAGGCATTTTCTTGGATTGACATCTATCTTCAACTCTATCCAAATACACTCTTTATCGGACATCCACATTCTAAAAATATACAATGGCTACTTTATCGCAATGGACCACATCGCGTCCTCGCAGGAATTCAAAATACACATCAAATCTATCCAGGAACAAATGAAACGATGGGATGGGTAACGGTATGGTTCGAGATGGGCCCCGTCACAGATAGGATCCGCAAACAGGCATCATTGGACATTACAAATCATTTACAAGGTATATATGATTGGATATGGATGGATGTTGTCTGGGCAGGAGCAAAGGAAAAATCGGAAGAATGGATGATGGATGGCGATTTTTATTGGTATCAGTATCAATGGGAAACAAATAAGGTAATCGAACACAGTTATGGAATAATTATATAGCAAAACGAACTGATTTATTTTTGGCTGCCGCTACAGATGCCTTGGAGGCAAATACAGGTGGTTTAGAAGCGGCGGATGGTCTGATATTTTGCTTCATAAAGTTATTAACTTGTTTGTATTGTGGATTTACTGCGACAGATGGTTTCGCTGCCGCAACCGATGCTTTGGAAGCAAATACAGGTGGTTTAGAAGAAGCAAAAGGCATAGGAGGAGCGGATGGAGCAGAAGGCATAGGAGGAGCGGATGGAGCAAAAGCAACAGGAACTGAAGGCATAGGAGGGGCAGAAGGAGCAGGAGGAGCAGAAGGAGCAGGAGGGGCAGAAGGAGCAGGAGGAGGAATGGGCTTACTTGCTGCTGCTTTTTCTTTGAGCTTTGAATCAATAACAAGTTTTACACCTTGGACATATTTCGCCTCACAATTGGAATAGTATTTCATGAGTTGATCTCTTGCTAAGAAATTAATACGATTGATCTCTGCCACACCTTTTTTCAAGATATTTTCATTCAATGCGATCTTTATTCTGCCTGTTGCTCCCTCTCGCTGGATATCAAACAGCATTCTGAAAATCTTACCACATACAGCGGAGTGTTCCAATTGTTCCTTGAATAAACTCTGAACCACTCCATAGACTTGGCGCGCAACTTGTGAGGAGATCGAAATATCACCACCATAGTCTTTGCAGAGATCTTGATCACGACGATTTTTAATTCCGCTTAGACCCGATTCACGAAGAGAATCATCTGAACGTATTTGTGAACTGTTAGATGCCGATCGATTGTCACCAAAATAGACAGCCATTCGTCGCATAAATTCTGTATATTGCTGTAAACTTGATTTCCCATTTGGACCTGGCTGTTGACTAATCGATAGTTTGGGAGTTCCAATCTGGATGGTGTCATAAAAAAGAAGAGAAAGCGAAAACAGCCCTGGACTAGATGTAAGAGATTTACTTGGTTCAGGAATACCACTACGACTATAACGGACGGTTCTACCTGCTTCGCTTGATCCAGATACTTCCAAGAATTTTGCCTTACAGATATGCGAAACAGCTGGTTGATCAGGAAATGGAGAATTGTCTAATAACTGCATAGCACGAGCAATACAATGTCCATAAGGTTTGGTTTGTGTTAAGTTATTGAGAATGACACCCAGACGTAATTCTTCTACTACATCCACTTCAGAGGATGACACCGCCGATAATAAATCAGCGGTGGTAGCAGGTTTAGTTCCATTCGCCAATTTAATACCCGCAGAACTTGGAGAGTTTAGCACACGCCCTTCTTCCACCAATGTTTTGGTAAATAGAATAATACGATACAATGTATCCTGTAATACTTCATTTAGCGACTTCATGGAATCCTTAAACGCATACACCACTCGTCCATTGCTGGAAGTAATCGGATAAATAAGAGGAAGTGATCGTGCCATGTAAGAAGAGGGTATGTCGCCACGTGTCATTGTTGTTTCGGATTTTTTCGCATATTGTAGATTCTCAAAGGTAATACGTATTCCATAGGATTTTTGAGAACTGGAATAAGAAATGGAAGATGCCGAAGAGGATGATGACGAAGAATTCGTAGAGACACGTTCTGCTTTGATATCAATGGTAGATAGGCGTCTTGCTCCTTCATAGGAAAAGGTGAATGTTCCTTTTTGAAGGGAGACAGACGATACTGCCATGATATCATCTAGTGATCCAGAAGGGGGATCTTGGCTTAATTTAAAAAAAACTTCGCCGTATAGTCCATTTTGTTCACGGAATTTTGTGCGATAACCGTGATTGGGCGATTTTTCTTCTAGTAGAAAGTCTTTCATAAATGCGAAACGTCCCAATTCTGCCTCCGAAATGGCTCCACCATAAATAACAGGGCGTTGTCCAGGTGCCATCAATCGCTGTCCAGGTCCGCCCGTCGGCATCATTCCTGTCTGTCGCATCGTTGTAATATCATCAATTAATGTGAGTGCCAGTGCTCCATAGATTTGAAAGATGCGTGTATAGTAATATGCTAATACAAGACACAGGCTCTGTTTTTCTTTATCTGCCTCCGCAGAAGGAGCCACTAAGTCACGAATGCTACGAAATGCGATCACACCTCGACGATCTTTTACAGGCTGAATTTCCAATTCATAAAAATATTTATGAAGAGTATTGGCCATAAAAAGAACATATTTTTTACATTCAGCAGGATTAGATAATGCCAAAAAGTCCTTCACCGTGACCTCTTTGAGCATGTATTGTAAGATAAGGTTCATCACATGTCTTGTATCATGAGTTAATTGGAAAACTCGCTCATGAGTCAGTTCTCGTGGAATAGATTCTCCAGCACCCATATGGTCTGTATCTATCAACCGTATCTTTTATTTATGAATTACAGAACACTTTCTAGCATAGCACCATTGGCTTCCAGACGACGTAGGCATTTTTGTAGAGTGGCAAGGGAAATTTCACTGACTTCCGCAATTTTAGAAAGAGGGATTTCCATACTCTCACATCGTTTAATCACAAATGCGACACATCCTGCCGCAAGACTAGGAGGCATATTCTCTTGGGCAAGACCCGATTCTTCTGCCTTCTCCGCAATACGAACACATAATGTATGAAGATGTTCCATCTGTTGACGTGGAATCGGAAGACGACTCAATGGGAGTTGAATGTATTCTACTGCCTTCGTGCTAGACTGACTTGGCTTATTTGTCGTAGTTTGCTCCAACAGGCCCTTCTGTCGTGCCAAAGCCATGATCTCTTGCATTTGTTTCAAAGCCTTCGTAAATGTAGCAGATGGCAGACCAAATAGCTCAGCAATTTCTTTTGGTTTTCGCGGAGAACCAGATTGCTTGAGACTCATATACAGACAGGCAGATAAGAGAGCATCACGGCTTAGACCCTGTCGTCCACTAATTCCCTGTAACGTTAGATAGAGATTCTTGGATTCTTCTACAATGGATTGGTTGATACCCGAATTGAGAGCAATGAGTGTAATACGTTCGCTTGTTTGCATAAAGGATCGTTCTTTGTAAGGAACAGTATTCCATGAATGATACTTACGAACACGATACATCGCCTTTGCTGTTCCATAACTATTGAGAATCACTGTTCCCATTGACGCCTCAGGGAGTCGGGGATCTTGTGGAGCTCCTACACGTGTCGGATCACCACCACGATCATCCTGCGAAAAGTATCGGTATTCTGCGGTATTATCAAATGGGCGTGAAATAATATAACCACATTCACGACAAGTTAATAAGTCAGAAGAATACAGACAATCCGTATTCAAACAATGTGGACAAGTATCCATATCCACTACAGACGGGCTCATTTTCTTGGAATCCTTGATGTCCTTCACATCTTTGCTATCAGTATCATCATCCCATGCTTCCAAAGGGGGTAAATCCTTTGAGGACTTCTGACCAATACGCAATTTAAATAATGATTCCATGATAATTTACCCTATTCCTCCTTCAAAAAAGATTTCAATTTTTTATACGCGTTATTCTTATAAATGAATTTTCTTTAAACTCTATCTCCTTTTCTCTACTCCTCATCGGATTCCTCATCAGATTCATGCTCTTGATCCTGCTTCTGCTCCTGCTCTACACGATGAAGACGATCACGATCACGAGTAGAAGCATCCCCACCATGCTGAAAATGGCTAGTTCCAAGGAGGGATGTGCGTCTAAATACGACCAACGTTGGGGAGACGGATTCGGTGCTAGGCCTCCGTGCCGATCCAGTAGATGAATTAAATGTGGTAGGGATTGGTGAAGATGGCGTCGGGCTGGAAGAAGTTAGCGGAATCTCGTTTTTTTTTAATACCTCTTTTACGACTTGATTTGAACTCTCTGATAGGACAGAGACCGAATCAGAGTCATCCATCGTCGGGCGATTCGCAGGAGATTTCTTTACCTTTATTGTAATATTCTCGATCCCATGAGGCTTCTCGGTCCCATGAGGCTTCTCGGTCCCGCGAGGCTTCTCGGTCCCATGAGGCTTCTCGGTCCCGCGAGGCTTCTCGGTCCCACGAGGCTTCTCGGTCCCATGAGGCTTCTCGGTCCCATGAGGCTTCTCGGTGACATGAGGCTTCTCGGTGACATGAGGCTTCTCGGTGACATGAGGCTTCTCGGTCCCACGAGGCTTCTCGGTCCCACGAGGCTTCTCGGTCCCACGAGGCTTGCGACGCACACAGTGATAATCCTTGTGACGATCATTCACCACAACAGGAAGACGATCAATATTTTTCAATTTTTCCTTTAATTCAGGGGTAAGAAAGAGATATTGATCCATTACCGTATGAGGATGTTTTGCGAAACAGGACTGATAACGGTAATCTTGGATAACAGTAATGGTATGATCAATATGTAGGGGCTCTTGTTCCAAATGATAGGTGATGGCAACTGTAGAAAGATTGCGATTTAAATGAACAAATACCTCGGAGGAAAAGATGGAATTCCCTACAAAGAATACCTTAACGGCTTTTAACAGAGAACAGAGCATGCTAAATAGTTTCTATGATTTGTATTTTTTTTAAATGGAACAAACAGTCATTCAATTTTATTACATCCTACTCATAGAAACACGCCATACTATGTCTTTTGTTCAGAATCTGGTGAATGACACAAACAACAGTCTTCGTGGAAATAAACCACAACAGGGTTCAGAAACACGAACCTCTATTCTTCCGAGCGCTGTTCCTACTGAATTAGGATTTTTTGGATCACCCTACAACCCTGCGGATGCCATGAAAACACCACTACAACTCAATGTAAAAGTTGGAAGCTCTATTGGCGATGTGGTAAATGCCGTGAAAGGTGTTGGATTCTATACTGATCAAATTGGTTTTGGTGCTCCATCCACAGGTCTAACCAATGGAATGCCGTTACAGCCATTAGGTGTAAATTATTTCTTAAATACAGGTGCTATCTGCTCAAATGGCGCACAAATGTGGGAATATATTCAAGGTATTCCCGATGGAAGCGCCCTCGGCGAAAAAATGAAAAGCACAATGGCCCAAATGGGCCTACCCCCTCTAAAGGGTCTGGCACCAGGAATGATTGAAGACATGAAACGAGCCCTTGATCCTGGTCCTCTGATTACGTCTGTCTTCGGTTCAGGCTATCCACAATGCCGTCTAGTAGAACAAGAAGTAGGCGATGCATATGGACGAATTCAAGATCCAGATACAGGTGAATTATGGATTTCCGACAAGGGGTCTGCGTATTTTTCAGGAGGTAAATGGAAACAGCGAAAATGGGTTCAAGATGTTAATCCAAAAACAGGCGCCCCTGTTCTTCTTTCAAGAGATGAATGGGTTGCTACTTCGAAAACACATCGCCCCGATGGACGGCCAAAACAACGCGAAGGGTTCGAGACCTTTCAGTCCCCCTATGTGATTGTAGCACTCGGCGTGATCTGTTTTCTTACCTTTTCTATGATTCGCCATCGTAAATAATACGATTTACTTGGCATAACGATAGGCATAATAGGCACTCACTCCACCCAGCAATTGTAGAGCCACATAAACCAAGAGATCGGAAGGTCTCAGACTTCCCTGAAGATACTGTGCCATAGATACCGCTGGATTGACATGGCCACCGCTGATTCCACCGATTAATACAATCGTAACGGCCAGAGCACCTCCAATAATAACGGCATTACCACCGCTCATTAAGATGGCCAAGATAAAAAAGAAAGATCCAAGATACTCTGCTAAATAAGCGGATTGACGCATGACTGGTTTCTACTACTAACCAATCATTTTAAAATCATCAAGCGATTTAAACTTTTTTAGAGACCAAGGAATTAAAGAAAGGTATGACAGAGGATCAGTTACAACTTTTACTAAGCACTGTATCGTATATGATAGATGTATTCAAATTGTTTTATGGATGCCTATTGTCGGTATTTGTTTCTCAACGCTGTTCTCATCGTTCGGATCAAATCTGTACACTATATGATAACTTTTATGAATTGATCCCTTACAATGTATTTACCCTCGCATTTAATTTCTTAACCATTGGACTATTGATTGGTTTTTATTCCATTGAATATATCAGGGAAAAATGGTGTATTGAATATCTAGATCACGAGGAGAATCAATCATCAAATGCACTCGAACACACAATTCAGTATTATCCAGAATTACTCAAGAGACTCACACAATTTAATCGGTATTATTACTATTCCGCTTGCTTCTCCTGTTTTCTGGTCTCTTTCAATATTCTATTCAGCTCTATTCTTATTGTATATTACTACTATTTGGATTATCGATCCATTACCAATATGATTACCAATAGTTTACTCGTATTAGAAAAACTATACAATAGCTATAAAATCGCAAAATCATCCAATACTGAACAATGCGCAATTAGTTCTTATTTGATTATGCCAATCATTTACAATCAAATTGATAAGGACCATCGCAAACCAGTCTCCTCTATTACCACGATTTCTTCGCCTTCTACCAATCCAGCCATAACAAAGAAAAATGTATTTCATGTTCATGTATGTGGAAAGGCTCTTCAACGTATTATGAAAGTCTATTCCAAATAATCCATAGAGGCTTCATAAATATGTATCCCAATATAAATTTGAATGTAACATCTCATATGTAAGTAAAACGGATGAGATGTTACGAAACAGATATTCCCCCTTTTTAGAGCACAGACTGACGGATGAAGAATGGAAACAGCTAGAACTTCGTTTCGATCTATATGTCAAAAGAAGTTGGTATTATATTGGTGGCAATCATGATTACCATATTGATGTTCTAACACATATGGGATATGATTTGAGTGATTTACGTAAGATAGACGATACTACATGTTATTTATGTGGAAGATCGTTGTTTAGAAAGAGAATGATTTATATTAAGCAAATGAAGGACTATACGCGCTCTGTGGTTCAGCCTATTGGTCATTGTTGTTCTTCGCGTTATTTTAACCATCCAAGAACATCATCTATCATTTGGGAAAAGCAAAAGGTAAAGATAGATTAATCATCCAGTGTTTCCTCAATATACAACGCATAATCTGAATCAGCTAGTGCTCTTTGAATGAGAACCGAATAATCATCTGCTACATAGATGTCCATAGAACCCTGGCAATCAAATCCAGTATAATCACACTCACCAATATAGAATCCATAACGGTATTCATTCTTATTTGTATCATAATACTGAAAGAGAGCTCTCCAAGCATCTTCGTCGTTTCTTCCTTCGTGGATCCAATAATAGTGAGAGATACAGTTAGGGAAATCCTCTAACTTCTTTTCTTCATAGGGTTCTCCGATGATCGATCGGGGCGTCAAACGATATTCATTGAGATAGTCAAAGGGATACTCTAAGGCCTTGGGATCGGGATATTGTTGTTGACGAATCGTTGTAATTCTCTCCATACTCGTTTGTATATTGTGTGTTATTCTAGTGGTTTTAGATCTCTACTCATCAATTTTATAACAATAAAAAAAGATATATTTATTTTGATTGTCATAAGAGGAATAACTAGATATTTATTTTTGATGGTTAATTAATTTTTGTTGTGTAATCATTCGTGACCCAATCGACATGGTTTCCAACTCCTGTAACAACAACTTGGTTGCGTAGGGCATATGAATGTGTGCGAAGTTCGTGGTATTACCACATCCACGACACAACCAAATACCCTTTTCAGGATTAACCACGGCCAATAGACCACAATCTTTACAAGAATAGCAGGAGAATTGATCAGAGCATTCCATTAAACGCTCCTTTGTAAATTCTGCCATACCGTGTGCGACGACGCAGTCGCGCTCCATTTCCGATAATACCTTGCTCCTTGGGTTATTTCTTCCCCATATCATTGCTATTTGATACTCATTGAAATATGTGTAGGAACATATTTCATACTTATATCAAACACCCTCGCGGGTGGGTCTGGACTATATCTTAAGCAAATCCTCTTTTTATAAAGGGTTCACCCACAACCATTTAGTCTCTGCACCTTTTCCATGGCATGTTAATGCTTTAGGAACTTGGCTCAGGATTGTCTCTAGACTACCATTATACCTATACCAACTAGTTTTCCCAGTTGCCATGGCATGCTTTCACAGTGCCACTTAGGAGGTAGACATAAATCTCCATTTGATCTTTCCAGCTGTTTTATGCTCACTTTTACAAGATTTTATTATACTGCTGTTATCAATTCCAGTGTGAATAGAGGCTTCTTTCGCTGAACGATATTGAATAACCTCTCCATTTGAATTGGTATAACAAACTGCTCTGCGAAAGATGGTTTTATCATTTAATTTAACTGAATGAGACATATTTTCTTTGTGTGTTATTATTTCTAGATTATCAACTACATTGTTACCTTTATTTCCATCTATATGATTAACTACATAGTTAGATGAAGGAATATGATGTAAGTATGTAATCGCTACAAGGACATGAATATACATATCCTTATATTTATTGTCTCCTTTCAGTTTTATTTTATGATAACCATTCGGCAGTATAATTTTACAGCACAGACGTTTAATGACTTTACTATATACGTCACCGGTTCTTGATATCATATATTGTGGATAATCTGGTATTTCTTTAAAATCAATGAGTTCAAATAATTTAGTATTTATCGATCGTTTCGATGTCATACTATATATTGTATTCTCACGATATGTAACATATTCCAGATTAATCACACGATTGTCAAGCTTATTCTCGTTGATATGGTTTACGACATAGACTCCATGTGGTTTAACTAAGAAGCGTTCTGCTACAATTGTATGTATATTAAACGTCTTCTTTTTATTATCTACCGACAATGTCACCGATTTGTAACCATTACGTATATAGTGCTTCAATATTCTCTGAGTTGTATTGTTTTTAATATTACCATCATTAGATACTGAATAGTTCGCATAATTAACAATATTCCTCCATTCAGTCATTTAATTATGTAATATATCTTTTGTTGTGAGAAAGATCAATTTTAGATTGTTTTCGAGAGTTTCCCTGAATTTGATTGTGTCGCCTCTTCCTACGAGACTAGCGTGATTTTTACACCACACTTTGGCAAAGTTCTACCAAATCTTAAACCACCCTCGCGCGCACGTCCTTCCGCAGGCTGACGGGTCAACATCACCAGCGGACCCGACGCACGTGAATGCATCTTATCTGCGGAACAATGTCTTAGACGCTGATAATAACATGGACCAATAAAGATTGATGTTTCCATCATACGTCCAGTGTATCCATTATACATAATTTCATTTCCATAGGGTTCCATACCATATTGATCGCGTAACATGGTGGAAAGATCTTCTACTGTTGTTTCACCAAATGGAGTTCCGTCACCAAGAGAACCCGCTACACATCCAATCTTGCTCATAAGTGTTTCCATCAACTGAGCGATAGTCATGCGGCTGGGAATGCAATGTGGATTGATGATAATATCAGGAATAATACCCGATGCTGTCTGTGGCATGTCTTCAGGGTTGAGAATCATACCCATGGTCCCTTTTTGACCGTGGCGACTTGAGAATTTATCTCCGATCTCAGGAATGCGATCCTGTCGCATACGAATCTTGACGAAGGAATATCCCTCACCATTCCGATTCTTGTAGATCTTATCCACATAACCGCTCTCATTGTTACGTGGCATTTTACTAACATCCCTCGATTTCTTCGCACCTGCGGGTAAAACGGTTCCTGTGGGGACACGTAAGGGAACCACTTTTCCAATTAGAATGTCATCAGGTGTCACATAGGTATCCTTTGGAATAAATCCATCATCCGCTACTTTATCATAGTGCGCATTCTTCATATGTTTTGTTTCTGTGGGATCAGGACGACAGAACTTCTCTTCTTCACCAGAAGATTGGTTCTTTCGTTCTTCATCTTTGTAGGTGCGATAGAAGATAGAGCGAAAACGACCACGATCCAGCGCAGCACGATTGATCATATTGGAATCTTCCTGATTGTAACCTGTGTAGGTCATAATCGCTACAATGACATTCTGACCCGCAGGGAGTGACTCCGCGCCAAAGATACGACTCATATAGGAAGATACCATTGGCTTTTCTGGGTAGCAGAGGACATGCGCCATTGCATCAAAACGTTGACGAAAGTTAAGAGAATAGATGCCCATAGCTTGTTTGCCCATTGATGAGTTATGTGAACCAATGTTATGACTGGTGATGAAACTATGATGTTCATTGGCTACTGTGATGTCAGATATACGCACCCGTTCGTGTTCTACCATAGACTCAATCGGAACAAATATCATCCGACCACGATGTGTCATTTGCTCACATACGACATCACAATATTCATGATCTTCAAGTGCTCTCATTGTTAGATTACGACCAAATTTCATTGCACGTTCGATATCTGAGATACGAGCCATCGTCATGTTGTGCTTTTCAGCCACAGTTTTGCGTGATAGCCCAGATTGGATGTCTTTGCGAATTACCTCCATCTTTGAAACATATTGTTGAACAATACGTGATTTATATTTCAAATATTCGATGGTCTTGAAACTCTCTACTACTTTACGATTGTCATAACGATAACCAATTGTATCATAGAAGTGAATCAAGTTATCAGAATCATCTGACAGTTTGACACCAACTACATATCGGTTTTTGGCACGTTGATCCAATCGTTCAACTACCTTTGATCGGATATCAAAGTGAGCAAATAATGTTTGAATCTGATTCATAAACGCGATAAGGCTATCTTTGTATTCAATCGCAATCTGATTGGATGTTTCTGCGCAAACAAAGTTCTGAGATCTTTTCATCCGATTGTATCGAATTTTACATCCATCGCCACCCTGAAATCCAGCCAAGAACTCTCTCTTCACATTATCAGATCCCATCATAATCCATTCTGGAATAGACCGACGAGGAACTTCCGTATTTCTTCCAAGCGTGGGTCCAAGACACACGATTAAAGAAGCAAATGGTCCATTATGGCATACATTATAAGCAGTCATTTTGTATCCACGAATTTCAGTTGATCGTTTTTTGATAGAACATGTTGTAAAAGTGAGAGTAGAGACATCGTGTTCAAACTCTTTCGCATTCTCTTCGGATCCAAAGTCACATGCTACTTGACACATACGATAACCCTTTTTAGAGTAGACATTGACGGATCCATCTGTTTGAATGTATCCAAACATTCGCGCTATCGTAGGAAGACGCGAATCATCGGTCATAATTGGACAAAGTCCAATGGCTTCCAAAACAGTAAGATGTTTTGTAATCAATGATTCTTCTACTCCATATTCAACTAGCGTGGATCGCATCATTTCCTTTGATACAATGATATTATGAGTGGGAATGTTTCTATCAGGAAACAGCCAGTTTGGAACGATACCCACTCTAGGAGAAGGAGATGTAGCCATCTCTGCGACTGTCATCCATCCTGACTCAGTGATCAAAGGATGATTGTCTGTTGCAACAAGGGTGCGACCAGATACAGTTGTAAGTTTATAAATCTTCTTTTCTGTCTCACGAACATACTGATTGATAACCTCTACTGATTCCATTACACCTGTCACTGGATCAAAGCTCATAACACGTTCTCCTACTTTTACATCCTTGATTGCCTTTCTATGACCATTTGCCATAAGAACATTTTCTTCTTCCCAAAGACATTGGTAAGCATTTCTGGGAGATTGGTTATGATCTGGAAAGGGAATGTAGGAGGCCGTTGTGCCAAAGATGACAGATGGATGGATCTCACAATGAGTATAGGCCGCATCACGAAGGCATGCTACATAATCCATTGCGATATAGGCGCCCTCTGTCTCACCCGCATCCAAGTATTCAATCAAATGCTTACCCGTGGGAGACTTCCACATCAGTAATTGGTTCCAATCCTTGATCTCTAGGATATGATGAGCCAGTATGCCCGTATGATCCAACATGACCTCACGAACAGCTGGAGCATAGTAGATGGGACGGAGAATACGACCTGCCTCTGTAGTAATCCACAACTCCTTGAACGCGTTCTTCCATACAATGCCTGTATACAAATGGAGTTTACCCGATCGCTTCGCTTTACGTAATTGATCAACAACCTCCGTCGTGTCCTCAATACGCAGAATACCAATCCATGATCCATTCAGAAAGACACGAGTATATCCATGAAGCTGTTCGATCGTTGCATCCTTCAGAGAGATCAAGAGATCCATGTTCTGGATAAAGGAATAGACCGTGATGGGACTGCTAAAGATGCTAACTGTGGAGGTAACCGACATATTCTTAATCACACCCACACCGTGTCCTTCTGGTGTTTCACAAGGACACACTAACGCCCATTGAGATCCATGTTGTTTACGAGGAGCGATCAACTTACCCGTCTTTTCGATAGGCGTGGAGATACGTCGCAAATGGGAAATAGTGGCAGAATAGTTCAAGCGATTGAGGACCTGTGAGACACCGACTTTATTGGGGCCACCAATCTTACCCGATCCAAAGTTGCCCGTAGCAAGGGATGATTTCAGACAGACATCCATGATAGTGGACTTAATAATCTTGTTGATGTTGTTGATGTTCACAATCTCTGACCAGTTACCCGTCGCTTTCCATGATCCTCCGTGAATTTCCTTCGACAGAGCGGCCTTCATGTCCTTGATCATACGGTTATTGTATGTCTTACGAAAGAGATCGGCCAACAAGAATCCAGGAATATCAACACGTTTGTTCGGATAGGCGTCACGATCATCCGTGGGGATACGTTTACTAGATGTCCAGAGCACCTTACGAGTCATGTGTGCCAAGAAGCACGCTTTCTCATAATTCATATCGGATCCACCAATCTGTGGAAAGAGTTCTTCACCGATGATGTCAGCGACGTTGCCCTGTTTCTGTGATTTGACAGACCATGTATTGGTGTGTTCCGAGAGCCAAACCAGCGCATCTTCTTGTGTTCGAATGGTCTGTGCTTCCAGAATAGACTCTGTCATAACTGGATCATACGTTGGTTCTTCATCCGTTCCAAGAATCAATTCACAGATGTCACGATCGGGCAAAACACCCAGCGCACGAAACAAGATAAACAGAGGAATATCCGTTTTGATGCGAGGGACGGTAGCACGAATCATCGTAATCAATTGATTCTTAGGATGATACACAATCTTCACCGTATTCGACTTTGGCACTTGATCATTGTCGGGTCCGATACATTTGATCTCAACGACTTCCATCTCCTTCGCGCTTCCACGGCCATTGCGGAACACAAAGGGGCGATTTTCCGACATTCGCTCCATAGAGATCATGGCACGCTCACCACCTTGAATGATAAAGTAACCACCCATATCTTCAGGACATTCTCCCATGGCGGAAGGATGAACATGGCGTTGATCGTGCAGCAGACAGTATTTGGACCCCACCATGACAGGAATCTTACCCAGATGAACATTGGGAAAGATGCGGACATTGGATTCACGAATACTGTTACGAGTATGATCAATGAAAGTGGTAGTGACTTTGACATCAATGTTGAGAGGAGCCGCGTAGGTCAAATTACGCAGACGGGCATCGTTGGGCATCATGGGATGAATGGCGCCATTGTTTTCAAAGATAGTGGGTTTGCGGATGGATATTTTTTCGAACTCCATCACAACTTCGTATTCGTGTTGAATCTTTTTTCCGATAACACTGGCTCCATCCACGACATCACCCATAAGGGCATTGGCCGCGGTAGTGGATAATCCTGTTGCTGTAGCCAATGCGGAACGAGGTCCCGCTAAGGGGATTTCCGGTGAGCCACGAGACATAATAGGATTTGCCATGTGAATAATTTCAGGAATATCCACTTCAATGAATTGATTGAAGGACTCAATCTGATGACTAACGATCTGTTTTCCATCGGATTGCGCAAAATACTGTGACATGACATGACGATAATCAGGAAACGGGGTATGTTGATCCATTTTCTGAGAAACGTGAGTGGTCTTCGTAGTGGCGGCGTGAGCAGTCTTTGACATTCTTGATTTGTAATCGGAGGGTGTGCGATTCTTACCCCTAGAATTCATCATTCTCCCAAATCAATTTTATTAATTTGGAGAAGGATGGACTTGAATATAGATTCTTCAAATGATTTTAAGTCGTTTATCAAGTAATAACTTCTTTGCTATAGATAAAGAATGAGTGAGCCTCATATTAAGCAAGTCGTTCTAACAGGTGGAGCAGCGGTTGAATTTACAGGTGGGAAAAAAGAAAGGCGAACACCGCGATCAAAGAAGGCACGTATGGAAGGTGGTTCTACTGCGGCAGCGGCATCCTCATCTATTCCTCCTATGGTTCCCACTTCCTCTCATTCCCTCCCATCTGTCTCTTCTGTCTCTTCAGTCCCTTCCCCTTCTGTTCCCCGTTCTGTTCCGCTTCCCGCTCCGATCCCCGTCAGTCTCCCCGTTCCTCGTCTGACAGGATCAGCTCTGTCAGAGGTAGCACCTCGTCTTCTTCCTTCCTCTGTCCCGCACCCTCCGCCCATTCAGCCTCAAATGAATGGTGGAGCCGATACAAAAATCATAAAAGTAGAACTAAAAAAGAAGGCACAGACGAAAAAGGTTCAACTCCAGCCCAAGAAGACAGATCAACCTGTCAAGGGAGGTAAAAAGCCACAGACCAAAAAGTCGAGAAAGATCACGTTTGGAATTAAATCACTTCATAAACGAATGGATCGCGCAAAAAAGATGACCCGAAAAGTAAAAGAGATGCCACTTGAAAAGCTAAGAGAACAACTCATTCAAAAGAAATTAATCAAGACAACTAGCAAAGCCCCTGAGTCTGTTCTGAGACAGATTGCGGCAGACGCACAGATTGTTGCGGGAAAGGCACTTTAGAAGATTCCACGATTGAGTTAGAAGTGATCTATCCAATGAATCGCGATGACCAATTGATTCACCGTTTACTGTCCTCACCTAACCCTCATATGATAGGACGTATTGCGGGAGTGGAGTTGAAAGTAGCTTATTATGTTCTTGAACAATCTCATCGGATCAAAGATCAAGATTTGATTGAACTGGAAAATAATGCAGGGATCCATATTACTTCGAACGAGTCTTTGAAAGAATATGCCACACGATTAATTGAAGCATATGACGCATGTTCCGCAATTGGAACATGGGAGACATCGGGTAAAGTATATGAAGTAACAGGAGTGGGTCAGGATTTTATCATTCGTAGGACGCCTCATCTTCCTAAAATCAGTGCCCTTGCATTAGAACCCTATTATCTTCCACCCACCGACTTCTCTTGGATGACCGCTCTCAAGGGAAAACGTATTCTTATTCTACATCCTTTTATTCATACCATTCAAAAACAATTGGAATATTTAAAAGATATCTTTCCTGATCGTGATTGGTTTGAGGGGTGTTCTTTTCAACTCGTTTGTCCTCCATTTACACTCGCAGGAAATCACGGAAATAGGGACTGGAAGGATCATTATGAGCAGTGTATTGGCACTCTCCGAGCAGAATATGAAAAACACCCCTTTGATGTGGCACTGATCGGAGCAGGAGGATATGGCATGTTACTCTCTCATTTTCTCCATAAAGAATTGGGTGTTTCTACTATTTATGTGGGAGGTGCGTTACAGTTATTTTTTGGAATCATTGGAAAACGATGGTTTACGAATAAGAGAGTAATGGGATTAGTAAATGATTCGTGGACACGACCCTTGAAAGAGGATCAGCCATCTGAATTCCAAAGAGTAGAACGAGGATGTTATTGGTAGAACAAAAATTGATCTCTGTCTCTGTCACTGTCACTATCATGGTTATTGATACTGTCGTTGTTACGGATACGGTTGTTGTTACGGATACTGTCGTTGTCAATTCGTATGAAAATGAGTCGTATTCATCCATCTTTTGTAAAAGAAGTGTCGATCGATGTATCTCCGATACCGCCTCTTCGACTATCATCGGAATTGGTCTACTTTTCTCCACACCATACCATTCATACAAAATGTCGATTCTTTTGTGATGAATATCGGAAAAGGATCATAGGAGTCATTATCATTCTGTTTTCTCTACTCATTGTCGTCCTCGCTTCCTCCTCTCCTGTAAAAGAAACGAATAATCCATGTGTGTTATATGACTCTGAAGAGTATGCCAGTCGTATTTCATTTACCTGTTTCCAATATCTGTGGGACAGAACCTGTCGTAGTCGTCTGCCTGATGGATTTGATGGAGGGTGGTGGCTTCGGTCACCCGATGGAGGAAGAATGATTCCTTGTTCTGTCAGCTATACAGAGACAACTTGTGGGGCAGGATCTTATAAAACACTGACAACGTATCTGTCCAGATGTAATCCATATTATGATGGAAAGTGACAGACAGATCCCAGAAAAAGACAGATCCCAGAAAAAGACAGATCCCAACAAAAGACAGTATAAAGAATACAGACGATGTTAAAATGAGTAAAACAGACATGTTTCAAGAATACATCACATTTTACAAGACATACACTCAAAAATATGGTCCAAAGACAGCCATATTTTTGATGGTAGGTTCATTTTATGAATTATATGACATTCAGAATACAGAAACAGGAAAGACAGAATGTAATGTCCGAGAAATTGTGGAATATCTGGGTATTCAGCTATCCACCAAAAAGGGGGAATATAAAGAAAATGAAGAGGGCCTATTCGCTGGATTTCCAGATTATGTTCTCCACAAATGGGCAGGTCGTCTAACTTCAGCAGGATGGACCGTTGTGATTGTGGATCAACACAAAGATATGCGCGGTAAAGTCAAAGAGCGCAAAGTATCCCGCATTCTGTCCCCTTCCACCCACATTGAAAATACATCAGCTTCAGAAACACCTTATGTTCTTACCCTGTTTTTTGATCAAACCATTACACAATCACCCCCATCCTTCGGAGCAGGTCTATTAGATCTTACAACAGGAACAACCATGACCTATTCAGGTCAGACACAGGGACGTCCTGATTTATGGACTGCCGATGAACTTGTTCAACTTGTTAGTGTGTTCCAGCCCAAAGAGGTCCTTCTTTACTGGCGTTCATCTTATCCTGTTCCAAGTGAAACCACTCTTTCTCGTATTCTCGGCATCTCACCAGGCATTCCCATTCATTGTCGTTCAGTAGAAACACTCGGTGCCTTTCGTCTTCCTCTCGCTCGGGCCGAATACCTTCAAAAGATTTATACCATTCGTTCGGTTCTTCCACCGACTACTTATCTGGGATTAAGAACCGAACAGGAAGAAATTGCACTTGTCTATCTCCTTCAATTTGTGGAAGAACATTATCCTTCTATGCTAACAGCATTTCATCGAAATGAGCCATGGACCCCTCAAAGCCACTTGGTTTGCGGCAATCACGCCCTTACTCAACTTCAAATGACATCCTCACAAGCACAGCATCTGTCAGTCATTGGTCTATTTGATAAATGTATGACTCCTATGGGAAAACGCACCATCCGCAATCGCATTCTTCGACCCTATACTGCTCCCCATGATATTCTCAGACGTCTAACGGAAGTTCAAGAAGTGATGGGATGGTCAGATCTAACCCTGAAACAATTGGACCGACAGCTTCGTTTCATGTATGATCTTCCCCGTCTCCATCGTAAACTCCTCTGTGGTATGATTCTTCCTGCGGAAGTGGCAGGACTCTTCCAGACCTATCGGGCAATGGAAGCCATTCGTTCCACTGTCACTCCACATACTACTCTTGTGGAACCATTTACAGACCAACAGTGGACCTCCTATCTTACCACCTTTCATACGCATTTTTCTGAAGAAAAGGCCAAGCAGGCTTCCGCTGATCTTACCATCTTTTCTTCTGAGCAATATCCTGAAATCCATCGTATCGAAGAAGAGATCCAGGCACAATGGACTATGCTTAATGAGCTTCGTAGGACCATTGCGAAACTGGGAGGAGTGTCAGAGGAACAGATCCGTGTAGAAGAGCGCGAAAAAGAGCCCGTTGGATTAAAGGGATCTACCATTACGCTTCAGCAACTGAAAAAGAATATCAAACAATTACCCGAAGGAACAAAGATCACAGAGTTGAAATCAGGTGGTTGGATCGACTGTCCTACATTACAGCAAATAAACATGTCCATTTTAAAATGGCGCGAAGCACTTCAGTATCGGATTCGTGAATACCTTGTTCCCGCATGTCACGCGATTTCAACAGAAGGACACGGACTCTGGACAATGATGGAAGAATGGGTGAATCATTTGGATCACACTCAATGTATTGCGAAAGTCTCACAAGATCAAGGATGGTCCTGTCCTACCATTGTATCCGAAGAGGTAGAATCGTTTGTAGAAATAGAACAATTGCGTCATCCATTGGTAGAGGCCAGTGCCACCCGTGTATCCTACGTGAAGCATAATGTGTCACTGGGTGGATCCCATTCAAACGGCTGGCTTGTCTATGGAATGAATGCGAGCGGTAAATCCACGCTTATGAAGGCCACGGGAATTTCCATCTTATTGGCACAAGCGGGATGTTTTGTTCCAGCCAAGAGTATGCGTCTCTCTCCGTTTGAATCCATTTATACGCGCATCTTAAATCAAGATAATTTATTTGCGGGTCTATCGTCATTCGCAGTAGAAATGTCCGAACTCCGTGATATTTTGCGATATGCCACATCGAAGACGCTTGTATTGGGTGATGAGCTCTGTTCAGGAACAGAATCCATCTCCGCACAAGCTCTTGTGGCAAGTGGTATTCAATGGCTAACTTCAAAGTCCTCAAAATTCATTTTTGCTACGCATTTACATGATTTACCAAAGTGGATTGGAACGAATGGGAGCGTCGAAGTATGGCATCTTCATGTAGAATATGACCCAACGACGAAAAAGTTAATCTATGACCGTTCTCTTCGCCCAGGAACGGGATCTACACTTTATGGTCTAGAAGTGGCACGTGCCATGGATCTGCCCTTTGATTTCATTGAGAATGCCCTACAGATTCGTCACCAAATCATGGGAACAGTAATACAGGAAGAGGCAGCATCATCTTCATGGAATAAAGAGGTCGTCCGTCGTGTCTGTGAAGTCTGTTCTCATCCCATTCGTTCAGAGTTAGAGGTTCATCATATTCAGCCACGATCATCCGCAAATTCGGACCATTTACTGGAAGATGGAACGCATATGAATGAAAAGCGAAATCTCATTGTGGTCTGTCAGACGTGTCATGATCAAATCCATGCAGGTAAGCTAGAAGTTGGAAAGATACAGATGACATCCGATGGTCCTGAACGAGATGTCAAACCCGTTTCACCAAAAGCGTCTCCATCCGAGAAAGCATTGAAACGTAGTAAATGGACAGAAGAGGAGTGGAAAACAATCACGGATACAGTGAAAAAGTATTCGTCATTATCTTTGAAAAGTATTCGTGCGCACTTGTCATCAGATGGAATTCAAGTAAGTGAAACCGTTCTGAGTTCTGTTCGTAAATCAGGAAATTAGCGGCGAAAGCCACCTCCTTGAACGGTTCCCATGCCAGCTGGTCGAGAAGACGAGGCAGGAACAGGTGCCGCTGAAACAGATAGAGATTGGAGATCACGTTTGAATTCGGCAACTGAAGGATTCTCATTCTCATCGGATCCCTGTAGGAGTTTCAGAACGTGCTTGCGATAAATCGTGTTCTCCTCGCTAAGAAGCTCAATATGCTTCCGGAGAGAATCCATCTCACGACGAATAGCTACAATTTCTTGGCGAAGAGGATTGCCTGTCTGATAATTAAGACCAGCACTGTAAAGGACCGAAGTCATATCTGTTATCGGAATACGGTTATATTCATTAAAATATAACGCACACTCCTTTATTTATACCCCTCCTTTATCCAAAAGAGAAGGACTAGAATTCCAAAACAAGAATATAAAATTGATTCTAAATTCCTTTCCCTAGAAACCCTAGAGTCGTTCCACTTCAGAATCATGATTATTCCCATTCGTTGTATGAACTGTGGCAATGTCCTTGCTGATAAATGGTTGTTCTACCAACAAAAAGTGAAAGAATTGCGCTCATCATCTAACTCATCCTCCTCCACATTGTATATGGATGGTAAATCCGTTCCTGATACGCCTGAAAATAAAGTATTGAATGCGCTCGGTTTGCGTCGGTATTGTTGCCGAAAACACATGTTGACTCATGTGGATTTGATTGATAAGATCTAATTCTTACTTCACACCCATGATAATATAAAGAAAGATAGCAATAAATAAACAAACTGATATCCAATGAGTATTCTTCATAAATATAAGCGTCAGATTGATCATGCTTTTGCAGCAGCAGAAAGAGGTGAATCAAAAATAACGGATGAGATATTGAATATGGATGGGATGACAGGACGTAAGACCCGTCATTTTTATAACCAGTTGTTGAACATGGAAGACGCACGCTATCTTGAAATCGGAACATGGAAAGGTAGTTCATCCTGTTCAGCGATGTGTGGCAATCGTGCGAAAGTTCTATGTATCGATAATTGGAGTCAGTTTGGAGGTCCAAAAGCCGAATTTCTACAAAACTTTGAAAAATACAAGGGACAGAACGACGCTACCTTCATCGAAAGTGATTGTTTTGCGGTAGATACGACAAAATTACCCATGTTTAATGTCTATATGTATGACGGTGATCATAGCCATGACAGTCATTATCGGGCACTCACGCATTATTTTAAAAACTTGGACGATGTCTTTATTTTTATTGTAGACGATTGGAATTGGTCAGATGTTCGCAATGGAACCTATGAAGCTATTGAGAAGTTAGATCTATCGATTCTATATAAAAAGGAGATTCGTTTGACGCAAGATGATACGCATACACCACAACCGCTTGGTAGGGATACATGGTGGAATGGCATCTTTGTTGCTATGTTAGTGAAAAACATACCATCTGATGATTAGAATGGAACAGGTGATCGAATATCTAGATGAATTGAAAGATCATTATGCCCTATCGCTTCAATTGGAACCCTATTTGCCTTTGATAAAGTCACAGACATTGAATAAGCTATATATTGATTTTAAATACAATAAAGGTATGTATCGTGAATATCTACCTATATTGGTAAATGAATCCAAACGTGATTATCGGTTAGAGACCTTATTGAAAAAGTTCCATATAGATGTATTAAGGCGATATGAATCCGTAAGAAAACTCTGTAAAGAGAATAGAACAATACAATAGAATCATGGAATTTTTCATACCAGGATTATTCCTTTTTCTACTAACGTTATTTATTACGTTTTATATTGCCCCCAAAGCAACTCCCTTTATGGCCTCTATTCTGTCTATTATCTTTCTGTCATACGGGGTCTATCATCATCAGAAGCTGTTTGCCGCGGAATATCGTCTAAGCACATGGCAAGATGGCTTGAAGATTTATGCTCCGGCTATTATGATTTTAGCCATAATTATGTATATTCTTTATGGTATTCTTGCGTTTTTCACTTCAGGTAAAGTCCCTGTTCCATCTCTTCCGAATGTTTCGCTTCCTTCTGCGAATAGTCTTAAAAACAGTCTAGCCAATTCAATGGAGTCCATTGGAAACACTGTTTACAATAGTGTAAATAATGTTACATCGCTGGGATCAAATAACAGCTTATTGGAAAGTATGGGAAACAGTCTAGGGTTGAATCAAAACCAGAATAAGAATAAGAAGAATGTTTCACGAAGTTTCTTGGAAACTGTATAGTAACTACACATAGTAGAAATGGCTCGTAAAACAAGAAAACAGACGATAAAGAAGCGTCATCTACAGGGGATCAAAACGATTCCCGAATTACGGCAGTCCTTTGATTACATTGATGAATTTGTGAAACAACGAGTTCTATCGGGCATACCCAAAGAGCAATTGGTGAAGGAGATCCAAACCGAGTGGTATCGCGTCTTTGGAAAGCGTATTCAGAAAAAGAATGCTACGGCCTTTGCGGAGCATCTGCTACAACAAATGAAGGGTAAACGAAGTCTGCGTGCGATGACTCGTAAGACAAAGGGTGGTTCCGCACCTTTTATGGACCCAACCACACAGCCAGGACGATACCTTGCCTCGGGTCAGATTCCCACCTCATCAGGGCATTATACAATGGCGGATGGATCATCCTCTGTATATGGTAGTCTTACTCAATATATTCATAAAGGGTTTGAGCACCCCGAGATTGCTGGAAAAGGTGCTTATGAAAGTCCGATGCCTTCTGCTATTATGGGATCAAATCGTGCTCTTATGGGAGGTGGCAGACCACTCGGCGGAGGAAGGAAAAAGGGTGGAGCGATTCTAGATTCACTCCGAAGTTCAATTACACAGGCATTTGCTCGTCCTATCCCAAGCGATGCTCCTCCCTCTGTTCTACAAACTGCACAAAGTGGATGGAATGGTCGTCCCATCGGGATCTCTCCCAATCCGGTTCAACATCCCATCAATTACGCCCTTAAAGACAGTATGTTTCCTAAAATGGTTAATGTTAGAATCGATGTATAAATGAGATGACTTATGTGATTTACGGAATTTCTTTCTCAGATGAATCTGTCCAGATTTATGTGAAAAAGAAAGAAGATAAGAGTCTTTGATTCTACTAGGAATAGAGATGGATCTAAATGGAGATACGGCTCGTGATTTGTCACGCAAATTAATTGATACCTATTTCCGAACAGTGACCTATCCCTATACGCGTCACCACATTGATTCTTATGATCAATTTGTCCAAGAAGATCTTGTCAATATCATACGCTCTCAAAATCCAATTGTGATCCTCAAAGATCTGATCGACGAAAAAGCAAGTGTATACAAATATCGCGTTGAAATCTATGTCGGTGGCGAAGCAGGAAACGAAATTGAAATCGGAACTCCGACCCTCTATCACCAACTACAAGATGAAACACGTATTCTATTCCCTAATGAAGCGCGTTTAAGAAATCTAACATATGCCTCAACGGTATATGCGAATATTGTGGTAAAGATTCAATTTGTAACGTCTACTCGTGAGGTGAAGGATTTATCTCTCCCGAAGGAGACATTTACGAAGTGGCCTCTGTTTCGCCTTCCGATTATGTTACACAGTCAATTCTGTATCTTACATAATAAACCGAAGGAGTTTCTCCGTGAAGCAGGAGAGTGTCCATATGATCATGGTGGATATTTCATTGTAGATGGAGCGGAAAAAGTATTAGTGACGCGTCAAGAACAGGCATTTAATACACTGTATATTACTCCTCAGAATGATCCGAAGATTTCTGTCTATGCCTCCATTGAATGTCTGTCTTCTAAAACACGTCAGGTAAAGCGTGTCGCCTTTGCGCTAATGCGTTATGTAGAACCCACTCCAGGTGGATTTGGCGCTCCTGGTTCTAAATTGATTAAACAGGCGGCGATTCGTGTTTCTCTGCCTTTTGTTCGAAAACCCATTCCGCTCTTTGTGCTCTTTCGAGCATTGGGATTTCAGTCTGATGAAGAGATTCTACACATGATCTTTCCTGATTTCAATCAATCCGAAGCCAAACTTCTTCTACCCAAATTACATCCATCCATCTTGGATGCGTTTCCCTTTCTCAACTCTTTCACGGCAGTTCAATATATTAAATCACTCACAAAGGGTTTTAGTGAAGCACATGTGTTAGACATTATTCGTAATCAGTTGTTTATCCATATGCCGAATGATTCGGCCTCTCAAGGTCTGTTTCTTGGAGATTGCGTTCGACGTATTCTAAGAGTAAGTGAAGGTTATGATAATAAAACAGATCGTGATGATACACGTAATCAACGTTGTCTCACCAGTGGCTTTCTCATTCAAGAATTATTTAATAACTCATATAAGTTATGGATCAAAGCATTTGTTCTTACCATTGATAAAGAATACAACTATAACAAGGGGACGATCTACAAAGATGAACAATTTCAACACATTTTTGATTCACAGAATGCAAATCGTATTTTTATGGCAGGATTGCTAAATGATATGATCTCCAAAGGATTTCGTGGAAAATGGGGCACGGGTCTCGGTGAAGAAAAGACAGGTGTGCTTCAGGCCATGTCCCGTCTGTCCTATGTAGATTTTCTGTCTCATTGTCGTCGTGTGATTCTCAATTTTGATACTTCTATGAAACTCACTGGACCACGTAAACTACATACATCGCAATATGGATATTATTGTACCTCAGAAACACCTACTGGAGCCTCCATTGGAATTACAAAGAATCTAAGCATTTTTACAGCAATTTCTATTTCTTCGCAAACAGGGGCTTTTTTTACATGGCTACGAACAACAGGAAGAGTATACACACCAGAGGATCTTACGACAGAGCATCGTATCCATTTGGTCCCCGTCTACATTAACGGAGGTATGTTTGGCTATACAGATAAGCCAGATTTGCTAACAACTGTCTTAAAATACATGAAACGAACTGCCTGCCTGCCTTATTCTGTGAGTATTACCTTTTCCATTCGTGACCGAAAAGTCTATCTTTATATGGATGCGGGTCGGCCTCTTCGTCCACTGATCTGTCTGTCTGGAAATAAAGAGGAGAAACTTCCTCTTCGTAAATTGATGGGTCTGAAAACATGGAGAGATCTTGTTCTGGGAACACTAGAAGGTCGCAAACAAATCCCCCTCTCCAATGTTCACTTTATTGATCCCCTACAAGGGAAGGGTGCGAAATTGGAAAATTATGCTGACTATTTGGAGCCTTATACAGGTGCGATTGAATATATTGATCCATATGAACAAAATGAAGCCTTTATTGCGAATAATCCAGCCTATATTAACCCAGAGACAACCCACATGGAGGTTCATCCATCGACTATCATGAGTATGATGACATCACTCATTCCATTTGCTCCACATAATCAGTCCCCTCGTAATCAACTGTCCTGTTCTCAATCCAAACAGGGTCTGTCCATTTATGCCACCAACTGGCGTAATCGTTTTGATAATACAGCACATGTTTTGTGTTATGGAGAAATGCCATTGACACGGACGATTTACAATAATTATTTGGGTGAAGGAAAAATGGCATATGGTATGAACTGTATTCTGGCCATTGCCTGTTGGTCAGGATACAATCAAGAAGACGGTATTGTAATGAATATGGATGCGATTCAACGTGGTATGTTTCGTTCCATGGCATTTCGTTCTTACGAGGCATTTGAGGAGGATGATGAGAAGGCAGGAGTTCGTGTTCGTTTTGGTCATCCTGCTTCGATCGCATCATGGAAGGATCTTCGTCCTGGTCTGGATTACTCTAAACTGGACGAACGTGGTATTATTCGTGAGGGCGAATATGTGGACGAAAATACAGTCATTGTAGGCGCCTATATGTCAAGCATTGTAGGGGGTCAAGTGACAGATGCCTCTAAAACGCCGCAGGTATGGACATCGGGTCGTGTAGAAAAAGTAGTGGTGATGGTTAATAATTCAGGTCTACGTCTCGTAAAAATCCGTGTGGTTCAAGATCGTATTCCTGAATTGGGTGACAAGTTCTGTCTATCGGATGATCATCTTGTTAAGACATCAATCGGTTGGAAACCCATCGCCGAAATTACAACCGATGATCAGGTAGCCCAACTGAATCCATCCACTAAAGAAATACAGTTTACACGCCCCATTGCTACCCATGTTTTTCATCATACGGATGATATGTATTTGCTTCAAACACCTTATGGTTCTCATTATATGACTGCCGAGCATCGCGTATATGGTCGATGGTTAGACCAAAAAGACAATCATCCACTGTTTGAATTCGTTCGAGCCAGTGTGCTCTACACTCTCTATCGACAGAATGAAATCCATCCTGATCCCACCTTTCATGGATTTGTCATTCTTAACGAATTTGGAGAAGAAACCCCAATAGTATCGATTGGACATACACCCACAAATCTTATTGGAAATAAAGTATATTGTCTATCTGTCCCAACAGAGATCTTTTTGGCACGTAGAAGGGATGAATCGGTCGGATATTGGACGGGTAATTCAAATCGTCATGGACAGAAGGGAACGATTGGAGCATTATTGAGGGGGTATGATATGCCTCGAACGGAGTCAGGAATTGTTCCAGATATGATTATGAATCCACATGCGATTCCCAGTCGTATGACCATTGCTCAGAATCTGGAACAGCTGTTAGGAAAGACTGCTGCATTAACAGGAGCAATTGGAGATGGAACGTCATTTATGAACGATGGATCCCCTCAGGAAGCGATTGGTTCTATTTTGGAAAAGATTGGATATGAAAAGTATGGAAATGAAGTTCTCTATAATGGCGCAACAGGAGAACAATTAGAAGCTGCTATTTTTATTGGACCTGTCTATGGTATGCGTTTGAAGCATATGGTAGAAGATAAATGGAATGCGCGTGGTAAGGGTCGTAAGGAGGTTCGAACACATCAGCCCACTGGCGGACGTGGAGCACAGGGTGGTTTAAAGATTGGTGAAATGGATCGTGATGCCATTATCGCTCATGCGGGTATGTCATTTGTCAAAGAATCTTATATGGAGCGTTCGGATGGAACAACGATTTCTGTCTGTACATCATGTGGTCTTGTTCCTATTTTTAATCCGCGTCTTAATATTCGAATGTGTCCTTCATGTGATGGACCTGTTCGTTATGCGGGAGATACTGTAAATACGTTAGAATTGCTTCCACCATTAAGTCGTCCAAAGGGAAATATTGTTCAAGTGGAGATGCCTTATTCTACCAAGTTGCTTATGCAAGAGCAGGAAACCTATTTGAATATTGCCACACGTTTGATTACAACACGCGGTGTCCAGCAATTGACACCGTTTGAACGCTCAGGTCAATCCAGTGAAGTGATTCGTGAGTTACCTCGACTGATTCAGCCATCTGCTATTGCTTCGGCCTATATTCCAGAAACGGATAAAGTGACCATGACATTAGAGCAGATGCGATCATTGAAGGCGGCTCTTGAAGAGAAGAAGGCCGAACTGGATGTGATTATAGAGGAGTCCAATCAAAATGCTGTAGCAGCACAGGTTCAAGATGTTCAGCAGGAAGCCGCCGCCGCTGCCGCTTCTGCCTCTATTCCTGTTGCGGCGGCAGCCGCTATTCCTGTTGCTCTGGTTCCTGTCCAAGGAACAGCTCCTCTTGCTCCGATTCCGTTACGTCCAGATATCCCGTCACAAGTATTGTCGGAAAATCAAGTTGTGCTTCCACAACAACCACAGCAACCACAAGAACAAATGGGTGGTCTAATGGTTCCTGGTGGACAACCGACGTATGTTGGAGGATCATCCATGGGTCCAATTATTGTTGTCGATACAGGAGGAGCACGTATGCAACAAGAGTTAGGAGGATTACAGGGTGTGGGAGGAATGGGCCGTGCTCCTCGTCGCAATCCATTCCGAAGAGCAATGAATTATGGAGGAGATATGGACTCTATGGGTTCTATGGGTTCTATGGGTTCCATGGGCTCGTTTGATTCAATGGACAATGCCGCATCACCTTCTGTGAATGTTCGCGTCAATAAAATGGGATAATCGCATGGAAGAATAAAATTGAAATTTCTTAAATATAAAGAAAGACACAGAAATATAACGGAATATATAAGATGTCATCGCAATTGTCAACCAAATTTCGTCACCAGATCACATGGAATGGATATCCACTTGATGTGGTGAAATCAGGTCTTCAGAAGTATATTCGTCGCGGAGAAACAGAAAAGGCCCTCTATTGCGCAGGAGAGATTGATTTGTTCAAGACGGCTGGAAAAGAGGGTGAGGGGATCCGAACCAACTTCTTCAATCGTTTCCTGATTACCTATATGGAAGATGTTGAAAATCTGTCTATTCTCTCGGATATGAATCGTCTTGTTCGTGCTCTGTATGCGGAGAGAGATTCTGCTAGTCGCTCAGAAGAGCAAGAGGAGAAATGGATTTCCGAGTTGGTGATTCTTCTGTCTCACTCTACAAAGGCGCGAATTTGTTCACACATCCGTGCTGTATTTAATCCAACCTATCATGTGACAGACCTCATGAGGGCGTATCCATCTATTGCTCCTCTGTGGGAAGAGATTGAGAAAAACGAGAAAGAGCGTGTCGAACGAAAGAGAAATAAACTGAATTGGGATTGCGAGTTGTTTGCTCGTTATCTCATTCAGCGAAATATCCTATCTGTCTATTATGGTTTTCAGATATCCAATTCAGAAGAAAAATTAGATAAACGCATACTGGGAAGCACAAAACCTGTATGGTTCATTTTCAATCAGTTAGATCAATACAAGAAACTGGTTGTCAAGACAACCATGGAATGGTTCAAACTCTACATTGGTGGAATGAAGGAAGATTTCATGTGTTGGCTTGTGCCTCTTCTACAGCATTTAAACATTCTTTCCGCGGGTGAAGCACCTGTCGTTGATTTCTCAGCATATTCCATGACATGGGATCGTAATCGCGCGGGCGAAGAGTTGATTATGAATGATTTTGTAGTGGATCGTCATACCAAGATGGGACGGTCAAAAACATTGACCGAATTTGCGTTGGTGGGGGCACAAGTGGAAAATGAATCAACAGACGTGAATCCACTATGGAAACAGTTTTATGAAGATGGAAAGCGTTGGGAAGATGGAAAACCCATTCTGGGTGAAAAGAGTCTGTATGAGAATACAGACCCTAGCTCTATTCCAGAAGATTCCAAAGAGACCGAGCCATCTTCGTCGATGGATATTTTGAATCGAACGCAACAAGATGAAAAAGAAATGCCACAAGAAACAGAGGAATATGACTTTGTGGTTCGAACCCAAATTACAACCAGTAATTCAAAGATGGATGTATATCTCGCAAAAGACAAGGAGGGTCGTTTCGTAGTAGTGAAAGGACCTTATAAGTCTCGTAAAGAAATGGATATTCTTAAGCGAAATACAGAATGGAAAAAAAAGCATGGATTACCCTATCTAGGCTTTCAAATTCGTATGCTTGTGCCTGATCGTTGGCCAGAGGGTGTTCCATTGGGTGCAAGAAATAAGATTAATCGGTCGGTTCCTGCCTACTTTCTTATCTTTGAATCGGTCATTGAAGAAAAGGATCTGGTAACAAAGACACATTCTAGCAAGGTATGGCCTCCCACAGAAGTGGTAGATTGGGATCAAATTCCTCTCCATTTTGATTATCAATCAAGACCATTGACGATTCAAGAACGAACGGATTATGTTCATGCTCTATTATATCGCTATCTATTGGGTGTATCCGATCTAGCCGATCGTAACTTTCTGATGACAAAAGGTCGTGTTCTGTCAATTGATGAGGATGTAGAGAATCATGATGTAGATCTATATAATGATCTACGAAAGAACAAGGCTGATTATGTCTATCAATGGTTACGTGAGAACTATCGTTTATTGTCTGTTTCGTCATGGGAAGTGAAGGATGAAGGAGATGAAGGTCAGAAACGTCGTCTCGCAATCGTTCAAGATCGTAATTCATGTCTGCGTTTATTTCATCCGAGTCATGTGGATGAGCCTGAGCCGATTAAAAAAGAAGAGGTGGTCGTGCGTAAGCGCATTTCACGTCCAGTAGCGAAACCAGAGGAGCCTTTGGCAACGGGACAGCCTTTGGCATCGGGACAGCCAATAGAAGAGAAAAAGCAAGATGTAAAGAATCAAGAAGATACTAAATCTAGTGCTCAAGCAGCAAGTCCATTTCAGACGCGATATCCAGCAATGAATGATAATTTTGTATTCATCGACAATCTGTATCGCAGTCGCTTAACTCTATTGGATATTCTGAGAGAACGTGGATATGATGTATCAAAATATGAGCGTTTCTCTCCGGCTGAAGCAACCGCAGCAGCATCCGCTTTTACGGGTTTGAGTTTTCATACGATGAAGAAGGATGACCCTAAAAAAGAGTGTCATATCCGATATGAGAATATCAGTCAGCAGAAAATGAAAAACGGATACTTTTCCGAGTTAGTAAGTGATGAGGATTGTGAAAATGTGGAAATTATTGTGATGATGTCGGTTCATGTGACGGATACGCATCATGCGATTGCCTTAAGGGAGTATATGCGATTGAAAGAGGAGCCAAATGATGCGGGAGTGAGAGAGCGTCGCAAATTGCGTGTCTCCTTCTTTAGCATTGATATGATGGTGATCAATCCATTGCGGCACGTTCTTGTTCCAAAACATGAATTGGTTCCTGAAATGGAACACAAGGAATTATTGGATAGAATGTATGTAACTTCCAAGTCGAAGCTTCCCGAAATCAAATTCCATATGGACCCAATTGCTCGTTGTATTGGAGCAGTTCCAGGTGATATTGTAAAGATTACTCGTCCAAGTGCTGCATCAGGAGAAGCAGTTATTTATCGTGTATGTGCTCCATAATATTGCGTAAATTGATTCATCATAATATACGAAACCACTAGAAAATGAAAAAAATCGCATTCTGTTTTTTGATTTATGACAGTATAATCAATGAAGAGATATGGAATCTATTTTTCAAAAACGTGGATCCAATGAAATACAGTATTTATATTCATTACAAGCACAATACGCCATTAAAGTATTTCGAGAAATATAAGTTGAATCATTGTATCGATACCAATTATGCAGATATAACGATTATTCATGCGCACAATCTATTATTCAAGCAAGCGTATGAAGATGGGTGTGATAAAATTATTAGTCTGTCTCAATCCTGTATTCCCTTCAAATCATTTGATGATGTCTATGATTTTCTAACAAAAGATGAATATGGACATTTCAATGTCGCCCCTCAAAGCCAGTGTTTTCCACGTTGTGACTCATTGCTACAGTATTATGATCGTTGTTATATTCAAAAGTCTTACAATTGGTTCATACTCAATAGGAGATTATGTGAAACACTCCTCCAGTATGATAACGAGCAAATCAACAGAGAATATGGATTAATTTACGCCCCTGAGGAGCATTTTTACATTACAGCTATTTTTTATCATCATCTAGAGAATCAAATTATCATCACGCCGAATCTGGCAAATGATGCAACTACGTTTACAAACTGGTATGGAATGGATTACAAATATCCATCTGAAAATGGATTGAAGAATTATAATATCATTACAGAGGATGAGATTGTTCATTTATTGAATAGTAAATGTCTGTTTGGTCGTAAATTTAATAGGGAATGTATGCCTTGTTTCATAAATTCCCCCTATTTTGATCACATTACTTCCATTAGAAAGAATGATGTAAAGACGATTGGTGTCATGAAGGAAGTGATGTCTCGTCCATCTCATCTGTCTGATCAGCCTGTAGAATTGGATTCGGTTGTCCGTGCGGTAATGGATCGTTTTGTAGACAGGGCGGTGATGGGGAAGAAAAAATATGGAACAGATCTGGACAGGAAGGATCTATCTGTATTGGAATGGATTCAGCATGCGCAAGAAGAGCATATGGATGCCATTTTGTATTTAGAGAAACTGAAGAGAGAATGGAAACAATGAATTTACTATAGAATCGTTAGAAATAGATATGTCGTGGGCATCAAAACGTAGTCAAGTTCAAGGCTATATGGATCAACTCGCTACCATTGATCTGAACAAGGAATCTATTGATGGATTGAAGAAAATCAGATATGATTATGAGAATATCAATCAGGGATTAACTCAATTTTTAGGGTCAAGTGCTTCACAATACAATCTATCGGATAAATTGGAAGAGACAGGTAGAATACAGACACAGATCCAGCATTTGGAGGAGGAGAATGAGAAAATGAAGACAGATGTGGATACCGCATTGGCACGAGACGAATTACTCCGGTCAAAAGATCGTTCAGGAAATGGTCATACGCTGTATGTATTGGATCGTCCTATCCGACGTGGAATGGTTCCCTATTTATGGGTCCTGTCTATTTTATTTGTGGGAATCGGTGTATTACTGTTTTATTGGTTAACACCTATGATCCTTCTCCCCAGTGTTCAGTCCAATGGGTATGGTTCTACTTCGGGTAGTATCATGGCGATGTTAATGGATGTATTTACGAATCGTCTTACATGGATGGCATTATTTGGGGCGGCCTGTATTGTGATTTTGTTCTTATCTCTTAAAATTGCGGGTGTATTCGGCAAATAAAGGTAAAGGTAAGTAGAATGTCATTTACTTGTCCGGTTGAATCTAATATTGCTCCTACCCAGTTGACAGCTACATTTACAGGTGCTGGAGATGGAAAGAATCTACTTCCGAGTTCTATTTTACCAACTGATCGAGATGTATCTGGTTTATTAAAGACAACCGTATTAAATGACTGGATCAAGCGATTGGAAGATGCGGGGGTGATTCCTTCTACAAAAAATGCCGCTTCTGCGAATTATGTGAGAAAGGTATCGGAATTGCTTACCAATGCGAAGAACGAGTATTGTTTCTATGATGCCCGTTATCGTGCTGCTTTACAGTATTTATTTACAGCCATTCGTAATACAGCTACCAATAATACAGAAGAGGGAAAGCAGGTAGTAGAGGCTCGTTTACAGACGACGAAGGATCTGAATCGCAAAGTAAACGATATGATTCAGATTATGAATGCGATGACTCAGAAAATGATGAAATCATCCGATACATTACAGAGAGAGATTGACGAGTTTAATAAGAATCTTAGGACAAAGCGTGATAAATTGGAAGAGCAAAATCGTATGATCCAATCAAATGAGGCTACAATGAAATTACAGAAGGCAATGGTTCAATATACGGAGGAGAAGGCGCGTTATTCTGATAATTTGCTAAAGATGTATAGTTTTTTAAATATCGTGGCACTAGGCCTATTAATCTATGTCTATAAAGCGGCAGGAGATGAATAGGCCTTTTGAGTTATTTATTTCATCTAAGAATAGTGTGTATCGATGGCATCTAATCACAAAGAATCAAAAGTTTTGGATCTTGGTGGTTACGGAGTGGTTGTTTATCCTGCACTGGAGAACAACGTAGAAAACAATAACGAAGCCTTTCATCCAGAGAACTATATCACAAAGGTCTTTTATCGTAAAGAGGACTATGATGATATGTTAAAAAAGCGATCCATATTAAGAAAGATTCTGGGAAGACAGAATGAGGGGTCTCAATTTGAGACGTATCAAAAGGAGTGGCGTGGTAGAAATTTACCGAAGAATGTTCTGAGAAAGTTATCTAATGAGCGATCGATCAATTTCGATCAAAAAGAGGATAACAATGACAGCAACACGGTATTTTATCCGATACGAATGAAGCACCTCGGGCACTCTTATACCTATATTCGTTCTCATCCTGGTCTTCTTCAGGAGATCCGTCAATGTTCTATTGATTCTCTGATCAAGGCCATTCGTGGTGTTTTCCAAATCATATCCAAGTTATCGGAAAAGGGCTATCTCCATGGAGACATACATGCCCAAAATCTCATGATCTATCACGCAGGGACCTTCTGTGAATTCTATCTCATTGATTATGATCTGTTTGAATCTTTTGCTGATGCGAAGAAGCGTTATGAAACACGGTCTATTCTGTATGGTGCTCCTGAATCCTACCATCTTCTACCCCCCTCACTACCAAAAGAAGACCGTCTGGAGCACCTTGAATCCTATGCCACCCGCCTGTTCTACCACAATGACTACTTAAAGCACATATACGGATCTTCCGACGATTTTAAGCAACGTCTATTATCGGTCATTGATGCGAATATGAATCATTCAACGATATCATTAGCAACATTTGATTCTTTCCTCCTCTGTCTATTGATGTTGGACTTGCTATACCGTCTGTATCCCTCTTTATTTTTAAAGACAGACCTCCCTTCTGGTTTATCAGAACAGGACATGGATCGTTTGCGTAGAGTCCGTGTAGAATTAGAATCAGGTTCAATCCTTGAAAAAAGAGGACGAAAGACAGCTACCGAAATCAAAGACAGATTAGATCAAATCATAAGAGGAGAACCCATTCATCAAGATATCAAAGTGAATCAGAAGAATCAGAAGAATAAGACCAATCAGAAGAATGTGAAGTGTAAATCCTCTAATTGCCAAATTATGGGAGGAAGAGACAAGACACGAAAACAGAGACAGACAAGCAAGAGGAGAGGGCAGAGCAAGTCCATGAAAAGACGACGATAAATGTATCAGGGAAAGATAGAAAGAATGTCACTAGAAAAAGCCATTCGCACCACACAAATCGCACAAGATGTGGAATTGGCCGAAGCCATTACACGTCTAAAGAGCAATCCTGCCGAATTACGAGCATGGCTACAATCCCAGCAAGACAAAGTATATAATACAATTGTCGCACAAAAGGAAAATACATTTGATAAAGTCTACGGTGATTTGAATCGTGCTTCTAAGGTGGAAGAATCTATTTTGATGCACAATAAACGTGCCAGCGAATTATCTGAAATGATTGATAATGTCTATGAGAATCAAGAGTCAAGTGCCAAAGCCGTCGTGGATGACAAGAACCTAGCCTCACGAAAAAACGAGATGAATGAATGGACGGTAGGAAACAAACAAGATACTCTCTTTGTCTTTTCTTCCCTATTCATTATGCTTTCCGGTCTCTTACTGATTACTGGTCTATGGAGACTAGGAATGATTAGTTCTTATCTATGGGTGGCATTTGCTATTCCACTTCTTCTGATTTTCATCTTGATTCTGTTACGGCGCTGGAGATATACTGATACTCTGCGCAACAAGAGATACTGGAATAAACAGATCTTTGAAGGGAAATACAAGAAGATTGCCATTCCATCCTGTCCACAAATGATGGAAGGTGTGGAACAAACACTGGGACAGACAGGAGTCACCATGAAGTAAATGAATCTCCATGTGCTGTAGTAGAAGATGTCCTCGGAAAGCGCACAATCTACGATAGAAAGAAAGAATGAACTGATGGCCGATATTACGAAATTAAGAGCACAGGCAGATAATGGGCTCGCAATGGGTGATTCCATGTTTGGTCAGTTCGCGCACGTAGATGTCACGAATGAAGTGAGTCGACGACTATCCGATCTTAAATCCAAAAAAGATATGCTCGAAAATCAACTCAGAGAAAAAGAAGCACTCGTCCAACGTTCCAATCGTGACTTTTCTGATGTGAAAGATGCTCTCCCTGAAACACAAGAACCCACACGCATTCAGTTCGTAGAAGATTATACCATGATGTTCTTACTCTTATCCTATGTCTTCATGGTAGTATCTGCTATTATATTCTATGTTACACTATCTGAACAAAAAATGAAAGCATTTTTCTATTCTCTCTTATTAAGTGTTTTACTAACTGTATTATGCGGATTATTACTATATTTTGTAGCCTAATTACTCTGCCTCGAGAAGTGATTTCTCATATTCATCCATCTCATAATCATCTTCGAACAATCGTAGTTGTTTGAAGGTCTTGCCATCCGACGGTGTTCCAAATTTATCACACATACGTTTCAAGAGTTCGGATTGATTGAGTTTACGGCCTACACCACCACCCACCGCTTCAAACCAATTCTTATAAACACGGAAGATGTCCTTGATGGCTGACTCATATCCACCCTTCTTGATTTCGCGAATACGTGCATTCAAGAACTTGCTTAACGAATCAAACGACTCCTGATAACGATTGGATTCAGCCGTAATAATTGTTGGCAATTTACCGAGACCATTCTTCATGTATTCCGTTTTGTAAATGTGGATCAGACGAGACATGAAGTAGGTGCGCCATGTTCTCATTTTGGCATCCAATTGATTGTCACGGGGATAGATATTAGCCTTCGGATTCACTTCCTCCTCCTGTGGATCCACGAATTTGGACTCGAAGGGGATGGCACGGACACGACGCCATGTTCCACGATCCATCGTATGAATGGCAGGAAAGGAATTGCACAACATGAAGATCTTGCCCGTAATCTTGAACTTATCCTGATCTTTGTGTAATCCACGCGCTTCTACATCATCCTCACCCGTGAACTGCTTCATACGTGAGGTATTCAGTGGTTCACGATCATCTGGTTCAGCCATGTAAATGAAACGCTTGTTACGAAGAACAATAATATCTGGATTGGGAGCGCCAGAATCAGGACGCTTACGAGTCATGGCAGTGGCTTGTAGAGAGGTCGCATAATCACCAAGTGTCATGGACATCAAATCCACCAACTTGGACTTACCATTACCACCGACGCCAATCCATGTCTCATAGGTCTGTTCCTTGTTGGCACCTTCCAAACAAGAGGCCAACTTTCTCCACATATAGGCCCGAAGTTCAGGGCGTGGAAAGACTTTCTCCATGAAATCATCAATCTGAGCATGGATTTCGGCCTGTTCAGGATCCTCTGGATCATATTCCACATAGTCAATTGGATCACAATTCTTCGTCAGATATCGACCCGCCATAAAGGTAATATAATCATCCGGTTTGGCTTCACGGAATTGAACCGTATATTCAACCTTCCCATCCTCTTTTATGATTGAGGCATTCAGATCTACTACACCATTTCGGAAGCCAAGTAGATACTGATTGGAGTTCAACTTCTGGGAAAATTCTTCTACATAGAAGAGGCCAATTGCGTCTTTCATTGCAGCATCCTTAAAACCAGATTGATATAAGGATTTTTCGATATCCAACAGTTTCTTCATACGACTATGTTCCCACGACGCCTCCTTTTGTTCCAAACGTCCCTCTTCATCGATTTGATTAATACGTCTGCGAATCTTACTACGAGCATCTGAAATGATTTGAGCGACCTCCGTATTCATCTTATTACGAAGTTCAATGCCCTTTTCAAGTTTTCTCCAATAGACGCCTGTAAATTTATACCATTCGATCTCTTTTCCATCTACTGCAGCACAGTATTCATTCTTATACATACGATTCATGAGACGAGCCACATGGGTATGGGTGACATCCATTTCACGCTCGACAAAGTTGACAAAACTATCATTCATCAGTTGACGATAGACGGCGGGATTGTCCAACTTGGCCCAACGATGAAGGGATCGCTCCGTCAGAGGATTTTCCATGCGCTGGCGACTCATTTGAATCCATTGACGTTGAAATCCAGCGACATCGTGTTCACTGAACTTGGGAGATTTGCGACTGAATTCTACCCATAGACGGAACATCTCTTCGGATGGATTGATACTGTGTAGGCACCAGCCCACTTCCATCCATTCTTTATAGGGAATCGCACGATCGGCAGAAAGGCATTCTGTTACCAGACGACGAATGGTCTCTAGTTTGTCACGTTCTAACTGTTCATGGACATTGGAGGAGGTGATTTGAATGATGGGGGCTGATACAGGGCCAACATCCTCTTCCTCGGCAACAACCGCTGAACAGAGAAGTGATTTCTTACCTGTGCAGATGTCAAACCGACTCTTCCATTCATCCTGCGTCTTTTCTTCCCATTCATTGGTCTGAATACGAAGTTGATGACGAATCGACAAGATGCTCATCAATTCGCGACTCGTATAGTTATCCACCGATTCCTCATAGAATTCTTGACGAATCGGTTCGTAGACATAGACAGACGCAAGATGATAGGCTGGAATATCGGGTTTGGATTCACCATAGAAGAACCATCCATTTTTTTTCACGATGGCCTCATCAAAGATATCCTTTTCTGAATTGATATAACCGGTTTGCTGAAACGCAGTAGCCACTTGATTGAGTTCCAAGGAACGGTGACGAAGAACCTGTTGATGTTCGGACGGAATGACAAAGTCAGGGCATTCAATATGAACACCATCTTTAATGGATCGATGGAGACCCGTCGCCTTTTTATCCTCATAGGGTCCAGGTCGGAGAGTGATGAAGAAGCGAAGAGGCGGGCGCGCAGAAGCAGTTAGATCATAATAATGTGTAAGATTGCTAACGTATAAACGAATAAATTCGTGAATATGACTCATCTCAAACTGACGATGAATCGCTCGTTCAGATGGATATTTGAAATCCAAATCAATCAGAATGGGCGTAACCAGATCACAACGACGTTGTTCCACGAGGTTAAGAGGTCGGCGCTGTTGAATGAAGAGATATTCATGTAGTAAATCCAAGAAATGGGGATAGTCGTCATCGGTAACAGCAAACTTTCCACGCATAACACCCATGCCCGTAAAGGAGCAGGGTTCGCCTTTCTCTGTGACGCGATGAGCATCCAGAAATTGGCCGAGTTTGGTCTCAAGAACGTGTTCAGTAGTCAGCGGCATGGTGATACGACTTGCCATTCCTTTTAAAGTGAGTCAATTTTATTTGCTTTAAAATCCCATCAAATGTCTTTTCAATTTTATTTATAAACACCCATAGATTGATCTCATGAAGCGGAAACATCAATGGATATAAAAAGAATTAACATTGGGATGCTAAAAAGGGTATAAATAAAAATTGATTTTAAACCTAGCATCCAAATAGGGGTAGAAACCAGCAATGAAGGAAAGTGACTTTTGCAAACTGTGCCGTTATTACATGTATTTGGATCAGGAGGATAAGGTTCTCCGACGAATCTGTCGTAACTGTGGCTATCAAGAGGAAGAAAAGGGTGGATTGATCCTTGAAATGGATCTGAAAGAAAAGACATCTGAGGGTTACAAGATCCTCATGAATGAATTTACCACACAAGATCCAACTCTACCACATGTGAATACGATTAAGTGCCCCAATACGGAATGTGACTCAAATACTTCAGGAAAAGAACGCGATGTGATTTACCTCAAATATGATACAGTCAATATGAAGTTTCTCTATATTTGTAATGTATGTAATACACGATGGAGATCTAAGGCATAATTGTTTATCGCCCTGACCATACTTTAATCAATGGATACACTTGATACGATTCATAGTCTTGCAAATATTCCGCAAATGTAACGCCCCATTTTACATAATGTTGAATGGATCCAAATAATGGTTTTTTTACTAGATCACGAAGATGATGATAGGCTACTAACCCAAACACACGTTCCAGCGCACAGCGATATTCGCGATCTTTTAGAACAGGAAACCAGTTATCAAACAAATGATACCGCTGATTGACCTGATCGATCCATGTCCAATCTACGATTGACATCACTCCAAAGACACCAATCCAATCTGCTTTTGTATGAAGATACATTGATCGAACATCTTCACGACACTCCTCTGGCAAAGCATCAATTAATTCATTAATCTGGCCCATAATCGAATCATCATGATAATGTGGGATTGACCACAAAAACTGGATATTACCCTCTTTCTCATTGGAATCAAAATGACTCAAATCCAAAGGAGCTTGTAAGAAAACCGCATCATGAAGAATGACCGCACGCTTGAATGGTTTCAAACGATGGAAATAATAATAGGGGAGAAGTTCCGCACGACCTCTGTGTTCTGTATCATAAATGACAGTACAGTTTGTCATATGAATATCTTCTCTCAAATATTTACGTTGACTGGAATCATCGATAATGAGAATAGGAACATTTGGATAAAACCGACGAATGGACGCATAGGACTCCTTCCAATACAGATCCGTCGTTTTACTGGATACGTGGCGTATCATAATAAACCCAAATGCGACAAGTGACATTCTCCTGATTTCTCTTCCACCATCCTGTCAGTTTGTTTTAGGTTATTTGTTTTCTAATCCATATCGTCGTTTCTCATAAGATAAGACAATTTGGATAATCGTTTCCTTTGCTTCCATGAGATCTTTTGGAGTGGGAATAATAAAGTCTTCTGAGCCATCTGGACCTGGATCCCATCGATGACAGAATTTTTCCAGAATCTCCTTTTCAATCAAACTAACATCTTGGACATCACACTGTAGAATCAAGTAAATTTCAGAGCCCTTTGTATATTTATGTAGACGTGTAATACGTGTATCGGGACATTGAGCCGTTTTTCCCACTTTGTAGATGGGGCGTTGGAGTGATTTGAACTCGCGTGTTCGAACCATGTAAATGTATCCATGTTTCTCATCAATCTGATAGGTCATTCCCTTCATAATTCTTCGTCGCTGTCCTTGTTGAACAGCAATGGATACCTGTTTAACAGCTTGTTCTGTGATCTCTTTCTCTTTCTCCTCTTCAGAGTCTGACATTCTATGTCGTCTATCCTCTATCTCCTATCTCCTCTTGTTTGATTCTTTTTCTTTACTTATACACATTCCTCAAATCGGTAATTACTTTCTGAGGACAACAAGGTAGTGATTTGACATTTGGACTTCCTGATAAGAAATACAGCCATCGGATTGCCATGGTTTTGTCTTTTTGAATAAAAGCACACAAATTGGATCCTTTGATCTCAATCCATGATTCAAATAATGCCCTTAATCGGACAGACATTCTGGAATGATAATCGGCATAGAGCAATGTCAAAAAAAGGAATAAATCACGACCATCTTTTGGACAGGGATCTGAATCGGCATATACCGTACTCAAGGATAGGTAGGATTGATGCATATCTCGTGAACCACCACATGCGAATCCAAAATCAATTAAATGTAAATGAAACGTTGTAGACCATTCAATAGGCTGTTGATCCATCATTACAATATATTTCTCTACTGTATCTTGAACACGAATCAAAAAATTACTCGGTTTCAAGTCGCGATGATTAATTCCCAGACCATGATTCATACACCATACCATCATTACCACCTGATATAATATCTCAACAATACATGTAGATAAATCCTGTAAAGGATACTGATTTAGATACGTATCCAATGTTATCGCACCCTCTACTTGATCCATTGCGAAACAGACCGAGCCATCCAATAATTGAAAGACATCAATGACACGTGGAACATGATCCAAAAATCCAAACCGTTTCAGACCCTTTCGAACAACATACTGAATACATGCCTCCATTAATAGTGACGTCTTTTCATGAATAGGACGTTTGACATATACTTCCTTCACAATATCCTTTGTCTCCCATTTTGCCAGATCAATATATCCAAATGTTCCCTGTGATACTTTACGAATACATGTCAGTTTTTTATAGGGAAGATCAATATAGACAGAGGAATGAAAATGCGAATGATAATTCGGGACAACAATCTTCTTTAGCCATTCTGTATCCTCCAAGCAGCCCCTTGTCTGTCCTGTCTGAACAGATAATCCAATCTGATCTATATCTAACTCTAATTCACATCCTATAGTGTCTGTCTTCTCATCAGATGTCTGTCCTCCACTGTCAAACGTTTTACACATAATTACTACTTAGGAGATACATTGCTCTCTCTCGGCAATGCGATGGCTCCAATGACTCGAAGCAGTTTTTCAAATCCAGGACATTGTCCATAGCGATCTGGATCCGATAATAAATAGGCAGCCATCTCTCTTGGATGCTCATATGCACTCCATGGCACTTCTCCGTATTCTTTTTCCATCTCTTTTGGAAGTGATTTGACATGATACTTTAATGAAACATGATAAAACCATATGTCTGTCTCTGTCACATTGGGTTGACGAATATCACGAAAGACAGGAATAGGCACCCATGTTTTTTGATAACACCAATAAGGTGTATCCAATGTATCTGGATTTAAACGCCGTGTCTTATCCAAATGAGCGGGCATTTTCCCTTTCCATTCTTCCCAGCCCATTTCATGAAAAATACGCACCCATTCTTCTCTAAATAATCGTTGATGAATGTGCCATAATTCATGGATCAATGTCTGAAAAGAAAAGGTTCGCGTGATATCAGGATAACAAATCATATGATCAGGACGTGTATGAGGCATTCCACCATCTGCAGAAGGCATTAATTGGATAAGATAGACGGTTTTCAAATCCTGTTGTAATCGCAAGGGTATTTTCTCTCGTGCGTTTTCAACCACTACCTCAAAAAATTTATATTCACGATCGGTCATTCCATTTGCAGAGTAGGCCGTCTTTCTCCTTGCTAACGCATTCATCGGATCATCACGACACTCTTCCAAATAAAAATCTTTGGTTTCTGCTTCATGTAGCAAAGTCTGAGCCTCCAATTTGTTATATACAATATGAAATGAAATAGATGAAGACTGGTTCCCCATGACTGATCTATTTATTTAGACATTCTCTTTTTACCTTTTTCTTCCTTCCCTTTCTCTGCCTCTTTGTTCTCTGCCTCTGCCTCTGCCTCCGCCTTTTCTGACTCCTTTTCCTTTTTCTTTGTTGCCTGTTTTCGCTTATTCAAACTCTTGACAATCATTTCATCCATAAAGTAAGAACTCATCGTCGTCTGTTTTAAAGGAGTCGTAAAGGAAGATAACAGCGTTTGTTTCTTACCTCCTCCCACACCAATTACAGCCGTTGTAGTTGTAGTGGTTGTTGTAGTTGTAACCGTCGTTACACTGGTATCTTTTCCACCTTTTTCTTTTGTTTTTGTCGTAATGGTAAGTTGTTTACCAAACATGGTAGTCAAAGACTGATTACGATGAATACGATCATAATATTTCAAAGCATCCGTAAAGAGTAAATCCGCCGCAACTTTCTCACGAAAGACCAAATATCCATCCAAGTTTTCCTTGGAAGTAGGACATCCTTTTAACATGGTCGAATCAAACCCTGGAATCTGTTCCAATAGAAGAGCAAATGCCTGTGAAATAGGATTCATTAATTGATGCTCAATATAGTGACGATAGTCGGGTGTCAATTGATTCTCCTTGATGTAGGAGGGAATTTCAATACGATCACCCTGTAGTTTGGATGCTTCTTGCCCACCCTTTGGGCAGATGTAGACATATCCAATACGATCGCCTGCTGCTGGGGCATTTCCAGGATCTCGTAGAGCAATACGATCTGCCAATGCCTTGTGGGCAATTCGTGTAGGATCAGCATAATGATCTCTCAATGACTTGGTCACCGTTAATTGGCCCATACTGACTTCACCCTTTACGAGTTCTACACATTTGTCCCTTACAAACCGATAGGCTCCCTCCACATCACGAGAATTCAATAACATTTTCATAGCTCCACCATAAATGGTCTTCACAATGGGAGCATTATCGCGGCGCTTCAGGGCAATACCCATGTATTTGTGAACATAGTCATCAGCATTCTCTTCATACATATTGCCCGCATATCGCTTTTTGGAGAACATCAGGAGTGGATCAAACGCCTTGTCAAATTCAAAATCGTGAGGAGGAGCCAATGCCTTTGTGATAAAGTGACCCGCTTCATCCGTGATGTCAATGGTCGCCTGACGGGCCTCGCGCCCTTGAAGGAGTTGACCCGTTTCTGGATTCTTGACATTGAATTGGACGAATAAGGAATCCGTATTGTGGACGATTAGTGCTCCAGGGCCAACTCCAAAATGATGATTTTCTGTTTCTAAATCATACACAAATACATTATCAGGATGTGGTAGTTCACGAATTTTTTTAATAGCATGTGGATTTTTACGCTGATTACCTACCGTCATTGTATAACGAAATACTCTATCTTTGGAGGGGCGATCATTAATTGATACAGAATAACCAAGACGGCGAGCAATAATATATAATCCTGCTCCAATTTCTTTTCCTTTTTGATCAAACCGAATAAAGTTATGTTTATCCTTGTCCCCATCCCCTGCGTAAAATCCGTTCCAAAATTCACGAATAATTGGGAGGGGGGCATTTAAGATAATTTCTGGAACTCGTTTTTCGCGGTGCGAATTATAGAACATCTCTCTATAATTTCTAGCAGGAGTAACATGATCACCTACTGGAATAAGTTTGTAAACACCTGAACTTTTGATTGTATCAAGTATTTTTGTAGGAAATGGACATTTGGTTTGTGCCAATTCCAATAGATTCATATCTGCTTTATTAATTGCCCATGTCGCTTTTTTTGATCCTCCATCATATTCATAAATATCAGAAGATCCATCTGCTACAAATAATCCCATAACAAATGCCTCATCCAATGTAATATTACATTTTTGATCAGATTGATTGAATTCTTGAAATAACAGATCATTATGGAGAAGCTCCGTTCCAATTGTTACGTCTTCTGGTTTTACTTCATCTCCATTTTTTAGAATAAGACTATGATCTTCAGTAACGTCTACCACTCCAGTATGTGTGTGAATACGAAACATCTTCTTTTCTGGGGAAAGTCGATGACGAATAATCTTTTTGAGAGGTGTAAACCCCCTTTCCGTCCAAACACATAATGGTGTATTCGATAGATCAATAAACTCTTTCGTTGTATGATATTCATCCCAAATCGAGTGATCAAATAATTCATCCATTCGTTTCATATATAGTTCATTTGTCTCCATATTTTTAATAACAATGGGTGTATCCCCCGATACGGAATCACCATACACCACCTTCGCCATACACTTCGCTGCACAGCGAGGATCCTTCGCTTCAGGTCCATAGAACTTCTCAATGGCTGCTTTGGCAAACAAGATTTGTTTGCGACCATAGGCTGTGACTGATGCGGCTAATGCCTGAAGACGAATTTTAAAGGTGCTGGAACCAAGCTGACCATAGAGCGAGTTGCCCGTCAGCTTATAAGCGAGCTGCTCTGAATCAAGTAAGGCATAGCGTTCAGGATCCTTCTCCGCCTTCATCTCCTTCTTCTTGGCCGAACGAGCGTTCAACAGCCATGTAGTAATCTGAGGCAAGGTGGACTTTGTTCCATCTAACGGTTTCGCAAAACGGCACACACGACGACCACATTTGATTTTATTAGGTGTCTTACGACGATCATTCGGATCTGGACGAATAATATCAAACTCGATATCGGTATATGCGAATCCAGGATGTTCATCGAATGTTTCGGATCCCCATTGATCAGCGATCCATTCGCCATCATAGGTGAAATCTTTCACCCACAGAAGAGAATCATGGCTGATATTTTCACTGACAATAGTGGATGGATACAAGGAAGCAAAGTCACATACACCGATAGGTGAAGTGGAATAGAAACCAGGTTCAGGATCAAGCACAATGGCTCCTTCATAGGTTTCTCCTTCTCCGTTTCTGGAGGGATTGGGCAATACAGGGATCAGAACGTCTTTCTCACGACAGAATTTGAAGATAAGAGACTCAATCTTAATCCCTTGACCACGTGTAAAGATATAACTGACAGGGACAGAGCAGACATTGGCCATTGACATGGAATTATTAAATGTTTCCAGTTTCTTATAGAGATCAATGACTAGATCACAATCCTGTAAGCAGTATTTTCCTACGATGGCACGTCCTTCCGCCGATTCACGGTGAAGACGAAAGATATCTTGTGGACCCACATCGTCTTTGACAACGACCCATTTTGTGGCATCGGCCATTTCCGCCCAAACTTCCTCGTTCCATTTCCATTCTACACGAAGAGTATCTTTCTCCACAGAAAGCACCATCAGTTTCGGAGTAATCGTCTCTCCCGTTTCATCCAACAGTGTGATGGATCGCCCCACCTTCATATCTTTTACTGCACCTGCTACCTTCAGAACCAATTCCTCCGTTTTCTCATCATATTCATAGGATTTGAGCTTACCTGACATAAAATGCTTTGTCACTTCATCAAGTTTGTAAGAGGGCAAGGTGTAACCACGTTTGATGTAATGGAACATATCAATTTGGAGACGGCCATGTGTATTCCAGATATACATACGATTGTCTCCCATGGCGGATGAACTCAAGAATTTCTCTTCCAGTTTCAGTTCACTACCAAGATCGAAGAGACGTGTCATCGCGTGAAGAAGCGACGTGGGCGTTACGACACCAAGTTCTTCCGCACGATGCCATAGATAGGCTTCATCAAAACCAAAGACGTTGTATCCAATGAGAATATCAGGGTTGCGTTGGACCATCCATTCAAACCATGCTTCGACCATTTCCTTCTCCGTGGAATAGGCATGAACTTCAATTCCAGAAATGGGGGCACAATCGGGGAAGACAAAGAGATGACGTTCTGTGCTCTCTACCGTGCCACGTGTCAGTGTTGTTCCGATTTGAATCACAGGATCGCCGTTCAATTGTAGAATGGAGCCAAAGACCTTTGTCAGGCATTTCTCCAAACACTCTACAAGTTGATCATATGTATCCACTCCCTTCTCCAAAATGGCATCCAGTTCCTTACAGGTTTTTACATGTAAAACGTGCTTCATTACCGCATCCATGGATACTTTCCATGTTCCATAGACGGGTGTCATGCCTTTGGGAACGGTCTCTGTGGGACGATCGCCTTCACATACAGAGGTAACGACACGTTGATAGAGATCGGTGGCATTGAGTTCCGAATGTTGATGAAGATAATCGGCGAGTTCACGAGCCGATTTGATCCATGTCCGTTTGGCAAGAGGAAAGTCGCCCGTGTAGGAGCAACATTCAATATCCCATGAAGCGGTAAGAAAGGGCGCAGAAACACGAGGACCTTTGGTGGGTAGAATTTGTTCATAGTCGCATTCGATAACAAATCCATCCTTGCTTTCTTCTACGATAGAGGATACACCATCTTTGATACAGATCCACCCGCATGGTTGAATGTTTTGCGTGTGAAGGAAACGAAGCATGGGATCGATATTGGATTCAAAGATTTCCACTGTGACACCACGAAGGGGTGGATCGAGAGGATACTTGGTAGAGAAGTTTTTGAATTCGTCGAGAAACAGATTCTGTGTATTGCGAAAGAGGGAAAGAGAGGGAAAAGAGATCTCTAAGAAAGGATAGAAACGTCTGGCGGTAAAACCATAAAAGACATGTTTCATAACCCTTTTGAACTCGAGTTCTTTTACGGGAATGCGTTGTTTTTCCATATATTTACGAATGGATTCGATGGCGGTTGGAATAAGACGTTCTTGTTCGGGTAGGCGAACATAAAAGGAGGGGCGAAATCCCGAGACATCGCAACGAAGGGGTGTTCCATCCTCTGTAGATCCAAACAAGTGAATGGTATATTGGCGGGTGAGCGCAGGAGCCGATGTAGAGGATCGTTTTCCACGGCGTTTCTTCTGGAATTCCTCGTCGTCATCATCATCTTCGGACACGGATTCATATACCACTTCACGAACATCGTCGTGTTCTGATTCTACGCGCACATCGCGTGATTGAAGATCAAGTAAGTGAAAGATGATATCGCTCTTGTTAGAAGACATGGTTAGATGGACCTACTAAGAAGGGTGATGGCAAATCAATCAATTTTATCAAACAACTAAAATGGGCTTTACATAATGTGTTATTGTTAATGGCGACGGTAACCGCGACGACTCTTTCCTCTTTTTTTCTGAATCTTTCGTCGTGTAGATCGTTTTCCACGGCGTTGAGACATAAGATAGGATGCCATACCTAGTAGGGTGGCAGCAGGAGCAAGAGTATAGGCAGATTGAGCCATGGAAGAATAGAGACTAGATCCGCCACGTAATTTATTATGAGGTGTTAGCATCTTCTCGTTCTTGATAATAGATGGATTCTCTGCATAAAGGGAAACACGAGACTCCTCCATAGGTTCCATAGGTTCCATAGGTTCCATAGGTTCCAAGGGCTTACCCGACTCCAAGGACTTGCCCGAATCTAAGGGCATCGTTTGTGCTTGATTGGGCACATTTGTATTTCCTTTAACGGATTCCATAGAGGGAACGAGGGGGAGATTCTTATTCGTTTCTGAAAAAGCCGATTCAGCAATTGGACCAACATTTACCATCGCATTGGATAAGACGTTAGCATCTTTTACGGGATTGACATCCGATACCTTATTACCTTTGTTATCTACTAGAAGAATAGTAGGATAGCCTTCCACATCAATAGGTTTAGCAGAGCGATTAATACTATGATTAACAGTCTCATTCACTCGAGGAAGCATGGTTTCATTTACTTTTATGGCTTGAATAGAACGATTGGGTGTTTTAACTGCTTTATCCCAGTGTGGCATAATCTCGTGACAGTGTCCACACCAATCCGCATATACAAGCATAATGGTGACGGGGCCTTTTTGAATACGTTTCTTGAGTTCTTTCAATGAGGAGGAGGATCGGACATCAAGAGGAGGGAGGATTTTACCCGATGAAAAGGACTTACGAGAGAGTGATCGTTTGGACGATTTTTTAGAAGATTTTCGTGTAGGCATTCTATTTATTCTGTTCTTTATTCTTTTTGTTAGCTGTCTTTGTTGTTAGCTGTCTCTGCCTCTGTCTCTGTCGTTATCTGTTCTTTTTTGTTATCTGTCCTTTTATTCATTTTAATTAATGTAATCTACATATAGAAGTTGTGATGATTTTGGAAACATTCATCCTAATAGCATTGATTGGATATCTCGTCATTTACATTTCTAGTCAGAAATACAACGAAGAGGGATTTCATGGGGAAAAACGAAGAGGGGGCTCGATAGAAAAGGTGATTCTTCCACCGGAAAAGCCATATACAAAGGAGCCAATTGATAGTTTGGATGAATATGAGATATCTGCTGTATATCACCGTCAGGGATCAAAAGAAGCCACAAAAAAGCAATTAAATGACGCGATGACCCGGTATCCATTAGATTGGTCGACACAGGGACCAGCATCGCAATATTTCCAAGAAAAGCAAGAAGAATATCAACAGCAGTCTGGAAAATCGGATAGAATAAATGGTTATGGCGCGAGTGAATCCACGGATATGTTATTACCAGACAGTGCTTCACAAGAGGAGGAAGAAAGAAAGATTCTTCAGACTTATCAGCCCGAAAAGAGTCGATCATTATTGAATTATTCTGCAGATGATGTCAAAACATTGGTAGAGAAGATTTATGATAAGAGGGGTCTTATTCCTGAGCTTGTTCGATCAAAACAGGGTCAGAATGTATGGGAGATTGTAGAAGTGAAGGAGAAGAATCCGAAGATTGAATGGGAGGATGAACAGCCGATGAAGGAACGAGAAAAAATGATCGCACGCAGAGAACAAGTAATTGATGTCCCTTACATGGCATCTGATATTGCGGCAGGTCTAGATCCATTCTTTCAAAAGGGGCGATCGGCACGTGATGGACGATTTGATTACAATCAATGGACGCCAGGATTAGAGCGCATGTTTGCACCTACTTATCCGATTAAGGAATGGTATTAATCCATCCACTTCATCTGCCCAAATGTATTTTCAAGCGCGTAGACAATATATAGCACACCATTGCGGTGTTTATGATTTTCATGTAATTCAGCAAGCAAAGAAGAAGGAGCAGGAATAAACTCGTTCTTCTTTTCTGGTGGTGTAACAAAGAGATACATGCCTTTTTCGGGTGGTAACATAAGCCATTTCCGAATGGTATAAATCAAGTCCGTGAATACAAAGGAATTTGGAACAAGAAATTTGTGCTTTTTGAGATCAGGTGTGCTTTTATCGGCCTGTGGACAACGTGTAACAAGAATGGGAATACGATCGGGATATGATCTGCGTAGTTTTGCAATCTCTTCCTCTTTCACTTTAGGTATAGACATGGATTCTTTCTATTGAGATCACCTAAATCTTATTATGAGAGTGAGATAGAAAGAAAGGGCTTTTTACATCATGTCGATTCTTGTAGATTATCGTGAAGCCGATCTTATGGAGTGTTTTCGTCATCGGAATATTCCATTTGAACAAGCCTCTTTGCCGGTTGGAGACATTTGGATTGGATTATCTACGATTCCAGTAAGTGGGGCAGAGCAACAGGGACAAGAAGACGAAAAGCAGTCAGTGGGTGGACTGGTAATTGAGCGAAAGCGGATTACGGATTTTGAGGCGTCTTTTTTGGATGGTCGATATCGTGAACAACGTGGCAGAATTCTGTCTTATTGTCATACTCATCATGCACAGCCCATTTACCTATTGGAAGGAGGCTGGAATACATTAACGGGAAGAATTACAAAAAAAGCCATGATCAAATTACTGAATCGTTTAACACTTCATTATCAAATCCCTATTCTTCATCCATCTAGCACGGATGAAACAGCTGAATGGATAGAATGTTTATGGGAACAGTGGAAACAGGATCCTAGTTCATTGAAGAGAACGAATGAATTGGTAAAAGTGAGTGATGGGATTCATATTCAAAAAAAACAGAATGCGTCTGATCCCCGATCGTTTCTCATCTCCTGTCTTGCCCAATGTCCAGGTGTTTCTGTCAAGATGGCCGAATCTCTGTCCTCTGTTTATCCAAATCTAACACAGATTATGGCACTTACACAGAAGGAGTTAGAGGATCATAAAGTAGGTTCAAGACGGATAGGTCCCGCGGTAGCAAAACGTTTGTGGGAGTTATTACATTCATAGACCAATCATCGTAGGTAAATGTCCGTTCAAGCCATGAAACAGTAGAAAGGATACTAAGCCGAGCACAGTATCAACAGCCAATGGAACCCATGAGAAGGGGTGGCATTGGATGAGTGCGAGATAGGCAAAGAAGCCCCATAGTAACATATGAACAGGACGTAGATGATTCCACCAGATACGATCTCCAAAGACCTCTAGTCCTGTATCTCTACGACCAATGAAGAGGATATAAAACCATCCGATGACGGGGATCAATGCCATTCCACCGAGAAGACGTAGCCAGTGGCACGAGGCATGATAGGCCAATGCCGTAAAAAGGGTTCGTGAACCGATACATCCGAGGAGAAAAAGCCAGAAGCGGAGGCGTAGCGTGTTCATTTGTAGGATCATTGAAAATAATCGGGGACCGATTTGGGTTTAGAGGAGGAGGCGGAAGGAGCAAGGACAGATTGTAAAAAGGTGGGATTTGGAACATATGCTCCTGCGGAGGGTAATGATCCAGCAGAGACCGTCTGTCCCTGTAACGGGCGTTGAAGGACATTTTCAATGGCTGATCGTGGAATAGATGTGGGAGTCGTAGCCGGTAAATGCCGTGAAGCATGAACACCAGGATCTTGGAATTTAACCTTTCTCGAAGATTTACGAGGGGCAAGTAGGCGTGAGGCTTCGCGTTCTTTGCGTTCTATTTCCGCCTGGGTGCGTTCTGCTGATTCCATCATAGAGAGCATGATAGGAGACTGTTCAACGAGATATGCTTTTTCATGATGCATCCATGAAATGTAGAGTAAATTGGGAAATGTAAAACGAACATCATAGCCAGCATGTCGTAATTGAAAAATGAGATACACGCTACAATCTTCCATATCCAATTTGGGAAGACCAAGGATGAAGGGCGGAATTTGGTAAAGAATATAGGATTGGGATTGAGGTAGACGCGAAATGACACGAATACGATGATAGATTTGTTCCAATATTTTATTATAGGCACGAAGGCGTCCATTGTCTTTTGCTCGTCGTTTATCATATAATTCAGTTGGCGCTAATAAAGGGGTCTGTTGATCCATTCTTCTGATTACCACGATGTAAAAGACACGCACTGAATCCACGCATGTATGTTTCCGCTTAGAATTTATTTATCAGGAGGAGGGATTTGTGCGACAGCACATGTCGGCGCGTTACAAGAATTGGCCAACCATATTCCATTAAAAGCCGTTAAAGAATGGATGGGCGTTTCTGCGGGCTCTCTTGTCGCAATGTGTCTCTGTATTGGTTTTACATTGGATGAATTATATGAATTTAGTGTAAGATTTGACTTCAGTCATATTCAAGATCCGGATGGTATTCCTGGCTGGATTCTTCATTTTGGAATGGACACAGGAGAACGTCTACAGCGCTTAGTAAATGCCTGTCTACATGTGAAAGGTCTATCATCCGATATTACATTTCAAGAGATTCATCAAAAATATGGGTTATCACTGCGTGTTCTTGCCACGGATTTGAACTTGGCGACAGGAAAGTGTTTTAGCCCAGAGGATACACCTGATTATCCTGTATCTTATGCGGTGCGTGCCTCCATGACCTATCCGTATTATTTTCAGCCCTTTGTCTGTCCAATCACGGGACATTCCTATGTGGATGGTGGAGTAACAAGTAATTATCCACTGTATTTAATCCCAAAAGAGGAGCATTCAAGAACATGGAGTATTCTTCTTCGTTTAACGATGGAAACCACGGAACAATTAGACGATCTTTCATCCGATCAACGCCTCATTCGCCCTCTATCCATTGCCTTAACCGAAAAGACAAATATTGAAACCACATTATATGACGTAGAATGTATTAAAATTCCATTAAATGGGGTATCCGTATTAGATTTTTCATTATCAGAGGAGGTGAAAAAAGAATTGGTGAGAAAGGGTTCGGTAGCGGTGAAGGAGTTTATGAAGGGGCGTTTCAAGCCTCATCGACGGAATTCGGTTTAGGATGATCCATGACTCCTCTTTGCTTATAACTTGGATGGAATTCGATTGGAAGTAAAGAAGGAGGGTTTGAATAAATAGACATCAAAGGAGACAGACAGATCGTTGTGTCCTTGAGTATAGATACGAAGAGAAGGAGCAGAAGCGGGAGAAGGGTGAAAGAGATTGAGCTCTGTAGCGCTTGTAATCTGTATTTCTTGAACAAAGTCTGTGACAGGATGACGATAATATGTAACCATTCTACAATTCCGTGAATTCCGAATTTGGGTAATGTATCCATATAGTTCAGAAGGGAAAGAGATGGTGAGTAGATGATTTTCTGGATCATTCTTAATACATCCTAGAAAGGTATGGTCTGTATCAGGGGCAATCATAGAAATCGTTTGACGATAACACAGAATGGGCTGTGGAACAGAGTATAGAATACGAATGGCTTGTTGTAGTGTATGAACAGACGGTAAACGACAGATCACACGATCACCTTCGCGAATGGTATGGGATGTGCTTATCATAGTGTATTGAAGAAGATGCTATCGTTTAATTCTGATAAATGATATCATCCTATTTACACTGTCTCCACCATCAATTTTATTTTTAAAGGAATCGTCCACAGTGAACTAAGAGAGTGTGAGATGTCCAATGTCTTGTAGTATTTGTTTTGCATCATGGTAGTGATCTTCTGAGACGAGAACAAGATTATGTCCATATGTGTTAAGATAGAGTATAGGTATTTGTTTCTGTAGGAAATAGTGCGAAATGTTATGGATGATACCTACGTGGTCAATTCCTGGCACATCTTCGTGGATATCAAAGACATAGTAGAGTCGTGGATCAGTGACAACGATACGACGAAGGATTTGATGATTTTCCACATTGATAGGGTCATCCGGTTTTACATACAGATATAAGGTAATTTCATCAGGGAGAAGGGTAAGTGCGAGAGCATCTTGATGAATACGATAAAAGGAACAGCGATGGATGGTCTGTTCAAAGTCGGCAGGGGAGCAGGTATAGAGACGGATACAGAGGGGGAGAAGAGTGACAGAGAAGCGTCGATCCATTTCCTTACAGACAGAAATTACTGTTGCTGTAGAAACTCAACTACAGCATCATAGGTTCTTTCGCCCGGATATTCAATCGTTTCAGATCCTTTAATAATCATGATGGTAGGGAATCCCTTCACGTTGTAAGCGGCCATTTCAGCTTTGTTTTGATCGGCATCAAGGACCTCAACTGTAGCGTGTTTGCCATTGGAGAGTTTGATCGGAGAGGCTTGTTTTAGTTTTTCAAATTCGGGTGCGGCTTTTTGACAGTGTCCACACCAGTCAGCTTTAGCAATTACTACTTTTAGTCCATCTCCGCCATTTTGAAAACCATCCAGAAATGACGGACGAGTCAGATACAGTAGAACAAGCGATACAAAGAGAAGAGACAGAACAAGGAGGCGTTTATTCATGTTGAGCAGTAAGGGATCTAATAAAGAAAAGCATAAAAAAGAGGAACTATAATAAGTGAAAGAAATGAATCCGATTCAGGAGGAGCATCGTATTCATGTATCAAAAGATATCTATACAGGTGGATCTTTTACAGGATTGTGGAGAATGATTGCTTCACAGCAACAATTTCTAAAGTTAACTCTGTCGCATCCGAACCCGACAAAAGAGGAAATAGATGAGGCGATTAAACATCGTCATGGATCACTGTCACCTTATTCTCTGTCTGTCTTTTCCGATTATATTGTGATTTTCAAGAGAGGAAATACATGTATTATTACCAATCGTCCTACACAGACATTTGGCACATTTTTTGCAGTAGAGGATACCGATTGGGACAACCGTTATTTTATTGGCTTTGCGTTTTCAGTTGGATGTCTAACGGAGAGTATTACAGGAATGATGGTCTATTTTAGAGAGGATGGACTATCTCATCCAAATCAGATGACGATTTATGAACGTGTATTGGCTACCTACGATTTAAGAAATGGAAAGATCCGTAGTTCCGAAACGATATTATATCATCAAACCCTTCTTTTCTTACAATCACATCGTGATAGTCAAAATATGATCCTATTTCTAACACATTTATTATACGATTCAGACAAGATAAATACATCTACATCCTATTATACAAATTATAAAATGAATTATTTATTTCCAGAAGGCACTCATATGTATAAGCGATTTATTGTCTGTCATATGAAGGATAGCCAACTTATACTGGATATGGGTTCCTTAGATTTTGTAACAGAGGATAAGAATACGACCTATCTATCTTTTTATTCGTATATGATCACATCCTCTAGTGTGCTACCAGCATTTCTAGATATGGCAATTAATTTTCCAGAGAAGTCCTATACAGATGGTTATCCAAAAGAGTGTATTCAATGTGCCAAATATACATCAGCGGGAAGCTTTTATTTTAAGGGTTCTCCTGCTTCCTATATAACAATAGGAATGGGAAATTCCTATTGTGACACGTGTCACATACGATACAGCCAAACAAGAAAGGAATGGGTGTGTGCAAAGATCGATAATAGAGGATATATCTGTGATGGGATATTACAGATGAAAGGGGCCTGTCAAAGTGAGACCACTCATTCATCTGATCAGACGTGTATTCTGATTCAAGAAGGAAAACAGTTCAAGTATCCCTATCGTAATTATGTCCGATTACAATGGATTCCATCGGATGATGCGAGAGAGGCAATGAAAGTGGCAATTCTCTGTAGGCCTCGTGAGCGGTCTTTATCAGACTCTGTAGAAGATGATGCGGAGGATGGGCTGGATTCTCTTTAAGATACAGCAATACAGACAGAGAGACAGAGAGACAGAGAGACAGAGAGACAGAGAGACAGAGAGACAGAGAATATAAAGACTTGGATGAGGCAATTAAGTAATACAAGTGAATCAAAGTTATGAATTGGAATCCATGGGAGGAAAAGACAGAGATGTGGGAACCCAAGGGTGGATGGAATTCCGCATTTTCGGAACAAGAAAAGATAAAATGTCTTCATCTTTTCTTTTTCTTTAGAGACAGAAAGGGGTATGCCATTTCACAGGCAGAGGTATTAGCGAACATGTATATTTGGAAGAGGAAGAATCCATCCATGAAATATACAGAGGATCAAGAGAAGAGGTTGAAAGAGGCACTGAAGCCTGTCATTCACTCGGTAAAAGCATAAGCCCTAGCATGGTGATGAAAAAGAGACCCGTGGTGATAAAAATACCTTCTGTCGTAATGAGGCCTGATGGACTAATAATATCTACAAAGTGATGAAGTGTGCGATGGAGAATACGAATGGTTTCTGGATTGGCAAATAAGAAGAAAACAAGGGCACTATACATGCTGTATTTTGCCTTGAGTAGAATTCGATGAAATGTAAATGGCATTTTCTGTTCTTTGACTGATGTATTCGATGGAGGAGTATCGGAGGGCGTGGCCATTCTATTTGGGCATTCGTTGTTTTAGAGCAAGAAGAACACTCATGGCCAACTGTGGATAATTAAAATGTAGGTAGGGTTTGACGGTGAGTAGTTTATCTATAAAACGATCCTCTTCTTTGATGAGCCCTTTTTCCAATAGTTCATTGATTTCCGAGGAATAGGGTTGAACGGCAATTGTTGGATCATTCACTTTTAACTCTTCATAATTGATTTGGAAAAGGGAAAGGGGGAGATCTTGATAAGTGGTAGAGGCATCTGTATAAGCCAAGAAGACAGTGCCATTGGGAAAAGCGGATCGTAGAATGGGATAGACGGAGGTGTCTATTGTAGGATGATTCTTCTGAAACTCTTCACTGGAGGGAAAAAGGAGATTGCTTCCCACGACAAAGAACTGTAAATGAAAGACACTGAGTTGTTGATTGACGCCGGTTGGAAGTGTTCCATCATTTTTAAGGAGAGATCGAAGGCGCATATTGGGAAGTTGGAAGAGTTGTCTGCGAAAGATTTCTCGTTCTTCGTCTGTTTTCATTTCATAGGTTGCTTGATCCAGTTTCTGTATCTGTTCTGATAAGAATTGGACCGCATCTTCAGACACCCCCTTGATATGATACAGACCAAACTCACGTTTGACAGGGATAGAAGGAGAATTGAATTCGTTACAGAGGTGAAGAAGAAGGAGGAGATGGGGAAGAACAGCACGTTGGACAGAGGGTGTGATCCCTTTCTCCAGAATGCCATAGACAGGGTCATACAGATGTTTAAGATAATCAAAGATGGGAAGCATGGCCTGTCCAAGTGGGCTAGCCAGGGTGGAGATGACTTTTGACTGTCCTCCTTGTTGTGAGGGCATAGACATGTCTCCACGTGGATTTACGATAAGATTGGAGGAGAGTCGTTTCGTGTTGACAATGGGTATTCCCGCATTATTGATGGGATCGGATTTGTCGATATAGTGTTTGAGTTGTAGAACATTGACTAGATTGCGAAGTCGTTGTTCCATCTGGGGTTTGATGGGTTCGGCATTGACAACGGTAGCCATGTGTTTGATACGATCAAGCGCCCCTTCTAGCGTGGAGGAGGATGTAACTTGGTCCATGTCCAATTTCTTAAAGTAGCGAATGGGTCTGTCTTCTTGTGGCAGGCCCTTTTCCTTTTCTAGTTGCCGTATGGTTTGAACGAGATCAGTAATGCGTTGTTCTTTGAGTTGTTCCAGAACGGTGGTCCATTCACTTTGCATCTTTTGTGGAACTTCATTTGGATGAGCTAGATACCAAGCCAATTCAAGAATAGTTTGGAAGATTTCATTTTCTGTCAATTTAGGAACGGTTGTTTTTTTCAATTGGACATCTTTCAAGAGTGTGGGTAGGACAACATCGTGTAATTGAGCATGAAATCGCTGGATCGGGATATTTTTAACGATATTACTTGTCATTTCTTTGCTTTCATTTAATTGTTGGATGCGTTTTTTAATGATTTTAATGAGTTGGAGGCGATCACTGGGTTGATCAAATACAATCTTATCAATTGACTGTCCTACTGGAAGGTAGCGTCTCAATAAGTATTCCGTATCTAGATCTCCATAACGCGATGAGTTAAATGTCTGTTTAAATGTATCATAACCTTTATGGGAAGAAGATACATTCATGTCTGCCATTAGATCAAATAGTTCTCCACCGACATCAATGGTGGTAGGTAATCCTTTGTGTTTGTCTTTAGAGGGGTCCATCTATCCCACCCAACAGAAATTGATTTTAAGCCAATCCACAGTTTAAACATTTATCAAGCTATATCCATAGAAATAGCATTACAGTCATGGCATCAACTGTAAAGGTATTTAATCCTTGGAATCCGAAGAATCGCGAGATGACACCGACGGATGCGATTCATATGATGAAACGATATGGGTGGAAGGGTCGTATTCAGAATTTTCATCTCTTTTCACAGGCATGTTGTCACAAGTCGTATGTGGATCGTCCTGAGTTGTGGCATGAACAGGCGGAGAATGGTGAGGAAATGACCATTGCTCCTCGTCCAGAGGATTGTTTGCCATTGAGAAAGTCGGACAATGAGGAGTTAGAGTATTTGGGGGATCGTGTATTGGGTTTGGTGATTGCTACCTATGTATCAAAACGTTATCCAGGACAAGGTGAGGGTTTTTTGACACGCATCTTGTCTCGTATTGTGAATAATAAGCAACTTGGCAAACTGGCAAAAGATGTGGGAATGGGTCAATGGATTATTTTGAGTCGTTACATGGAAGAGGTATGCGATGGTCGTAATAATCTGCGTATTCTAGGGTCTATGTTTGAGGCATGGATTGGAGCCATGTATTTACAGGACGATGATGTAGGACGTGGTCTACAACAATGTAATGACTTTTTAATCCGTGTGATTGAAAAGCATATTGATTTTGTCCAGATTATTATTGAGGATACAAATTACAAGGATCAACTACTTCGAAAGTTTCAATCCCTTTATCATATGCCACCACGTTACAAGGAGATTCATGTGGTGGGACCGCCTCATGATCGTATTTTTACAATGGGTGTGATTGATCCAAATGATCAAGTGATTGCAACGGCAACCGCTCGTAATAAGAAAGTGGCCGAGCAAGAGGCTTCACGATTGGCATTAGAATTATTAGATCCATCTCTTCAATCGGTTTTGTCTAAATCCTCTTTGGAGGAGGATGAAAAATCAGGACAATCTTCTCCTACGTATCCAACATCACCTTCTTATTCCCAGCCGATTTCTTTATCCACATCTTATTCTTCATTATCTTCGCTTGTGTCGGATACTACGCCCCTTCTTCATTCTCCTTATTCGCTTCGTTCTCCCTCCCTTTCGTGCCCTTCTCGTTAGTCGAGATCGATAACCACCATGCGATTCATGTAACAAATAAGACACATAATCTTCTAATCCTTTAATAATTCCTACATGTAGTGAAGAGATCGTCCGACCATCCAGTGTCGCGGCGATCTCTTTTTTTATGCCGATTTCGGATGGGATATATTTACCGCGCAATGAAGAATTGCTCTCTACATTTTCCTCTGAAAAACGAATGGGCAGACCCCCCTGTAGAAAATACTCTGTAAAAAACTCGGAGAGAATGTCCCGATTTTCAACAGGATCCATAATCGCCTCTACAAATGTTTCCAACTGATCGATCGATACTTCTTTCGTTTGAACGGGAATACGAACATACTCGGAACCATAGGAAGAACTAACCCACCATCGTGTTCTCGCATCTTCCCGATGACAATGGAGCACGAAATAGTGTAAAATCGTAGAGGATCCATCCTCACGATCGGCATAAATCACTCCATAGAAATTACCCTCATCTGTCTGTCTGAAAAAAGGAGAATCAATTGGATCTATACATGGAATCGTATCCTTTGACTCAGAGCATTCTACCACACGATTGTTGTAAAATAATTGATAATAAGGGTGATATTTATTCTCGCGGATTCTATCTAATACGCCTATTACCTTGGATACGGTAGAAGTCTCCTGAAGAATAGATCGCTTATAGGGTAATGTCACTAGAATGGCATAGACGAGTTGCCACCAGCGACAGCCGACAGTGGCACGATCCACCATGGAACGAGTAATAGGACCTGATCGGGTAACAAGTTGAGAAGTAAAAAACTCAATTTCCCTCTTTTCTTTGGACTGTAATATACGAACGAGTTCTTTTCCTACCTCGGCAGGATGATAGTTACGATGATCCATACGATGATCCATACGATAATATCTAATATGGTTAGATATTATCAGATGGAGGCCAGTCAGATTACGAAATTATTACAGAAACAGAGTAACCGACATATTCATCGTCCACAGACAGTGGATTCTAGCACCTTAACGTGGAAACAGCAATTACAGTCATCCACTCATGTTCATGGTCTTCATACGACACAGTCTGCTCCTTCTTGCTCGGAAACGGGAGGTCAGTGCTATTACGGGGGTCAAGGAAAACAGACAACCCTGATTACGGGATCAACACAACAATATCCTAACGTGCTCGCCAGTGCTTCAGGTAGTGCTTCCGAGGTATATTCGGCAGATCGTCTTCTTTTACAGAAAGCAGGAAAACATGCTTGCGCCATTCAGTCCGAACTGACGGGATCGATTGAAGTTCCTCTGTGTTTCTGTGAAAATACAAATGCTCCTTCTTCTACCACTACACAGATTAATCCACAGACCAATCCCTATCTTCCAGCCTTTGATACCTACTACCGTTTTAAAAACCAATTACACAGCCTTCCTGTTCCTGATGCCAATCAAAAACATCATGTAACCACATGTCATTCGCGATTCTTACGTAATGATGCCCCTTATTCGTGTTCTACAGACAGTCTGACACCGACGACATGTAATGGTTGTATTCTAGAACAGAGGTGAAGGGATTATTTGAAAGATATTGTTTCTCTTTAGAGGTTAGATGTCTTCCATAAAGGGCGTTATTCCACCCGCAATAGCCAAGAAGAAGACAGAGCTGGGACAAAAAGGGGTCATTCCCGCAAAAAGTCCAGTCGTCAAGAAATTGCCACCTGAATTGCGAGAATCGTATCAAAAGGCTCCTGCTCATCCACTTGCTCCATTTCCACAGCCTTTTCATGGCGTAGTAGTATCCAAACCAATGACGAAAGAAGAGAAGAAAGAGGCAGTGAAGGAGTCTTCTAATCCATTACTTCATCCCGATCAACCGGTCTTAAAAAAAAAGAAGAAGAAAGAATCCTCTAAGCAACCAATTGTTCGTGCAGCATCGTCCGCTTCTTCTACTACTCTCCGACTGGTAAAACGAACATCCGATATGACATCACACGATCGTTCAGATATCCTCACCACGGATCATGAAATTGAATTGGATGAGATTGATCCACTTTTCTTGGATTATCGTGACAAACAAGACAAAATAGAGTCCAACAATCCCTACCAATTGGATGAAGAGATCTATACTCCGATCAATCGTCGCTCATTTTACAAATTCATCCGAGACACATACAATGAAAAATTTAAAATTCTACCCAAACCGAAAGGTCCAATCGATGAAAAGGCATGTGAAGCCATTGAATCATCAAAGCGTGAAGGTGTGGTGACGGCATTCTCTTATCAGCGATTTATTGCGGAGTATCTTCGTCAAGCGTCACCTTATCGTGGTCTGCTCGTTTATCATGGTCTTGGTTCAGGTAAGACGTGCTCAGCGATTGCTGCTGCGGAGGCATTGTATGGAACAGCGAATAAACGTATTATTGTGATGACCCCCTTTTCTCTTCGTCCTAACTTTATGTCAGAAATATCCTTTTGTGGTTTTAGACATTTTAATGTGAACAATCATTGGGTCTCACAGCCACTCGCATCTCCTACAGGATCTGTCTATGTGTATGCCAGAGAGATTCTGTCTTTGTCGGATAAGTATTTGAAGCGTGTTCTACAGCGCCCCGAGAATCGTCAAGTAATCTGGATTCCTGATTTTGAAAAGCCATCCAATTTCTATAGCGATGAGATGACTGCCCAAGAACGAGAAGATATTCGTGAACAGATTACAAACATGATTGATTCGCGTATTACATTTATTAGCTACAACGGTATTACTTCTAAGAAGTTGAAAGAATATGCTTGTAATGATATGCGTGATTTAGAAGAGGGTGAGGACATTGATTTTGATGATATGGATGATGATACACGTTATGGTTTTTTTGATAATGCGGTGATCGTAATCGATGAAATTCATAACTTGATTCGTTTAATGCAGGGAAATATTATTCCATATATTACAAAACGAAAAGGTCGTGCCCGTAAAATCAAAGAAGAGCCCATTGTGCCTGGAAGATGGGTGCCTGGTTTGTGTGATAAACCAGAGAATTATAAACGTGCCTATCTGTTCTATCGTTTATTGACAGATGCCAGAAATTCAAAGATTATTGGATTATCAGGAACGCCTATTATTAACTTTCCAGAGGAATTAGGTATCTTGGCAAATGTATTGGCAGGATACACTGAATGTGTGGAGTTTGATGTGGACACGACTGATGACGATGATTTGGAGGAGATAAAGGAAGCCATTGAACAGGAGCCACGTGTAGATATTGTTCGTTATCAGAAGTCAGATCGTAAGACAGAGTTTCTTGTATCTCTGTTTAATGAAGGATACATTCGTGATGATGAAGGAAAGACAAAAGAAGGTGCGACATATACAGGTGTTCGTTTTACAGAGGAAGAAGAAGGTCAAGAAACGATTAAAGAGGTCTATGAACGAATCAAGGATGAAGTAGATTCAATCGCCACCATTACTTCTGAGCGATTTGTATCCTATCCCCGTCTTCCTATTGATGATGAAACATTTCGTAAAGAATTTATTAATCCAGTAGATTTGAGTATTCGCAATAAGCTAGTACTTCAAAAGCGTATTACAGGGTTGATTTCTTACTATGCTACTTCGAATGAGGCACTTATGCCTCGTGTAGCAAAGGATGAATTTGTTCGATGTGAAATGAGTGATTATACATTAAATATGTATTCAAAGGCAAGAAAGAAGGAAATTGCTGGCGAATTAAACAAGAAAAAGGAGGCGGGTGATATCTTTTCGGCAGTAGAAATGTTTGCTAAGATGAAGAATCCATCAAGTTATCGTTTTCGCAGTCGTGCGTTGTGTAATTTTTCATTTCCAGAGTCTATTCCACGCCCCTTTCCAGAGGATCAAGAGATAATTGATGATGAATTGGCCATGAATGAGGATGAGGAGTTATTGGAAAATTCAGCAGATCCAGAGGCAGATAAACTGGCAGTTGAAAATGCGGAGCAAGAAGAAGAGGATGCAGTTCTTCCAGAAGAAGAATATTCAGAAGAAGTAGCACTACAAGAAGAATCTTCCTCTTCCTCTTCCTCTTTCTCTTCCTCCTCTTCCTCTTCCTCTTCCTCTTCTACGATTGTTCCTACTCCTGCTTCTGCTGTAGAAGCTGTGGCACAGCAAGGTGGTGCCAATGATGAGCCAGCAAAACCTGTGGTTGTTGCAAAAAAGAAGGGATTAACACCTGCACAACTTGCTAGATTAGAGGCGATTAAAGCAGCAAAACAGGCAGCAGAATCATCTACAACAACCAGTGATGAGAAATCATCATCTGATTCTGCTCCTGCTGCTTCTGCTGCTTCTGCTGCTCCTCCTGCTCCTCCTGCTCCTGCTCCTTCTCCTGCTCCTGCCCCTGTAATTGTTAAAACATTTGGAACGGAAGAAGCTACTCCGTCAACTATGAGTGATAGTAAACCTATATTTGCGAAGAAGATTAAAAAACCAGTAAGCGCTCCAAGCGTAGCGGCTCCAAGCGTAGCGACCACAAGCGTAGCGGCTCCAAGCGTAGCGACCACAAGCGTAGCGGCTCCAAGCGTAGCGGCTCCAAGCGTAGCGACCACAAGCGTATCAGAATCAAAAAGCGAGGTCGTCCAAGAGACAAAACCACCTGTCTTTGCAAAGAAGATCAAAAAACCGGTAAGCGCTATAAGCGAAGCGACTAAAAGCGAAGCGACTATAAGCGAAGCGACTAAAAGCGAAGCGACTAAAAGCGAAGAATCTATCGCCAATACGGTAAGTAGTGCTGTAACAGGTGTGGTAAGTGCGGTAAAGAGTGTAGTGGCACCACCAAAAGATGATGTGGTAATTGAAGAGAAGCAGGAAGCGAAGCCAACCGTATTTGCTAAGAAGAAGTTGTTGATTAAGAAGCCTGAAGTGATAGTTGAGCCTGCTTCTACTGCTTCTACTGCTTCTACCGAGCCACCCAAGCCGATTAAGAAGTTCTCCATTAAGAAGCCCGAAGTTGAAGCTCCACAGGAGCCACCCAAGCCGATTAAGAAGCTCTCCATTAAGAAGCCCGAAGTTGAAGCTCCACAGGAGCCTATTGTAGATGAAAAAGAATCTGTGGCTGATGAAGATGATGTGTATGTAACACAACAGGCGATTGTTCCTTATAAAGTGATGATTCGACGTGCAATGGAAAAGTTAGAGGAGAAGCGTGAATCCTTTCTTAAATTGGATGCGCTTAATGAGGAACAACGTCTTTCAACGTATTCGAATAAGCTTGACAGAATGATCCGCAATATTCTACAATCAAAGGGAAGCAATCTGGTGTATTCTCAATTTAAGACAGTAGAAGGTCTTGGTGTATTGGGAGTAGCTCTTAAGGCAAATGGTTTCGCAGAGATTGTGGTAGAAGGATCAGATCAAGATCCCTATTTATCCGCGGAAACAGTAGCATCATTGGAGAAGGGGCCAGAATCAGGGGAAAAGCGGTTTATCTCTTTTACAGGTGAAGGTAGTAAAGAGAGACGTGGTCTAATTTTGAATATCTTTAATGGAAATATTGAGAAACTCCCACCAAGAATTCAATCCGTCTTTTTAAAGAATGGGTATGATAAACAGAAGAATATTCGTGGAGGAATCTGTTGGGTAATTGGAATTACAGGAGCAGGAGCAGAAGGTATCTCTTTGAAGTGTTGTCGTTCCGTCCATATTATGGAATCCTATTGGAATAATGTGCGCTTGGATCAAGTGAAGGGTCGTGCCATTCGTATTTGTTCGCACACGGATCTACCCTATGCGGAGCGTGATGTAGAAATTTATACGTATTGCTCTGTATTTAGTGATGAACAGAAGCGTTCTAAATTGGATATTACCTTAAAGACAAGCGATAATAACGAAACATCGGATGAGCATGTCTATAATGTAAGTATTCGTAAGGATAAAATCAATCAGGCAATTTTAACTGTGATGAAAGAAGCGGCAGTCGATTGTGGTTTAAATTCAGCGCATTTGGAAAATGTCCGTTGTCTGCGAATTGATGGCCCAGCTGATCAATATATGTTTGACCCCAATCTAGATGTGGATAAGCGCATTACAGGTATCCAATTCAAAGAAGAAATAGAAAAAGGCGCATATGATACAGCAGAAGATGTGAAAGAGGAAGCACCATCTAGTTCAGCCGTTGAAAAGTCCATTTCTCAAGCGAGTAAGAAACCAGCTCGTTCAAAGACAATGATGGTAGATCGCTTCCAACTCGATGGAAAGGAGTATTATTTATTGCCAGATCGCAAAGACAATCGTAAATTAAAGATCTATGATCCATTTGATGAGGATTTTACGAAACCAATTGGTGAGATCTCACTGGATCCTATTACAGGTAAGCCATCTGGTATTTCATGGCTGAATAAGGAGTAATTGACTTATTTGTGTATACTATATTTTTTAGAATGATGAAATGCGCTTTTTTTATTTGCTCATACAAAAAAGCAAATAAAAAAAGCCAACTGTCGGAATTGAACCAACGACCTATACATTACAAGTGTATTGCTCTACCGTCTGAGCTAAGCTGGCCGTATACGATGGCAGTAGGATTCGAACCTACGCGTGCAAGCACCACGGATTAGTAATCCGCTCCCTTAAAACCACTCGGGCATGCCATCGCACACCCTCGGATCATAAGAGGTCTTTAAGTTCTGTTTTACGATGCTTCCACACGCGTTTCAAACTTCTGATATTCGATCGGAAATTGTGTATATTTCCAGTCACCCATACACTCACGATAAATATCCTCATTGGACGTGAACTGATCAAAAAAGTGAATCCATGCCATGTCATACTCGAAGGCCGATGTTCCATACACACCCTCCATACCACGATGACGTTGCGCTCCCCAAATTAACCAACACTGACCCGCTGGCTGACCCGATCCATTCTGTGGAAAAAATGTTTCATTTGCCTGAAACATCGGCCCATTATGTTCCACCTTTAATGACCCAATACCACCACTCTTTCCTTTTGATAAAACAGTCTCATCCACTGCATTACAATACAGATCAAACCCTGTTCCATAATTATGGACAAAGAACAAATACCATTTATTTAATGGAAATCCAGAACGAAATGGTAATGTCTTTACACCACCTCCACCAAAATTATGTTCTACAGAAATGGAAATAGAACTACCACTCGGTGTAGCCACCAATGACATATATCCACGACCAGGAGCAATTTTTACGATGGTATCCTTCACAGGCATGCTCTGGAACCGCACAGCAAATGACATCGTCTTCCAGCTCTGAAATGCTATACTATACATATCGATCAACGAACGAATATTGTTCATACGAATAAATCCCTTCTTACCTGGAACGGTTTGACGATCATCCTTTCTTGTATAAACGGTGTGACCAAAGATATGATTTCCATCAATCCACTGGCCAAATAGTGCTGGCAAACGCTTTTCCTCAAATTGACCATTCACAGGACTGACTTCCCACGATAAAAAGGGGGCACGTTCTTCCAATGTCAATGAATAATACGGCTTCTGAAATGGATTCGCTCCACCACAAGACGAAGTATTCATTAAAAAGGAATTCCACCCACAACCCGCATCCTGGAAAAATGCCTTGAAGATATTGGGCGTAGATGCCGAAAAAGGTGTACATGACTTGGATCCATACCATGTCGGACCCTGATACCAATTATTTTCAAAGAATCCAGGCTCATCGGCATTGACTTCTACCATGGCTCGTTGTTCTCGCTTGTGAGGCTGATTGACAGAAATCCAAAATCCATCATCAATGTTGACTTGGAATTTGACAGATGCTGCTTCTTGTGCTCTAACATCCGTTAGTTGAACCATGGCTCCACATCCGCCACCACCAATCTGTGCCACACGTGATGGCCCAGGCTGTAATTGAACAAAATCTCGTTCTACCGTTCTCCGCAAAAATCCTCGAACCGTTGGTGGCTTTCCAACATGCCATTGAGGAGAAAGGACAAAGTAAAAGACCTCAATACCCTGACGATAAGGAACACGCTCAATCGCCTTCTCCAAATTGACTCCAATCAATCCAGCCATCGCCTGACGCTGTCTCTCATATTTAGAACCCTGATCCTCAAATCCTTCCTTAAGAGGGCCTGACGGTGTATTCGCATACATATCATTATACATTTTCTGAAGATACTGCTTGACTTCACCCCATGTTCCAAATGAATTATAGAAATTGTGATTCCTACCCGTCGGATACTGAGTCCCAGAAGAATTGCCACCCATCTTAAGAAATAATCGTTGCAAACAAGACAGATCATAAGGGGGCGTCTGTGTATCAGCAATCTCCGAGCAAATGTCATAACGTTCAAATGCCCCACGACGCAAACATAAGTCACGAGCCGCTAGTCCAAGACCACTCGTTTCGGGTTTGGTGGTTTGTCCTACCAACTGACGAGCTTCATCTAACACTTTCTGAGTCGTTGCGCGACCTTGCGCAAATAATTCAAGATTCAAAGGGGGCTGTGCCACACGCTGATACATTTTTACCGCCGCAGAATCTCTCAAATTGGCCATATAATCGTTGGGAGGAGGTGAGCCAGACAATGCCAATGCCAATGCGCCCCGTTCATTACATCCTGCCGCAATAACTTGACGACGAATACACTCCGCTCCTAAACGGCCACCAACAGGATCACATGTTCGATCTACAATTGGAGCAGGACCAGGTGGAGGTGGAGGCGGAGGCGGACATTGATCTCTTGAGCGAACAATCGCTTCTGAATCACATGCTCCACGAGGATCAGTTGGATATAATGGCTGACCGTTCGCATCAATGGGAACACCCTGATTGGTATGGAGACAGAAACCACAATCCCCTTTAAAAACGGGATTACTCAAATCTTCGCATGTTTTGAGCGCTTTACACTTGTCCAATAGAACCTGTTTCTTAGCTGCCTCCAAATCAAAGAACCATTGTTTATAAGAGGGAGGATTAAATGCCTTGACAGGTCCATCTAATTTTCCTAGAAACCCTTTGGAGAGAACAGGATAAGGACTATTTACAGGTGGCGGGGTATATAACCAACCACATCCTACACGATCTGTTGGATTTTTAGAAGCGATTAAACGATCCAATGAATTTGACATACACTCTCCTGCCAATGCGGCCAAACCAGGATTAGGCACTGCTCGAAAAATATCATTGGGATAGGAAAGAGATCGCTCTTGAATTTTATTTTGACGAAGTGGATCTGCCGTTTCAATTACTTTATCAAAGGATGAAAGACCGGACACACTTGATCCTGTTAGAAGCATATGATCCATCGAGCCATGATAGGCAATCTGTTCATCAATATACTGTGTATGTGACTTGTCTTGAAATGCTTCCGCAAGACGACGAAACATCGTATTCTATTGATGAAGAAGTATTATTTCTTATCCATACTTCTTCGTCCATAGTTCTCTAATTTATCCATCCGTATTATAATTGTTGATCGGCACGAGCACACCAATGACCTGAATGATCATAACCAGGTCCTCCCCATTTACGGGCATGATCGGCTCCACATACCAACGGACGAACGGCTCCCCAATTGGCATTTGTCAGTAAGTTTCTACAAGTGCCATCATTACCCCATAAACAATCACGCGCATTATATGACATACATTCAATCTCTCCATCCTGATTACGCCGAATGGGTGTAGGCATTCCTCCCAGACATTTCCAATCTGAAGGAGTAAAAGCGGTCTGTCTACGAATCGGATCTCTGTCTGTAAAGACATTTCCATTTGGTGGTAACCATGTATAAGACTGATTTGTGGTCTGTATGGGATTAGAAATATAGATCTTTTCTCTGTCTCCATCCAGTATACTTAATACAGTTCCTACCACGCGTGACTGACAACAATCCTGACGATTCCATACAACGACTTTATGAATACGAACAACAGATCCTAAATCGACTTCAATCCATGGAACATCCCCACAAGAGGTGTGAACAAAATTACCCCATTGATTACCCTTCTGATTGACAAAGTTTCCACTTGGATAGATATTACCCCAATATCCTACACTGGATCGTGTCACCTTTGTCTGTGGAGTAATCAAGTTAGGACCACCCTCTGAGGAATATACTAAAATCTGTGCCAAGTTCAAACAATCTACATGATTATAATCTAGACGAATATAACGTCCATCAATTGGTTTCGCTTGATCTACTGGAACTTTAACATAACCCATATAGGCTGAGTTTGTATTCAATCCTGCATCCAAATTCCCTTTATAGCATCCTGATCCCGTTCCATTTTTGGAATAACTAAATCCCATACACTGGGAACCAAGACGATCGCAATTCTTTTTGGCTTGATCAGGGGACAATCCATCAAAACAGGCAGGCTGTGATCCAGATGTTTCCAAATAGCCAGAATCTACCGTAATATAGGTTCGTTCGGTCGGCTGATCCCATAATGTGCCATTAAAAGGTAGGATCTCTCCTTTTGATACATCTTCCATTCGTGGTTTGGGACCATAGCAGTTGACACCCGCTCGTGGTGGATTCGACCAAGTTGGTGTCCAGTTCATTACGCCTCTCCATCCACAACCAGGAATAGGATTCGTCGTAATGGGCCATTTTCCAACACCTTCAGCTACCCAACCACTAAAACACCAATCTGCTCCTGCTTTCTGTGCTTGTTCTAATTGACTTGATGTAGCCACCTGTCCGCCATATTTGGCACAGATGCCCGCTGCTTCGGCCTGTGTATAACGATAATCAGGACCTACCGCATAGACCTGTGTGGGTCCTGTAATCTTCGCAGAAGAGGGTTGAGGAACGTGAATCCCATACATCTCGTTAATTTCTTTGGAGCGTTCTTGATTCAATTGTGTGTCATCTTTTGCCTTTCTCATGGATGAATCATAACGGAATTTTACCGCGTCCACCCCTCCCAGATTTTTTCCAACATGTGATCCGATCTCTGTCTTTGGATCCAAGGGTGCGTTGGGAAATCCAAATTGATTAGGAGCCATATCTTCCCATCCTTCCTTGTAAAAACGAGCAAAACCGGACAGAGTTTGGCCTGCTTGCTTACTTTTCTTATCTTCTTTTTCTATGATTGCCTCTTCAAAGGCCTCAGATAGAGGATGAAACATTCTATTTAGTGGAATGTTATTAGGGTGGTCCTCTCCATCCACGATTATCCCATCCTGTGCCTGTCTTCTCACATTCACAGTAGGTGGAAGAGTTATATGTAAATCCCGAATAGCAGTTCGCGATACTAGGAGCATGTCCACTACAACGAGCTCCATTCCATACACGAGGTAATTCATTGTTCCATGGACCGCCAGAGACTCCGCGACAATATTGCTCACAAGAAGTGGTTCCATTGTTTCCATATACACGCTGTTTTGTTGGAAAAGGCATCGGATCTCTGTCAGGAAAGACTTCCCCATTAGGAGGTAGCCATGTATAGGACTGGTTGGTGGTTCGAATAGGATTAGAGATATAGACCTTTTCTCGTTCTGTATTTAAGATGGACAGAGTCGTTCCTACTACACGTGATTGACAGCAATCTACACGATTCCATACAACGACTTTATGAATACGGACGACAGATCCTAGATCCACTTCAATCCATGGAACATCCCCACAAGAGGTATGAACAAAATTGTAATGGGCCAGTCCCTTTTGATTGACAAAATTCTGGCTAGGAAAGATATCTCCTTGATATCCACTAGATTTGGTCACTTTTGTCTGTGCGGTGATTAAATTGGGTCCACCTTCCGATGAATATACTAAAATCTGTGCCAAGTTCAAACATTCACGATGATCATAATCCAATCGAATATAACGTCCGTCGACTGGCTGATTGGATATAACGGGCACTTTGACATACCCCATATAATTCGAATTACCGTTGATGCCAGCGGCATGATTCCCTTTATAGCATCCTGATCCACGACCGTCTTTGGAATAGCTAAACCCGACACATTGTGAACCAAGACGATCACATGCTTTCTGTGCTTGTTCAGGAGACAATCCATCAAAACAGGCAGGTTGGGGGCCTGATGATTCCAAGTAACCCGATGGAAGAGTGATATAGGTTTGTTCGGTCGGTTGATCCCACAGTGTTTCATTGAATGGCCAAATATAATCCTCTGTCTTTTCATCCGGTCGGGGTTTGGGGCCGTAACAATTGATACCTGCTGTATTTCCATGCCAACCATGTTCAGGTGCGTAGGGTGTCCATTGAATCCCGCCCTGACGTCCTCCACATCCGCCAATCGGTTGAGTCGTAATGGGCCATTTTCCAACACCTTCGGTTACCCATCCACTGTAACACCAATTGGCACCTGATCGTTGCGCTTCTTCCAATTGTTTACTGGTTGCTACTTGCCCGCCATATTTCGCACAGATAGCAGGAGCCTGTTCTTTGGTATAGGTATAACCGCGTCCTACTGCATAGACTTGTGTGGGTCCAGGAATCTTTGCGGTGGAGGGTTGTGGGACATCCATTCCATAGACTTTTTTGAGTTCATCACGGCGATCGGCATTTTTTTGTGTATCATCTTTGGCTGCTCGAACCATTTGATCATAATGGCCTTTCACCGCATCTACACCACCTAGACTCCTTCCAAGTTGTTGTCCATCTGTGGTATTGGGATCCAAGGGAGCATTCGGAAATCCAAATTGATTGGGGGCGATATCTTGCCATCCCTCCTTGGAAAAGCGAGCAAAACCGGACAGAGAAGTAGTTACATCTGTTTTATTGCGATGGACAGGTTCAAGCCATTCATTAAATGCTTCGGATAAACGATGCATCATCTATTAGAAGAGAAGATCAGACGGGAAGAAGAGATTAGACAGGAAGAAGAGATTAGACAGAAGGAATACGTGTTCCATAGACTTGTTCCAATTCATCACCCCTTTCTTGATTGGACAGAGTATCATCTACTGCCGTGCGAAACTGGTGATCATATAGTGCTTTCGTAGTTTGTAGTCCTCCACGTGGAAGAGATGAAGAAAGAAGCGGATCCATGGGTGCTTGAGGATAAGAATAGACAGATGCCCTATTTTGCCATCCTTCTCGCATTCCTTTGGTGCTTGCCACTTTTCCAGGGGGCATGCTATAAGTAGATCCAACATGGGATTCTGAGCCGCGGTTCTGATACAGATAGGACAGACACTCTTTGGTAAGTGGCCCTGTATCTTTCTGTAAACCATCGCATGGAGATTTGATGGGAATTCCCATGGCCCACATGGACACCTCATTCCATTCGGGAACACTCAGAGATGTTCCGTTTGCGCGAGATCCAGTAATGGCTTCATCCATTTTAGTAGAAAGTGTATCCATAATATCATCCAAATGTTTGGGGCTACCATCCGTTCCCTTCTGAATAAGATTGGCTCGTTCCGCATTGGATGGATATCCTGTTCCCTCTGTAGTTCCTCCAAGAGCAATCCAGCGTGACTGAAGACATTCCAGTTTATAATTACCAGGTTGATTGGCTTTTCCATAGCACGGATCGGATTCAAGAAAGGTAGCAGAGGATTCTTTCGTGATGACAGGGCCATTATCACAGTAAATCGCATCAGGTTCATACATATTTAGAAAAGAGAAGGGCATGAGACAGGAGAGTTGCATAGATGTTTTACGAAATCCAGGGGTGAAAGAGAGTGCGCGAAATCCATTGACCCGTTTTGTCCCCATCATTTTTGGCTTCGTATTTGTGACCAAATCGCTCTGTATCATAGAATTCAGATCTAATTTAAAGAGACCACGTCCTGTCTGGCCTTCAATATATCCAGAGACATAAGTGCGTAGTTGATTACCTTGTTGAGAGACAGAAATAACAAAATTCTTTCCTTCTGATTGGGGGGGTAGATTCACTTTTAGGGCAGAATTCTCATTCAATGTGGTTTCACTAAGTGAGATCGTTCCATCTTGTGATCGAACAGAGATTTTGCCTGTTCCTTGTAGATACAGGGTAGAGGGAATCTGTCCCATGGCGGGGTCAATACGAGAGAAGCGTTGGGAAGTATAGCACTGATTACAGTTGGGCGATCCAAATGTCTGTCTGGCCTCACAGTCTACTTTTTCTTTGACAACCATACATTGATCCTTTGTTAGGGAAAAGGTTCCTGGTTTCGCAATTCCAAGAGAGGGTTGGTAGACATGATAGGGATCATAAGGAGGAATGCCTTTCTCTCGAACTTTGGTGGCAGTATCCGTTTGATAGGCGCGATCATCGGGTGCTACATAGAGTCCACCTATATGTGGTTTACCATCGGATCCCATTCCTTCTTTGTCAAAACTCATTCCGCAATTTTGTGCAAAAACACCATCATCAAATGCCGCACATGTTTTGGGTGCTTTTTGACAACCAATGGCTTTCGTCAGTGAAGACGGCATATTGTCTGGAATCTCAAATTTTGCGTTGGCTTCCAGATCATAGTTTCGTGCGGTCCCTTTTGGATCCAATCCATGTGTAGCTCCATACATATCCGACGCACTAACCGCTTGAACAGGTAATACAGGATCTGTCAAATTGATCATATTTGTCAAATTATTCAATTTCTTTTGGGATTCTTCCACATATTCTTGGTGTTCTGGAACCGGAAAGTCAAACCCCTCTTTCATTACCGATGTATATTGGAATACTCCTAATAATACAATAAGCACAACGATAAATCCAATAAGGTTATGTATCATGTGGATTCTAATTTAATAAAGAATAATATTATGAATGATGATTTCTATGATACAATAAAAATCATAATTCATAGCATTTTATTCATGTAATCCATTTAATAAGTATTATCAGGACGAAGCTGAGGAAGAGAATCCATTTCACGTGTGATAATACGGAATACAAGTGAAATCTGTTTATTCATATTAATGAGACGAACAGGAGATTGTAAATTGACACCGAATGAGTTAAGAACTGCGCCAAAATTGACAGCAAATGGGTCCAATTCTGCACTTCCTGTAGAGGGATCTTTGTAGCGTGATTGAATGACTAAAAAGTTGGCATAACCGACTTCATTGAATCCATTACGTATATTGGTGGTATTGTTAGAGAGTTCAAAACCGATACTGTGTGCAGCATCGAGAATAACGTGTCCTTCAGGACGATTGATCCATTGACAGAAAGAGCGAAGAGCATTGCCATAGGTTGGATCATTGAGAGCATCTTCAGAATACGTGTAACCACTAATCTGAATACGATCACCAGTACACATCTCAAACTTGCTAAAGTATTTTGTGGTATTGATGTAAAAGTTAGCAGGACTGCCATTCACAATGGGCATCATTACATTATAAGTCAGAGGTGAATCGGCATATTTAATGGTATTGGTAAAAGGAAAGGTTACACCCATGATTTCACCCGTTTGAGGGGCAATAATGCCACCAATGTCAAAGGTATCGGGTGTGGCACTGATGAGTTGTCCATTCGGACGACAGAGTTCAATGGTCATTTTCTGTAGAGTGGACAGAGGGGTTGGGTAATACTCTTTCTGGCATTTCAGAAATTTGGGAATCATGGCCAAGTAGCCCTTTGTTGTACCTGTCTGGACATTGGAATCCGACAGCCATTGGGCATCATATTGAAGAACACCGAAACTGCGATCCAGATGTTGATCTGTGCCGTAATTATTATTCTCCAACTCTGCGACACGAACGGTAATGTAGGGGAAATTGAGAATGTTGTTCTGATAACCTGTATTGGTCGCAGCTGTTCCACGAGTGCGATACACTGTGACGTCCAAGTTCTCTCCAGGAAGGATAGCTTTAACGAGTTCAATGCGAACGATGTTTTTGAATTTGTGTTGAGAAGACAGATTCACTCCAAAACTCTGTCCATTTGCGGCAGGATCAAACTGGATCGTAAATTGATAACGATTTTCTTTATTATTCTTTAACCAGTCACGATCGGCTGAATAAATAAAGAGATTATTTTCTACTTCGCGGTAATGAACCACTTTCTCTTCACGAACCACGGTCTCTTGAGGAAGAAGTCGCGACTCATTATCTGTCTCCACCAATGGACGAGCAATTGTCTGATTTCCCATAGTAGTGGTTGGACTGGATCCATTCATCCCATCAAATGATCCAATAGGAGTCAAAAACATACCACGACGATCAGGTGGAACAATCAATGAGGTATCCATCGATGATGATGGATACACAACAGGGTTGCGTTGAATAATGGCCAACTCTTCAGAGGCACGATTCTGTGCCGACTGTTGCGAACGAAAGTCAGTATCTGCCAATACACGCTGTTGAACACCTTTGTCAGCGCTCATGGTGGCCATAGCATTTGCGACTCGAAGAGCCTCACGTTCTCGTTGTTGTTTGGCTCGTTCAAATAATTCAGCGGCAGGTAGACTGTCATCGTCAGTTAAGGAAATACGAAAGTCAGGAGCGGGTGGAGGGAGAACTTTGACACCTTGGCGATCCTGTGTCATTTTCTCAAATCGCTGAGAAGTGGCCTGAAATAGTTCATCATCCATCACCTGTTTAACAGCGGGTCCTTTTCCTTTTGTTGCCTCTTTGCGTTGAAGATAATTGGAGAAATCTTTAGAGCAAGCAACCAATACTTCTTTATTCAATACGGGAAGGGGTTTATTTCCATTTCCTAATTTCTGAAAGACTTCCTGTTGATAATGAACGAGGGTTTTAGACAGACGTTCCATTTGAGTATCATCCAGTGAATGTTTTTCTTGAAAGTCTCTGGCAAGAACAGCATACAACGTCTGACGATTCTTATCGGCAAAAAACTGACCAGACAGACTGGCATTCTGTCCTTGACCTTGATTCATTCTATACCCCTGATAATCTTGATACCCCTGATTAGGTCCTTGTGATGAAACCGGACGATACATTGCTATCATTAGCGAATAAATCTTTTATACCGTGTCAATGTCCAAAGAGAATGGATCGTAGTTCTAACATGGAGCGATCATGAACGGCATCTTTACAGAAATCTTCAAAGCTGATTCCGTGAATCATACAGATAAGGAAATACATACTGAACATGCCACATTCTGAATTACCATATTGAAAACGCCTGCCATTATAGGCAAGAAAGCAATTTTTAACCTGTAATGTCAAGGACTGCATAAAACGATCAATCGTTTCTGGCGTTTCATAGCCATAGGAGTCAAAATAACCGACGATGGGTCGTTCGATAGATTCCAGATTGATATAGAGTGCTACCCAGTGGCTTCCTCCTTTATCGTGCGGATCTAGATTAAAGATCATACCGATTCCACGAACACCATTCTTGTATTCTTTTCGGATATCCAACTTACATAGTTCCTCGTTGAGACAGGATACACTTCCATTCTTACGATAAGGATTAGGGGAAGAAAAGTCAATCGGAAATACTCCTAAGAATCGGAATCGTGGAGAATAGGCCTCTTCGTATTGTTTCATGACATGTTGAATATTGAAATTATCTAGCCATGTATTTGGTTTATTCTTCCATTCTTTAGGGATACGTGGGCGTAAATAGGTTCTACGGAGCCTCTTCTTTTCTTCTTCGGGAAGGGAGGAGCGATCCAATAGACAATGATCGTGACCTGTCTCACAGCCCACGGCACGATAGGGGTTCTCTTGTCGTTTTACTGTCATCTTTCGATAGACCGAAGAGGGTAGGCATTTGGCCAGAGAAGGCTTTCCTGGGTGACATTTACCGATTTCATCAAGGGACAGTTTTCGCTTACGAGTTTTCTGCTTCACCATCTTGGTACGCACCTTTGTCATTCTTCGTTTTCGCATTTATTTTCCTATTCATAGAAAAGACAATCCATCATCTCTTATCTATGTCTAGTTCCGATTCGCAAATCAATACAACCTATTCCGATTTAGCACTTATGATTGGCGGACAGCTTCTTATTCTCTTTCTTCTTGCGATGATCTCCTATTTTGGAGTAGACCCTATTTCAAAACCCCTCCGCACTATTAAAGAAAACCTATCTTCTACACTATTACAAAACTCGTCAAATAAGAAATAATTCCATAATTCAATCTAGATAGTAGATAGTATGAGCTCCACCGACACAACTCCCAGTTCCAATTCTAATTCCAGTTCGAATGGCAAATCCATTTGGTCGAAACTATTCTCCAATCTCCCACTCCTTTTATCGGGTCTTACCGCATTTGCTTTTTTTATTACCTCCTTTATTCTGACCTCTCAATCTCTAGGAAGCAATGATGAATGGGCAAAAATTAAAAAGGAAATCATGACAAAAGTATGGCCACTCACCATTATTGGTTCCATCTTTCTTTTCATTACTTCTGCCATCTATATCCTACAAGATCCACATAACACCATGTATTACTTGCTTGTTCTAGGATGCATCTCTATCTGTCTGTCCTATAGTGCTCTCGTTATTTCTCTGATTTCAAAGTAAGCCATAATTGCGGAACAGAATGGTGTAACCGCAATTTGAGACCATCACGATGATGTAATTGAGAAATTCCATGAAAACGAATCACACAACGAATGGCATCACCCATCTGTATATCTGAAATACGACATACGGATCCATCCGCTCGACGAACCAGCGCAGTCGGATAAATATACAGAGAAAGAACGGACTCATCCAATAGCGAATAAAACATCTGACGAATGGTTTCCATTGTTTTATGTTTTATCTGTAAAAACCCATTTTGATGGATATAAAACGTGCTAATCAAATACTCATAAAATGTATTCAATTTTACTTGAAATGTAAAGTGATCTGATAAATCCAATCGCAATCGTGAAGTATCTGCCTGATAATCAATTACACGAAGAGGGGGCGTTAGCATACTTACATCATGAAAATCAATCGAATGATCCTTATAACTTAACTGAGCAATCATCTTGCCATATTTATCCAATTGGAATGGAGTCAAGTAGACATGATTTACTTCAAACGCCTGATAAGGAATCGTTAACATGGTAGGAGGCATAATATAATCCTGACTCAATCTCTCTCTCTATGATCATTCCTATTTAAACCCAAATCAATCTACGATTTACCAGAATAAAATGGATCACTGGGATAACGATACAATCAAAATGATAACGGACGCATTGGTCCGATGGATTCGATTATGTAAAAAACAGAGTTAAAAGCGCGAAAGATGACTTCATCGAAGAGAGATGGATCAGCCATCAAGTTATGCGTGGAGAGGACCAAGTGGATGTGGAAAGCGAACCCATCTCCTTCAATTCCTAGAGAGTATGACACGGCAATCAGGGCTCGCTTTTGAAATAAAATACAATACATGGTATTTGAATAAACCAACGGCTTCATCGGATCCAGATGATGAGGAGGATGGTGCAACAGGAAAAAGCATTCCTTATGAAGAATCACCCCTTCATCTGGGATTTGATGTCGCACGAATGTCCATGTCAGATAAAGTCTTTCTACAGTCTATTCTGTCTCGGTGGACAGGACAGCAGGATTTATGTCTGATTCGTTCTACCGTAAAAACGAGATATTTGGTTCTCTATCACGCTCATTTCTTGACAGATGAATCGGTTCTTCAATTACAGGAGTGTTTAGAGCAATATGAGGGTTTTGCGATTTTGCTAACTACTGAACTACCTCTCTGTAATCGTCTGCGAGACTTTTGTTTTGAGATCCCAGTCAAAGGTAAGGATCGTCTGTTAGAAGATTACAATACGCAACAGCATTATCCACAACAAAATGTATGGCTAGAGTTTTTTAAAATGACATTGGAAGAATGGGCAACATCGACGGCAGATATGAAATTTATTACTGAGTTAAGAAATTGGATTTATATCTGTCTACAGAGGAATTTACGCTGGACAGATATGATCATGTATTGGATTACTGCGATTTATCAGACACCATGGATTACTCCGCCTCTACGTTCTCGTCTTCTTCGAATTTTATGGAATGCAGAATCAGGAGCGGGATGGATGCTTGTCACCTCCTATCGTATTCCAATGATGTGGGAACATGTTCAATTGGAACTAGCACGTGAATTACATCGTGTACATAAAGAATCAGGGAGATTTACCCCATAGAATACAGATAAAAAGTAAGATATCCATAGATGAATCAATATATCGATATCATACTTGAAAAAGTGAAAAAGGAGTATTCTCAGTCACCACCCATATGGATAAAACGAAAAGGATGGTCATCTGTTCCACGTTCTTACCGGCAATGGATACAGAAAGAGAGTAATCAGGATTCCGATTTTGATACATTACGTTTACGAAAACGTGTATTGGAACAGACAGACAATCAAGTGACTTATGCTACCTGTCGTTTTGGAGAGGTCATTGCTGTCTATGAATCACCCTATTCGGATGAGGATGTACCATGGGAATTATGGGGGCGTATTCTCCGAATGTATACGAGGCCTTCTTCCAAACCCTTCCGAATCTATTTTCTAGCTTCCAACTCATTACGCATCTTCCCTTCTTCTATCAAAGAATCCATTCGTCCACTACACATCAATGGAGGTTATACCTATCCATGTCATCATCAGTCTATTGTGATTTATCGTGCGGAAGATGCCACTCGTGTTCTCCTTCATGAATTACAGCATGCGAGTTGTCTGGATCATCAGGAGCGTGGCTTAGATCGTGTAGAGGCAGAAACAGAGGCGTGGGCCGAATTACTCTATACAGCACTTCTTTCAAAGGGGTCACCATCTGTCTGGAAAAAACAGTGGACTAGACAGTGGAATTGGATAAGGAAACAAAATCAGCAAGTTCAACAGCATATGAAATCTCCTGCCACATCGACTGAGTTTCCATGGAGATATACACTCGGAAAAGAAGAAGTATTTCGCGAATGGTTTCATACCTATCCCCCTGTATCCCCTTCCACCTCTCCTGTCATCTCTCTTCGATTAGCTGTTCCACCTACGGAAATACAGAAACGGGAACAGAAGATTAGATCAGAGTCTGTAATTTTATAGATCAAATAATAGAATGGCTCATAAATCTCACACTCGTAAGCGCTCCATTCGGAGTATGAAACCCAGATCAGCAATGCGTATGGCTACGATGAAACAGAATGGCTTTCGCATATTATCACATAAGCATTATCCTCTATCCAAACGAGTATCCATGAAGAATGTTAAATATGCTTTACGAAATATCCTTCCGAAGAAGGTGAATGAGATGAATACGAGCGCAGTAAGAGAAGTTCGTCAATCACTTGCTCGTGTAGCAAAAAATACATATCGTCTAGCCAAAGCAGAAGAAGAATTACGTCGTAAGCAGGAAAAGGAAGAGAAACAGAGAAAGCGCAATGAGGCACGTGTATTACGTGAAGCGCGTGCGGCTCAAGCAGCATCGATCCGAAATATGGAGAATGCATTATCCAAGATGCACTTTTAAATTACCCCATTGCCACCTGAGGCACTCAATCCACCATAACGATAATCGTAGGAACGAGTATCTTTTAGGTGTTCGGGTTCATAAGGAGCGGCATCACGAACAGAGGAAAGGGGTGACATGAGAGAGGGTAAGCAACGACTGGTGGAGAGGGAATAGACTTTATTCCAGAGAGCGAGCCATTGTTTTTCAGCAAAGAGAACGTCTGATTCGGACAGATCATAGAGAGTACATAATTTAAGAAGGAGAGTGGAACCTCTCAGACGCCATGATTCAAAGATAATGTCAAGATCACGTGAAGAGATCGTCTGTTGTAGGCACATTCCGCATAATTCACCCACAATCACACGATCATGTGCCGTTTCAAAGGGCAAGTGTAGTGTGGCTTTGACTTGACGATCCGTGGAGGATAAATCCTGATGGAGAGCCGCTAATTTAGAAAGAAGCAATTCTAATTCCTGGCGTTCTGCCGAAGCGGGATGCTGTCCGACACGACCTGCTGAATCCAGAAATTCAAGTAATACGGTTGCCTCTGGTAATGTCCGGAATGCCTCTCCCTTTAGTTGACTGTTCTTATCACCGATTATGCCGATAAATGGCTCATCCACACGAGGATATTGAGGTATCATATACACATTTTGAACGACCAATCCGACAATCATGGCGATTAATAAAATACCAGCAATCAAACGATAAGGGATTTCTAGTTCCATTGATAATCTATCTACAGATTCTACAGGTTATTTGTATTTCTTTTGAGTAAGAAGAAGCCTGTCCATGAACGCAAGTGATATTGTAAAACAAAAGCAAAATAAGGTGTTATACAAAGCCTATTATCGGCCAACTGTATTTCAATCTACTGTATTTAGCACAATAAATACCGTGAGTTCTATTATTAACTATGTGAGTAGTGGCGTTCCACTGACATCTACTTCTTATACGTCATGTTTGAATACTGTATATAACTATATGTGTGAGCCGACTTTTCAATCTTATGAGACTCGTCAAGCAGTAGGAGCGGGTGTAAATGACTGTATGGGTAGAAATGGATCTAAGATGCAGTGGAAGAAAACATCTCTTATTCCTATTTATGCCTATAGCACTCTGTATTCCTCTCTAGTAACGCCTTCTACCATTGTCCCTAGCACGGTTCGTCTATCATCCACGTTGGTTCAAGGAGCACCGATGCCTTTTATCTGTCCAATTACTCAGGTTCAACAAGGGACTTCATTTGCCATGTCCTGTCCATCTTGTAGTCATGTTCTTGGCTCACCTGGAGCATGCTGTGAACAATGTTCCTAAATCTCTTTCCTCTCTGTCTCTTTCCTCTCTGTCTCTTTCCTCTCTGTCTCTTTCCTCTCTGTCTCTTTCCCCTCTATTTTTATAACATGTCATGAAACAACTTATAGTGTATATATCTCTGACAGGAAATAGATACGCTGTAAGATGAATTCCAGTGAACTATTACGGCTCCAATCGGTAAGACGGTCTACTCCCTGTATTGCTGAACCGATTCAATGCCCGATTGTTGGAAGTAACGCCTGTCAAACCCCTAGTGTGATCCGTATTGGTGAAATGGGACCGATGGGTCCGGCAGGCCCCACTGGAGCAATTGGCTCTCAGGGTGTAACTGGATATACGGGCACGGTAGGAACAGGATCGACAGGTCCAATTGGTCCCACAGGATTTCAAGGTGGACTGGGTCTTACTGGTCCTATTGGCTTACAGGGTCAAACAGGTCCTCGTGGCACAATTGGTATGCAAGGCCAAACAGGTCAAACCGGTCCTCGTGGATTAGGATCGACCGGTCCACAAGGCATAGAGGGAGAACAAGGTGTAACAGGCCCTACTGGACAGATTGGATTTACAGGCCCAACGGGCCCAGAAGGCATAGAAGGAGAACAAGGTGTAACAGGCCCATCAGGTTCAACGGGTCCATCAGGCTCAACAGGCGATACAGGATCAACGGGTGAAACAGGCCCATCAGGCCCATCAGGCTCAACGGGTCCAACAGGCGATACAGGATCAACGGGCTCAACGGGCCCAACAGGAGAAACAGGCCCTTCGGGCTCAACAGGCGATACAGGATCAACGGGCTCAACGGGCCCAACAGGAGAAACAGGTCCATCGGGACAAACAGGCCCAACTGGCGATACGGGAGATACAGGATCAACGGGTCCAACAGGCGAAACAGGCTCAACGGGCCCATCAGGCCCAACGGGTGATACGGGCTCAACGGGCTCAACGGGTTCAACGGGCCCAACAGGAGAAACAGGCCCGTCAGGTCCGTCTGGTCCAACAGGAGATACAGGCCCAACAGGAGAAACAGGCCCTTCGGGCTCAACAGGCGATACAGGCTCAACGGGTCCAATGGGTCCAACGGGAGAAACCGGCGATACAGGCTCAACGGGTCCAATGGGTCCAACAGGAGAAACGGGTCCAACTGGAGAAACAGGTCCGTCAGGACCAACGGGCGATACAGGTTCAACAGGACCAACTGGAGAAACAGGTCAGTCAGGCCCAACAGGAGACACTGGATCAACTGGCCCAACGGGCATTACAGGTCAAATAGGTCCAAAAGGAGAAACAGGAGACACAGGGCCAAAAGGAGAAACAGGATATTCAGATCGTTTTCTTACAGCAACCACTACACCTGTTCTTCTTTCACCACAAGAAGGTCAATCCATACAATTATCGGTTGGAACAAATCTGGCTTATATTCCTGGAAATAGTGTAGTCATTGTTTCAGCGTCTAATTCATCCATCTCTTTTGAGGCAACAGTCGATACATATGATGAATTAACAGGTCAACTCAGTCTTCGTGCTATTCAAAATATATCTGGGTCATTTACATCATCCGATACATTTAATGTAAATCTTGATGGAATTAATGGACCAACTGGTCCAACTGGACAACAAGGCATCCAAGGAGATACTGGTCTAACTGGTCCATCTGGTCAACAGGGAGAGACTGGTCCAACGGGTCAACAAGGAGACACTGGACCAACGGGCCAACAAGGAGAAGTAGGATCAACTGGCCCAACGGGCCAACAAGGAGATACTGGACCGACTGGAGA
>VFQS010000110.1_pt1 | contig 110775 bp, 110 predicted proteins | sample 3512361 | NCBI WGS metagenome assembly VFQS01 (sample SAMN10412375, study PRJNA504923) | tailings metagenome | isolation source: Relicate 1 Philex TSF3 active mining | place: Philippines | reverse complement strand
CTCGACTCCCCCGAAGAAGGATATGAGGACCCCGAATACACGCCCGAAAACATGTTCAAGCTCATCCTCACCATGCGCGCCAGAGGAATGTTCCCAACCCTCCTCTTCGGAATGGAAAACATGAGCTTTACCGCATTCTGCGATCTCATCTCCTACATGGAAGCCGAAGAGGAGAGGGAGTATTCGGTTCTGCACAGGCTTGGCGAAAGCATCAATCCTCTCGTGGATGACTTTAACACCAAGGTATGCGAGTATCAATCCAAGCTTGGAAAGGCGGGATCATCTCTTCCTCCTGATGTTCAGAAGATGGAAGCAATGCTGAAGGGATTGAGGAGCAGTCTGTCGGTGTCTATTATGGAGAAGGTTAAGGAGTCTATTTCGAGGGCTGTGAAGAAGGAGACCAAGTATCCAACCGCACTCCCGGAGTGGAACAAGGGAGTTCACGTTGAGGGCGTGGAGTTTCCAGAGATCCCATCTCCAGAGCTGGTCGATCTTTGCGATATCTACAAGTCCTATGATATGGTGCTGGATATGGTTGACAAGGTTGAGGTCCTTCCTTGTGTTCCTGAGACCAAGGGCAGTTTCTTCCGATTTGGAACCAACACTCACCATATCTTCAACGATATGAGGCTTGGAAGGAAAACGGAGCAGATCAACAAATACAAGGGAATCATGACAACGATGGCAAAGGCCGAGAGTCTGGAGGATAGGCAGATGTGGAAGTTCATCGACTTTATCGGGCGAGGTCTGGACTTTGGAATCTGCTCCCTTCTCAAGGAATTCCCGTTCTTCATCCAGTATCAGATTCTGGAGATGATGAAGGAGAAACATATTGCAGCCGTTTTTGCGAGTGAGAGTCTGAGTATGGGAATCAACTATCCTCTGAGGAGTGTGGTGATCTTCTCGAAGGAAGCCAAGGAGTATCCAGTTTCCAAGATGCTTCAGATGGCTGGAAGGTGCGGACGCCGTGGTCTGGACACCAAGAGCTATGTGGTATACTGGGGTATTGAGAACTATGCCGTAGAGACGGATCCAGTTGAGCGTATCCGCTTCCCATCGGAAGAATACACGATTGAAAAGAAGTCTATCATTGAGATCACAGGAGGATCGAAGGAGGATGCGCAGGCGTCCTATGTAAGGTATTACAATGATTACACTCCAGAGGAGAGGGAGATTATTAAGGATTGGTATTCAGATAAGTGTGTAAAGGAGTATAGGGAGTCTTATAATTTGTAAATTCCAAATATGATGTTTGGAATTAGTTCTCGGAGAAGACCTGAAGAAGGTTTTGGAAGAGATTGACAATATCTAGGAAGTATTGAAATGCTCCAGCTATGAAATCGGTATCGCCCATGAGGATCTGGTTTGTGTCATACATGATGTAGAGACTGAACAGGACAGACCATATAACGGCCATGGTCTTTCTAACCATAGGCTCTTTTGGATAGGATAGAGCCAATACAAGAGATGTCAGAATCAATACGATAAATGCTCCGAATAACCAGGTCTCCATAGGGGAAAGGTCTATCATTCTGTGAGCTGTTATATAGCCGATTGCTCCCATGGTCACGAAAGCCACAATCGTTGACACGGTGGCCATGATTACAGTCTTTGTGGAAAGCTTCTTCACATAGCTCAGACTGATACCAATCATAACCGAGAATATGGTAAAGCAGGTTATACGAAGGATAGGATTCTTTCTAGGATCCATGATAATGAATGCCATTATAATTGTAATTACAATGATTGCAATCATCACGAAGATAGACATGAGCATTTTCTTGAGGTCCAACGTAGATGACTTGGATGAATCCTTTTTACTGATGGTAAAGTGTGCCACCATACCCATGACAACAATCTGTGCGAGGAGTAGAATGAATATATTGCGGATAAGATCAGCCTTCCTTGAAAGAAGGCTTCCTATCTCTGTATTTTTGGAAGAGCCCAAAGCCATACGCATTTATTAGATGCAGTCGGCATACGTCATTTCCATCTCTACGGTTTCTCCATCCTTTGGAAGCTTGACAGACTCCTTCGACTTCCAGCATCCCTTCTTCTCCATGAGATAGACATCAGCAACCGTTCCTTCCTTAAGGGATCCCGATGTGATGGGCTGATTGTCCTTGATGAAATACTTGAGCATAGGCTCGTCTCCAGGTCTGTGCATATAGATCTTCATGATGTCAAGATCCATATTGTATTTGCCCTTTGTGTCTACTATATACTTGCCCATCTGGTTCTTGATGGTGGCGGGGTAGTTGGGGGGAGGCTCGAACTTTCTTCCTCCATTAGCGTGGGGAATTACAACTTCAAACTTCTCCTTTTGAGTATAGATCTTCCAAGCTATGAAGATGACTACAATCATGTTGAATATGCTTATCCCTAGGATTATCTTTTCAGTGTCATTAGCCATGTTTATTCCTCATGGGAAATAAATGGACTCTTTTTGGTCATTCGTGAACACGCCTGTCTACAGCGGAGGCCCTACGCCTCTTGTGGTCGGTATAGTCGTGGTCATTCTGGGCTACGCCTTCGCCCACGTCACAACCCCCGAAAGAAAGAGGGACAGATTCCTCAAGAGAACTATAAGTTACACATTTATCGTTGCTCTTGTAACAACAGCCCTCTTCTATCTCTACTATATTAGACGCCGTATGAGGTACATCGAGGGATTCAAGTACCACAATATCCCCGATGAGAAGGACTACAGGCCTTTTGCCAGCGTATGGTCTGTTGAGGACAAGCAGAAAGCAAGGCATCTTCTCTCCCTTGTATGGACTGACAAGGAGACTGACGGAGAGGTCCTTGACAAGGAGTCTCTCCTTGGATGGGCCAGACACGATAGACAGATCATTCCATGGGATGACAATATAGTGGTCGCGTCGAGAAAGCCTCATGCTCTCCTGAAGCGCATGTCAGTAAGTCCCGACACGTATGTAGAGAACAACAGGGTCTACTTCAGAGATGATATAGCCAATGGAAAGAAGTGGCCCTATATTCAAATCACCCAAAGAAATGATGATGAGACCGATCAGGAGGTCATGTTTGAGAACGTCAGATGCAGGGTTCCCAAGTGCTGGAGAAAGATTCTTGCAGACAAGTATGGATCCAACTGGAACGATACCGTAGAGACTCCCAGATACTGCGCCCGCGCTCACTATGCAACCAACCCTTCCAAGATCAGAAAGGCCAATGCCATACCCGTCTTAGCCATGTATTCATAAAAGTGACATCTTATCACCTTAAGGATAAGATACTAAACCAACATGGGTGTTAAGGGCCTAAATACTATTGTTAAGAAGTATGCACCCCAGTGCATGACTGAAATTCATATTTCGATGTATGCATACCAAAAGGTGGCTGTCGACACATCCCTCTATATGTTCAAATACAAGGTGGTCTTCGGCGACAAATGGCTTACAGCATTCATCACTCTCGTCGGATGCCTCAGGAAGAACAACGTCCATCCTGTCTTTGTGTTCGACTCCAAGGCTCCTGTCGAGAAGGACGAGGAAAAGAAGAAGCGACAGGAGAAGAGAGATAAACAGCAGGATAAGATTGACCAGCTTGAGATGAGCATCCAGAACTACTACAACGACGGAACTGTAGATGAAGTCCTCATGGAGGTATACTCCAAGACAATGTCCGACCAACTCAACCGTCTCCTTTCATCTAATAAGTCCAAGTCATTCGATATCCGACCCGTCGAAGAGGAATTCAGGCGCATGAAGTCAAAGGTCGTATCCATCGCCGACGACGACTTCAAGACTCTCAAAGACCTCTTTACAGTCATGGAAATCCAGTTCATCCAAGCGCCAGGAGAGGCCGAAGCATACGGTAGCTATCTCTGCTCCACAGGCCAGGTAGACGCTGTCCTTTCTGAAGACACGGATGTTCTCGCATATGGATCTCCCAAGTTCCTTTCAAAGCTTGACGCGGTTCGAGGAACATGCACTGAAATCGACATCAACATTCTCTACGAGTCCCTTGAACTCACATACTCAGGGTTTGTAGATCTGTGCATCATGTGCGGAACAGACTACAATACCAATATGAAAGGAATCGGTCCCGAAAAGGCCTACAAGCTCATCAAGCAATATGGATGCCTGGAAGCAATCGAGGAAGCAGGATATGCAGTTGAGTGTCTTAATTACACCAGGGGGCGAGAGCTTTTCAGGTTTAATCTCAAGGATGATGCAAACATCAGGTTTTGCGGAACGCCTCAGTGGCCGGAACTTTACAAGTTCTTTGCAAGGAACAATATCCGCATGAGCGTGGATCAGATCAAGAAGAGTTTCGAGCCTCCTGCTCTAGAGTTTGATGAGTAAGAGTGAGTAACATGAGTAACACGTGTATAATAAATGAGCAAGTCCGATGCCACACAGGATTTCTATGATATGGTCCCTCTCCTCGAGAACAAGGATTTTACAGACAAGAATGAGCTTATTATTGATAATGTAAGGAAGTTCACTGGTCAGCCCAATGTCGATACCGTAGTTATTATGGTCTACGCAGACTGGTGCCCCCACTGCGTCCACACCAAGCCCGCTATGGTCGAGGCTGTCAAGAAGCTTGATTCCAACAAGAACCTTGTTGTTGCAGCCATCCCCCTCTCCGGAGAGGATGAGGATAAACAACTGGGAGCACGCCTTAGGGCCATCTTTGGTCCTGCAGGATGGTCCGGCGGTATCCCCTTCATCGGTAGATACAAGAATGGAAAGATCTCAGAGTTCAACGGAAAGCGCGAGGCCGATGAGATTGTCAAGTTCGCCACTTCAGCCTAAATTCCTATACGTTATAGGAATTACGCACATACAAAATTACATAGCAAGAGCATGCTTGTAAAGATAGTCCTCCCCTCCAAGATGCTCAACGAGAACGTAGTTCATATCCTTAAGAACTGGAAGCATGTTTTCTTTGTTGTGATTGAGAAGCTCTATGATAAGAGCAGGTTTGTGCGTTTCAAAGAATCCGCGACCTCCCTTGAGAACATGTGCTTCGGCGCCCTCGACGTCCATCTTTACGAGTGACACCTTGTTGGGGAAACGGATAGAATCAAGAGGTATGGATGCAACCTTAATGTGATTATTCTCAGGGTTGGTCATAGAGGTTGCGCCAACATTGTCCTGATTCTTGCTATATGAAAGCATATCATATCTATCTGAAAGACATAGATTGTATATCTCCCTGGGCATCTCACGAGTGTTATACTCAAGAGCTCCAAAGCAATCGAACTGGGGCTCAAACAGATGGGCCTTTCCTGTTATAGGCTTGATCTTGTGCATACGAAGGGTATTAAGACCCATATTCGCTCCGATATCAAGCATATCAGTTCCGGGAACATAAAGATCAGCCATCTTTCTGCATATATGCTCCTCCCATATACGGTTGTCTAGAATAACATTTGATATGATATCATCCTTATCAAGAACATAAACATGTCCATATGCAGGGTTGTCTATGCCTGTGAATCTAGTAACTCCATGGGTCTTCATAAAGAAACCATCTGTTGAAAGGTGCCTCAGAACATATCCTACAATCAGAAGTAGAACTACAACAATACCAATTTTGACATTGTCTACCATTTATTCCAATGTATCATTGGAATTTAATCGTCTATAGGATTGTCATCTTCATACTGAATCAGCTTTGCATCCATCTCCTGGATCAATGTCTCCAGCTTGCAACAAAACATAACATCTCCCTCATACGTAGCCTTGAGATTGAACAATCCGATTCTGGCATTTCTCATATCAGCCAAAAGGTTGGAAAACATGATTCTATCAGATCCCTTCTTGTCAGATACGTAAGTGCTGTAATAACTGGACAGGATATCAAAGCCTTTTTTGATGGTTGTGCTCAGGAAGGTCATGGTGTTCTCCCTGTTGTCATGGTTTATAAGGGTCCTACTGACCGATGTTAGGAGTCCCTTCTTCTGTATATACATACCCTTTACGGCTATCTTGTCGTCAGGGTTTATCTTTCCGATCATCTTGATCTTGCTGATCACCTCATCGGATGATTCCATGATTTTATCTTATCCCTTAGATCTTTATGACTGTAAGTGATCCCCTTGCGCTTATGCCCATTCTGTCCGTAGACTGCTTGCCCTTCAGACAAAGAACATCTCCGGGTCTAAGTTTCAGTATAAGGGATCCAGAAATAGTATTCTGATTTGCATTCGCAACTGCAAGCACGCTCATAGAAGTATCATGAACTATATAATCATTAACCATAATAGCAACATTCATAATAACGTGGCCTCCGCTAACCCTCAGGTCGTTCGTTCCTTCGACCGAAAAGTCAACCTGATACAAGGATGTGCACTCTGAAATAAACTCTCCCTTTGAACAGTCAAACATAGAGCAAGGAGCAGTTATGGTGTAGTCTCCAAACGTCTGGTATTCGTTCTGAAGGACGCTAGAGATCCTTCCCTTTACTGCGGAGAACGATACAGGCAGGTCATTGGAGTTGGATCCTCTATTGGAATTCTGTCTATTTCCATTCGCTATATGCTGTTTCGTAACACTTCCTCCCTGCGTCAATACTGTAGGCACCTTCAATGACATTTATTAATCTGATCCCTCTTTCAAAAATAGTATTTTATACTGGCATATGATATTTTAAGACACCCTCGTTACAATAAAGCTCTTGTGGCTCAGTAGGTAGAGCGGACGGCTGTTAACCGTCAGGTCCTTGGTTCGATCCCAAGCGAGAGCGCAACTTGCCCTGTAGTGTAGTGGTTAGCACACCAGACTTTGAATCTGGTAACCCAAGTTCGAATCTTGGTAGGGCGGTATATCTCCTATTAAAAATACAATAGGAGAATCAATAAATGAGTGAAATCCCTTCATCCCCAAAGATCCAATCCCCTCCATCCCTAATACTCCTTGAATCCATCAAGAAGGACGACTCTGACGATGTCCAGACCGTCGTCTCCCACAAGGAGATACTCATCACCCCCATCCAGGAAATTGTCTACGTAGACAACAACCTCCTCAACCTAGTCAAATGCCTCCCCTATCAGGTTCCCAAACACATCGAAAGCAAGGTCATGTCCATCCTCAACTTCAGCTGGACCGCCCTCTCAGAGGATGACAGACACAAGATAATGAGCATCTTTACCAACATAGGTGCCAATAAGCAGATCACCACCCGCCTCCGCCTTGTTGTCAATGAGATCACCAAGGACGGAAAGATCGATATGGACGACCTTCCCCACATAACCGAGCTCATCATAATCCTCATCGACATCTTTGCAGACCTCAAGCTCCCCTCCAAATACGACCACCTCATCATCCCGTCCTTCGAATTCATCGTCATGATCATCATTGCATCCACCCTCGAATCATCCGAGTCCCTCGAGACATGGAGCAATATAATCAAGTCCGCCCTCAAGCTGGTTAAACTCCAGCTCAAGAGCGTCAAGTGCAAGTGCTGTTTCTAAATTTCCAATATGCTTTCATTGGAAATTAAAACATCTGATATCCAAATCTGGACTTGTTCGAAACTCTTCCAGAGGAAGGCATGTCTCCGTCAAAAAGGACATTGAAGAACACTGCTATGAGTCCCATGAGGAGGGCGGACAGGAAGAGCTTGTCGTGGGCGGTGACGTTCTCGACCTTGCCGGCATCGGAGGACCTGGTCTTCACAACAAAGTGAGGACGAGTGTAGTAGATGGCTACGTATCCAAAGAAGAAGCCAATCACAAATACTGTAACATGATCTAGCATTTATTATAAGCCTCCTTTTGGATAAATGATTCACTCAAAAGATATAGCCCTAGGATTTCTCTTCTTCTTACTCTCCGTCCTCCTCTTCACCCTCATCTACTCCTACACATACAAGTCCGACGGCAAGTCCTCCGATCTCCTCACATGTCTCTTTACTAGCACCCTCACACAGACCAAAACAGGAGTAAACATACCCGAAGAAGACAGGGCCACTCGCAAAGCAGTCATCATCCAAAACATCCTATCCTACACATTCACCACATCTGTCGTTGCATTCATCGTCTACAGATACACCCGAAAATAAACACTCATATTGATACCCCATCACCAACGGGGTATCAATATACTAAACGTGTCAGTAATCCATTCATATAGCATTCAACCGAAAATCACCAAAAAGAGCAATATCTCACCTTTACTTCCCATTATTAACTAATTTTGTCTTTATGCCCTATATTACTCTAGGATGTGAACCTTGAGAGGGCCTGTTCGTCCAATGCGCATAGCTCTTCCTATGATCTGATCATATAGATTGTCTGTCATCTTGTGATACAAGATGATATGGGTCGTGTTCTGAAGATTGATACCTGCTCCGTTATACATCGCATTCAGGAATAGGATCTTTGTCTCTCCCTTCTTATACTTTTCAATCTTCTTCTTCCTTGTTCCTGTTGCTCCCTTAATCTCTGAATAGTCTATACGACTCTCGTCCAGATACCTCCTCGCCACATCAAACGTTTCATCATAAACAGAGAACAAAATGACTCGATTATCCTCGCTCTCTTCCATAATCTCCTTCAGGATATTGATGAAAGTATCGGGCTTGCTGGGTATTCCATTATCAGGATTTGAAGGATCCTTATTAACTGCAAATCGCCCATCATTATCGCTCACATACACAAGCTTTGACAGAGCCACTGGCGCTCTGCACATAGGGCAATTTCTGTGAGACTGAAGCCATCCGATAGCGCATCCTCCGCAGAATATATGCTGACAACAAGGCAGAAGAACGGGCTTTGTAAGATCGTCTGTGCATATACTGCATGGTTCCTTCAGAACTCCATCAAATCTCTCCTTCATACAGTCGATCTTTCTATCGACCTCCTTTATTTTGAGCTCCAGCTCTTCAGATCTCTTCTTATAGTATGCATAGCGACTATCGGTTGACGGAATGGACTTGGCGTGAACATATTCGTGTGTAAGATCGTTCTTCTCTGCCTTGTGTTTTTCAAGGACCGCCTCCATGAGGTTGCCATTTGTGTTCTTACCTCCAATCTTCTCGATAGCACCGCTGATATCTCCTGCTGCAAGCATCTGTGCGACCTCCGGAGATACAAACTCCTCAACTGCATTCACAGCCTGAGGATTCTGACACTTATGTCTACGCACTTCCACAGGTGGCATCCTGAAACTGGCCTTTACAAACGAATCCCTGTTCTTCACAGTAATAGAACCATATTGCCACTCCGGAATACAATTGAAAAGCTTTCCAATCCAGCTAGAATTGGGGAACAGATCACGACCATGACACATATACGTAGCGCTAATAAACCAGGTAAATCCTGCAAGAACGGGTTTTGAGTTAGGCACGTGGCACTGCGTAGGATCATCATATATAAACCTCTTCCATGCATACTTTTCCCACTTTGAATACAACAGCCTATACATACTGGGAATAACCATAACAACGTCCCACTTTGTGGGATCCAGATCATTGACAGCGCTCTTGGTCTTCAGACTAGTAACTCTCAGTTTTGAATAGCCGAAATACTCCTCCCACTGAGGCAATACAGACGGAGAACACAAAAGCAAACAAGCATTCAGTCTGGGAACTTCATACTTGAGCACCATATTTCCATAAGAACAATGTCTAAGGTGATCCTGATGCTCAAGAAGATTGAAATTTTTGGTGTATACATAAGGCCTCTCCATATCCCACTCCATCTTATCTCTGCAAAGCAAACCCACCATACTGAGACTCTTTCCATACCCTGGAATGTCCGCAAGGATTCCCATATTAGACTCAAATGTCATACTAATACACTTGCCAAAGGGGCTATCTCCATTCATTCCACCGCATGAAATCGTCTTTACTTCCTCCTTCTTCTCCATGTTCTGGACACTCACCAGTTGATGCTCAAACAGCTTAATTTTAAGGCCTGGATACCCCTCGTTCGCATCCCTCTCTACGAGAGGCTCTTTCTCTTTTTTCCTCCTTGTAGATTCCAGAGATTCCTTCTTCTTCGATTTCCTCTCATGGCTCTTTTTCATATTCATATTGCTGGGACCAGCGATGTATTCAGATTCGGACATTTTTAACTACTTCATTTTCTATTAGAAATTATCACTTTTACATTTCCAAATCCATTTGGAAATTTTTACTCTTTTACTCTTCAAAACACTTTCCTTGGCGTCTTTTCAATTACATCTTCCCTGATGGTTTGGGGCATTCCTGGGTTTTGACCTATGTTGACGATCAGGTCGCAGATACCTGTTCCGAATCGACCAGTCTTTCCGAGCATGATGCTTGCCGATACAGACTTTGTGTTCTCCTTCTCTCCGAATGCTGCCGCCTTGAGGAAATTGTCCAAGCTCTCCTCGAAGGACGCCTTGCTAAGAGGTCCGCACTGCTCGTTCTTGAGTCCATACCTATTGATCGATGTCAGGGTTCCCTGGAAGGTCATGATGTCTACCAGAAGCATTGTATGCGACTGATGGACAAAGTTGCCGTCACTGCTCACTACATTGTCAAACTCCTCCAAAAGGAAGTTCCTCGTAGCCTCAATTCCCAGAGTTTGATAGATCTCCCACATGTTATTGCACAGAGTCCTAGCGAAATCTATATTCGACAATGCAAACACCTTTGACAGATTGCTCCCCTCCGTCTCCACAACCCACTCATCACCCTTCTTCTCAAAGAAGATATCCTCAATGCCCTCCACTCCATACAGTCTATGACTCTCAACCTCAGGAATCACAGTGTCCTCGATATAAGACTCAATCGCCTCCTCTACAGACTCGAAAATGGTGTCTTCGATATTCACATGAGACGTATCAATATACACATCCAAGACACCCTCCTGTTCGGGTGCAAAGGCGCACTTGATATCATCGAAATGCTCCTGGATGATACTGGCAATGTCCTCGATCCTCACCTGGTATTCAAACACCTTGTCCATGTCAAACTCCCATCGAATGCTATACTTGAAGTCTTCATACAGATTGCCATAGAACATATCAAAGTCCTCATACCACCAGTCCTTTCTCTTCTCACACGTAAACGATGTGCGCTTCTTCAGCTTCTTCAGAGTGAGATGCCTGAGGGTGTTTCCAACCTTGTCTCGAAGCGATTGGATATCGGAATGCTTTCCCTTGTAATAGATGGTGCACGTCTTGGCCTTTGGATCCTTCGTCGTATTGAGGAGCTCCGTAAAACGGGGAACGCCAGTAATTACAGTTTTGACCGAGAGTCCGGCTTGGTGAAACGTGTCCCTTTGGTGAAGGTTGTTGTAAAGGCAGAAATTGCGAGTTTTTTCGACTGTAAGATCGTAAACATAAGGCGTAGCGCAAGGCATCTCTTCGATAGAAACTACTTCGTCCCATGAGACCTCCTCATCCATTGCATCCTGGATAATCTTCCTGTATTGGGGATATTCGAGTGCAATATCCTGAAGATCATCCTTCTTTACAGTCATTGTCATATTTCCAAGAACAAGATCTGGAATGAATGAATTGCAATGAGCATCCTTAAGTCTATCTTCTGTCATCTTACTGAGAGCATCCTGTTTATATGGCATAGTAAGCCTAAATTGAGAGTTAAATTGAATACATCCCTCAAGACTAATGCTAAGACTCGCTCCGCGAGTTGCCTTTTTATATTTCTCAAGATTTTTCTGATGTGTCTTTTCCGACTCGATGGAGATCTTACTTTTCACTCCAAACTTGGAAAGAATCAGACGTATATCCTCAAGAAGTCCATGGCACACAGAATAAGCACGGATACTGCTTTTTCCAACGCTTCCATCTCCCGAAAAATATCCGTCCACAAGTCCCCTAAGGAAGTCATCCGGTGCTCCAAGCATGAACGGGGGGACCCTCTTGTTCTCCGCATGGTTTCCGAACAGTTTCCTGAACAGCGTCGTGAGCACCAGACTATGTGCCCTGATAGTCGTAGACTTGCCCCTCTCATCCTCAAACCCATCCATATGGTATCCCGTCTCATACCTATCAAACCACGCCCTCACCCTCCCAAGGAACGTCTCATCGTTCTTGGAAATCATCGTATGGTAGTCCGTCAGATGGCCATCCGCAAGGAATGCTCCGCACATAAACCCGAAATCCTCATCCAGAGGAATAGTCTCCGGAAGCTTTCCGACCTTATCATGCTGTGTCTGAATATGCTTGGGATACACAAATCCATCCTTCACAATATCTGAAATAGGCGTCCTAGGTCTCGATGGAGTTCCGAAATATGTCTGTAGGAAGATATCAGACCTCGAATAGGGAACTACAAACTCCTTATTAACATTTGCAGACCACCAATTCCTCTTTCCTGTCTTCTTCAACTCAATAGCCTTATACACATCGCTTCCATAAATATACTCCGTCTTCGGCAGATAGTTCTTCAACTCCAACTTATCCACAGTGTATACATCGTTCACGGGGAAGATATCCATATTCACAGGAAGGTAGTGTCCCACCCTGAGGTTCTTTCCCTCAAACTTGAGGACCTTGTTGTTCTGACGGACGAGGAAGGACCATCCCTTGGTGGCGACCACAGAGCGTCCAGACTTGGTTGTCACCTTGATCACCGTATTACTTCCATCCTCATTAATGACTGGATGACGAGTAACTGCCTCCACACGCGTCCACGAAATCTTTCCATTCTCATCGGTAGAAATGATCCTCACATCTCCATGAACAGGAGCATACGACGTATCGTTAGGATGAAGCTCCAGTTCCTCCTTAGTAGCAAGACTCATATGCTTCTCCACAAAGTCTCCAATAGTCACACGAGAAAGCTCACCATTATCAAACAGAAGAAGTTCGGTATCATAAGCAACAGAGTTCAAAGTGGATTGAGTTTGGCGCTCACCGATGCTTTGGGCTGTAAGGATTCCCACGCTCTCACCTGGCTGGATCTGGCTCGCGGAATACTGGGATTTAATGGCATTCTTAAACTCATCAATACCCTCAGGAACCAGTTTCACTCCCTTGATCATCTTTACAATCTTCTCCTTATTCTTCCTCGCAATACTAAGACCCGTCTCAGGAGGAAGATGTTTCGCAGGAACAATAAAATCAACGATATATTCAATCTCGTCTTCAGTCAATAATCTGGCCATATCAGTCTGATTTTAGCTCACAATTTGATAATTTTTGTCAATTTTATAGAATAAATGGAAGGAAATTTTATATTGGTAGCCCTGTTTTTTATCGTGATAATTCTAAGTTTTGTGGTTTACTATTTGAATGGAAAACAGGGGTATGTGTCTATGTTTGAGTTCCCTGTGAGAGTCCCAGCAAAGGTAACTCCAAAACAGAGGGGAGAGAACCCCCAGAAGATCCCCTATCTAGTGTTCCGATCATTCGCAACGAATAGGGTGTCTACCCTGTTTGACGATGCCGTGAATAACATGTATAAGATGAATCCAGAGTATGAGCATATATTCTTTAATGACTCGGACTGTGACCAATTCATGCTCAAGAACTACCCTGGAAGGGTATATGATGCATACGATAAGCTGATTCCAGGAGCTTACAAGGGAGATCTGTTCCGTATATGCTATCTTTACAAGCACGGCGGAGTCTATCTGGACCTCAATAAGACTCTTATGGTTCCTCTGAGAAAGCTTATAGACAACAATTATGACCTGGTTACTGTGATTGATCTGGGATCGTGCTGTGTGTGGCAGGCATTCCTCGCATGCAAGCCCGGTCTTCCAGTTATATGGGAGTGCATTATGAAGTGTGTTGAGAATATCGAGAACAACTATTATGGAGTCAACTCGCTCGATGTTACGGGACCTATGATGATGGGAAGGGTGTTCAAGAAGTATTATGGAGAGTGCGTCAAATACCCCGGAGTCTACAGGAAAAAGGGAGAGCTTATCAAGCTTCTCTATCACGCTGGAGACTACGCGAATGACGAGAACAATACCAAGATCATAGATCTCAACAATAAGATCAGATCCAAAATGGTCAAGACATGGGAGATGCAGACATCCCTGCCTCACTACGGCGTGCTCTATGAACAAAGAAGGGTATACAAGTTCTAGATTTCCAATATGATATTGGAAACTCATGGGTTATGATTAAGCTGTATCCTTTCCGATGTATTGGGATCATTGAAAGGCACTCCGTGTTTGAAATAGGCAGGGCCTCGTGTATACTCTACAGGTATTCTCTTATGCCATATGACCATGTCTACTGCATCGCATATAAGCTTATCTCGATTATTGTAAAGGAACCTGGCTCCATCAAGAGTGATTACCTGCGCCTGCAGTCCATACATATCAGTATCATGAAGGAAAGTTATATGAGGCTCGTTTTGAGGAACCCTATACTTCTGAAGCTTCTCAAGAACTCCATCTTCCGCAAACTCGATATCATCCTCCATAATAAGCGCCCGTGGTATCTTATTCTCCACTATGTATTTGTATGCATATACATGCGCAAGAGCACATCCCAGTTCTCCCTTTGTAAGCATCTTATCGAATAGAGACTCAGGAAGACCCAGATTTCTAAGATGATACTTTCTGTCTTCATCAGTCTTTGCTATAACTCCATTCAGGAACATAAATGGCCCCCTGTAATCTCTGAACATGGCCTCTACCTTTGGTCTTCGTTTTGAATTTGGTATACTAATGACAAATGCAGGGAGAGTTTGATACATCTCATATGTTTCCCTCTTTGACTTTATAAGTATCATATTCACAAACAAAACGATCATTACTATTAATACGTAAAAAAGGGCTTTCATTTATTGTTTCCAATATTATATTGGAAACTTATGAGCTCTTTGGCATCATGTTACCCATATTGCCCATACCACCCATCATCATTCCCATCATCTGGGACATCATATCTGTGCCACCGCCCATGGTGCCAAGAAGACCGGTCATGGTGCCCATGAGGCGACCCAGATCAATCTCTCCATTGGATAGTCCGCTCTGCATCTTTCCGAGCATATCAGTAAATACACCAGACTGGAGAACACTCTGAACAGCCTGCATTGGGTTGGCCTCGGTATCGGGGCTGACGCTCTTCTCTACTGTGGAGATGAGATCATTGAGGAACTTACCCTCATTGGAATCAGTGGGGATGGGCAGACCCATCTTATTGCCAGACTCCTGGGAAACAGGAATAGAAGCAGGGATAACAGGAGTGCTGGATGCGAGCATCATATTCCTAAGAACCTGCTTGGCGTTGGATCCTGTATCCACAATGGCTGAAATGGTAAGAAGATGACGATGAATGATGTCCTTGTTCTCGTCATCTGCAACACCAAGGATCTCCCTAACGTTGAAGCGGACCTTATCAGAATAGACAACCTCGTCGACTCCCGACTCGTGCGCAACAACGTTCTTCTCAATGATTCCCTCCCTATTTGCAACACAGAACCTTTGGAAGGCATCCACATGCTTGGCCACAGGACCCTCATGAGCAATGGTCGTCTTCTGAATGAGATGGTTATAGAGCTCGAGGCCATGATACCTCTTGCCAAATTCGTCTGCAAGGTCCTTGACAAACTTGCTAATAGCCTTGAAAGCAATAAGAGTGGTGTTATCGTCCATTCTTTACTTATACAACCTATATTGTTTTAAGCCCTAACTCATAGATAAAAATGGACGACGAATACTACAGCGACGAGCCCCAGTTTCTAGCGGAGAGGTCCGCCTTTGAGAGAGCTGGCGTCTACAGAGAGGACGTCCTTGGAACTCTCATAGGAGGAGGCAAGTTCTCATCCAATAAGCTCGAAGAGCTCAATAAGAGGCTCTTCAGGCTCAACCTTAGCAAGAGAGAAAAGTTCAATATATCGATGGCCGTCTTCTTCGACAAGCTCGCAGAGTTCATCCAACTCGGTATCTCTGATCTCGACGCCATGATGAACATAACCAAAAAGATAGACAGAATTGAGTACAAGAATCCAATTGCATTCATCCTTGGTTACTACGTTTCCGAGGGTGGATCTATATCGGAGGACAGACTTGGCGTTCTCGTTAAATCGAGGATCTTCTCTCGGTTTGACGAAGTAGCTCTCCCTGATGTTGTCAGGTATGCAAGGCTAATACTCAATGCAAAGTAATTCATATTCAAAAATATGAATCTCACTCATCCGGAGGTATCTGACCTATCCGCTTATACCAGGCATCCTTCAGACTCACCTTTTCGGGGATCACTATGATGGGTGTGCAACTGCCCATCTCCACGAGAGGCCTCGAATTGTATCCTCCAGGATAGAACTCAAGCCCATTAATCTCATTGATCTTTCCATTCTCATACTGGATATCCTTTGGAGTATACACCTTGAATATAAGACCGCTCATTATGGTTCCCAGTAATTGCTTGGTCTTAATATCGCTGAGCTTGTATTTCTCCTTCATCTCTATGACAAAGTTCTCTATTATAAAGTCTTTGCTGGTCTTCTTCTTGATTCCGACCCACTTGTTGTTCTTCAGCTCCTTGATCTCCTCCTCCATCTTGGCAAAGTCCTGGATCTTCCTCAGCTTGTCCGAAGAACTGAAGATCCCAAGCTTCTCCTTCAGAAGGGTTATGATGTCCTCATACAGCTTCTGGGGGTCTCCGTTCTCCTGTATCTTGTAACTAAACTCTTTGCCCTTGAAAGAGCAATTCAAAAATCCTTTGCTCATATAGCACCCATAAGGGGTCTTCTCATACGCCATCTCCTCAAACATGCTCCTCCAGAAATGATCCTCTGCATACTTCGCAACCTCGAGAAAGATAGGGTAGGTTATCTCCTTTCCCATTTTATTAATTCATCTCAATCCATTAAGCACCGTTATTTCTCATTTTGTAGTATTTTTACCAATCCTATATAAAAATCTTTATAAACTAATCATTACTCTGAAATTTGTCAGATTTTTAAGTTTGTGATGATTATGAAACGGGCTTAAAGTTCGTAGGGGTCGTTAAAGCAAATGTCTATGCGGACACATCAGATCCATGTGACAAAAACTGTCCAGCTTGTCGACCTCAACGATAACGAAAATAAGTGTATTGTTACCTTTAATATCAACCCATCAGACATCACCGTAACATATGACGTTGCGGTTGTGTCCCAAAATACGATCGACTCCTCGGAAAACTGGCAGGATGCCTCCACCTTCAAGCGCTTCTCTGGTAATGTCACAAACACCGTAGAAATAGACGATGATTCTCCCCAAGGATACTACCTTGCTTTCAGATCCTCTCCTAACACTGCCGAGGAGGTATCTCTCAATGTCTCCATATCCTCTACCCCTCTTCAGGCTCCCGCTCAACAGCCTGCCGTCCCCCAGCCCGTTGTCCTCGAATCCTTTGAGGATGAGATCGTCAAGGCTCCCTGGTATAAGACCACTTGGGGTATCCTTATCATACTAACCATTATAGGACTCGTTTCCTACTTTGGATACAGATACTGGATCTCCAGACAGTCCAAGGATGTCAAGTTCAAGCCTCTCGTCGAAGAAAAGACGATACCCTCCTCTTTCGCTTTCAATTCTCGTCCCGTTTCTCGTCCCGAAATTACAAGACCTACCGCTCCGCGCATTGAGACTCCAATCATACCTGAGGATACAACAGTAAGGTCCGAATACAAGGCTCATAAGTATCGCTCTAGGGATCGTATCAAGCCTGATTTTTCCAAGCCCGCTTCTCCTCCCTCCATCTCCAGATCCCCTCCTCGCTCTCAAAAACCTGCATCGCCTGTAGCTCCTCCCGTCTCTGTCCCCGCTCCATCTGAGCCTGCCCCTTCTCTTCCTCCCCCTCCTCCAGTCGTGGAGACGCCCGCCCCAGTCGTAGAAAGAACTCCTGAAATTCAAAATAAGATGACTAGCAAGCTCTTTGAGAAGCTTAGATCTGGAATAACCATGATATAACAATCATTTCATATATCGGTATGAAATATAAATGGTAAAATCTACTAGACGTAGATACGTGGCAAAGAAATCAATATCAAAATCCAAGAAATCTACAAGGAAATCTGTAAAGAAGTCTGTAAGGAGAACTAGGAGTCCTGAGAGGAGATCGATGAGTGTTCCTAGGGTATGCTCTGCAAGGAGAACAAAGGCATATCCGAATAGATACCTCAAGTTAGAACTTATACGTGAGGCTATTGCCTATTTGGACAATTTCGAGTATCCTCCCAGAGTTCTGGCCAAGATGACAACAAAGGAACTGTGCGATCTTTTATCCTCACATCCTTCAATTCCTGATGGCAGAAGATTCGAGTATGTGGAGGTTTCTACAGGACCCAGGAGACCTAGAGCCCGCGTTATTCCAACAGCCGGAATAGCAAGCAACATACTTCCAGATCCTCAATGCATAACCAGAAGCAACAAGAAGCTCAAGCCCCACCAAAAGAGGGTCGTAGAGGCCCTCCAGAGAAATAGAGGTGTTATCGCAGTTCACCAGGTAGGAACAGGAAAGACTCTCACCGCAGTCACCGCCAGCCAGTGCTTCCTCGACCAGAATCCCAGATCCAAAGTTATCGTTCTCACCCCTACAAGTCTCCAGACCAACTTCAAGAAAGAGCTCAAAGCATACGGGGCAGATCCTAATGACCCCAGATACGAGTTCTACACCCTTCAGGGATACGTGCTGGCATCAAAGAGAGGGGAGACCAATTGTATGAACAAGATGCTTATCGTAGATGAGGCACACAATCTCAGAACTGCTCCCCAGGTGCGTATGAACAAAATTGTTGGAGTAATGGCAGACCATGTCATCAACTGCGCCAAGACTGCAAAGAAGGTCCTTCTGCTTACGGCCACCCCCGTTGTCAACTCGCCAGACGATATGGCATCCCTCCTCGCAATGGTCGAAGGAGACGAGCCCATAAAGGGAATCAGAAAGATGATTATGAAAGATCCTCAGTCTGTCATAGATCGCTTCAGATGCAAGATCAGCTTCTATGATAGAGGAACAGAGATGGACGACAAGTATCCTTCCCGCAAGGATAGGCTTGTCCCTCTCAAAATGAGCAGTTCCTACTATAAGAACTATATGAGAGTTCAGTCTCAGGAGCTCAATCCCTATCTGTTTGACATCTTCAAGAATATCTATGACAACACATCCGATCTTACCAAGTTCTACAACGGAGTCAGACGTGCCAGCAACAACCTCGAGCAGGAGAACTCGCCCAAGGTCAACTGGATCATGAACAAGATAAATAAGACATCAAAGAAGCACAAGTTCGTTGTCTTCTCTCACTTCATTGAAGCAGGAAGCAAGCTCCTCATCAAGCGTCTTACTGCTGATAATGTTCCCTTTGCATACATCGATGGAACAATGTCTATGAAGGCAAGAGACCAGGCTGTTTCTCTCTACAACCAGGACAAGATCAAGGTCCTCATCATCTCCAAGGCTGGAGGAGAGGGACTTGATCTCAAGGGAACACGCGATATCATTCTTATGGAGCCCAGCTGGAACGAGACCACCGTCGAGCAGGTCATCGGAAGAGGTATTCGCTACGAGTCCCACGAGCATCTTCCTCCCTCAAAGAGAAAGGTCGCCGTCTCGAGACTGGTTATGCTCAAGCCAGACGAGTATGAAAATAAGAGGAAGCTATTCAAGATGACATTCAACGAGATTCGTCCGCTCGCAGAGATCGAGCCCCTGTCCGTAGATCTATACCTCTACAAGCTCTCTCAGCAGAAACAGAACGAGATCAACGACTTTATCGAGCTCCTAAAGATGGCAAGTATTGAGAAAAATAGATGCTAATTCCAATACCTATTATTGGAATTAATCCTTATCGATGCCTATAATACTGCATGCGATTCTGTCTCCCGCGTTTCCTGTTATCTTGCTCTCCTTGTTATTGCCAAGACCCAGATCATCAGGCTTGGCGTGCAGAACTACCGTCCTGCCTACAACAGACATAGGTCCTTGTAGTTGAATCATAGGATCCAGATACACGAACTCAAATTCTCCCTTGTCATCTCCCTGTATGTTGTTTATGAGATCACCCACGTGTCTCCTTGTGGGATCCACCATGATTGACCCGTGCTCCATATTGTAGGGATTGTAGTGAGCTCCCGCACTCTTGCATCCCTCCGTGAGGTTGCCATACTCATGAATATGGATGGCATGGATAGCTCCCGGCTTGATACCCTTGAACTGGATATATACCTGGGTAACACAGGTCTGGGAGCACTGGTGAAACTTGACAACACCTCCAATACCATACTTGTTATGGGCTGGATCAAAATATGCTATGGCGTTCTTCATTTATTGAATCTATCCTGTCATTATATTACTGAGGCAACACTGTCTGGTTCCTATTCCTTATCTTGTTCCTTATGATATACCCAGCCGATACAGCAAGTAGAAAGATCTCCGTAGTGCTCCGGATGAATATAGGAAAATCATTCACAAAGAACCCATAATACAGCCACATCGTAGACGACATGATGCTCAGTATGCAAAATGTAAGAGATAGTGAATTCGTGCTCTTGTTCTTATACAGAAGGAACATGAAAATAAATCGTCCAATAACAGACAAGGACGTTGCCGTATAAGGCAGAGACATCAACTCATCGGCGTTCATGGTTAATACTACGAAACATCTCTTAAATCCATGAATTTCCATAAAAAGTATGGAAATTTAGCAACCCTTAGTGACGATGTATTGGGCAATCTTTCCGAAGCGGGTCTTGGCGATGCCGACTTGTCCCTTGGCGATGGCGTCCTGGTAGAGGGTGGCGATGATCTCGTCGGCCTGCTCGGATCTATACTTACCGGCGAGGGAGACGGTGAGAAGCTTGATGATCAGGGGATCCTTATCGAGAGAGAAGTAGTCAATGTCTTTTCTGGGGACCATATGGGTGGTATACAAGGGCTGGGAGACCTCGCCGTAGTAGGGGCGGGTGGAGTCAAAGGAGGTGATGTGGCGGGCAGAACCGGAGACAAAATACTTCTGCTGAACGGCCTGCATGATGAGCTCCTCGCCGGGGGCGCCCTGAGTGTAGGCGATCTGGCAGTAGGGATTGTTGGGGTCGGTGGAGCAGACGTTCTTCATGTAGTTAAGGGAGTTGTAGTTCCAGATACCGGCAGTGCGCTGGGCCTGGTCACTGGCAAGGAAACGCATATCAATTGTAGGAAGGGCAAGATAGTTGATCTGCTCAGGCTTGTATCCAATAATAGCAGGGCCCACAGACTCGACGGGTGTATAAACGGTACCAACGTTCTCGGTGTTCATTTCTTCTAAAGGTGGAGGATTAAAGCATCATTTCTATTACATAAAATAGCCACCATGGCACTTGATTTTGTATCTACCGTAAGACCCTACCTATGGTTTGGGTCCTATCCGTCCCAGGAGAGAATAGACACCCTTGAAGAGTCCGGCGTTCGTTTGTTTGTCAACCTCACCCATTCTTCCGAGAACCTCACTCCCTATACGACGAATTACATGTATATCAACATACCTATCGAGGACAATAGCACGCCCTCCAATATCTCCCTCTTCTGTATGCAGATGCTCGAGGTCAAGAGATCCCTCATGTCCGGCTCTACTGCATACGTCCACTGCAAGGGCGGGCACGGCCGATCCGGCATGGTATCGGCCATTCTTCTTTGTCTCATAGAGCTTCTCTCCCCAAAAGACGCAATCACAGAGATAACGCTCGCTCACAAAGCCCGTCCTAACCTCAGAGAATTCTGGAAGAAGAGACCCTGCCCCCATCTTCACGATCAGAGGAAATTCATCTACAATCTATTTACCCCTTACTATATGTCTGCAAATGACTACAGCTCCATCATGTCAAACATAATGGATACTGGGTTCAGCCAGTTCATATGCAGGTGCAAATTGGCCACTCTAGGCTCCAGGAAACCGTATCAGTGCATGAAGGCGTGTGCGAACGAGAGCATGTGCAATGAGCTGAATTATGCAAAGATGACGGTATTTTCCCAAATATGATTTCCATAGATGTGTATGGAAATTAGTAGAAGTCGCAGAACTCTGTGCAGATGGGCTTTCTGAGCTTTCTGATGCGCTGGGCGCAGTTGTTGGCGTAGGGCTGGTCAAGAGATGCGGATTTGACCTTGCGGAGGAGTTCCCTGGAGATGGCTCTGTAGTTGTCGAGGAGCTGTTGCATATTCTCAATGTAGGTCTGGTCAACATCGAGGGTGAGAGCCTCCTCAATGAGGGCCTCAATCATGAGGGAGTGCTTGGTGATGCAGTCGGTGCAACGTCTGTAGGGGTTGAAGAGGTGGTCCTCGAGGAGGATCATCTGCTTACCGATCTCGCGCATGTTGAACTCGGGACTGAAGACCTTATCGAGGGGGGCGTCCTCGCCCATGGCGTTGGAGCAGGAGCACTTGGCCTTGGCACCGTCCTTGGAGACGGAGCAGGATGCCTTGTCCTTCTTCTCACTCTTCTCATTCTCGGAGGAGAGCATTTTTCCGTATTTAGGGGAGGGCTCATATGCGAATCCCTCGGAGGCGGGGGGAGCGATTTGGGAGCCCTGGAGTGCGAGGGCGATCTTGTCGATGGGGACGTTCTGGTCCTTGAAGGGGAGCTCGGAGGCGGGGATCTTGGAGTATCTGTCGTCGCGGTATTGCATGGGGCTGTAGCGAGTGGGGGATGCGGTGTCGAGGAGGAAGTTGTAGGACTCGTCCTCCTTGGCGAGGACGTAGTTCTTGACGGAGGGGAGGTATACATCGCTGGGGAAGGTGAACTTCCTGTCAGAGGTGTAGGAGTAGGTGTGATGCAAATTGGAGTAGTCGCCAATAGTGTTATAACGAGCGGCCATATTTATTCCTATGAGAGAAAGGGGTTATAAAAAAGTCCTAACCTCAAGGGTAAATAAACAATGGGCACCAGATACATCGAGATAAATAGTGCTTACAGGAATAGGGACGAATACCCCAACATGGGAGAGTTCATCGTCCCATTCTCGGTTGATTCCAATACTGTATTTAGCCAGTCGTATATAAGCGATGCATTCCCTGTGTATGTATTCCAGCCAGGATCTCTTAACTATCCTACAATGTCAAGTATTCCTCCTCTTACAAATTACTTTATAACTAGTAGCTTAAATAGTCCTGCGTGCAATGTCAATGTGAATGAAACAGGAGCATATATAGGCTACTATTTAGCTCTTAACAATACTACTCTTGGAGTTAATCAGAATAATAGACTTATAACTTCATTTGACCCTTCAACCTCTACTTTCACAATAGTTCCTCCCTTTACTCTCGTAGGAACCACAAATCCTATTGTTCCTTTTAATCAGGCTGTATCAAATTATACAGTAAGTGATCCATCTCCTCTCTATGACACTATTAGAAATCAGTTCTCTATCAATGTCCAATACAGAGATATATACAATAGAATTCCTACAGCGGGTTCAAATGTGCTTCCTAATTATATAGTTATGTCTGAGGAAACATATCCTGTTCTCCCTCTTCCTGCAACCCTTTCATACGATTTTGGAACCATTCAAACATATGATGCTTCTATTCAGAGTCTGTATACGGATAAGAATCTTAGTTTTTCATTTACAAATCCCAACGTGAGTATTCGAAAGTCTCTTCCTCTTCAAAAAGGATACACGCTCTATGCCACAAGCAGGAATACCGTAGTTATAACTCCTGTTCCTGGTATGAAGGCGTCGGATTATAAGGACCTTCTTATCTACATCATACCTTTCAAGAGCCAGGATCCTACTCAGATCACTGGAGATGAGAACATATTCCCCGATGTTAGCATCAATCGTATGACATGGGACGAGTATGTGTATCCCATCAAGAGCTTCGACCCTCTTACGAATACAGCTACTCTCACAAAGAAGATTAACCAGGAACTGTATTCAGCTCCATGGGGTGTCAGTGTAAACCCCAATGGACGTAGAGCATACGAGATTCTTGGAAACATAAAGTCATCCGTCTACCCTCTCGCTTATTCCGGATCCCTTGTATCTCAGGCAGAGACCGTATGCTATGAGGTAGAGCTCCTTGATCTCATTCTTCCAAATGTTCCTCTGATTGACGGTTCAAGAATCATCAAATACCCCTATGTCTATGTGGTCCTGAAGACGGACGGAACGGATTTCAGGGTCGGAAGAAACATTATCACGTCCAATAACCCCAATAGCTATGAAGCCACCTTTGTATGTGGTGTTACCAATATAGTAGACCCAGCACAGGCCCGATTCGTCAAGATCGATGCCATGGGTATGACACAGACCATCAAGTTCAAGCCTAATGCAACCCTGTATTTCAAGGTCTATCTCCCAGATGGAACACTCTTCCAGCCTTTGGAGGAGGACTACCCCAGTCCACTTCCGGCAAACCCCCTTCTCCAGATAGAGGCAACATTTGGCATACGCAGAGTATAAAGGCATTTCCAAGTAAATAAAACATGTCAACCAGATACTTGGAAATCAATAGCTCCTACAGGAATAGGGAGGAATACCCCAATCAGTCTACATTTGAGGTTATTAATGGCAACTATACAGAGTCTTTTCCCCAGCTTACTTCATTTCCTGTATACACATTTGAACCTAATGCATACGGAACCGAACAGGCAACTTTTGCCCCATCTCCGGGAGAGACTCTATTTTTAACCACAAGCAGATATAGACCATCTTTGGATTTGAATGGATGGCCATACAATATTTATGAAACAAAGCCTACATACCAGTCATATCATATGTATGTGTATGAGAATTCGGTTAGTAGCCCTAATTTAATAGATTCAAGAACCATACAACAATATAATCCAAGCTCTAGCACATTTACACTCAATTCTCCCCTTAGTATAGTTCCTGTTCCTGATCCTTCTGTAACACCTCATAATACATCATACCTCCTTGATATAACTCCATTCAGTCAGATAGATGATCCTGACAATTTTGCAACATATCAAGGTCCAGAGATCTATTTCAATATCCAAAATCCTTCCAATGTATACAACCAAAAGCCTGTCCTTACAGCAACCACATATGTTGGATACTACCTCATGAATGACTCTAACTATGGAACTCCCAATGGAGAAATCATAACATCCCTTAATCCCGATACTCTGATTGTAACAATCCAGAATCCTTTGTCTTCTCTTGTTATAACCGACAAAGCGTCCCTTATTCAGAGACGCCAGTTTTCTATAAGGAAGACCCTTCCTGTTGTAAGAGGACAGCTTTTGACTATAGATCCAAGTAGAAATGTGGTTACTCTTGATGCATATGCCAGTTCTGTCAATGATGCATACAAGGGAATGTATCTTTACGTAGAACCTTCTTTTGGGGATCCTGATTTCCCCAATTTTGCTGTTAATAAGAATACATTCGGACTCTATCTATTCAAGATATTGAGGTATGATGGAACCACAAAGAAGGCATACCTCGAGGGTATTATAAATCCTGGAATCATAGGATCCGGCGCATATGAGATTATGAACAATAGAGAATCGTCCTGGAATCCTCTGATCTATACTGGATCATCTGTTGTCAGGCCAGACCCCATCTGTATGACTGTCGGTCTTACTGCTCTCATCCTTCCCAATGTCCTCCTCAACACTGGCGCCCGTATCGCGTTCTATCCCTTTGTCTACGTAGAACTTAGAAACGCCACCAGTTCCAAGACCGTCGGAAAGGATATCATCTACTCTAATAATCCTAATGCTCACTCTGCCATCTTCGTCGTCCCTATCACCGATATCAGAAATCCCAGCAGAGCGCCATTCATCAAGCTCAAGGCGAAGATGAAGCAAACAATCAAGTTCAAGCCTAATGATAACTTCATCTTCCGAGTCTACCTTCCAGACGGAACCCCATTCCAGACTCAAGAAGCAGACAATATTCCTCCTCTTCCTCCCAATCCCCTTCTACAGATCGAGGCCGTATTCAACTACACTCCCGTTTAATAGACCCTATCCCTACAATAAAATGGCTCGCTATATCGAACTATGCAGTGCCTACAGAAACAGAATAGACTATCCAAATGTCGGCGAGTTCTCTGTGCCTTTTATGATCGACAACCAAACAAAGTTCAACCTAAGCAATTCAAATCCAGCATTCCCCATCTACCAGTTTCAATCCGGATACTTCAATATTGGAACATACGGCTCTCCTCCTCCAACCGATGCCTACTTCATTAACGACAGCATAGATGCACCCCGTGTTTACCCCGGACCTGCCATAGTATCTGCATCTCAATATGACCAATTCAAAGGATACTATCTAGTAAAAATCGATGGCTTCTACACCGGCGCTGTCTTTACAACTGTATCTACTGAATACTGTCTCATCGTAGGATACAATCCCACCCTTGCAGAGTTCACCCTATCTCCTGCATTTAGATCCGCCCCCATTCCCGGCCCTCCCACTGGTGGAGTCATAAGCTATTTCCAGGTCATCGATCTTGCATCCGCCATCGTGGCCGCATGGGTCCTACCTGGTGTCGTATTCGGAGCCATCACATGCTCCCAATCCACAGATGTCTACAATAGACCTCCCGCTCCAGGCGTCGATATCGTCGTAAACGACTACATCGTCTACGAAAACGCCCCCGCAGGTCTCCCCGATCACAGGACAATCACCAGATACGTCCCAGAATGGAACATCGTCACATTCGACTCTCCTTTCTCCTCGATAACTCTCCCCTTTAATAACATTCAGTTCTCCATCAGAAAGGAGCTACCCATTCAGAAGAACTACCCCATCATATCTGCCCCCACCAGATACCAAGTCCAGATAACTCCAATCTCTACCTTCTCTGAGAAGGACTATGTTGGAAAGGTTCTATACATCATCCCTGTCACAGGAGATACCCTATATCCGGACGTTTCCACCAACAAGATGACCTTTGGTGACTATGCATATGACATCAAGTCATTCGACTCGGCCACCAATACCCTCACTCTCAACAGACCCATTGCCGACGATCTCTACGTAAACCCCGCAAATCTCGTCGGCAGACTCTACGAGATCCTCCCCCAATCCGAATCATCCGAATCATCCCTTGCATACTCTGGATCTCTTGTCTCACAGGGAGAGGCCGTATGCTATGAGATCAAGCTCATGAACCTCACCCTTCCCAACGTAAAGCTTAATGTTGGATCCTTCTTGGTCAACTACAACTTTGTCTACCTCGAACTGAGATCAGAAGCGCCCGATTTCAACATGGGAAGGAATATTATAGCGTCCAACAACCCTAACTCGGAGAGAGCTCTGTTCGTATGCCCAATTACAAATGTAATTGATCCTGACTTTGCCAAGTTCATCAAGATCACCGCATTCAACATGAAGCAGACTGTCAAGTTCAAGCCCAATAGCCCTATGTATTTCAGGATCTACCTATCCGATGGAAGAGTCTTCCAGCCCGAACAAGAGGACTATCCTCCTCCCCTTCTTCCCAACTCTCTTCTTCAGGTCGAAGCCATATTCCAAGTAGAACGCATTTAATAACGTTTCCAAATAGATAAATGTCCGCTACAAGATATTTGGAAATCAGCAGTATATATAGAAACAGAACTGAGTATCCGTCCACCTCGGATTTTGATGTCATCCTTGGTTCTACGAACGAGTCCAACTACGAAAATCTATACCTTCCAGCTTACCCCGAATACTATGCATGGATCGGTCGCATGAACGTAGGAGCCGAATCTCTCGTTCTGGATGAACCTGTAAATCCTCAGACCACAGTAGACAATCTGAAGGTCTTTACCAAGTATTCCGGCTATTTTCTGTATCTAGACAAGTTTCCGTATACGGTGCCTAACAATGGCCAGTATGGAAGGACCATCATGAGATTTTCAGATACAGAGAGCAGGGCTTATACAGTGTCTCCTTTCAATCCTGCCGATATTCTTGCGGGAGATCCGGTTTCTTTCAATGATCCCAGTCCTGATCTTTATCCTGCAACTGGCAACTATGTCTATTTCAATCTCCAAGGCCTGGATATGCTCTTCAGATATCCCATCACAAAGGGATCATCCTATGTAGGAAAATTCCTTATGGACGAAGACGCTCCTCCCGGAGTCATTGACGCACGAATCATTACAGACTATAACGTCAATATGGGTTATGTTACAGTAGAGTCCCCATTCACATACGTTCCTGCTCCTCTCCCTCCCAGCGGAGGCGGATTCCAACAAGTAAGAAGAATGATGACCATTCGCTCCCAGCTTCCTGTTGTAAGAGGTGAACAGATCATTGCAGTAAACGCAAAGAGAAACGAGGTCACTCTAGACGTTTATGCAAGCACTGTTGATAACATCTACACCAATATGTATCTCTACATCCAACCCAGTCTTGATGATAACGGAACAAGCGATTCCGACCAGCCTAACGCCATATTCAACAAGATGACCTTTGGTCTCTATGTATTCCGCATTATCCAATATGACGGTGCAACCAGGACAGCACTTCTGGACAAATCCATATCCGACGGCATCGGAGACGGTCTTCTTCCTCTCATATCTCCAGACAGGCCCTACAACATCCTCGGCAATCCTCAGAACTTCTACTCTCCTCTCCTGTATTCTGGATCTATTGTATCGAATAGCGAGCCCAAGTGTCACAGAGTAGGACTCACCACTCTTGTTCTTCCAAACGTGGAGCTCACTAGTGGATCGAAGATTGCCTTCTACCCCTATGTATACGTAGAGCTCAGAGCTATCGGTGGATCCAAGGTCGTCGGAACTGATATTATCTATTCCAACAACCCCAATGCGGACAAGGCCATCTTTGTGGTTCCTATTGTCGATATCGCCGACCCTGAGGAGTCTCCCTTCATCAAGCTTGATGCGGTAGGTATAACACAGACCATCAAGTTCAAGCCCAATGAATCATTCCATTTCAGAGTCTATCTTCCAGATGGTAGGCCATTCGAGCCCAGACAGGATGACTATCCTCCTCCTCTGCTTCCTAACGAGGGTCTTCAGGTGGAGGCGGTGTTCAGTTTTGAGCCTGTTTAATTTCCAATATGTATATTGGAAATGTTTATTTGTCGTTGATTTCAGACTCTTCGATCTGAGACTTGGACTTGATATAGATGGAGATCTCTCCTAGGGTTCCTACGTGAGAGCGGATGAGCAGAGGCAGGTCCTTGTGCTGGTAGATTCTGAGCTGGGAAGACAGAGAGGAGATCTTGGAGATACGGCTGAAGATATCGAGATCAAAGATCTGCGATACGGTCTCAGTGTTGTCTTCGGGGTCCTCATCTCCGAAGGTGACGCTTCGGGAGAAGACGGAGTCGGCGACAGTGCGGAAGCTGATTTGGCGCTTCTCGGTGAAGATGTCGATAACATTGCCGATGTTGGACATGTCCTTGATCATCTTTTGGAATTCTCCAGAGTTGATGATGACGGGGCGGTCGTAGCCCTCGGGGACCTCCATGTCGATGGCCTGGATGCGCTGGATCTTGATATAGGAGACAGTAACACGAGTCTTCTCCTTGGGGATAACCTCGATACCAAGCTCTCCTTGACGATCGGACTCGATGAAGAGGGAGATGCTGTCCTTCTTCTTGGAAGTCTTGAGCATGCGGTAGAAATGGGCATTGTTGAGGCCGATGGTGAAGGGGTGCATCTCGTCCTTCATGCGGAAGACGGAGAATGCTTCAGAGTTGAGCTGAAGGATGATTAGAATCTTCTTGTTGGTGTCTGTTACCTTGCTGAGGAGTCCGTCGGGGCGGATCTCGATGGCACCAGCCTTGATGTTGTTCTGCAGTAGCTCTGCAAGACCCTTGATGATATGGCCCTCATTCGTTTTGCACTGAAAATCCCTAGTAGACATTTTTTATTTGGGATTGTAGCTTTAAGCCTCACGAATTATATTGAATTAATACTGTCATACCCCTATTTCCTTGACTTCTTTGACTTTCTTGATCTCCATATGTATATGATGAATATCATGAGGACAGCAGGGATGATGTAATACTTATAATTTTTGTTATCATTTTCAGAAATCCCCCATCCAGTTCCGTCAACCCATCGTGTGTAGCAGAATGGTTCTACTGTTTCGCAACCTGGTTTTACGTAGAAATTCTTTAATGGATTGTTTTCAACAGGACACACCACGGGTATGAATCTGCACGCATCATAGGGGTCCAATTCTGCTATAGGATTCTCTTGATAGTATCTGTTGAATGATACAGGGCCTGTAGTATTCATCACATCCCAATGGTCTGCCGACTCTATATAGTGTTGTATCTTTCTTATCCATCCCTGTATGAATGGATGCTCAGGTTTAGCTCCTACAAATCCATTAAACAGTTTTTCGCCTTCAGACTTGTTAACATGCTCTTCAGGCTCTTTTATAACCAAAATATCTCTATTCCATACAGAGTTGTCCAGCTTCTTAAGAGGAATGAAGTCAAGATCCGAGTATATACCTCCATATTTTTGAAGGATAAGGAACCTTGCAAGGTCGCATTTACTTATCCATGCAGGAGTCTTTTCAATATAATCCATATATTCAGGAAAGTGGTCTTCAACGTCTTTATAATTCCACATAACCACTCTGGCATCAGGGTTTAGTTCAATCCACTTTTGTAAATTTCCTGCATATCTTCCCGGAAATCCGGACTTGTATGGATCCTTCTTATCAAGCCACATGAAATGTATGACTTTTGGGATCATTTGCGTCTTTTATAATATAAGAATCCTATTATAACCAACAAAGCTATTATAGCTATCTTGAGATATTTATGATCTTCAAATTCACCTTTCCATGTACCTTCATTAATGTTTACAAAATATTCATATTGGTTGAGTTTCATATTTGGATTCTTTGCATTCACTACCTCTTCCACTAGGTATCCTATTTTGTCTTGTCCATTGTACGTATCGAGAGAGTCGACGATAAACTGAGGACCTGTTGTGTAGAATACAGATTTCATACCAGGCTTGTCTTCGTTCTTAACTCTAGACTCTTCGAGACCATACATAAGGTATTTCATAAAATCACTTCCTTGCTTGGCCAGCATTATGGAGTTGGTAGGATTCCTTTTGAAGATAAGATTCTCCTTGGTTATGATGCAGTCATAGTCTCCGTACTTTTCAAGCAGAGGTGTCAACGGCTTTTTGCATATGGAGTCCAGATCAGTGTATATGCCTCCATACGTGTACAGGATGAAATACCTGACCGCATCGGCCCTCTGTATAGGCTTCTTATACGCATTAAACGTGGGAAGGAACCACGGATACTCCGTCTCTAGAAGGTTCCTTATCATACGACCATTCCACTCTACAAAGGTCCAGTCAGGATTCAGCATCTTGGTCTCCTCTATAGTATTCCTATACTTATTTGGAATCGGCGTATCTAGGTTGGTTTCATCCTTAAAATTAAGCCATATCCAATGGTAAATCTTGGGGATTTTCGACATTTATTATAAGGTTTCGTTAAGGGTAATGAAATAAATGAGAGTTAGCGATATAGCCCTTCTAGTCTCAATATTGGTCTTCTGCATATCATGCATGATCCTCTACCATGTCAGGCCATCGTTCGTAATGGCTATCAAGTCTGATACTGGCGCTCTTGTGTTTTCAGAGGAGAAGATGATCATGAGATCCATGGTCATAGGTCTCTTTGCAGGCTTCATTACAGTTCTTGTATGCTGTAAGTCCAGATACGCGAAAGATGTAAAGATAGCGACCAAGATGGGGTTTATATAAATAGATGAGCCACCGACAGATCATATCAACCACAGCATCCGTTTTCGGCTTTGTATTCGCTTCATCTATCCTTATGGACTATCTGTTCTTCAAGAGGGAGATGGACGAATCCGACATGGAAAAGGGAGGCATCCACCTATGCAGATACGAACCAGCAGGAGTCATCTTCATGGCCATAGTCAGAGGCCTCATAGCAGGTTCCATAGCATTCGCATATCTTCACACAACAAACACCTCAGTATCAAAGGGAGATATACTAGACTTCAAATTCAGAATGGGAATCTAATTACCCCCACCAATTCGTATTATTATAATCATACGAATACCAAACCCTGTTTAAACATGAATGATAAAAAATTAAAATGGACCAGCTTTTTCACCTAGTTATGATTGTCCGCAACTCGGAAGACACTATCGAGAAGACACTGAGACACGCAAAGCCTCTTATCTCCCGATACACAATCCTCGACACCGGGTCCACCGATAATACCGTATCCATTATTAGATCCACCATGCAGGATATCCCAGGAGACCTCTTCCAGGAGCCTTTCATCAATTTCGAGGTCTCCCGCAACCGCGCATTCGAGCTCGCCTCCCCCTCTCCCTGCAAATACTTTATCGTCCTTGACGACACCTATCTCATTCAGGACGCTCCCGCCTTCAGAAAGGAGGTCCTCGCCCGCCCCAACGCCCTCGCATACATGGTCCTAGTCCAGACCGGTGATGAGCTCTACAGGAATATCCGTATCACCCGCACAGACTCCGGTCTCCGCTACAAATACAGGGTGCACGAGATCATTGACGTCCCTGAGGATAAGGTTCAATCCCTCCCCAGTTCATGCATTCTCCTCGATAATACAAACACCCGTCACGCCACTCGAACCAAGCTCCGCCAGGAGAAGGACTACAAGGATCTCCTCTCCGACCTAGAGAGATTCCCCAATGATCCCTACGTTCTATTCAACCTCGGACGTAATCGCCTCAATATGGGAAAGGAGGATGAAGCAATCGAATACTTCAAGAAGCGCCTTTTCATAAAGCAGTTTGACACGACCTATTATGAGTGCTCAAACCTCCTTGCATCTCTATACCAGAGGAAAAATGAGAGCGCTGATCGCATTATCAATATGCTCAAGCTGGCTATTGACAGCAATCCTGACAAGGCCGAGACGTATTTCCACCTTTCTACTATCTATTACCAGGCAAGGGATTTCAAGAATGCGCATAAGTATGTTAAGAAGGCTTACAGGCTTATTGAGTCTGGCCAGGATGATGAGGGAACTCTTCATATCCGCAATGTTGAGATTCCTCATATGTATATTGAGTGTCTCATCCAGCTCGAGAAGTTCGACGATGCTCAGAAGGTCCTTGTTGATTCGCTTAAGAAGCACCCTACGGAGATGCGTTTCCAGAATACAGCATACGCCGTAACACCCAGAAATCCCAATCAGACAATCCACAAGATGGACGCTCCCCTCTGTGTGATCCACTCCGGTAGTGGTATGAGCTGGAATCCCGAAAATCCCGAGAATATATCCGAAATCATGACCGTAAAGCTCGCCGAAGGTCTCATTACAAAGGGCTGGAAGGCTATTGTGTTTGGTCCCTTCGTTCACGGAGACTTCAACTATGAGACCAAGAGCAGAGGCGTCGAGTATATCGACTACACCAAGTATGGAGATATGTGCATGAAGTATCAGATCGACGCTCTGGTAGTCTCTGGAAATACTAACAACCTCATTTTCTATGACAACATCGACAAGGCATACCTCTGGGTTCACAATCTCAACCCTACCTCCACAGGAGGAATCCAGGTTCATAAGACCAAGTTCAAGGGAATGATCATCCAGTCCGATTTCCACAAGAAGGCAATCCAAAAGGTATACCCAGTTCCCGATGAGTTCTTCATCAAGAGCAGATACGCAGTCAATACCAAGAATTACTCATCCAATCAGTCCAGAGTAGAGGGAAGATTCATCTTCTCATCTACTCCCAATCACGGGCTTGTTCGTGCGATCCGTATTGTTGAGAAGGTGAGAAATACCATTCCCAACGCTCATCTGGAGGTGTTCTGCGATAGGAGCTTCCTTGACAACGAGATGATTGAAGAGATTGAGAGATGCAAGGAGTTTGTTAATATGAACGACAAGCCTACTGTTGCTCGTCTCACCCTAGAGACTCTCAGAAGCGAGTGGTGTCTAATCCCCACAGAAGTGCCCGATGCCTATTCCATTCCCGCTCTGGAGGGTATGACTGCAGGATGCAATGTAGTCGCATCCGGTATCGGCTGTCTCCCCGAGATGCTCAAGGGTCGCGGAACTGCCGTAACCGACACTGGAGACGACGCATTTGTCGACGCTATTGTCTACCTTCACAGAAATCCCACGATCAAGAAGTATCTGGCCAATAACGCAAGGGAATACGGAATGAAGCAGGGATATCAGACTCTGGTCGACGAGTGGATCTCCATGTTTACAAACTAAAAACTGATATTTCCTTACATTCAAACTATAAGGAAATGTAGATAGTATGGATACCGACTGTGTCGTTTGTATGAACAAGATGAATATTGATAACAGGAAGATCCTTGGATGCATGCATGAGATATGCACATCGTGCTATACCAAGTGGCGCGGAACTTGCAGGAGAGACGGTGTTGATGTCACATGCCCCTGCTGTAGATATGTCGTTGAGAAGGACATTGAAAGGGAGATCGATTATGCAGTTGTCATTGGATACCAGGAGTTTGAGAGGATCGTATATGAACAGCAGGAGAGCGATATGGTGGGTCTCGAGCTCGCAGACGTCGGAGGTAATCCCGTGTGGAGGGAGCTACTCCAGGCCCAATACTACAATGATCCAGAGATCTATGATGAAAACGACGAACTAGTAGACTATGGGGAAAGGGATGACGATAGCGATTCTGATGAGTCATTCATCGACTACCCCGACGACGATGAGTGCGATTGGTAGATAAAGAATATGCTCTATTACAAATAAGAGATTTGTAATGCCTTTTATACCTCAGTGCAAGTGGTTCATGGATATAGACACCAAGGATAATGAAGTAGTTCCAAGGTGCACATTCATAGCTGTTGATACATGCATGGCATGTGGACGATGTGAAGGAGATCCTCAAAGGACATACATCAACACATACAGCGAATACCCATCCTATATGTTTATAACTTGCAAATCAAAGGAATGCGTTCAAAAGACAATGGTGGGAATGGCCGACTTCTACAAGAATAGAGGTGAATACATCATGCTCTTCGATCCCATTCTGTCCAATTGTATGGTTGTTCGGACCAGTGGAGATGTCGAAGATGGATGGTCCGCCAGAGGATTCTATGTCGAAGACGAAGGCGTAACAAGGATCTATATGCTCAATGCTCAAAAGGGTATTTCAAAGGTAATATCATATGAGGATTTTATTGAGATAAATCAGAGCAAAGAGAAGGCTCTTGTGGTTGAGATCAACAACTACTTCATTGGTATATTCAATCGTCTTGAAGATCTGAAACAGGAGTAGAATTCCTAATAAATTTTAGGAATTAGACAGTGATCCTCTTAGGATGCTTGAGGAGGGATACGGTTCCCGGATGGGTGTCTATGTTCTTTACGTATTTGATGGGAAGCATGTCTATGGATATATTTGGGGCGTTTTTGTGCTTGCTTAGGGCTTTTACGTGGGAAGCGCATGTGCGGAGTAGATCTTCGGATATCTCGGTGTCCGAAGGGAATACCAGAACTCCATGGGGGCTGGGGAACTTGGACAGATGAAACCATATGCTTTCTGGGTCCGACATACGAACAAGACGAGCATTCTCCTCTGCATCTCGTCCTATCTTCAGGATGACACCTTCGTGTATAGTGATTACCTTCATCGAACGGTTCTCTTTGATAATAGAACTATGGCTTGAATCAACGACTCATTTTTAGGCATTGACAAAGGGGTTTTGGGTATACGATTCAGCTGGATCTGAACATCTTCGTAATGATAAGGTCCTACGATTCTAGTTAATTGTGGATTGGTAAAGCCCATACCTGTGTAGAACGTGGCTATCCTCTCAAGGTCTGGATCGTCTATTTTGAGACCAAGGACTACATATCTGTCTCTTCTTGTGTTGAGCCAGTTGATCATGCTCTTCCTTGCAAAGCCCTTGATCCTGTAAGGGGCGGGAGGGCTTGCTACGCTATAAAGGTAGTAGATTCCATTGATGTATTTGAACTGGAAAACAAACCTCAGAATGGGCGAGTCGTTGTCTGTGAAGAAGAGGATCATGTGGTCGTCTGGATCTGGATCCCATGTGTTAAGGTAATCGAGACTATTGAATCTCGTTGCGAGGAACTCCTTCAGGAAGTTCAACAGCTCCTTATTTTTTATAAGTTCATCGTAGTTATATGTCTTCGATATAGACCCATCCTGGTAGATCTCGATGCGTGGCATTTATATATGAAACGGGCTTATAAAACCGATATTTTAGCTCACATAGGTGTTAAAATTCAGACTGATATGGAGACTGATCTTAATAAGGCCAAGAAGTATATGGTTGAGATGTTTGTGAATAGGGGCTATATTGAGGATGATATTGAGGTGAATGACGACAACATCATTGCTACGAGCGAGGAGCTGGGCAACCTTATTGGTGTGTTTGTGAGCGAGGCCAAGCTGTCTGTGAATACGCTTAGGGATATCATTTCGGCGTGTGAGAGTTCGGGTATGACGAGGCTTGTGCTGGTGTATAACGATAGCATTACGGCTTCGGCGAATAACACACTCAAGTCGGTGACGACGGTGTCTGTGGAGATGTTCTGTATTGATGAGCTTATGTATAACCCGTCGACGCATAGGTTGGCGTCCAAGCATGAGAGGATTCCGGAGGAGGAGTCAAGGGAGATTAAGAAGAAGTATGGCAAGGATCTGCCGGTCCTTCTGAGGACGGACAAGATGGTTAGGTGGTATAACTTCAAGCCTGGAGAGATCATCAAGGTGATCAGGCCCAGCGGACACGTGATGTATAGGATGGTTAGGTAATCAAACAGTAAAAATTCCATAATCTCAATATGGAATTAAACCAGATTCTTATACATCTTCATCACGTCCTTGCCTATCATGTCTCCGAGCATTAGACCAACCCCATTAGCACACTGAGTATGGATGCCTCCGTAGATCCTGCTCTTTCCGCACTGATTTGCCATCTCAATCCACGTATTGTAGCTCAGACACGTCACACTGTAAGGATACTCGTCATCTATATTTGACGTATTAGGTGCAAGGAACAGTCTCGACATCGTGCAGAAGGGAGTCTCATACTTGGAACTTCCAAACATAGGACTTATAAGCTCCAACTCCTCCTGTGTGAACATGGAATCAACGTCCACAGGCTCCACGCCAAGACACTCCGACAGAATGGTGCTCGCCGACGCGCTAAACACGCTGTGTCCACTTATATAGTCAGGGAATGGAGGAGTCACGAAATTGGTCTCTTGATAGGGAGTCCACACAGTGCTGGACACATCCCCATCCCAGTTCTTCACAATAGTCTCAGGCCTCTGCATGATCGCCTGAATAGGTCTCTGTTGCATGAATGTCCTCTTAATCTTCCATCCCACAATACCCGCCTGGAAAATGGAAGCATTCATAAGGAAATAGATCTGAACCTGCCTATTCCACTTTATGCTTGAACCAGTCATGGCCTTCATTGCAAGCATGTTCCAGATACCGGGAGGGGTTACCGTTCCAGGACCGCCGGCCCACACCTCTGCAATCATTCTCTCCTCATTTGTATACTTCAAATTAACGATCTCATCGATCTCGCGTTCCCTCTGAGCATCTGTTGGGAACATTTTTGTTGCGATAGACTCGTATTTGGTTATGGAGGGAACAACTCCTCTCACATACCCCCACTGAGGTGTAAGGAAATTCTTCTTTGCTCCTCCTATGGACAGGGGAGTCCACTTGGTAGGCTGGGGAAGAGCACTCTCGAGAGGCGTTCCAGGAACAATGACTCTATCTCCATTAGGAAGCACGACAGGCATGCTCGCATTCCATCCATCTGTAGCCCTGTCCTGAAGGAACTGGCTAACAAGGGTTCTCAGAGTAAGAACTGAAGGAAGACACTTGGAAGGTATGTTGAAGGTGGGAAATACAGCACCAGGGAAGAGTTCCGACATGGTAGGGGTAACAGAAGCCTTGAATACACTGTAAAGCAGATCGTCAGATTTAGAAGGCAATATGATATTCATATCAGCGGAAACGTTATCTACAGTGAACTGGATCCTGAAAAGAGATGAGGCCACGAGGGCCATAGAGGCCGAACACAGAAACAGATACCTGCTTGCCATGGTAGGTCCTTGAGACCTTGAAGCTATCCACTTGAGAACGGGATATATATACTCCGACATTTATTATACACATATTCGGGGCATTCGTGTATTCAACGCCGATTACAAATATCGTTAATGTTAAAAATGATAGGAGCTTAACAGATCATGAGTCTAAATATAGAAGATGCAAAGTATCAAGCTTTTTACCTACCTTTGGAGCTCCGAAGACGTTGACTCCAAGCATATCATTAATATTTACGGAATGACCCCCGATAACAAGGACGCCTATCTCAGAGTCCAGGGGTTCAAACCATGGCTCTATATCGAGCTTCCAACCAACATTAAATGGGACATGTCCAAATCCATCATAGCCAAGAACTCCATCTCTTCGCTCTGCAAAGAAAAAGGAGTTCCCGTTCCATCCATGGAATTCGTTATGAAGGAGAAGCTCTACTACGCCAACATCGACTCAAACAAGGAAGATATCGCGCATGAAAAATTCCCTTATCTTCAGGCTTGGTTTGATAGAAACGACAGTCGCAACAAATTCCAGTATCTTCTCAAGAATCATATCTACATCCCCTCTATCGGAAAGATCTTTATGAAGTGTCACGAGCAGAACGCCAGTCCCGTTCTTCAGTTCACAAGCAGTAGAAAACTCCCCACTGCCGGCTGGATCTCATGCTCTGCAAAGGAAGTCCCCGATGGCGATGATCGTCTCAGTCTGTGTCCTCTCGAGTATACTGCAAATCATAAGTTTGTCAATCCTGTTGACTGTGCTGATATGGTATCTCCTCTTGTTCTGAGTATGGATATTGAGGTCAATTCAAGCAATCCTTCTCGTATGCCAAAGGCGAGCGTTCCCAAGGACGATGTTCGTATGATTAGCTGTGTCTTCTTCAAACAGGGAACGAAGGAGAAGGACTGGGATAAGGTTCTTCTTACTCTTGGAGAGCCCGATCCGGATAAGGTCGGAGAAGACGTTGAGATCCGAATGTTCGACACAGAAGGAGAACTTCTTGTCGGATACGCAGAAATCATCCGAGAGAAGAATCCTCAGATCATCATCGGATACAACATCCTGTCTTTCGATTATCCCTATATGACAGATAGGGCAAGGTTTAGCACAAATGGATGCATTTCCGAGTTCGATCAACAGGGTGTTATTATTGGAAAGCACGGTGTCGAGAGGACTATCAAGTGGAGTTCGGGAGCATTCAGCACTCAGGAGTTCCGATTCCTCGAGTGTGATGGACGTCTTCTGGTCGATCTTCTTCCCATGGTTAAGCGCGAATTCAAGTTCGACTCTTACAACCTCAAGACCGTGTCCGACTTCTTCCTCGGAGAGACTAAGGATCCTCTCACACCCAAGGGTATCTTCAAGTGTTTCAGGATTAACACTCCCAGCGCTCTCGGTATTGTAGGAAAATACTGTATTCAGGATTCGGTCCTTGTAGCCAAGATGTTTGAGCATCTGTCCGCCTGGCAGTGGCTCTCCGAGAAGGCCAAGGTCTGCAATGTTCCCATCTTCACACTTTACAGCCAGGGACAACAGATTACTACATACAGCCAGATCTACAAGGAATGTCTGTTTTCAAATATCGTTGTAGAGACCAATGTGTATCAGACAAGAGATGATGAGCACTATTCGGGAGCATTCGTGTTCCCTCCTGTTCCTGGACTTTACAATAATGTAGTTCCTTTCGATTTCTCATCTCTGTATCCTACGATCATTATTGCTTACAACATTGATTATCACACTCTGGTGAGGCAGATTCCCGATCCTATTACTGGAAGGATGATTGATAATCCTGAAATCCCTGATAGTATCTGCAATGTATTCGAATGGGAAGATCACATCGGATGCGAACACGACACGACAGTTAGGAAGACAAAGGTGAAGAACGTCATGTGCTCAAAGAATAGGTTCCGCTTCTTGAAAGAACCCAAGGGAGTCCTTCCTACCATTCTGACCAACCTTCTGGACGCCCGTAAGAAGGTAAACAAAACAATCGAGGAGAATAAGGCAAGGGCTAAAGCAACATCCGACCCTGAAGAGAAGGAGTTCCTTATCAAGCAAAATGTAGTCCTAGATAAGCGCCAGCTATCTCTCAAGGTTAGTGCCAATTCCATGTATGGTGCTATGGGTGTTACAAAGGGATATCTTCCTTTCATGCCTGGTGCTATGTGCACTACAGCAAGGGGAAGGCAGAGTATCGAGAAGGCATCGGGATATCTGAAGAATCATTATAAGGCAGAGCTTATCTACGGAGATACGGATTCGTGTTATGTCCACTTTCCGGGTATTGAAGAGCCAGGTGCTCTGTATGATCACTGCGAGAGGATTGAGAACGAGATGATGGAACTGTTCCCCAGACCTATGAAGCTGGCATTTGAGGGAAAGGTGTATTGGCGATTCTTCATTCTAACCAAGAAGAGGTATATGGCACTCACGTGCGATAGAAATGGCAAGGTGAGCGATAAGATGTTCAAACGCGGAGTAGTCCTATCCAGGCGAGATAACTCGGCATTCATTAGAAACCTATACAGCGATACGATTATGAAGATCTTCTACAAGGAACCCAAGCAGGATGTCATGTATATGATCTATGAGAGGCTGAAGGATCTATTCCGAGGGGGATATACAGTGAAGGACTTTGTAATTACAAAGAGCATTGGAGAGCTTGAGGATTATAAGACTAGGGATCTTCCTACAGATCCTGTCAAGAGACAGAAGAAGCTCGACGATCTGGGAATTGAGACAGAAGAAGAGTATAAGCTGAAGACATTGCCTGCACAAGTCCAGCTTGCAGAGAGAATGAGGAGGCGTGGAAAACCTGTACAGGCGGGAAGTCGTATTGAGCACGTGGTATGTATGGGACCAGATGGTATTGATGGACGTATGGGAGACAAGGTGGAGGATTTGGAGTATTTCAAGGAGCATTCGGGAACAATTCAGTTGGATTACTATTACTACCTTCGATTTGCAGCCAATCCTCTGGATCAACTATTGGAAGTGGCATACGGAGAGAAACCAGTGCAGGCATTCTACAAGTATGCACTCAAAAGGAAGAAGCTTCTGGACAGTATCAATATGTCAAGTAATCTAGAATTCGAATAATTCCATTTGATTTGAATGGAATTAAAATGCTCTTTATAATTAAATGAATAAGGTATATTTAGCCTTGTTAGCTATAGTTGGATTATTGCTTTACACCATAAATGCTACTACAGAGGGGTATACGTGGTTCAACCCAAATTCGACTGTTATGGATAGGCATTGTTCTATGAAAAGACTTCCTAATTGTGCTATAATGACAGCAGATGGAAAAGAGTGTGTTAAATGTATTTTTGATAACGGAACCACATTTATAGATCCTAATGGATCTGGTCCAAAAAATTCTCCTCCATTTTTGCTTAGAGACGACAAGAAAGGATGTTATCTAGCAAGCACTTCACCAAAATCAGTAAAGATTGACCCCAGAAATTCATCCCCTTCTGATAGTATGCGAGTTATAAATGTTACAGATGGGTATAATTGTCCTTCCGGGTCAACAAGATACCGTGAAATAGTGCGCATCCCAAATCCTTTTGGATGGGAAATGCATTTACCTTTTACAGGATGTTTGGCTACTATGGACAACCTTAAAAAGATGATTGAAAATAATAATAATGGACTAGGTCTTATAGACGAACTTCCAGATACGGGATATGCCCTTATAGGAAGAAAATATACAGGTCCACATCCATTTCATTATTATGGTAGTGCTAAATACCCAGGAGATCCTGGGTATAATATTTATGACGGTAACCTCCTTTACTAGAACTATAGCTTAACAATTGATATCACTTGATGTAAATGACGTTTCGACGCATAATTTATACTACTGATAGCGTAGAGGAGAATGCGCATGAAAAGTATAAGTGGATTCATTCTCCGTTTGATGAGCAATATAGAAAGTTCGGATCCGTGGATCTTCTCGTAATCAATATGGCCTTTATGAGGAACGGGTCTATTGATGCTATAAACAGGCGCATTATTACACCGGATTCGCAGAGGAAGGTCAGGATTATAAGGATCCTAAATATGGTCAATATACAGGACATGCCACCAAGATTCGGAGCAGGGTATGTTCATATCAAGGGTAACAGTGTTGTCATAACAGAGTGCCCGACAGAGGAAGAGACTCTTGCCAAGTTAGCCATGTTCAATAGCATTGGGGTCTATATAATAGCTCTTAGATCGTGTCCGGAGAGGGTTGAAATAGCTACAAATCTTTCCAAGTCTCTGGATATGAACACAACACTAATAGATGGAGTAGAGGCGTCCAGCCTAAAGATATTCAAACTGAATTCTCCTCAAGAATTTGTAGTTATAGATCCTTCTGAACCTGAAAACATATACATATATTCAAAGTCGAGATATGACAGGGTAAAAGGATCTGAAACGAAAGGAATGAGACCTCCTCAGATGGGATGTTCATTAGCTCATCTGAGAGTATATAGAGCTTTTTTGAAAAGCAATCATAGACTGGCTCTTATATTCGAGGATGACACTCTTCTTATTCCAGGAGATCTTGAAAAGCTTCATAGAACACTCTTCTATTTCCCCGATGATACACTTGACTATGCAAACTTTTCGGATGGGGTAGACTGGTATCCTCTTATGTTAGGGCATACTATTAACAATGTATACTATAGCGCAATAAAGAGAGTTTTTAATAGGGCCTGTGCATACTTGATGAACAGACATGCAGTCAACTCTCTCTTCAAAGAGCTACATACAGGACAGCATAATACATACTATCTGAACTATGCTGCAGACGACATCATCTGTCATCTCTTCATGACGGATAAGATCAGAGTTGGAGCTCCCTACTACAAGCCATTCACTCTCGCAAACATAGAAAGCACGGATAAATGATTTCCATATATTGCTATGGAAATTATACTGGAATCATCTCAAAAAGAGAGCATGGAGGATTGAATCGAGTGAGAGGAGAATAGATGGTTGAAGTCTTGAAACGTCTCTTGTTAAGCCAGCCGGCCCACCAGCTGAAAGTGCTTATGCCCATGATACCACCTCGTCTGCAGAGGGACATGATCCACATTGTCGGAATAGCATCCTCTTCTATGAATACAACATTGCTGATACGCATATTGGACTTGCACCACTGAATGTCATCACTGCACATGAAGAATATAGTATCCGCAGGGAACTTCACTATACAGTCATTATAGAATGACGTTATATCCGGATATGGAAGATGCAAGGTATCCGTCCTCCTAACATGAATGAAAGCACCCTTCTCTATGTATGGATGAGTTCTTTCAATGACAAGCTGAATATCAAAAGGACACTTGTATTGACTCTCTATCCATGTCTCTATACCCTCGAAATACTTTTCGTTCTGGAAATAGCCATCCAAAAGAAGGTTGCCCTTCACTTTCATCCCTTGGTTTATGTCTTTGTAATCATAGCTATAACCGTTTGGTTCTACGAATATACGCTCTATGGGAATATCAGGTTCTGTATGTATCCCTCTGAAGAATGCAGATGGGTTTACTCGTTGGTTTGGTTGGTAGAATGGTTCGGTGTGTTTGTCTGTTATAACGGGCTTGTATTCAGAGTTCTTGTAGGAGTATCCCATGAGGGCTGCCAGAATGAACAGCCTGTTTCCAAGACCTCCCCTAAGAACAGCAGTAACCTTGGGATTTTCGTTTATGTAGAGAGCATCGCCCCATCCATGCGTGGAGAGCACAACTTCTTGTCTTCTAAAACCTAGTCTGTAGAGGTATGCATCCACCTCGTCAATTATGGGACATCCGTCAAACATACGAGTTATGTAGATGTTCACACATAAATACTTTATGGACGGAATGTATTCTTCCATGCTCTTCAATGCTATCAACTCTGCTCCCTGTATGTCTATTCTTGCAAACATAATGTCCTCCGTTTCAATTCCCGTCTTCTTCAGAACATCTGAAACCTTCGTTGTCGGAAGCTTCATTCTCTTAGTTTCAAAGACCCATGGATGCTCCTTCTTGTATTCATCTATTTCGAATATAGAAGACGCCTTTGTATTATTTGTTACTATGAGGTCTACTATATCCTTGTCTGCTATAAGTCCTTGGTGGATGTTGATTGATGGATTAGCCTTTTTGACTTCTTCACACAATTCAGGGTTTCCTTCTATCCATATGACCGAGGAGTCGTCCCATCCGTAGCGTTTATAGTTGATCCTCTCCTCGCATTTATGAGCACCTACATGAAGGATCTTTCCTCCTGATATCCTATACTTCTTCACCAAATCTCCGAATGAAATGAGCATTTGATCCTATCCTCGTATCTTTTATGTTTCCAAAAATCATTTGGAAAATCAATAGAAATTGAAGTGAATAACTCTTTCAAACCATGTATCCTTCTTCTCTACCTTCTCGGACTTTGACACGCTTACACGCTCCATAGGAGTCTCGCTTGGAAGAGGAGAGACATCGAAAAGCTCAATTGATGGACACGATGGAGCAGTGTCCATAGCCCTCATAGTTGTCTCTGAAAAATCGGGTAATCCCTTGATGCTCTTATACTCCTCGATGGTTAGAACAAGCTTCCTCGAATACCAGTAAATAGCACACGCACCCAATACGCCGATAGTGGCTAAAGTAGCAGTTTTCTTATTATTAATGTCCATTCTACTTGGTTTTTATGTTCAATTCTTTAGTCGGTATTTTCCTATATCCTTTTATAGGAAAGAATTATTGGTTTACTGAGTGAGAGACCTGTATTGGTCTGCCATGTTGACGAAGGCGTCGAGCCACTTCCAGATGACTGCGCGGTCGTCCTTATCGAGATTGGATGAGATCCAGATACGACGGAAGAGGTTGACATCGTCGTTATCTAGACCCATAGCGAGGACATTGCTCTCGGTAAAGATACGATCATCACGCTTCTTGATTGAGTCCTTGACAGGAAGGACATTGTTAACAAAGTGGTCCATGATCATACCGATGGGAATCTGATCCTTGACCATAAGACGGAAGGTGACAAACTGGGTCTCCTCGGGGAACATCTCAATGAGCTCGTCGATGAACTTGACAAGGTTGTTCTTGAACTTGTTTGCAATATCAACAGGGGTCGCCATTTTATACTTACCCTCTTGACCTTTAGACATAATTTTTCCACCATCATACCCTCAATTAGCAAATTTTCCAATGATGCTGAACTTGTCCTTAGTCCACTTGCATTTTGTAATCTCGATTTCTGCTTTACAGTCCTTCTTGTAGATCTCTCCTCCAACGGTGAACGATTCGTCCTTGGGGTTGTAGACACCGCTAAATTCTGATTTTGTCACAAGAATGTGCATGCATTCCTCGTATGTGAGGAAGATGCCATTGGGAATCACCTTTGTGATATTGGCCTTGATGACCATTCCTTCCCTGGGAAGGATCCTCCTGATCTCGCACTTGACTCTGAACTGGATCCTGATATTGTCTCTCTGGATGATGTTCGATACGATCTCGATATTGGGGCTGATGTCCTTGATATATCCGTATTCCTCAGTCCACCTGTTTGAATACCTCTTCACGACTTCCCTGTAAAGATTGTTATTGATATCAGAGAGCATATGAGGGAAAATAATAATATCGGTATGGATGTAGGCAGTCTCCATGGGTAGCTTACTTTTTCATAGATTTATCACGAAAAAATCAGTTTTGGGTTTAAATGCGTTGCTTCATTCACTAAAATGAACGGAAAAAAGAAGGGCCGTCTTGAAGCACTTCGTGCTCTTAATGCTACCAAGAAGACAGAGGAAAAGCCTTCGACCCCCGTAATCTCCAAGAGGGAGATAAAGTCCATAAATGAGATCAAGCAGAATATTCACGTTGCCGTGTATCTCATGGTCAAGAATGAGGAGAAGCGTATATGCGTCAGTCTCGATTCTGTTAAGGATGTCATCAGCTCCGTTGTCATCTATGATACTGGAAGCACGGACAATACCATTCCTGTCATTAGAGAGTGGTGCGAGAAGAACAGACTTCCTCTTCGTCTCAAGGAAGGAACATTCGTCGATTTCAGCACAAGCAGAAACGTCGGCCTTGCATATGCCGACACATTCGAGGACATCGATTACATTATAATGCTGGACTCGAACGATGAACTCAGGAGTCCATTGGAGCTTATGAACATTTGTGACGAGTTCAAGGAGAGGCCTGAGAGTGGATTCCTCCTGTGTCAGGAGTGGTTCTTTGGAGGATCTACGACCAAGTATTACAATGTCCGCCTTATCAAGCCCCGCCACAACTGGTGGTATAGAGGTGTTATCCACGAGTATATCAACAGGTATGAAAGTGCTGATTCGCAGGCCAGGGAGATCATGGATTCAACTGAACTTGTCAAGTGCCAGCATATCATCATCTATCAGGATAGAATAGCAGACGAGGGTAAGAGTATTCCCAGATATAAGAGGGACAAGGAACTTCTTCTGGCAGAGATTGAGAGAAAGCCTAAGGACAGCAGATCCATGTTCTATCTTGCACAGACATGCGAGTGTCTGAATGAGCCTGACGAGGCCCTGTATTACTACAGACTCAGGTCCATGCTCGACGGATTCGAGGAGGAGCGGTTCCAGGCCTTCCTAAGGTGTGGAGACAATGCTCAGAAGCTCGGACACGAGCCTCATGAATGCATCAAGTGGTATCTCAAGGCCTACAATCATACCAGAAGAGCAGAGCCTCTTGTAAAGATTGGAAACATATATGCATCAAATGGAAATCACTCGGCAGCCTCCATGTTCTACAAGGAGGCGTGTATGCTTCAGTTCCCCACGGATGCAATCCTATTCGTAGATAGACACACATACGATTACGAGAGATACCACAAGATGGGAATCAGCGGATGGTATGCAGGATCTTTCCTTGAAGGAAAGCTTGGGTGTATGAAGGCCATCCAGACAAACAAGAACCCTCAGATGGATATATCCAATCTCAAGTTCTACGAGGATAAGGAGAAAGAGACTGTAAAGATCCTTCCGAAGAGTCTGTTTATGGTCAACAAGCTGAGGGAGAAGGTCAATATGGAGCCTACCATCTCATGGGAGGATGCCAAGAAATGGGCAGATGCTGAATACGCTCGTCTCACTAAATAAATGAACATCAAAGAGCTCGCTATCGTTCTAGTAATTATGGGAATACTAGACTACATATGGCTGGGTGTTATCCAGTCTGACTATATCACTGAAAAGATCAGAGATATTAACAGGACGTCCGATATACCCCATCCTCCTCTGACCTTTGTTGCAGTCTATCTGCTGATGGCTTCTGCTCTATGGTATTTCGTTCTGTCCAAATATAAGGGGGACAAGAAGGAGACCATTCTTACGGCCATGTTCCTTGGTCTTGTTATATACACTACTTTCGACTTTTCAATGCTCAACCTTGTTGCAAAGTGGACCATGCAAGATGCCATCAAGGACATTATGTGGGGTACTGCTATGTTCGGAATAACGGCATTCATATATACCGTCATAATAGATGGAATGAAGAAGAGTAGTTAAAAAGGCATAGTTATACTAATAAATGTCCCGAATTGATATTAAGAATCCTTACCTGGATATGCAATACACCTACAATCTGGCTGATCTCCGCAGTGTCGATATGTCCTACGAGAAGGATGCCGAGAAGGGCAGTATCTACAAGTTCATCCTTGATAACAAGGACAAGTTCAGGTATTTCCTGTATATGCTCAACACGTCCCTTCTCAAGTTTTACAAGCAGGACGAGTATAGAGTTACCTTCATAGCAGTTCCTGATGAGTATCTCTCTGATGATATTAAGGAGATGATAACCAATATGGACAAGAACGAAATCGTTGATATCATCAAGTATAGCACTATCAATAAGGCTCTCGATCTCAGATACATCCAGTCTACCAACATCAACTACCTTCCCACCATGTATCTCAACGAGACTATGTTCTTCTCCGGAAATCAGGGTAATATGATGCTCAATAATAAGGCAGTTATCAAGGAGCAGATCAAGCTTCCTTACTCTACTGTTCTGGTTGCTGACAGGTTTATTTTCCCCAATCTTCTTGGTATCTAGACTAAAACTGATGTGTTTAAACGCCTTCCATATCTATACAAAATATGGAAGCTTCACCCTCTCGAACTGGCGATATCGCATATCCTTGGAAGTTTGTTTCCAATAATATTGAGGTATTAACCGACACATACCTCTCGTCCCTTCATTCTATCAATATTCTGAGGGATATGTTCCAATACGATGTTGTGAAAGACCCCGTTATCATTGAGGAGGCTCTTTCTCTCTACTCCGACGATGTATCATCATCGGAGGACGACCATCAGATGATCCTGAAATGCAAGGGAGTAGATGTGTGCTGTATCCACGGACCTTCCAAATACCAGGTATGTATGGTAGTCTACTTTATGGATATGTATTATGCAAATGAGGCAGAATCAGAAAGGACCCTTATCAAGGATCCCAAACCCTTTGTTCCCTATTATTCTCACAAAGAAAGGTCTGCTCTCATAGAGGAGAGGGAGGCAAAGAGACAGCAGGAGAAGGAGCTCAGAAGGAAGAAGAAGGGTCACTCGACAAAGAAGATTCAGAAGGCTTTTATCAAGGCCATCATGTCTGATGAGTTCTCAGAACTCGTGAAGAAGTTTATGTAATTCATTTCCAATAGTATATTGGAAATTTAGAATCCCTCGGGAACTTCATTCGGCTTATTATCGGGGAACCAAATACTGGAGAGAACAGGGAAGCGCTTGGTAAGCATATCCCTCATAGCCTGAGCATATACTCGGATTTCTAGCTGTGCGTGATCGTGATCCCTGAGGTCGATAAAGTTGAGAACGGCCTGTGCAGATGCGGTCCAGATGACTTCTGAATACATTGTGAGGGGGAGGATCATACGGGCCTGCTCCTTGGCGATGCCTGATTCGAGCATTTCGTCGTAGAAGGCGGACATGACGTCCATGAACATTGTCATCTTGGTGTTGAAACGGTCCTGGAGATCGTCGGGGGCGTCTCCGGCGGATGCCTGCTTGTTGTCCTTGGACTGCATACGCCAGGTGAAATCGGTATAGTAGTCATTGATGGGCTTGTAGCGTCCGCTGAGCTCGTTCCAGCCGTGGAGCTGATTATTGGCGTCGGAGGTGATCTCGATACCGACAACGTGCTTGTAGAGCTGGCGCATAACGAATTCGGGGGCCTTAATCTTGAAGCGGAACATCAGGTGGCGGAACGGAGACATGTGCTTCTCCTTGTATAGATAGCGCATAAGTTTGATGTCTCCCTCGGAGAGGGTCTTCTTTTCTGCGCCAAAAGACACGCGGGCAGCATTAACAATAGTAAGCTCATCACCAAAAATATCAATAAGCTCAACATATCCCTTATCAAGGCACTTGATGGTTTCCATATTACTACTATTATATGGGAACCCTTTAGGTAGTCTACTTCATAGCCTTCAATATCATCTTGACAGAAACAAGTAACTGAATAATAATCGTGGTCTTACTAATAGTCTGAAGCTCCTTGCTGTTATACCTCATCAACTCCTCCATCCTGTCCAAACTAGCTTTCAATTCAGGATCCATTTATACCACTCCATCATCGTTTAACCCTATTTCCATCTGAAGAGAATGATACTGAGAGTGATGCTGTTTAAAATATACGACAATCCGACCCATTTATTCGTTTTTTCAAGCTTTTCTATAATGTGATCCAATTTGTCAGACATTTATAGTTTTAGTTTGCTTTTTTAGGCCAAATATAGCCTTCTTTTCAGTGTGTTAATAACGTTTTTATACTCAATTTTATATATAAAATTTTATTAATTCACACTAAGTAAATATAATATTAATACTATATTTATTTCAAACCAAGGTATTTGAAATTTACTCCAGCTGACTCACTATATACCTTTCCAATCTAGGTATGAATCCCTGCTCGTTGATAATTCTCCTCTTCGCCTCCCTTATATACTCTATCCTCTGGGACCACCAGTCCTCCTTAATAGCCCTCTCTATGATCTCCATATCCTTCTTCATGTCTCCCATTTCAAGTCTTACATAAGCCCTTGGATCTATGAGTTGCTCTATATTGGGAGCTCCCCAGTAGAACGTTAGGCATTCCGCCAGGATTCCATCAACAAGCTTCTCCGTCACATAGTTCCAATTCGAATGGTTCTCCATAGCTATATGATACTTGTAAGGATACATTCCCTCATCCTTATTCAAATGAGGCAACGCCCCCCTATGCCCCGGAAGCCTAAACCTATTATTCGCTCCATACAGCACAAGAGGTATCGCCTTATTCTCACTCAGCATGGTAGCAAAATCCCACCTGTATACATGCCCTATATCGGTATACTTTCCACTTATAACCATAGACACCTTATCCTCCTTCTCTATAGGTGGTTTCTCAAGTTCAGACATCAGCTGACTGTAAGTCTTACCAAGATGCCACTGCAGATTGTTCATATCAGTCGAGTGTTTAAACACCCTCAAAAACCCTTCAGGATTGGACCACGGCCCCCACATCTTTGAATGGGTCTCCATATTGGGCTCCATATGGAATATGATTGTCTTGTCCTTATTAATCAGAGTTTCCACTCCAGGTGCGTTAATCATAACAGTATAATCGCAAGAGTCATCATCAACAAGCTGAATACGACCCCATCTATAGTTGGTTGTGTCAGAACATCCAACTCCAAATTCCTTCATGGTATCGGTTGAATTCCTCCAGCAGTTGCCTATAATGCGGACCTTGATAGGCCTCTGCTTCTCCCTTTCGTATATGTCCTTATGCTCTGAACAGCAGAATTCTCCAGCCTCTTTGACCCCTATATTACAAGAGTCCATAGCACACAGAGGACCGGCAGGAGCTGGAGGAACATCAATATCGGTTATGAGCCTAAGAACAGAGTTAACAGACTCGCACTTTAGGTTCCACTCAATAGGCTTTCCTTCCTTTAGCGATGAATCAATTGACCTTAAATAGGATATGACATCGACCTTCATTTTCTCGATGTCCTTGTATCCTTAAGGCACGTTTAGACATTTAAGTAAAGGATTAGGGTATTAAACAAAGGATGGCTACACGTTATCTTGAAATCAATAGCGCATTCAGAAATAGGAATGACTTCCCAAATGTGGGTTCATTTGACATCATTGCCGGATGCACAACCCAGCAGATATCAACCCTCGTTCTTCCAGCATTTCCCGTCTACACCTTTGTCAATCAGGCCAATAGACAATTCAATGCAGACCTCGTCCTAATCAGCAACGATGTTCAAATCCCCGTTATAACATACCCTTACGGTATACCCCCGACTGTTCCATATGGAGACCCTTATTCAACATATAATGGATACACGATTTCCGACACCGTATACACGGATCCCATGCCATCTCCCATTACTGCCAGCTATGGAACCATAACATCCTTCGACATGTCTCTTGGAGAGGTCTATCTGCAAGCTCCAATGACTGTTCCCTCCTATACAGCTGTGAACCTGGAAGACCCTTCTCCCTATGCTTCCTACGACTCAACAGGTCCTATCACCTATTATAACCTTCAGACAAGAGGTGTTTACAATGAGATTCCTAATACAACAGAGTCGTTCTACAACGGATATTTCCTGGTGAATGATAATGCTCCCATCAATACGATTGATTACAAGAGTATAGTCAACTTTGATACCACTCTTCTTCGCGTTGAAATAGACAGTCCCTTCTCTCTTCTGGATCCCGCAGACCAAGTAAGGACCACCGGAGGGTATCAGTTCTCAATAAGAGAAAAGCCTCCAGTTCTTCGAACAGTTGCAGTGTCCTATCCAAATACAAATGTGGTCGAGATATCAGCAGGAGCAAACCCCAATATAGACTACTACAAGGATATGTATCTGTTCATACGTCCTGATTATGCTCTTGATTCAGCGTATCCTAATACGGACCCTAGAGTCGATAAGATGACCTTTGACAAGTATGTCTACAAGATCACATCTTATGATCCCGCGACTATGTATCTAACTCTGGATAGGGCTATAGATGTAGGAATCGATAAGAATTTTGGCCGTTTTATGGAAGTTCTTGGAAGTCCTAAGGATGGCTACAATCCTCTTCAGTATTCGGGAACAATGGTTACCAATAGCGAACCCAGATGCTATACAATAGGTATAGTATCCTTGGTTCTTCCCAACGTCACTCTGGCAACCGGATCCAAGATCGCCTTCTATCCCTATGTATACATGGAGCTCAGAAACATAGGAGGATCGAAGACCATGGGAACCAATATCATATACTCTAACAATCCCAACTCCGAGAGGGCTCTGTTCATATGCCCTATCTACGATATTGTAGAGCCTGAGGACACGCCATTTATTAAGATCGATGCTATGGGTATGTCTCAGACTGTCAAGTTCAATCTCAACGAGTCCATGCATTTCAGGATATACCTTCCAGATGGAACTCCATTCCAGCCTGATCAACTCGACAATCCTCCCCCATTGCCACCCAATCCTCTACTTCAGATAGAGGCAATATTCGACGTCACACCGGCCTAAAAACGAATAATAAACCATCGTTAAATAGGCATATAAAGATGGTCGACATAGTTTCCATGAAAGATGCGAAAGAAGAATATGAATTACTCCTTCAAGAGAACAATGATGATCATAAAAAATTAAGAAAGCTCATAAACAACAAGCATGACATCATTCAAAGGATGTATATCGAGTTCAAAATCGGATTTTCATTCACCAGGTCATACAACAACATCATAAGAGACATTGAGATCAAGTCGAAAGAACACGATTTTGAAGACCTCAGTCGCTCTATAAAGCTTTACTCTTTCAGGCTGAAATTTGATGATAAGAACATAATTATTAACGATCTCATGGAGCTTAAGCGTAATGTTTACCTTTTTTATAAGAGGTTAAAATTAGACGAGGAAGCCTTCTATGACCAATTTTTAAGAACTCATAGAGACCAAAGCATAACTCTCTATAGAGGACTTAGGTCCAGTCCAGTGTATAATCCACAGAACTGGAATATCGGCAATAAAATAGCTCAAATAGTTCCGATGTCTACATCTATAAACATCGGAGCTCCATTAGAGTTTGCAACAGGTGCAGACGAGGGTCAATCAGAGATATTAATGGTATTGAGCGTAAACGTGGATGAAAATTTCTTTGCCCTGGCTTCAGACAGGAGGCCTTACAACGTATCAAAGTCTGATATGTATACTGACGTATTGAGTCAGTATGAGGTTACTCTTCCTCCGGGATCCTTTACTATCAAAGGAAAGGATACCATTAACGATATTGTAATCATATTCGCAAAATACGAGATCTATACATACGATGAGTGGAAACATATATTTGACACCGTAGTTAGTGATTATAGCCTGTAATTCATAATGATCATTATGAATCATCTAATATGTAAATGCCTTGACAAGCATCTTGGATTCCTCCTCTGTCACGGTGGTTTTGAAGACTACGCTCTTATTGATTCCAGACCTGAGAGTCACATGGATTGCAGGAACAGGACCATCCCTAATAGTATGAACACTGGTCTTCATGGTCTCAATAATCATAGGAAATCCGAACTCATTCTCAAAGAAACGGGTGTGCATCTTGTTGTTACCTATTGAGTGCCATCTCTATAAATTATCAGTTTTAGGTTCCCCTCCTAATATAAAATGAAGTTATCAACCGTGGTCCTTATACTAGGAGGAATCATTCTAGGCTATCTCAGCATAAAACTCCTCCTCGTAGCACTGGTAATAGGAACTATATACTACCTCACTAAACGATACGAGAATTTTTCCAATATAGCCACATTCCTAACAGCCGATGAGATGAAGGATCTCATAGAGCAGGATAAGGACGGTTTCCTTTTCTCTCTTACCAAGTATGATCTTATAGCCAGAAAGGTCCAGTCTTCTATCGAGTATAAAGAAAAGGCAAAAAAGCTTACAAGCAATTTCACAGAAGATGAGAAGCGCAGGATTGAGAGAATCATAAAATCCATAAAATATAAGGATCTGACCGGATTTGGAATTAATAATGACAACTGGAACACCCTTCCTCTCAAATTCGGCAAGTGCGAATATGAGGAGGGCTATCCTCACACAAGAGGAGATGTTATCATCCTGAACAATAGATCACTGTCCCAGCCCGATTCTGAACTGGCAGACACCATAATCCACGAGAAGGTCCACATATACCAAAAGAAGTATCCAGACAGCGTGAGGGCTTATCTCATATCAAAGGGATTTACAATCGAGGGAAGAAGGGATAGCCATCCTCGTGCTAGAGCCAATCCAGATCTCGATGACTATATCTACAAGAGCCCTGAAGGTCATATTCATATATCAGAGTATACCTCGGAATACCCTGCAGGTATATGGGATATAACAGGCACTACTGAATCAGAGCATCCTCTTGAAATGCTCGCTTATCTGATTTCCAAAAATTACTAGATTTCCATATATGATATGGAAATATTAGTTTTTCATATAGGTTGTGAAGTCGGCATCGTTTACAATCGTAGCATCGCTTCTGTATGACTTGTTGTATGCAGGATCTGTCACTTGTATAGGTCCGCTGACAGTATTGGTCTTTCTCGAGAAGTATTTACAGTTGGGATCATTACAGCATGCATCTGTCATTGCACCAAGAGTTGTTCCTGCATTGCTATTGGACACTGTTCCTCCAGTAATCCTCTTTCCATTCATATATGTCCACGAGCATACAGGTGGACATGTTACACCAGTATTGCATGTTGCATATTCTACCCTAGATGGATCGCTCAAAGGAGGGCATAGCAATCCAGTTGCTGCCCTGGTTCTCTGTGTTGTTCCAACTCCGCATGTTGCACTGCATGGTGTCCATGCACTCCAATCTCCCCATGTGCAACATGATTGCGTATTGCATGATATTGTTTCAGATGTAGCAGTTCCTGCAGGACATCCACTGCTTATAGTCCTTGTTCTAGTCTGAACTCCTCCTCCACATGCCTTGCTACAGCTTCCATATCGAGACCATGTTCCTATTATACAGCATGGGCCTGTATTGCAAGCCCTTGTCTCATATCTTGTAGCATCTGTTGGTGGAGGACATAAAGGACCTGTTGCTCCTCTGGTTCTAAACTGAGTTCCTCCTGTTCCGCATGTAGCTCCAGAACATGAACTCCATTCACTCCAATTTGCATCGTAAACACAGCAAGGACCAGTATTGCATAGCTCTGCTTCTTGTGTAACAACATCTACACAGAATCCGGTAGCGCTTCTTGTTCTTCCCCTATATCCTCCCTCGCATGGCTTACTGCACGTGGTCCATTCAGTCCATTCTCCAACATCACAGCATGGCCCTGTGACGCATGGTCTGCTATCTATTCTCGAGGGATCCGTGGGAGGAGGACATCTGGGCCCTGTTACATTCATAACCCTCGTCTGTATCTCCTTGCATCCTGTCGTGCACTGAGACCACTCTCCCCATCCAAGTGGCGTGCAACAAGCTCCAGAATTGCACATCCTCGTCTCCTTCCTCTCTATTGACTCAGGTCCTGGGCATCTGGGTCCTGTGGCATTCCTGGTTCTTGTATGGAATCCTCCTGAACACTCGGCACTACAAGGCCCCCATTCGCTCCATTCATCATAGGTGCAACAGGGCTCTGTATTGCACGATCTTGTCTCTCTTGTAACAACTTCAGGACCGCAAAGACCTCTTGTTGTTCGAGTTCTGAATTGAGTTCCTCCTCCGCATATATCAGTGCACTCGCTCCAATCAGACCAGGGGCCGGTGCTACAGCACTCTCCATTTGTGCAATCTCTGGCCTCATTAAGGCGAGAATCATCGGGAGGAGGACATTTCATTCCTGTAGTGGAGAGTCTCCTTGTTTGAGTTCCAGGTCCGCAGGTGGCACTGCACGTGCTCCAATCACTCCACTCAAGATCTGTGCAACACTCCTCCTTATTACATTCCCGTGTTTCAATGAAAGCAGGATCATCAGAAGATGGACATAACATACCAGTCATGTTCATCCTTCTAATCTGAATACCAGGCCCGCATGGTTCACTGCAATCACTCCACTCGCCCCATCCAAGGAATGTGCAACAGGGTTCCTGAGTGCATGACGTCTCCATTCCTGTGCTGCCACATGCTCCTCCATATTTGGCAGGAGTAAGGACACTCCTTGTGAGTTTCTTAATTCCTGTTCCACATTTCACACTGCACTCTCCCTCTTTCCATTCGCTCATAATACAGTCCTCAGGAGCGCATACTCCAGTATTGCACTGCCTTATCTCTTCATATCCACATCCTGTGACCCCATCAGACATTACAACTCTTGTCCTCTTTTGAACACCTCCTCCGCATGTTGCGCTACATGAAGACCATGGACTCCACTCTGTAGCTATGCATAGAGGCATATCCAAAGGCCCTGTTAAGCTTTGGACATATGTTCCGTTTTTGCAGTTGTCTTTTATCCACGTATTAACCTCTGGAGTGCATACGGGGTCATCAGAAGGGCATTTTTTGCATATTGACGTAGCCTTTTGAACTGCCTGTTTGACAGACTTTACTGCTGGGCTATTTTCGTATACCCTTTTCTCGTTCTCCTTCTTGAAGTATCTGTATAGGATGTATCCTATAGCTATCGCTACAAAAAATCCAATCGTATACATGACCTTTTTTCCCGATGACGACTGTTCTGTTGATAAATTTACAGGCGCAGTCGGCGGAGGGGGAAGAGGAAGTGGAGGAGAAAGAGGCTTGGCAATTTTTGGAGGCCTATACCCTTTCATTTATTTAGGCTAGGAGATCGCTTATCAGATAGCTAAAACACATACACACACAGTCGGATACATCGTCCTTCTTCTTGAATGTATCCCACTTGGCAAGTGCTTCAGGATTCCTTATAATCTCCCTCGCCTTCGTTATGGCCCACTTCTTCCTCTCCGGTTTGCTGATACCCTTGGGTGCTCCCAATATCTGGGTCTTGTTATACGCAGGATACTCTACAATGTCCTTGAACTTGTGATACCTTATCAAAAAGTAGCTCAGACAGTGCTGGGCAATCCTCAGTCCAAGCGTATTGTGCTGTTTGCCAAATCCCATCTGCTTCTCAATCAGGATCACGTTGCAGTCATCCCACATGTTATTGTAATTAGTCAATATGTCCGTAAGAGCGCACAGAGTGTCATTTCCTACATGAGTGCCCTTGTCATCTGTGTCGATGCGAATATTTTCCAATGCCTTAATTTCATAAGGAAGACCCCAGAGCTTGTCCAGGGTCTTTAGAAAGACGGGAGTTGGTTCTCCCGATGATGTGTATCTGTCCTTCTTCTTTGGAAGCTGAATGTCTATGTTTGTAAGGTCATACGATATAACAGTGAATGCAAAGTTCCTCTTGCCAGGATCAATAGAGGCTATTTGGAACATTTGTTATTTGAGTCCATGTAAATAAGCTTGATTAAAGGAAATCAAAGCCTGTTTAAAATGATAAGAAAAGGCTTTCCCAGCCATATGAATAGACCTGTATATCCAATACGCCTTCTATGCTCTCATACGTGCTCTGACATATGCAAATACAGAACAGTCCAGACATTGGATGATAACATGAATCTTACCCTGTCTCTTGATATAACCGACGAGGAGTGTTCCCTTAAAGGATCCACCACGTCGGGACATATATCTCTCTCCACTTTCAAATCAGACTCTCCCGAATGTATCAACGGTCCTCTTCTTCAGCCAAACACCCTTGTTATTCGGGATTCGCGGATAACTATATGCGCTGATTATCCCCTAAGTATACCGTGTCTTGAAGTGGTCGACTCTCCATCTCCCGAAGGATTCAGGCTATCCTCTCTGATAGAAATCATACAGAATCTATACCAGAGGATTTATGAGGAAGAGCTTGAAACAGCAACGGAGAAGAGCATTACTCTTACACTTCCCTGTAATACATGCTCGTGGAACAAGGTGAATAGCACTCCGATAGACCCTTCCGATGAAGACTGCAGTATATGCTGTTGCAAGCTTGAAGACGATGCGTGCTCTACCAGGTGCAAGCACTTTTTCCATTCAAAATGTATACTGAACTGGAGCAGACATGGAGATAAGTGTCCTATATGTAGGGAGGTGCTCTACAAGTGCGACACGTGCAATGGATCAAGGACAATGACGATAGACTGGACTGGGAAAGTGATACCTCCGGAGTATAGAATTTTCAGACCGAGGAACAAGACAGATGGCAGGTGGGGCATTCATACATCGGACCTGGAAGCTCTCATACTCACGGGGATGGAGTATAACAGAAAGCAAAAGATCCTATATCTAAGTTTTTCCAAATAAGGTTATTAAGTCTATTTGGAAAATGTATTCAAAAATGCTATAAGTTCTTCCCTGTCAGACGCCTTAAAATTACTACTGGTTATTGATATATACTCGTCTCCTCTCTTGTATACCTTCTTTAGCCTCCTTCCGTTCTCTTTTGATCCAGTGATCTCTTGAGCTTTTTTGATAAGGTCCTTCATATTCATCTTTTTCAAGTCTGATGTTGGAGTATCAGTGTTGAATGTCCTCTTGTCGGAGTCGATTTCATATTGAATGTTGGATCCTCTGAAGATGTTTCCTTCGCTCTTTGCTATGATCCTATCAGGATGCGAATCCAGAAAATTCTGGAATCTATTGAAAGAACATTGAAGTCTGCTTTGTTGAGAGTTGCATTTGGGGTCGAGATGAATGCATCCTCCAGAATCATATATTCTGGTTTGGATCTCGTCCCTCATGTCATATATATCCTTCCTTTCTTCCTCTGTTGGCGATCTCTTTTGAGGGACTCGTTTGATGCATCTGTCTAGACGTCTCAGGTCTCTCATTGTGACATTTCCAAAGAGCTGTGGTGCCATTCCTGATAAATCAACCTCTATGATCTCTTCAACCTTCTTCTTCTTGGCTTCCTGCGTATATACAACAACAAGAAGATGATATCCTTCGTTCACATCCTCATAAACTCTGCAAGCATCCGCCATACACACGCTGTTCTTCCTTGAAGTGCTCTTCACCTGTAGATTAAAACCATATTTGTTATCCTTCTTATTAAGATCGTATCTTGAAGTATACTTGATACCTGAAATCTTTGTTATATCAGTTGCATAGAGTGGTAATATAAGCTTATTCTCAAAGAGGAATCCATGCTTTTGGCTCTCCATATGTTGATTTTCTATGGAGAGTGTCTCTATATTATCAATTTTCGTAGAGGGTCAGAAGAACTCTATCGAGCTCAGACTTTGATATCGATCGAGGTCCTACTGTATTTCCCGTTGGGAACCATTCTCTCGATTCGTATTTTGATAGAAAACTGTCTATATCCATATCCAGTCGAATGAAATAATGGCTCTGAGTGCTCTTCGATTCTGTGTCCTTGTCCATCCTTCCAGCATACACACCTACTCTCCTGAACGCTAGATGTGGCGACTGATCCTTCTTAACATAAGTCCAGTATGTAGGAACCACTTTTTCATCGATATCTCTAAGACACTGTCTCTTCTCCCAAACCTGGAATACACAAGGGACATCCCACGGCTTTCCATCAAGAATAAATGAGAATGATGGTAGATCAATACATGATTTCATATGAAAATTGAGAGGAAATGCTTTTTGAAAGCTCTCCTTCTTGAAGCTCTTTGGTAGAACAAATGATACTGTTTGCCCATACATACATGCTCTCTTGATAAACTTTTTGGCCATGCTTGATTGTCTACCAAAGGGGGGATTTCCTACGAAATGGTATGTGAGATTCGGATCCATACATAGTGTTAGAAAGTCCTGTTTTTGGATTGTGTCTTCTTCTGGTTCAATATCATATGCAATAACTCTAGAATGGATAGACCTGAGAGATGCAAGAAAAGCTCCATTTCCAGCGCTCGGTTCAATAATAATATCTTCGGGATTAATACTTACAGCATCTCTGAATATACGGATGCATTCAGAGACGGCCGTCTCTGATGTATAGTATTTATCAATACAATTCCTGTTCAGTCCTGAACTCATTTTTGATAATGGAGTGATCTATTCCTAATTTTCAATTTGATATATTAGGAATGAAATGAGTTAATTGATACGCCATTTAGCTCCACAGTTGGCGCATGCACAGAAGGTTGAGAAACCCTCATCTCCGCTCCTTACCTGTTTCTGTGAGCTGAATGTCCTCATGCTTCCGCACTTGTTACACTGCATAACACCCTCTTCGACATCTACAGGAGAGGTGATATACTCATCTCGCATTCTCTGATTGTCTTTGAGCTGACGATGTGTCATATACATAGCGTTCTCCAGATCCTTCAGATCCTTTGAAGCCAGAATCGTCGCCTTGAGATCCTTCCTCGCCTCCTTGTATTTCTTGCTAATAGACACGATGTTGTAGAACACGTGCTGATACTTCCTCAGCTGGGCATCTGTTTGCTCGTCCTCATCGGGAAAAATAATAGAATATACCTTGTTCTCAATAGCCTTACTCTCGTCCTTCTTGTAAAAGTCATTCAAAAGGGAAATGATATCGGAGCGCATAGTGTTGATTTGATGGGTAGAGATGGGTCTGTATTTCAGTTTTAGTGACCGCCCTTCTTGTAGTTGCAGTAGTTGTCGGGTATCTGCTTGTTGGGATCGTAGAGACCCTTCTTGGCAGCTATGTCGAGGAGGCGATCGAACTCCTTGTAGAAGGCAGGTGTGTGTCCGATATCCTGCTGGTTGGTTGCGTGTGCAAGCTCGTGAATTGCTACATATCGGAGAGTATTATCGTCGTAATACTGCTCAGTGCCTGGGACCTTGATGCAGAGGGTCATCTTCTCCTTGTTGACGGTGTATGATTTGTCTCCTTCATAGAGGGTGAGCTGGGATGCTCTGGGATCGAGCTGTTTGAGGACCTCTTTGATCTCTCCGAGCTTGGGATCCATGGTGGCAAACTCCTCTTTGATCTGAAGGACGATCATACCCACGATAGCACCAAGAACGATAAGTGCTAGAAAAGGCTTGTTGTTAGTCTTTGCCATAGTTTATAATATGGACTAGAAACTTTCAATTCAAATATTGGCAATAAATGATGTTTCGGAATCAATTCAATATCAATTACCGGTAGAAACCATGCCCATTAATTTAATTTGTCTTTTAACGGCTCTCCTTGCTTTTTCATGGCTTGAAACAAGATCCAATATTGTCTTACCCTCATTGTTTGTAGCACTCCAATCCAACCTTGTATTACATAAATAAGCCTTTACTATTCTATCAAATATATCTAGTATGTTCCTGTTTTTGACCATGTAGAACATATATCCATTACCATGCGAGTCCTTTATGGATAGGTCTAATCCTCTCATAAGAGGCTCTATAACCCTCATTCTTTCGGTTAGATGTATTGTCCAGAATCTCATATCTAGGTCTGTTTCTAGAGCCTTCATTAATGGGGTCTTTCCATCAATGTTCTGTATATTTGGATCTGCTCCTCTGTTAATAAGAAATTCGGTTATCCTTCTATTATCCCTGTGAATAATAGTCTTATGAAGAGGGGTTTCTCCCATTTCATCCCTTTCATTGATATCATACCTATCTATCAATCTTTGTATCCAATCTAGAACCATGGGTTCCTGCTCCTTACAGCATATGAGAAGATTACAAAGATAGTGTAGAGGTCTTGGAGTATAAGACTCTATATCCATTCCTATTTCATAGAAAATTCTGTATACGGCTGGTGTGTAACCCAAGGTAAACACGTTTAAATTTCCTGTTTTGATCGTAGCATCGGCCCCTAGATCTAAAAGATCTCTAACACATGGAACAGACGCAATTTTAGACGCTATCATTATAGGTGTCATTCCTTCATTGTTCTTGGTATTAACGTCAAACCCCAGTTTTAGTATTTTTCTAAACATGCTAGAGTTTCCGTGCTTCACAGCTATATGAAGAAGGGTATCTCCGATCTCGTTGAATTTACGTATATTAGGCTCGAACGTAAGGAAGAAGTCAAAAAGTTCCGGATTTGATCTTATGATGGCTTCTTCTAGACACTTGTCGCTTTTTGGATCAATATCTCCTGCTCTAATATGTTTCATGATAGATGCAATCGAATACCAATCCATTTATGCTGTATTCCTATATCGTTATAATAGGAATTCTAATTTACTCATCATCGCCTTCATCATCCTCTGCATTGCGCATACGACGACCCTTCCACCTTCCCTCCTTGACACTGGGCTCTCCCCACTTCTTCACAAGCTGTTCCTTCAGGTCAGACTTGATAGGAATGTTATGATTGGGAAGCGACTCCTTGTGCCACTCCTTGAACACTGCATAGATCTCTGCAAGGGTAACGCTTCCCTTTGCATCTTCGATAATGCACTCCTGAACAAACTGTGAATAGATATCGTTCTTGAGCCTGTATGCATCCGTGCACAGGCGGACCTTCTCCGGTTCGATGAAAGACAGACCCTTCTTCCTGTGATTCAGGAGATACCACGCGAACGCCTCCAGAAGACCAGGAACCTTATCATCGAAACTGCGGTCAATAGGGAACCTCTTCTGCCTAAGTTGCTCCTCAGGACTCTCGGGAGCATCATCACAGAACTTGGACTCAAAGGGAATAAGACGAACACGATTCCAGAATGCCTTGTCATTATCAGGAACGATAGGAGGATCATTACAAACAATACCAATCTTGAACATAGGAGTGATCTCTTTGCCTTCCTGATAAAGACCGCGAGCATACATGGTATCGTTACCTGAAAGTTCCTTGCAAATACCAATATTGAAAACCTCCTTCTTTCCAGGCTCCTGAGCCATAACCCAGCGCTGGCCTCCTCCAACACGAGCAAGCTCAGGATTGGCTCCGGACGATTGAGTGCGCTTACCGGTGAAGAGCGAAGTAGGAAGCTTCATAGCATACTCGCCAAACATCTTTTCAAAGATGGTCTCTGTGACGGACTTACCGTTGTCTCCTGCTCCAGTCCAGAAGAAGATCTTCTTGAGATGATTGCCTCCGACAAAGATCTCGCTGGCGATATCAATGAAATACTCTCTCACGCTCACATCAGGGAAGATCTTGCTGAAGTAGTCGTTGACCTGAAGAACCTTGTCGTCGCTCTCCTCAAACTCTGTGTAGTTGACTCCAAGTGTAAGAGAGCAATAGTCCTCAGGAAGACCATCCCTGAATGAGTGCGTCTTCAGATCATAGATTCCGTTTTTGAAACGAATGATATACTTGTTCCTGTCAAGAAGACTAAGAAACTTGGAATTGTAAAACACTTCCTTGCACTCCTTCATCACATTGTTCTTGAAAGGAGACGACTTGAGATTGTTCACAATACGCCTCATCGCTTCAATCTTCTTCTTCAGTATAAGAAGCTCTCCCTCTCCGAGGGTTGCTCCTTGATTTGTAATCTCACGAATAGAAGCCGTGTAGTGATCAACAAGAACATCAGAGATACGAGCACGGAGGGTGGTTCCGGCCTCGATCTTCTTCCATCCGTGATTCTCAAACTCATACCAGACGTCCTGATTGATACTGGCACACACGTATGTGCTTCCATACATACGATACAGGATCTTGGCAATATCATTGTGAGTTCCCTCTCCAGCAACGCTGTCGTTGATGTGGTTCTTGATCTTGCTATGAACATACTGCTTGTAAACATCGGGGCTATCAATCTTGGCATAATGGTGCAGTGTCTTCATGGTGTAACCATTCTCCCTGGGAACAATCTTCTCCCAAGTGGACACAAAATAGGCATCGTTATACTTCTCTGCACACTTCTTGCTGAAATACATGGCCAGATCAAACGCAGTATCGTCTCCATCAAACGAATTGTAAATACACCAGACGATAGTAATCCAAGTATGGTAGTCCTCAGACCTGGAAACTGAAAGCATGTCAATAAGCTTCTTGCACTCCTCTGCCCTCTCGCTCATTGTAAGACCATCCTCAAAAGGAGTATTGTTATGGGTCTTCTTCACCTTCTTCTTTGTGCGAACAGGCCTCTCGACGGTCGTCTTGATCTCGTAATACTCCCTATTTGCGATATGAATCGAAAGGATGCGAGGAAGGTAGTATTCCTCCATGCCCTTGATAGAAATGGGTTCGTTCTTAATATTGTAGATCTTGTATCCGTTCAGAGCCTCCTCGATAGGAATCTCCTCACAGAGGTGGTTGAAGATAGTAGTCAGGTAGTATGCATCCATTGTGGGCTCCTTCTTTGATCCATACATGAGCCAGCAGTTCTTGACAACTGCAGTATCGATAAGAGCTCCGGAATCCTCAACACCAAGATCCTCAAAAACCTTGGCCTCAGTAACAAGCTTCTTCACCCTGGGAATGAGGTAGATGTTCTGGTCAACAGCGCTGAGGAAGATCCAAGGAAAATGAAGATGGAATCCATTCTTAATGTAAGTCTGAGTTCCACTCTCTACACGATAAGGATTCTTCTCCAGGAGGAAGCATGCGAGGTGCTTCTCTTCGATACCCTGAACGATCTCCCTGAGGACCTGCTGATATGCCTTGATAATGAAGTGGATATGGCTATCGGAGTATACACAGCCGTCGAGATCGGTCTCGTCGGTCTCCTTGATCTTGATATCAACATCGACAAGAATAGGAATATATGTCTCGGGCTTCTCTGCAAGACCAACCTGAGGAGTATCCTCCTTTGAGATGTATGTACAGTATTCATCCATAAAAAAGTCCCTTACATCGCGACTGATATAGTAACGACCCTTGGGGTCGATAAGACTCACCATATTAAAATCCGTAGTCACGTCACTGTCAGCAACCTTACGAATACGCTTGTCATTCAATATCAGACGAATGGCCTGGCTCATTTTATTATTCCCTATTCCGAATATTACTAGAATCAGTTTCATAGCTTAAAAAATGAGATCAAAACAATAAAATGGAGACCATTTCTGATACTAACAATAACGTTGAGACAGCTACGGCAAATAATGATAATATGACGGAGATTATTGAGTGGATTAATAACAATCAGGAGCCATCTTGTTCAGGTGGTGTATGCCCTATCGCTCACAGTGACGAAGAAGAGTCATGCGATGGAGAGGAGTGCGAGGAGGATGGAGAGTGCGAGTGCAAGAAGGAATGCGAGGAAGCATGTGGACAGAGCGAAGAGGAGGAGGACGAGGAGGATCTGAACATGTATGTTGTTATCCAGGATGGACTTCCTGTGAAGTATCATTCCAACAGGGCTATTGCTATTTCTCATATGAACACTCTTGTTTCTGATAGGGTCATTGAGCTTATGAGCACCTATAATGTGAATACTGATAGGAAGGAGGAAGACTATATTGAGATTACTGGTGTTCACAAGAATGCCTTCCTAAGGTGGACTCGTGTCCTTGGAACCTATATGGTTGTTAGTGTTCCCGTGATTGGTATTGATTGCTAAATTCTATACTTGAGTATGGAATTACTTTGAACAGTTAGTATTGCACTGAGGGCACACGTGCTGGCATTCCTTGGTTTGGTGGCGTTTCCAGTCAGTCTCCATGCATTCGATACAGCAATAGCCAACGCATCTACAGCAGGGGCATAGACGTTCGGCGGGGGCCTTGCCACCATTGAGGGCCTTGCAGTCGGGCCAATTGCACAGGAGCTGGACAGAAGCAGGGGCCACATGCTTACTACTTTCAGATAACTTGGACCATCCAATCATTTATTTACGGGCAAACACGCTCGAATCAATACTCTTAACACGCATAATGGTATATCTGGGGGTGCTATGTCCATCCTTCAGAATTGAATGCACATCATCCTTAACTTTGGATATAGCCTCTTCGTATGAATATGAATAGAACACTGGTATCCCGTCTATGGTTGTTACAAATACATCTCTTGTTGCATTCGGCGATGAAGGCAAGGAACTATCAGAATCACTATAAAACTCGCTCATTTATTGCTTATCGGTATTAATATCTTCTCATCTAAAGATCATTACAAAGTCCATAAATGAGCTATCTTGATGACATTTTTACATCGTCTATTAATAATACCAATATCAAATGCATATTCGAACTAGGGAGCAGGAATCTAGTAGATGCCGAGAGGCTATACGACTTTTATAATGCTCCAGTCTATTCGTTCGAGTGCAATCCTGATTGTATCAGAGAATGCGTAAATACGTATGAAAGATTTGACCTGAAGAAGAAGGCGAACATACATCTAATTACGAATGCCATATCGATGGTGGAGGGTGATATACCTTTCTATGCATTTGACCTTCAAAAGTATAACAACATGGGCAGTTCATCTCTCCTAAAAATAGACTTTTCAAAGAGGGATCCGCGGGACCCAGACTACAATCGACCCAACCCCCAAAAAATGGTTATGGTAAAGGGAATAAGACTGGACACGTTTATGAGGAGTGAGGGGATAAATGGAGTCGATCTCATATGTATGGATTTACAGGGTTATGAACTGGAGGCCCTGAAGAGTATGGGAGACCTTATTCTGAATACTCGCTATATCATAACAGAGACATCAATAACGTCAACATACGAGGGAGGATCTTCGTTTGATGAGCTTAATGCATATCTTGAGAACAGGGGATTCAAGTATATGTGCAGTAACAAGTTTGGATATGGAATGCCGGACATGTCGCTGAGAGGATTTAGCGAGTTTGATGTCCTGTTCGTTAATACAAGAATGAGCTAGAATGGGTCTAAAGACCGAAAATTAAAAAGAAAATGGCCAGTATTCAGACATCACTAACCAGCCCTGCAGATAAGACAGAGGTTGAGACCACCCGTAAGCCTCGTCAGGGTGTAGTCCTTACTGAGGACCAGGTTGAGGCTGCCATGAATGAGAATATTGTTGATGCTTTTGTTAAGAAGTTCCCTCAGGTTGAGAAGACATTTGCCGACCCCCCTATTCCCGGCCAGCTCATTGGCCTTCACTCCTTCATGCCTGCAAAGGGCGCCACTCCTGACAAGGATGGTGTCTATGGTATGTTCAAGTTCCGTGGCGCATTCTCCACTCTAGAGGAGGCTTATGATCGCGCCGAGTATATCATTCGCAATAACGATTCCTACCACAAGATCTTCTTCAGCTACTGCGGAAAGCCCTTCCCTGCTACTCAGGATGACAGGTATACTGAGAAGACTGCTGTCATTGATATCAAGGAGAAGGAGAAGAAGACCATTTCCGAGGATGTCAAGGCCAAGCGCGATGAGGAAAAGGCTGCCTTCGATTACCTTGTAGCTCGTGAGAAGGCCCTCCTTGATTCCACCAAGGAGGATGCAGATGATCCTATTGACGAGTATATCACCATTCGTGTTAAGCGAGCAAACCAGATATTCCATTACCTCGATATCTACAAGAAGGCAAATGCTCTGAAGGAGAACATCCTGAAGGCTCGTCGTGATCTGAAGGATCTTGAGGATCTTCATCCTGAGGTCAAGGATCAGTGGCTTCCTCGCTACAAGGAGACCCTTGATGGTCTTAACCTCACTCTTCAGAATGAGAACTGGATGAAGTATCTGGACGTCGAGCCCGTCGAGGAGATGGGTTTCTAAAAAAATTATAGTATATCCTTACCCCCAATAAAATGGCTAAGGATAGCATGCAAGTGATTTACATCGCTCTTGGACTTATATTTGTCCTCCTCGGATATGTTGCTTACGAGCACATGAACATCAACAAGAAGCTTGAGAAGGCCCATCTTTGCAAGGCTCTTGCCCAGTGCGGAACTGCCACCACTACTCAGGGATATGCCAAGGCTATGGAGCGCGAGCTTCCCATAAAGAAGGAGAAGTATCACGAGAAGATGCGCGAGCCCAAGACCGCCAAGTAAACTCCAAATTTAAATTCATATTTGGAGTTATTAATTTCCTACTCCCCAGTTGGAGAAGCACTTTGTATTACAAAAGTGGACAATCTTCGGATCCTTGTCGTGAAGGATAGTCCTGTATTCGGGATTCTCTATGTTCTGACCGCACATTTCGCACCTAATATCATCCGATACGTCTCTTGAATCCATTCCGAACTTGGCAGGCGATGCCTCTTCCTTGGGCTCTTCCTTGACCTCTACCGTCTCATTGAAAGTCTCCTTAATCTCTTCCTTGGGCTCTACAACCTCTTGAGGTGTCTCAACAGGCTGAAGGGGGTCTGGGACGGGCTCGGGCTCTTTGAAGGCGGATGCTTCGATATCTGCGAGCTTTGATAGAAGGTCCTCAATCATGGGGTATCCAGATATGTTAGGAGCCACGGAGACGATGGTCTCTTCAAAGAGCTTGCTAAACTCGATATCTACGTTCTTTGAATTGAAGAAGGAGATTATGTAATCAATGAATTCCTTTGAGAAGTCCTCCTTGCCTGTATAGGGATTCACAAAGTTGTTAGACTGGAACATATTGATGAGTTGATAGATCGTGAAGCAGTATGTCACTTCTCCAAGCTTGTAGTATACGATCTCAAAAGAAGGGAATCCAGGAATGTCGCATCCGTTAGAGACAGGAAGGTTCACATCAGGGAATGAAGGGATATAAGTAACAATGGGAGGGATGTTTGTGATCACGTCCGATGTGAAGATGCTGTTATAGAGATGGTAGGAGATATAGTCTGCCTTCTTTGAAATAGCTGATTCAATGCTAACCATGTACTCGTCCTTGTTTGTTATGTCCTTGTTCTCAAATATCTCGGGAAGTTTCTGCTTGATCTCAAGAGAAGGAATCATATTAGGATTGTAAAAACTGGCCCGTAGTCTAGACCTGAAAATTCTGGAGATCAACCCGAAAATTGCAGTATCGACGAATGCTGTAAAATTAACAATTTCCCTAATGTAGTCGATTACCTTCTTGTTTACAGACCGGAGCATAATAGCATTTTCCAGGTCTACAATGAAGGGGCTGTTGGGGGTATAGACAGGATCGGGCATGTCGAATGGCTCTATCTTTGTATTCTTCTTGTTGAACGATTTCTTGTCTTCATCGGCTGATTGAGACTTCTTTGAAGCAGATATATTGATGGATGTTGCTCCAAGAACATTCTCCAGACCTTCCTTCATAGCAGGGGAGATTTTGTCTTCTGCGATAGTTTCCTTTACAGTAGTGATATTGTCCTTCTTCTCAAAGTCCTTCTTGTCGTTTGAAAGAGATGGGTTGATGACAGCAACCAGGTAGGCTCTCATCTTGTTTGATATGTCAGTCTTGATGTTTGTGTTGGTCTCGGGTATGATCATGTTTACAAACTCGGAGTGTCTGTCATACTGAGTCTTGAGCTTTCTAGCCAGCCACTTTTTCTCCTTGTCGAAGATGGCCTCGTCCTGCACTACAAAATCGTTATCTATGGTCTTGTATCCGATGACGAAACTGACGGGAAGATCCTCGGATCCGTCGAAGCATGTGAATACGACTCCCTCTTGGCGTCTTATGTCCTGGTATCTTCCACACTGCATCATGTAGAAATACTTGCTGGGTCTATACCACTCCTTGTCGTCGTAGATGAACTTGTTGTTCTTGTCGAAACGGGTGTCTGTAATGATATATTTAGAGTCCAGGGGAGTGTCCGTAGGCGATGTTATGTAGGTTGCATGGTAATCATCGATCCATATGTGCTTCATGTAGTCGTAGACACACTGGAGATCGTCAATGGAAGGCCTCAGAGTCTGAGTATCGTCTACGGCTCTCATTGTTCTTGATGGGATAATTTCATCGTCCAGAACAATGGTCTTCTTCCTTGTCTTTATCTGCTCTATTTTCTTGGCATTTATCTCCTTTGCATTTGTATTGTAAGAGGTCTTTTCTTCGTCAGACAGGGACTTCCACTGGCGATTAGTTGCGGTTATATCTTCAACGCCTGACTGTTTTAGTTCAATAGCAAATATATCATAGCCTGTTATGTAATCAGTCACGTTCTGAGCTGAAATTCTATCGAGAGCCTTGTTGAATACGGCATCCTCAATAACCTCATTAATGACTTCCTTTGCTTCTCTTGCGTATTTGGCCGTTTTCTTAGTCAGTTCCTTATAGTCCGGATTTGAGATGGTTTTAAGGACTTCCTCAGAGTTCTTACCGTCCACTATCTCTTTCAGCACTGTTATCAGAGCCTTTCTTCCTAGAACCTGGGTGAATACGCTGACGAGCTTCTTTCTGTTAACATCACCGAGTTCTGCAAACTCGTTGAATGCCTTTGTCAGCTCGTCGTCATCCAGCTTTTTCTCTGTCTTCAGTATTTTTCTGAAGAAGCGAACTCTTGACTCTTCCTCTATCTTATCGAGCTTCTTCTTATCGGACGCTTTCTTGGGTGTTTTATAGCCACCGACCTTCTTTTCAAGGTATTGAGGCAGTTTTTCAAACTCCTGAGCAGCCTTTTCCTTCATACGTTTGGTCTGCTGTTTGATCTTTTCCAAAGCGGACATTTATTGAGACCAAGATAGTGTTTAACTATATTTCGTATTGTCGAATACGAAATTAGACTTTCTTGCACTTGATTCCAGTCTTCTTCTGGCTTATCTTGGGCTTGGTCTTACGAGAGAAGTATTTTCTGAGCTTGTCATCGATATACGCATCTCCATAATATGCGAAGATCTCCTGTCCAGCAGGGATGACCTTCTTGGTCTTGATGAAGATGCCACCTCCGTATTGGTAGAAGTAGGCGTTACCATCGGACCATTTTTGGGGGGAATTAACATATCTTACCCACGATGAATACTTTCTGAACTTCCCGTCAATTACCTTGGGATTTTTGCCACCCACGTAGAAAAGATAGTCTCCAGTAGTGTAGTCCATAGCATCGCCCGTATATATCTTTCCCAGATACTCGCCTATGGTCACACCCTTGGGAATATCACAATTGGCAAACACTCCCTTTCCAGAGCCTGGAATCGTCGACTGCTTAATCGTTATATACGAAGGAGGCTTGGATCCCGGCTTAGAATGCCTTTCAAAAATACTAGACATTTATATTAAAAAGTATATTATAAAAATGGAAGTGTTTAGCGATCCCATCCCCGATCAGTCAAAATTCGTTTATAAAAAGACGAAGAAAATAGCTGAAATTCAAAAGAATCTCAAGAAACTCTTTTCTGCCTTCAACAAGGTAGTGAAGAGGTATGACGTGACATACTGTCTGGACAGTGGAACTCTTCTGGGAGCTGTGCGTCATGGTAATATAATCCCGTGGGATGATGACATTGATGTGCAGATGTATAAGGATGATATTAAGGTTCTTCTGAAGAACAGGAAGGAGATCAGAGATATGGGATATCATATCGGATTCAGGGACAAGATCTACAGGTTTGAGAGGATGAGGAAGGACAGGAAGTATGGTTCGGATGGATACATTGATATCTTTGAAGTGAGGGAGAGAAACGGACGTGTCGAGTATACCGAAGCACGGAATAGGGAGAGATGGCCCAAGTATTGGTATAGAAAGTCCGAGAGAGAGCCTCTTATACTGTACAGGTTTGGCCGTATCAAGGTTATGGGACCTAAGAATCCCTACCCCTACCTGAAACGTGCATATGGAAAATGGAATAAGGGCGTCATATGGGAGACTCACCATGAAGTGGACGAGTAAGGATTTCCAATATGTATATTGGAAATATTAATTTGCCTTCTTAATGTCGGCGGAACATTCAACATACTTGTATGTATTGTAGTCCCAGTATTTTCCGGGTGGTTTCTGAACATGGAGACCCTTCTGCTCGCCCATGACGAGAGGATGGATGAGATCCAGGTTGAGATAGGCATTGTCTATGCATCTCCTCATGACTCCATTGCTTTCAAGAGAATAGTTGATTGTAAAGTCGTCAGATAGCTTACAGTGTTTTGAAGTGCTATTGAGCTTTTCGAGTTGTTTGATATTCACAAGACGCTTTCTGTATCCTATAGAGCCGAATCCCTCTGCTATATCCACGTAGGGGAAGGCAGGGGACTTGGCGGAAGGCCACCATTTTGCCATCTGCTTCACCTTGAATCCCTGTCTGCTCTTGGTCTGCCCAAAGTTATCAAAGTTGAATCCGCTTCCTGTAGTGATATCATCCATATGCTTGATGCACGTATGTATATGCTCATTAACCATTCCCCTGGGGTATACAATATCGTCATCTATTGATATGATGATTGCTTCCTTGTCCTTGACTCTCTTGAGTGTAGGCAGAACCTTGGTTATAGGTCCTATGTCCTTGGCCACACGGTAAACCTTCACCTTATTCACTTGCTTCAGACGCTTGATTTCATCATTGTTATAAGATACTTCATTCCTGTATTTCTTTGGCAGATTTACGTGGATCTCGTGGACGTGTGTTGTGTCCAGGTTTTCAAGCATAAGGGGCAAAAGCTTCAGGCGATCGGGATCACTTGTCAGCGTTATATACACCTTGTGCTTCTTGATGTGTTCAATCTCAGAAGGTGTTAGATCTCTGACAGGTCTCTTTTTCGACTTCTCTATAGCTTTCGAATCTTCAAGAGGAAGGGGAACATATGAGGGGTCCTTTTCAGCCTGAATAGAGTCAAGGCATTTTTCGTATTTCTGGAGGTTGTATGCGTCAGAAAGGCGAGGCACGTCTACTACGTCACCTGTTCCTCCTCCTCTCATAAGAGCATCATCTTCAGTTCCATACATGTAGGAAAACGGAACAGGAGTGTATTTGTTATTGACTCTTACAATGGGAACCTTGTTTTCAGTAAGCACATAGCTGATTACTATATCATCTGACAGGAAACACTCTTTTGAAAGCTTTGAAATCTTCTCCATAGTCTTTGTTTCCACCAGGCCCTTTGTGTATGCTACTCCCATCCATCCTTCGACCAGATCCACATAAGGAGTTCTAGGCCTCTGCTTGCTAGGCCATACAGTATCATAGCGCTCAATCCACTGTCTCAGGTCTATATTAGATACAGTAGACTCTACGATCGAGTTAGGATGATTTTCTATCTTTTGATATATCAGCTCGTTAATCAGTCCAATAGGATAACCCACATCGTCGTCGATCGATATGACTATAGACTTGGGGTCATTCACCTTATTCAACACAGGGAGCATCTTCGTAATCGGTCCGTAATCCTTTTCCGTTCTTATGATTCTAACCTTGGGAAACTTGGATATCTTCTCGATATCCTTCTTATTGTAGGGCTTCTTGTCTCTTCCGTATAGATAGGGTAGAACAATATTTATGTGCTCTACATAGGATGTGTCCAGAGTAGCCAGAACAGCTCCAAGCTTCTTTAGGCGCTTGGGCGATGTAGTCATAGTGGTATGAACAGAATGTTCACGAAGATAGTCGGTAACCTTTCTATACCTGGTTATGTCTCTGATGGGAGAAATAAGGAGTCGCATAACATCCTTATACTCTGAGGGTTGAATATGAGGCTTGATGTAAGACCATCTCCACCCGATACTTCCCTCTTTTTTACTAAGCGCGCTTATAAGTTGCTTCCTTGTAAACTTCGTATACAGAGGAATCTTTTTCTCTTTTGCTTTCTTCAAAAGTTCTGAGTTAGAGAGAGAGTCCATTTATTTCTTATGTTTTTTGATAAGAAATCTTAGGGACGCGTATCCAGTTTACTATTTACTTCTTTCCAAACGACAGCTTGCGCTTGGGCTTGACTTCCTCCTCATCCTCCGACTCATCGTCGGACTCCTTTGCAACAGGGGCCTTCTTGGAGAAGATCGAAGGAAGAACACGCTTCTTGGGCTTGACTTCCTCCTCAGCCTCCGACTCGTCATCCGAGTCCTTTGCAACAGCCTTCTTGAAGGAAGAAGGAAGAACACGCTTCTTGGGCTTGACTTCCTCCTTAACTTCCTCTTCCTCTTCCTCCTCGGACTCCTCAGCATCATCCTCGTCGTTCTCAGACTCGGACTCCTCAGCATCATCGTCATCGTTCTCCTCCTCGGACTCGTCGTCATTGTCCTCGGCCTCAGACTCCTCATCGTCGATATCCTTCTTGTTTGCATCCTCGAACTCCTTCTTGGCCTTCTTGGTCAGCGCATCGGCCTGCTTGTTGTACTTGGCCTTCTCCTCGGCAGAAAGTCCCTTCCAGAGAGCGCCGAGCTCCTTGGTGATCTCAGCGGAGGTGCGGGAATACTTCTCGATATCCTTCTTGGTCTTCTTGGATGCCTCGAGCTTGGCATCATACTCCTCCTTGAGCTCCTTGCGACGTTGCTGGCAGAAGACGAGGTATCCGGTGTACTTGGTGGGCTTGGCGGGCTTCTTCTCCTTCTTTCCGCCCTTCTTGGACTTGCCGTTCTTCTCCTCTTCGGTGGGCTTGTAGAGGATGGACTTGGTCTTGTAGTCGGACTTCTCCTTGCGATCGAGACCCTTCCAAAGCTCGCTGAGACGAGCGTTGAGCTCCTTGCCCTTGATTCCTTCCTCCTTGGCGATCTCGTCCTTCTTCATCTTCTTGAAGTAGTTGAAGGGGGTGTAGAAGGGCTTCTCAACGGGGGGAGCGTCCTTCATCTCGTTTTCGTAGCGCTCCTTGTCCTTCTTGGCGAGATCGTTGTACTTGGACTTGGTCTTGTTGTCGGCCTTCTTCCACATATCGCCGAGGATGGCGGTGATCTCCTTTCCAGTGAGCTCCTTGCCCTTCTTGTCCTTGGTTCCAGTAAGCTCTGCGCGCTTCTCTCCGCAGAAGAGAATGTATGCGGTGCGGGCGCGCTTGACGGTGGGCTCGGCCTTGACTCCCTTGGGGCGACCGCGACCCCTCTTGATACCTGCGTCGGAAGCAAATGACTCAGTGCGAGCAATAGCAATAAGCTCGGGAAGAATTTTGTTAGCGAGCTCCATTGCATAAGTAGAAACGTCCTTAGGCTTCTTGGTGTTAATAGTCTCCTTCACGAAAGAAGTCATAATGGACATAATATTATTGATCTGCATAGACATATTCTCAGTGTTCATAGAGATGGACTCCATAATATCTTATTTTTTCCCGATTTTTAGTCCCAAAAAATCAATTTTATACCCCATTTAAAGCCGATATACAGTCTGTCCTTATATAGGTATAATAAACGGAGTTAAATATTCCCGATATGGACATATACACGTATTATGGAGTATTGATCACATAGAAGACGAGTATTAAAACCATACTGATGGTATGGTTTTTTACTGTTTATGGTGCACTTAGAAACTATTGGAATAGAACGAAACGGTCATGAACTTGACGGACTTGGGGAGGGAGCTGACGAACTCCTTGGGGGCGAACTTGATGAAGGTGGTGTATGGGATCTGGCGGGAGATGACTCCCTTAGAGCACGGCGTATACTTGGGCGTGTTCTGGTAGGAAATCTGAGCGTCTGTGTAGTCGGTGTGCCTGATGATCTTCTTGATATGATCAGCAGTAATAGTAGACACCTTAACTGTGATATTCGCATACCTGTTCATAGTGGAAGACATATTTGCTTTCAGAAAAAAGATCGGTCTATTTTTCATTTTTATTGTTGTATTGCTTCTTGGTGTTGGGTCTATTATAAGGACGATTGTTATTATTGGGCTTTCCGTTCCTTTGCTGTTGAGAAGGATTTGAAGGGGCGGACTGGGTGTAAGAGGAATTAGGAGTGGATGAATTATGAGAGCGGGAGTTAGAATGGTGTTGGGAGCGGGACGGAGTAGAGGGGGTGTTGAGCAGTCTTCCCTGAGGCTTGGTCTTCTTGGAGATATTGTTGATAATGTAACCATAGTTGACAAAACCAGGTCCCTTGGATGTGTGGATATCGCACCACACATTCTCCCATTTGAAATACTGGGTTATGTCTAAGCCAACCATCTTCTTAATGGTCTTGATAAGCTCTGCCTTTCTCATATCCTTCCAACCATCGGGGGCCTTCTTCTGAAGTGCAAGCTCCAGATCTTCCATTCCTAACATTGGCTCAGTCTCAATCCTCCATCTCATATACTGTGATGCAGTGTAGCTCATAGATGAATACTTGTGAAGCAGGGTATAGAATGTCTTGTGCTCTGTCTGGTTCATATAGACGCTGTAGAGGGCCTTGTCCATATTATCAAATGACATGGCGAGCTTGTTTTCGTTTTTGAAACGCTCGATGGTTTCGGGGTCTGTGCGCATATTGAATCCTTCCTTCCAAGTAGAAGGAGACCATGAATGAGTGGATAGTATCTGTGGTTGTTCCTCCTTTTTCTCTTCCTTGATTGGAGTGAGACATGTCCATGTGGACATGTCATTCAAGATGAATGATGGTATTTGAATTAGGGGGCTAGGAATGCATACAAGAGGGGGTGATGAAGGGGGCGATGTATGGATATAGGGGCCTTCAGGGTAGTCTTCGTATTCGTTGTCGTTGAGAAAGTCGGACTCCTTGAGACGACCGGACCAGACGAGGGTCTGAAGAGGCTCAGGCTTTTCATAATTCACATAAGATGAGTTTGTAATATCAAACTCTCCCGAATATTCGTTCCACATGCAGTAAACATCCTGGGACATATCTTACCTTATTGAAGTATGTTGTTAAACTAAAAAAACCATATTTATAAATGAATAGAGAGGAGGACGACAAGAAGTCATCCGAGGACGCAAAGGCCGCCCTTGGTCTCGGTATTGGTCTTTTAGTGTTTGCGCTTGTATGGGTTATTGCAGGCATAGTTGCATTCATCAAGTCTCTTATGTGCTTTGGAAGCAAGGGAACAACCGCGCAGAAGGTTATAGGATTCCTTCTTAGTGTATTTGTAGGACCTTTCTACTGGATCTACTACTATGCCACCAAGTATTGCAAGGAGTAGACATTTTAAGGCATAGCCATAGCTTATAATAAGATGAACAGCTACCTAATCCCTTACATATATCCATTCTATTACATCCATACGGTGAGCTATTATGAAGGGTTTCCGGAGGGTAAGATGGAGCTCCTAGCAGGGGAGGACCAAGATAGATACATTTTCTACTTTGAAGACACATTCAAGAAGAGAGTTCTTGTAGATAAGGTTGATCCTTTGAGAGTGAAGACAGAGAAGATGATAAACATGTATACATTCATGGCAGAAGAGGAGGGATTCAAGCTAGTAGGGATAAGGCTTCCTTACACGCGCCATATCATAACGGCCAGGGATACAATTTAAGATTCATTATCAGTATAATGAATTGATAAGACTCTACTTTGTAACACACAAGGGCTCTGGAGAGTTGTATTTGGTATTGATAACAAGAATGGTGCATGCTATGGCAAAGTCTTCAAGAGGTAATTCATACGTTGTTAACCCTGTTTCGCCACGAAATCTTCCAATAACATTAAATACGGTTGTATATCTTGCTTTCTGAGCTCTAATCCAGTCCTTCTTATCTTCAGGTATACTAACCACTGTGGATGAATCCTCAAGCTTTCTATATATGTTATAAACTTCAAAAATAACCAACCATACTATGGTTCCATCAATGTAGTTTGTATATGTCCTTCCTATTTGTTTTGTAAATACAGAAGCTTGATGGGGGTATGCTCTGTCTAGGTTGTTATTCATTCTGTATAGGATATATATGTTATTCTGTGCTATATAGAAGCTTGCATACATATATACGATATTCATATCATTGATATTCACGTCCTTCCTGTATACCATACGTATGTTTGTTACGTAGTTGACCACCTTTTCCATTGTAGTTGTTGGGTTGGGATAGCATGTATCCCTTTCAGACGGAGACAAGAATACATTAATGATACTGGATAGAGCATTTAATCGGAATTGTGCAATTCCTCCTGTTTCCATCATATTTGAAATAATAGCATTGCTATCTGCGCCCCCGTATTCTTCTACAGGCGAAGATATAACATTCATAAGAAGAGTCTCAGGGGTCATAGACATAATGGTTTCAGGTGTTACAGGCTGAGGAATAAATGGTATTATTTGCTCTTCAGGACTGGGTTCAATTACGGGAACTGGTGTTGGTGTGATAGTGGGTTCAATCGAGGGAACTGAAGTGGGTTCATTTTTCATTTTAGAAGTGACAGATTGTGATGATGTAATCTGCCCTAATCTCTTATTGTGGTATATGTATGATACCGAAATTAAAAAGAGTCCCATAGCTATTAAAGCTATAGCAGGTATATCAGCCATTTATATTAGCTAATAATAGAAATCAAAGTATCTAGCATATTCGGAAACGTCCGATTTGAGAAGGTCTATTTCGTCCTTATATCCATCGAACGCCTTTACATAGTCATCGAGTTTAATGGTTCCTGTTTCCTTTTGGATTTTGATTGCAAGCTGTATAGCCCTATTCAGGAGCATCGCCACGTGTTTGAAGTCGTTGTAATCCATGCCTCTGGATGTCATTGCAGGTGTTCCAATACGGATTCCACCAGGGCTCAGTGCGGATGTATCTCCAGGGACGGAGTTCTTGTTGATTGATATATTGACCGCATCGCACAGCTTCTCCACCTTGCTTCCAGTAATCCCAAGTGGCTTGAGATCCACAAGAACAAGATGATTATCTGTTCCTCCTGTGCTCAGTTTATAACCATACTCCACGAGAGCCGTAGAGAGAGACTTGGCATTTTCTATCACTCTCTGAGAATAGTCTCTGAATTCGGGGGTTGTTACTTCAAACAGCTGGGTAGCTACGGCTCCTATCTGGTTGTTATGAGGACCTCCCTGAAGAGACGGGAACACTGCAAAGTTGATCCTATCCTCGAGCGCCTTCCTGAAGAAGATAAGTCCGGCCCTGGGACCGCGAAGACTCTTGTGCGTAGTGGTGGTAACCACATCGCAATACTCAAACGGATTAGTCAGAAGACCAGACGCAATAAGCCCGCTTGTATGAGCCATATCGCACATCAGATAAGCACCGCATGCATTCGCAATATCCCTAAGAATATTATAATGGATGTCTCTTGGATAGGCGCTTCCACCGCATATAATGAGCTTTGGCTTATACTGGTCTGCGAGATCTGCGATGGACAGGTAGTCCATGTATCCTTCCTTGTCTACCTTGTATGAGACCGAATTGTAGTAGATGGCCGATGCGCTGATCTTCTTTGCGGGAGTCTGGTATCCATGGGTTAGATGGCCACCGCTGGGAAGGTCCAGACCCATTATGGTATCACCAGGGTTTATGAGACCCAGGTATACAGCCAGGTTTGCAGTGCTTCCAGAGTATGGCTGGACGTTGACACCCCAATCATCGCTCAACCTAAATGCCTTCTTTGCTCTCTCTATGCATAGATTTTCAATCTTGTCAATAATCTCGTTTCCTCCGTAGTATCTCTTTCCAGGAAGACCTTCCGAATACTTGTTAGTAAGAATGGATCCTAGACATTCCAGAACAGGACCAGACGTGAAATTCTCAGACGCAATGAGCTCAAGGCTCTCCTTCTGTCTTATATACTCCTCTCCAACGAGCTCCCACATCTCCGGATCATGGCTTTCAAGGGTCTTATTAAAGCTCATTTCTTATGTGTTTCAATATGCTTATATTGAAATTACTTTCTCATATACCAGTGACAAGAGATGTAGTCGAAATCTGTATCTGAGAGGGATTCCGAGTCTTTCCATTTGAGACGTCTTGTCTTTATGAATCGACGATGGTATATGAGCATATAGTTGAAGTATATTTCGTATTCGGATGCTCCGGACTTTGTGAAATTTTGGGGTGATACGCTGGTTATGAAGACCTTCCAGAATGGCATGTTATGATGGGATTCTACCAGATTGAAAAGATCCTTAACGAAGGTCCTTGTGAACATCATGTGATGAGTGACTGCGGATTCCGTGGACTTTTTGTGAAGAGATGGATGTAGCTTCTTCATGTGGACAAAGTATGGCTGATATGGCATTCCTCCCGTATTAAAAAGGATGAATCCGTTCTCCATGAATGCTGTAGGTCTCATAAAATGAGTATCTGCATCAATAACCAGATAGTGGTTTAATATTCCTGGTATTACAAATCCCGAATACATCTTCAGAAGCTGTTGAAGATACCATCCATTTCTGGAAGACGCCCCGTGATGTTCTTCTATACTGGATATTGAAAAGGGAAACATAGCCTCGTCCACATATACGCATCCAGGATACCTTGTTAGGTTCTTCTTGATATCAGTCACTATATAGATGTGCCTGAATCCCTTGACATTCTTCTTTGTGTTCTCTATCTGGGTTGAAAGATGAGAATACTCAGAAGGGCCTACTGGAATCACAATATCAAAAGCACTTCCATTTTTGAACATGTTTTCAAAGTAAGACATTGTCAGAGTATTTCGCACACACTGGAGAACCGCTGTAAGCTCTTCGTATTTTGCAAGTATTGAATCAATCTCAAAATCTTCCCATCGTTCCAGCACAATGCATGGATACAGCTTTTGAAGTATGAGAGAAAAGGGTGATTTTACCAAAATGGGTATTGTTCCGACGTATAGCGATTCCCATATCCTGTGAGAGTCTGCTCCATTGCCTTCAGGGCATATTGAAAATTTGTGGGATGCAAGGTCCTGAATATACTCTTCATATGGCGTGTTTGATCCGAATACAAGACCTTTTTGTTCGAGCTTGAGCTTGCATTCGTATCGTTTCTGGGGAGAGGTGCCTACTGTGAAATAGAAGTAGACATCTTTGGACTTTGGGATGCACCTATCTATTGTCCTTTGGATCAGAGACATATCTCCGTGCTTCCACATAGAGTTGGCGATTCCTATAGGTATCATGCTCAGCTTCGGATGCTCAAACATGGTATTCTGGGAATACATTCTAATGACCTTTTCGTGGTTGACTATAGTGGCGTATTTGTCTGTTATATTCTCATCAGAGTTGTGAGTTATCAGCACGAATTTGTTATTGAAAAGATGGATCTTGGACTCTAGAAGGTGGAGTTGGTGAGGATAGCAGAATACCATGAAAGGGTTGTTGAATGGGTCGGATAGGGTGGAGAGGTCGAGATGTTTCATTCGTTGGGCTGATATGATGGGGTTGTATTGAAAGTCGGAGGGAAGACCGCAGTATATGTCGCACATGGTTTGAATTTTTTCACCCGATATAAAGTTCATATTTAGGGTTTAGTTAGCTGGACCATCTTTTTAAATCCTTGGAGTGTATATGGAGGTTGACCAGTGGAATATTGTTAAGGAAGGGACGTTTGAGGCTGTCGATGGTTCGCCATTCTATGGTGCAGTTGTCGCATCTGAATATGGATGTCTCATTGATGAATCCGGTTGTATCCCCAGGAGTGTTTCTGGGGTCAACCCCTCCTATGTATTGGCCGACGCATGCTCCGTCAAATATGCACTGGAATTCGGATGCGTGCTCGTAATACTGGAATGGTATAGGCTCCTTGTAGTCGTTTATGATTGGAAGCAGACCAACACGTCCTCCTTGGAATCTATAGTATGATGCGAGGGACGTCATATCGTTCATTCCATTCTTTGATGACTGGATCAGATGCGGGAGGATACGCTGGATGGATGAATGATTTCTGAAATACATGAAACTGGGAATGCACCTATTTTCAGAGTCCAGAACAATCCATGCATCCTTCTGTCTGAAGGTGTTGATGTGCTTTGTAAAGTCATAATAGATGAGGTTGTCGTATTCTATATGGAATACATCTTCAAGGTTGTGCTTTGACGCGTATGCGTGGATGTAGAAGAAGCGCATGGTGGTATACTTCCAGAAGCCGTTTCTGAAGTTTAAGTCGAGAATTGACTGAGACTCGAAATGGTCTATATAGGGCGAAGAGAGGTCTTCAATAGGGTGAACATATACGGTGTGCTGGAGGTGTTGGATGAGGTTTTTAGGAAGGAGGACGTGGATTGGTATGGAGGTTATTTTGGATATCTGCAGGATGCAGTCGTTGATGTATGGAGGAAAATCGGGTCCTATGTGGACGAGTATGAGGTGCATTTTGGAATAGAGCAAGTGGTATTAAATCCTAATGTCATATTAGAATTTTACTAAGTTTAATTGATCTTGGTAACGGGCTCAAGCCAGATAGAATCATTATCCTCAATGGTCTCCTTCAGCTTGTCGTACATAATATGAATAACATTTTCAAGGGTGAATGTGTTCTTGATCCTGTCTCCGAAATTGGGGTCTTCCTCGTTGTCGTAGGTGTAGATAAAGTCCTCAATTTCCTCTTCAAAGTCGGCGATGAATCCTTTGATCCAGTGATTGATTGTTCCAGTCTTGTTCTTGCGCTTGAGGTAGGAGTCCATCTCCAGAATGGCCATGTCCAAGTTGCCTCCGATAATCACAAAATTGCTATCATTGAAAAACTTCAGAGCCCACAGATCCTTGGTGGGGACCAGGTTGTCCTCGAGCTTGTTCATAACACCCAGAATAATACGATCAGTGTTAGCATCAATAATAGTCATAATATCAGAGACAATGGAAATATAGTCAGACATGGTTAATTATGGGTTGAATCACGATCTAGAAATCGATTTTAATTCTGCATTGCAAAGGCGTCGTTTAGTTCGATTTCCAGACAATCTTCATCTTCTGTCATGGATGGAAGTGAGATAACTACCCTGAGCGAGGGGTTGAGGCGTTTTGTGTTTTTGATGCGTCTCATCATGGCCTCCTCGTCTATGTCTTCGTTAAGGGTTCCCTTGATACATACCTCGAAAGAGACATAAGGAGGTTCTGTCCTGTGCCCCCTTGATATGTCGTGTTTGTAAGACGAAATACCGTTTCTAGTTTTCTCGTAGATATAGTAGTTATATTTGGAACTCACACTCTCGATCTGAACCCAGCCATAATAGTCATTCATCTCAAAAATATCAACCCATTCCTTGGCATATGGCATGCTATCAAAATACTGGTTCATTTTGATATTACAAAGCAAGTGGACTGATTCATTCGTTTTTAGATTTTACTGGGTCTGTTCGAGGGTAATTTGAGTGATGTGGATGTCCTTGTCGTTCTTGATGCAGTCTCGGATGTAGTTGTAGATGTATCCGGGGATGTTGTCGATGGAGAATGTTTCTTCGAGGTTTTCCTTGGTTACTCCGCTGTTGATCTGGATGATATGTTCGTCGATGCGTTCCGAAAGGCTGTTGATATACTTGAGTGTCTTGCGTTCAATGTAGGGCCTGTAGTATCCAAAGTAGTATTTAGAATCGATCTCCTTGATAGCCTTGTCCACGTTTCCTTGGATATACAGCGTTTCAAAATTGGTCGCCCGGCTCCCCTCAATCACCCAACACCTCTTCGTCCTCCTCGCCCCCATACTCACCATCTCCCTCACAACATCCACGATATACCTCCTATTGGAGTAAATAGTATAAATAATGCCGTTAATGATCATATTATAATCAACCATGTTTGAATTTCTATCATAAATCGATAAAAATAGTCAATTTTATTGCATTATCTTCTCATTCCAAAATGCATTTCCATAGGATGCTGGTATTGTGATTCTGCTCTTCTTAGTATGTCTATGCATATCATCGCATTCTGTTTTATCATGACAATGCTCGGATGTCTTTCTCTACACAAGCTTATAATGTAGTGTGCTATTTCTATTGTGTCATTTAGAAGGTCTAGGACTGGGTGTTCCTCATCTTCTTCCTCGAGATAGTATACGAGTGGTTTTATGGCATATTTGGCGTTGAGTGCTAGATGTTTGATTCGCCTGATGTCTGTCTCTTGAAGTATTGTTTCAAATTCGTTCTTGGCGGTGGGCATGGCACTGATGAGAGGCGTAGGATTCATTTCCATTCTTTGTTAATTGGAGGACTTTGCCTTTTGAACGAACGCATTCATGGCAGAGATTGCATCCTCCCTGTTGCCCTCGGGGGCCATGAGGGGCATGGTCTCAATGCTGAGCATAAGCTCCTCCTTCCAGTCGTCGACGCCAAAGACAAGCTGGAGGAACTCCTTCTCATCCTCATTCAGGTCATCAGGGTCAAGACCGCTCCTGACAGCAAGCTGGATGTAATACATGGCGGGGTCGTTACGCATAGCCTCAAAGTCAAAAACAGCCTCGGGCTCAAGCTTCAGCTCGGAAGGATCGAAGCCCATACGCTCCTTCATGTTCATATCTGAAAACGAACGGTCAGTCATTCTCTTTATAATCGATGTTTTCCCCCGTTTAAATCCTATTATTTAGAGATCTTTGGTGTCAATTGCCAGGATGTATTTTTCAGGGACGGTCCATGTTCCTTCCTTGTATTCGATCTTTGTGGGGGATCGGATTCTGGTTATGCAGTCATTTCCGTAGATGCCTCTGAGGATGTTGTCTGAGATGTCTGGCACTCGTATGGGTATACCGCAGAGCGTTGCCTTTTTGAACATAAAGTAGGGGAATGATGTGTCTTCAATATGAATCCTTCCGTCGATCTTCTTGTATGGGATCCATCTTATCTTGATACCTGGAACATCCAGACTTGGGGGATCTATACCAGAACTGTGTGCGAAGCACACCTCTCTCTCCCATGGTATAGGGTTTTGGTCTCTGACAGTGCCGAGGAGGGTGTGTCTCCAGGGGAATATGTCTTTTCGGTCGGAGATTGCTTTGACAAATACCTTGAACGTTTCCATGTCTGATCTGGACCAAAGATCTATGAATCCAGCGTAGGAGTCTATGCCATAGATGCCGGGGAAGTTTTCTACAAAGGTCTTGGCTCTTTCCATGTGGCGGACTTTCTGAATGGCAAAAAGCCATGCTACAAGAAGAAGAACAAGGGACAGGGATGAGAAGATCTTCTTTCTGATTCCTATAATTGACAATGCTAATGAGAAGATCATGTATGGCTGAACAAATATAAGGGATGTTCCTATAGGATATACCTCGGCTCGTTTGGGATTGCTATAGGAGCCATACTTGTAGTCGTGAATTACCAGGCATGGATAGAGTCCATATGCGGAAAGGAGAGAGTGGTTTTTGAGGATGTGGTAGTCAATGGCACAATGGAATGAATACGATGCTATGATTGCATCGATGGCTCTTAGAGATATGGCATATGCATACATTCCAAAGGCACAGTCCTTGTCGGAATCAAAGCGATACCATCCGTTCTTGGGGGTTCTGGAATACGGAGGGCATATGGATGCGGGGTTTCTTTCGGGATGATTGGGGCAGTGTCCAAGGTATAGCATATCCCAATCGTTAGGGAGGTCCCTTTCGAGGAGTTTGTCTGCAAAGGGGGAAAGGACTACGTCGTCTTCAAAGATGACTATATAGTCCCATTTTTCTTTTTGGGCTTTGGTCATGATGCTCCAGTGGGAGAGAGCGCATCCTACTTCTGTGTCGAATCCCAGGTAGGTGTGTTTCGACTTTAGAATCTTGTCTATGATGGGTCTATTTTTAGGATTCTTTGCGTCTACGGCGGAGAGGCGCTGGGGGCGCTTGATGCCGTTCTTGTCGAAGGAAGCGTAGAATCGGGAGAGGCGTTCCTTGTCCTTATCCATATTGATGACAAATGTGTTCTTGGAAAGGAGGTCCTTTACCTTCATTTTCTAACGAATGGGAATATATTAGATGGGTTTCCAATTATTGGTGAATTGGAATTACATGGATATGTCTATCTTCTCCGTCGAAAGATTATGGGCAGGAGGGATATGGATTCCCTGAAGTGACAAGGACTCCCTAACATCATCCTGGGTAAGAACCTTTCCTCCCCTCGTATTCTTAACAGTAAGAGCATCCTCAATGATCTCCTGAAGACGCATATAAATCATACTGTCAATAAGCTCATAGCAGTTCTCTGCGACACACTTTACTCCAGCCTTGCGAGCAAGACGAAGTATGGATGGCTTTGAAAATCTCATTTTATCGGAGGTTTCGCTTCCGTTATCGCTCATTTTTAGTTAATTGAATAGTGTATTTAAATAGGGGTATTAATCCCAGATACCTTCATCGTCTGTCCAGTCGGATACTTCGGATGACGTTTCGGGTATGGATGAGAGTTCCCAGTTGGCGTTAAAGTCGTCTGTGAATGTTCTGTCTGTTTCGGAGTCTCCTGTTTCGTCCTGAGGGATTGGCTGGAAATTGACCTCCTGAATGGGAATCATAAAGTAGTCGAGCATGTTGATCATCATTCCGTCCTGAAATTGGTAGAGGTGAGAGTTGGAGTAATAGCTGGGATCGGGTATGGCCTGACCAGTGTATATACTTTCAAGAATATTAAGCTGGTCTCGGTTTATGTTTTCTACAAGGATGGTTGAAGATTCAGACCATCGGGAAAGGCACGTGAGAAGACTGTCGGGATATTTATCTAGGTCTTCCCATGATAGAGTAATATATCCATTGTCTGTGGTGACAAAGGTGGCCATGATTGTTGATACAAATAGGCAGGGTAGTGTGAACAGTTTTAATGGGGTTTCAGAAAGATGCCGACTACAATAAAGATGGATAGACAGCCAGCGCTTGCCATATATGACCCGGAAGAGAAGCCATTCGGCCCTCTTTCAAACAACTATAAAAGAAAGCTACGCGTAGACGGTGTTATTTACAGCTCTGTTACCAATTATGCCTTTAGCTCGCTTCCCAAGACCATTGAGTTCAAGCAGATGATTCGCAATTTCACCAACTATAACAAGATTGGAGAGTTTGCGATGAAGCTCGTAAACGAAGAGATCCTCAAACTAAACGTAGAAAGTCTTCAGATCGCCTATGCCGTTCGTTTCATGAACCCCGTGTTCAGGGACCTTCTCATAGCCACAGGAGAAAAGAAGCTCGAATACAGAGGAGACTCTGAATACGGAATGGGCCCTGACGGTAAGGGTAAGAATATTATTGGTCGTATTCTTATGGGCATTAGGACCCTTGTTACGAAGAAGAAGATCGAGATGGACAAGATGATGAGGGAGCAGGAGAACAACGAGTTTATATACTACTCGTATATGGCATACAAGGCCCTTGCAAAGATGATGATCGACGGAAGAGACGATCTTCAGAGCTTTATAGGTATCGGCGAGGGAACAGATGCAAATAAGCTTGCCCCTATATTCAACAAGATCGATCCCACGCAGATTAACATGCGCGAGAACAGCATGGATACCGTTATTGAGCTCTACAAGAAGGGTCTTCTTCCCGATCATATAGAGAGAAAGGGAACAGATATTGCTCGTCTTGTCAGAAGAGACTTTATCCAGAGATACAAGTATGTGATTCTCCAGCTTCACAAGGATGCTGTGTTCAATGCCTACATAGAGTCTGTTTACACCCCCGAACAGCAGACCCAGCTCGATGCAGAGTTCAAGAAGAGCAAGATAGTCCTGAATAAGGCATACACGGACGAGTCCAATATTCTGGATTTTGTAAAGGACAAGATTTATACCATGTATAAGGCTGGACTTCTTACCAGTATCATTGGCGATGTTACAGCTTCTCTTCCAAAGATACCTTCAGATGATGAGATCAAGGATGCTGTCGACTATGTTCCTGTAAGGACATCCATGATTGACATCATAGACAACAGCGAGAAGAAGACTGTTGTTGTTGAAGATGACATATCTTCGGTAGCTTCTGATGAGAGCGAAGATGGCGATTCTAAGAAGTTCAATATCGTTGGTCCAGGAAAAAATAGAAAGAAGAGGGCCAAGAAGGTAAAGGATGAAGGAGAGGAGCTGTTTGCCATAGTCACGGACGACAGAGAAATGAATCGCGCGGAAGATTTCCCCAGCGATGTATACGATATCCTTGAAACAGTGGTTGAGAAGAAAAAGGAGCCCGTTCTTCCAATTGTGTTTGGAGGAAGAGAATACGATGCGGATACCTGGTTCTTGAACCCCCTTACGGAGAACCTTCTAGATCAGCCCACCGCCTGGATTGTTGTTGATAACATACCTTATCCCAGTCCCTTCCACTACATGTGCGCAAATATGTTTGCATACATAAGCGAGTCTCCCAACAAGCTCCAGAATCACATGTATCTCCTTAAGGATACCAACACAAACATCTATGAGGGGTCCAGCTATGAGTCGTATGATATCCTGAACAACAAATTCTCCACATACCTGAAATACTATATGATGAACAAGCTTAAAACTGCCTGCATGAATGGAATCAACATCAAATTTGCGAATCCGGAGTTGCAGTCTCTTCTGGTTGCCACTGGTAATAATGTGATCGAGTATGCGGACTACGAAGACGATTACCTGGGAATAGGAAACGGAAATGGAGCAAATATGGTAGGTCAATATCTCATGGAGAAGAGGTCATCGTTCATGACACAGGGTGTTAAGGCATCCAGCATCGAGCCCGTAAAGGTCATGTCCCTATCCGACATCGTCTCAAACGATAAGGATCTTCTCAACTGGTTCAATATGCGCCTATCTGATCTATGCATAACAATCAACCTGTTCTCAGAGTATCTCTATGACAGAATCCAGTATAGATCCAGGCTAGTAAAAGACAACATTGTCCAGTTTGTCCTTATGAACATGTATGACGCATGTGGATATTCTGGCTATGTTAAGACTCAGACAATACAGATTCCTTCAACCTTTTCGAGGATGGTCCACAATATGCTCGATCCTATGGAGGTTGACGCAAAGGGAATGAGGAGCATGTTCGACTATATGATCTACCTTACGGGTAATCTTCTTGGCGAGTTCTCTCAGAGCAGTTCGGAGACCTTTGGCAGAGAGATAGCCATGATCCAGGCCGGGCTCATAGCCCTTGCTGGACAGGTCAAAGGAACCCTTCCGGCCGTAATAGATCCTATCAATGTAAGGTTCTTCCATGCTGTTGCCAATATCATTTCAAAGGCCAAGGTCTTTGTTATGAAGAACAGACTTGGCAAGTTTGTTGTTTCAGATACTGACCTGGAGTTTGCGTTCAAGGTTATAACTCCCGGAGGATTCATTCCTTACATGAAGAAGGATAAGCAAAAGGTTGTTACAGTCAAGGAGGGCGCCTACGATGTATTAACCGTAGCAGGCAAGAAGTATGCAGTTACAACCATCGACTCTGAGAAGGTCCTCAAGGGCGTCCTCAACGAGGGAGTCATCTCCTACATGGGAGCCAAGGATGAGTTCGATATCATATCCGCTTATGATATACTTCCTTCCTACAGGCCTTACATAAAGTCCATATTTGAGAAGTATGGTCTTCCCATGAGCGATATCCAGTGTGTTCGCGTGGCCGAGTATTTCATGAATCTCATGTATGATACACCATCTATCCAGGATATGAGAAAGAGGTCTCGTATAGCATTCTTCTCCGCGAATATGAAGCCTGTTGATATAGTCATCAGAGATGCTGACATAAGAGAAGAGCTCCAAGAGAATGATATGGACCAGATAAAGTATGCTGGGCTTGGAGAGGGCCTTGTTTCAGAGCAGGGAGAGGATCTTCTTGGAGCTATGAAGCCCCAGAAGGGAGACGTGGAATACGAGGAGGAGGATGAGATGGCGGAGGTGTATGATACGGTAGACGAAGAGGACGAGGACAAATACTAAACTAAATTCCTATATGATGGGTATAGGAAATCAAATTAAGAGGTGGCGAGGCTAAAATAAATGATACAAATTAGAAGTAGCAGGGGAATTAATGATATTCCTATAACGTCAATGGACAACCTCGACACGTTCAGGCAAAGAGTGGCTGCATCCCTTGGCACAATCCCTTCTTATCTTCTTTTTGAGTCTGAAATCGAATCTCTGGATGCTCTCAAGACCATGAAGTCTATCGGTGTGTTATCCCTTATGGACTCTATCAATGATCTGAAGCAAAAGTTCGGCAAGGAGGAGTTCAGCACAGAGTCCCTCTTTGCTCTGGCGTCCAGATTCCCGGACATAGACAAGAATGATATATTTGCTTACTGGGTTATCAAGAATCCTGCTCTAGAGGACATCAACTATCGCATGCTCATAGACGAAGAGATCAGCTCCATCGAAGGTATCACCCCCATATCCGAAATTCTGGACACTGAAAGAAAGGAAAATAGATGGATGAAGACATACACAGATGCAGTTGCTTCAAACAAGACAAAGAGCTCCAAATTTCTAAAAGTCGCGACTGAATTCGAAAAGGTCCCATCCGTAGAGTCTTCCTCTATAGTCATCGAGAAGATCACCATAGGAATCAAGCTCACTCTATCAAATGTAAGCATGGAAGACCTTTTTGACAAGATACAGTGCAATATGAATATTCCATTCTGTTCCTACAATGGAGTGTTCAAGGTTTTGGACCCTGAGCATAATGGACTCAATTCTTTCAGCGATGATGACCTTTTCAATATGTCTCTTAATACATCTCCGGAGAGTATCAATATCAAATATAGCGATACTCAAATATCGAATGAGACTGTTATATCCAAATTGCCCGACATCATCATATACATGGAAAAGGGATTTGTCAATATGGCTCTCCAGATCAATCTGACGGTTCAGAATAAGGATGTGTATGCTATGGACATGCTGAGGAGGATGAACGAGTCTTTGAATGGATCGTATGTGTTGGATCCTACGGATGTGAAGGAGGATGCAATCACTGCATCGTATATTGTGCCAAATCAGACTATTGACAGTTATGTGTATGCTGATCTTCTGATGATGAACGGAGCCATCTCTACGTATTTTGCCAACGACGAGAGTATCAAGGCCACAAAGAAGAAGTCGGTCATATTCAGCCACTTCTTCATAGATGCCTACGAGGGTCTATTCTCCATAAAGAACGAGAGGATTGAAAAGTCGACAGAAGATGTAACCAAATACAAGGCTCCCATGAAAACAGGAACAGAATACATCAAGGTTAAACTATTGAGATGCAAGAACATAGATGATGCCGAAAGACAGAGAACCCTGTTCACCAAGGTGCTCACAATGTATAACACGGGCTTCAACTCTATTGTTAGAGTATACAATGAGTATATCCCGGATTTTGAGCCGGTGAAGAAGGCCAAGCCTGTCACCGAAAAGAAGAAGGGCATGGCTCTCAAGGACATAGACCCTGAGCTCTTTGGAATCGAAGGATACAGCAGAACGTGTGGCAAAAAGCCTACAATCATAGAGGATGACGAAGTAGACAAATACGAAGAGGAGGGATATCAGGTCATGCAGTTTCCCAAGGAGAATGCATATGGAACAAGGAGAAATTATGTGTGCGAGCACAAGACGCATCCCTATCCCGGAGTGTCCAGAAACCAGGATCTCAGCAATGAGATGTATCCCTATGTGCCATGCTGTTTCGTGAACGACCAGACAGTCAAACAGACCAGCGGATACAGGACCTATTTCGAGGGTCTTGAGGAGAAGGATATTGTGTATCAGCAGATCCTCACAACCAACAAGTTTGCTCCTTTCAACTGGTATGCCTACCTTCCCAAGACCCTGGACGAGATGTTCACCATGTTTGACAACAGATTCAAATATGTCAGAAAAGGAGTCGCCCGTTCCAAATCCTCATTCCTCGACTGCATCCTCGAAGCAACAGGAGACAAGAAAATAAGGGACAAGACAGAATTAGAAAGAATTGAATACGTTGAGAAGAAGAGAAAGACGCTGGCTAAAAAGGTGGAAATCAACTCTTCAATTCAGGCCAACTGGGGTATGAACGTGGAGGAGATTACAAACGTTATTATGAACATGAATGCATACCTCGACCCTACTAGATTCTGTGCCATGCTCGAGGATGTATACAAGGTGAATATCTACCTTTACACGAGAAACGAGGAGAATCCTATGGGAACTCTTCTGTATAGAAGGGCTAAATTTGTTGACATGGAGAGGGGAGAGAGGTATGAGAACAGCATCCTTATATTTGAGCATATGGGAAGTGAGTCGGATAGGGCCAAGTATCCTATGTGCGAGATTATAGGTCAGTGGCAGGCGCAGGGAGAAGAGAACGTGTATATGTTCCCTCATACGCATAGCATTGCAGAGGGAGCTGAGTGGTTCCAGAGGAATGGAATGAAGTATTTCAAGTCTCAGACACAGCAGTTTTCGGGAACGCTTCTTCCTTTTGCCGAGTTCATAGAGTCCCAGATTGTGGACACATATGGAAAGACAAGAGGATTTGTGGTGTCCCATGAGGGAGAGCCCGTAAGCATCGCCCTTGGAGGAGTTGCAAACTACAATATAGTCACAGAGGACGTATACTCTGGAATGGACATGCTGTCCTATGCATGCGACTGGAATGTGATTAGAAAGTTCCTTAGGAAGTATGAGTTTGGAGTAGACATGGTATTCACGACTGATGGTATCGTTGCTGTTGGAATTCAGTCGCATTATGGAGATGTCGTGTTCAGAATCAAGACAGAGGTTCCTCTGGAGGCTATTATTACCCAATTCAAGGGAGTATCCGTGTCTAGGAGCAACCCCTTCTCGGACGCCCAGGAGAGTATGATGAATGTGTATATGAGGAACAGGAGGTATGCAACCATTGCGAAGAATCTTTTCCTATATGAGCTCAGCAAGTTCATGAAGTCCATAGATGAGATCGTCATCAACAGGGACATGCTGTTTAATTTCATCAAACAGCGTGTTGTCATTGACGAGGAATACAAGTATGGCGAGCCATCGATCTACTTTGAAAAGAACAAGTCATTCTACAAGAGGAACAAACTGGTAATGAACTCCAAGGAGCTTCTGATACGCCTTATTTACTACGCAAGGCTCTACGCCATGAGGTATGGATCCAGTCTGAGAGAGTATTACAAGAGGAATGCATGCGATGAGTATTATGTGGATATATTTGACTACACCACGAGTCCTGGAATGCTTCTCTTCAGCAATAGCAGGGCTCTACTCAGAATGAAGAGAGGAGTTCCCGATATCCTAAACATCCAGGAGAGTGTTGTCCCTGGTCTTCATACGATGATTGTGAGAAATCCTGACATTGAGGGAGGAAACATAGTCAAGCTTGATCTGGCTGTTGACTACAATAGCGCAGTCCGGACTATGGGAGGATCCAGTGGATTCTACGCGACAAAGCCTGGACACATCATTGTAAAGATGGGCGAGTCGCCAAACATCCTGGTAACCAAGGACGAGAACAATACATACTACTACACGATTCACGTTCTGTAAATTTCCAATATCATATTGGAAATCAAAGCTTGAGAGTGCATATGAAGACCTCATTGTTAACTATGTCTGTGTATTTGACTGTTTTTACCCCTGACATTTGGATGGTTCGTAAGCATTGGTCGCAGGGCTTGCTCTTGCCAAATGGATGAGTTCCCGACATTGTCCTTGCTATATACATGACCGCTTTTGACGGTATATACTCTGTGAATATCCTTGGTCTCTTGGTCGGAGATCGCACCTTCAGATACTGATGGATCGCATGAACCTCTGCATGAACTGAATATGAACGCCAACTAAACATCTTCGTTCTATTCTGGTTGTAGCCCGAATAGATTTTCCCCTTGAAAGCAGATGCAGGCTCCAAGATGATGCATGTGATGATCGCTCCTCTCTGCCTCCTTATAAATCATATTGAAAATCCTCTGATCCTTGTCTGTTATATCAGACCACGGAGTCATAGAAAAAGCCCCCATATTCGATGTATACGTGTTGAAACTAGTCATTATATCTTATTTTTGTATCCAGTTAGTGTTAAATACTCAATTTTTGAACTTCATACCGAATATCTTGATGAAATAGTGGGTGTAGAAGAAGCTGATGATGATCATGATGAGGATGGAGAAGTAGTAAGCGGATGTGCGGTAGTATTTGATTCGTCTCTGCTCCTTTTCGAATTGCTCCACGGCAGGTGCCATCTGCTGGTTGAGGAAGTCCATGAGAACGGGGTCCATATTGATCTGGGCGGGCTCCTCCTCAACTTCTTGGAAAGACTCCTTAACATCCTTCACAATGAGAGGAGGAGAAGGATGATTTATTGTCGCGTTCTCAGGCTGGATGTATTGGTCTTGGTAGATATACGACGCGTATGCCATTTATTGAAGGTTGAGAAGGAAAATGGTCTGATTGGTTTGAGCGAGGATCTCGTCCCTAATGGTGATAAGATCCGCATCCTTGGGGTTGACGATCGCAGGAATATCCACAAGAAGGAACTCCTTGAACTCGTTAAGAACAGTCATGAACTGAGAGTCCGAGATATTGTCGAACTTGATAACGGTGGGAGAATACTTGATTTGGCCATACTTGCCCTGGTAGGTCTCGATGAACTGGTCAACGAGAGTGCTTATAGCGTCATAATAGTTGCCCGAAGCAACATGCTTGTTGTATATCTTGGTCTGCCAATGATATATCCTAGTCTGAGTTAGAACGTAAAGAAACACATGGGAAAGCTCTGCCATTTCCTTTCTCTTTGAAAAGGAAATATTTACTTTTTATGCTTCTTAAGAGTCTTCTCTATCTCTTCCAGCCTTCTAATGAACTCCTTGTAGTTGTCGACCTTCTTGGGGGTCTTGGGCGAAGGGAAGTCATCAGAATCAGAGCTGGAATCAGTGCTACTGTCACTGAACTTGTAATACTTCTTCTTGTTTCCCTTATACTTCTTGAACTTGTAGACCGAATCGTCCGAATCAGAAGATGAAGATGAGGATGACGAAGAAGACTCCGATGAAGAATACCTCTTCTTGTGCTTACTATCCCTTGAATCCTTTGAAGATCTGGAATCCCTGGAGGACTTGGAAGATTCAGTGGTCTTAGAGCTCCTGGAGGAGACAGACTCAGAGTCCCTAGAGTGCCTTGACGTTGTAGCCTTTGACGTGGTCGAATAGACGCTTTCATCGGACTCTGAGGAAGCATCATCAGAATCCTCAATAGGAGGAAGTGGCTTCTTCTCCTCCTTGGGCTTGGGAACTACCTTCGGAGCCTCCTTAACAGGTTTCTCAACAGGCTTGGGAACCTCCTTGACTGCCTTTGGAGTAGGCTTCACAGCCTCCTTAACCTCCTTAGGAGGAGGAGAATCGGACTCTGAAGATGACTCTACATGAATCTCATCTTCAGAAGAAGAGTCTTCCGATTCTTCTTCTTCAGACAGTGTATTTTCGGCATCAGAGACAGCCCTCTTGTACTTGGATTGGCTCTTCCTCTCCTTTGGAGATATGGAGGAAAGACTCGTCTCCTTGATTATCTTTGCCACAACAGACCTCAGGGACTTCTCCTCCTCCACGCCTGCACTAATTCCCTTATCATGAGGGAGCTTCCTCCATCCATTCACAACCTTGAAATAAGGTAGATATCTAGAGAAATTAGGGGCGGTAAGAGTAACCCTTGTTCCTTTTGTAGAAATTTCAATATCTGCCATTTATTTGTGTTTTTTGTGTTCTTTAGACCCATCCTTTAAAATTGAGAGTCTATGAAGAGGAATAGATAAGATCAAAGATGAAGATTACTCTTAACAATTTCAGATGCTATGCATCGAAGGATATATCGACCCCATCGTCGGGTGTCATTCTAGTATCTGGTCCTTCCGGAAAAGGAAAGAGCACCCTTTTGAATGCTATATCATACGCGATTACCGGAGAGGGAAAGAACGTGAGCACGTTTGGAACAACAAAGACATCGGTGAGTATTGATATTGATGGTATCAAGATTACCAGAACAAAACGCCCTAATAGGCTTACTCTTCAGTATCCAGATGGAACTCTGGTGGAGGACGACGAGGCCCAGGCCAGCATCAACAAGATGTTTGGATCCTTCTTCAACCACAGTAGCTACATCATGCAAGGCAATCTCAACACATTCCTCTACATGTCTCCAACAGAGAAACTCGAGTTTTTTGAGGAATTCGTCTTCAATACTCTGGACCTAAGCGAAAAGAAGGACAAGATAAAAGCACTAATCAAGGAGAGAAACACCAATTTGGTGTCTTACAGGAGCAAACTAGAGATGGTAGAGTCATCACTGAAGGGGAAGTCTGAGCCTCAAAAGCCAGTATTTCCTATCAAATGCCAGAAAGAAGAGAGGGCGGATATCAAGGCCAAATACCAGCGTCTTCAAACGAATAAAAAGAATGCGTTGAGTGATCTTGAGAGCCGATTGAGGAGGTCTCTTGAGATTCAAAAATCAAACGAGTCAAAAAAGGGTGAGATTGTTAAGCTTACTGCTCGGTTGGAAGAATACCAACGAACCCTTGAGTCCACGGAGACAAAGATCAAAAGCATGGATTATAAGCATGTTGACAATACAGAGTTGATTCAGAATATTCAACGGGAAATTGGAGAGCTTCAAAAGGCCAGGGATGCATGCCTCAGCTGTGGATCCATAGAGGATGTATCTGCGTTGGAGAGTAAACTGGCTGGTATGGTTCTATGGCCAGAGGAGACAGAGGATGAGACATTGAATGCTATTGATGCAAATACGAGCATGCTCAAGGACCTGGAGAGATATTACGGAGCAAAGACCAGGCTAGAGTCTCTTGGAAATCCTCAAGATCTTGATTCAATCAGGAAGGAGATCCAAACAGCAGAACTCTGCAAGAAGACTCTCGTATGCCCATGCTGTAAGGAATCCCTCACATTTGACGGAAACAGCCTCTACAGGATGATGAAGATGCCTTCTGCATCCATCTCTGAACTCAGAAATAAGCTCGCAAAGGCTGAAAAGGTAGAAGAGACAAGGACCCTGTGCAACAGCACAATCAAAGAGATCGAGAGCGAGTATGACGAGATCTATACTCTTGATGATGTTAGGGATAGCCTTGAAGAGTATACTTCATACAGGGACAAGAATAAGAGGCTAGAAATGGAATACAAATCACTGGAGAGAAGGATCAGCGAAATCAAGGAGTCCAATAGCAGGGTGGTGAAAAAGAAGAGGGATAGCATTGCCGTTATGAGCAAGTATGGAGTTGACGAAACAACCGTGTCGACTCGTATCGATACACTGAGAGATGACGTTAACAGGGCTCGTTCGGAAATGGAAGAGTCTAGAAGGACAAAGGTTGCCATCGACGAGATGAAAGACCTTATCGAATCCACAAGAAAGAGTATTTTGAATATGGAGGAGAAGATCAACAACACACGGATTGAAGAGACGGAATCACCAACAGAGATCAACGAATGCATCAGCAAGGAGAGGAAGGACCTTGAAAAGATCGAGTCCGTCTTGGAAAAGATAGATCTCTTCGAAAGAAACACAAAGGAGAGTATGGAATACGAAAAGCTCAAGAAGGAAAAGGTTCAGTGTGAAATGGAGGTGAAAAAGTGGGATGAGCTCCTCCAAAGCATTTACATTCTCAAGGAGAAGATAAGCATAGCAGAGAGCCTGTATCTGGAGAAGACATTGCACGATTTGAATGCAAAGATACAGGATAACTTGAATCTGTTCTTTGTGGATGAGCCTATGATGGTATCTCTGGAGACGTTCAAACCGAGCAAGGACAAGAAGGAGAGCAAGCCTCAGATCAATCTACAGGTATTCTACAAAGGAGTAGATATGGATCTAATGTCATTGAGCGGAGGAGAGAGGGATCGTGTTAATCTGGCAATCATTCTTGCTCTCAACAGTATATTTGACAGTCCCATGCTGATGCTCGATGAGTGCATTTCGAGTTTAGATTACAATAACTTTAACAGAGTTATTGATTCATTACAGGAGAACCTGAAAGACAAGCTGGTATTGCTTGTGTGTCATCAGGCGGAAGAGGGTCAATTCGATGATGTATTGGCGATATAATATCCAAAAATGTTAGATTTTTGGATATAATAAATGAGTCTTAAACTTTATCCTGTTTCGAGGCCTATTACCACAAACATTGCTGGTTTTAAGGTTGTTGGGTCTCCTGAGTCTGATCAGATTCAGGCCCTTACCTATGATCCTTCCCAGAATGGAATCACGTGGTCTGATTATATAAATATTCGTGGAGCTACTGGGCCAACCGGTCCTGCTCAGCCTGTGATGTCTCTGTGCGTGAGAGGAAAGTATTCTGGAGGTCCCTATATTAAGGTTAATCCCGTAACTGAGTGGGCTGAGGGTGGTTCTGCCACGGATGGTCTCCTCGCACCTCAGGTATACCACGAGTATACTGATTTCCCCATTACAAATCCCCTTATCGATCCCAATGATCTTCTTTTCATAGCTCCTGTTTCTGGATTCTATAACGTATCCATCTCATACTCAAAGATTCCTACTCTTTCCGGATCTGGTCGTGTGCTTGTCATTCTTGATATCACAGATCCTAATCCTCCCAATACCAAGTATTCCACAGAGATCATCGACTTTGACAACACCAGCACAGAGCTCTACAGAAACCAATTCGGATCATGGAGCCAAACTCTCAAACTCGTCTCGGGAACAACAATTCGCCCCTATCAGCACCCTGATTATCTCAACAACGGACCCGCATATATTAACTTCTCAATCTCCCTCGCAGGCAAGCTATAAAAATTACATATTATTACATTAAAGAGGTAATAATATACTTTTTTACTATTAAATAAAAACATGTCAAACATCAACATAACTGGACCTACAGGTCCAATTGGACCTACAGGACTCAGAGGACCCACTGGAGAGCGTGGATTTATAGGTTATACCGGAAGAGATGGTAAGATGGGACCTACTGGACCCAGAGGACCTACCGGTGAAAAGGGTATTCTAGGTCCCACAGGAAGAACTGGTCCTCTCGGACCTACTGGACCTAAGGGACCCACAGGAGAGCGTGGATTTATAGGTTATACTGGAAGGGATGGTAAGATGGGTCCTACTGGACCCAAGGGACCCACAGGTGAAAAGGGTATTGAGGGACCCACAGGAAAGACTGGTCCTCTTGGACCCACCGGAGTAAGGGGACCCACTGGAGAAAGGGGTATTCAAGGATCTACTGGTCCTTTTGGACCTCAGGGTCTTATTGGTCTTCGTGGTCCTGAGGGACCTCAGGGTATACAGGGCCCTACCGGAACAACAGGTTCTCTTGGACCCACTGGAGTAAGAGGACCCACCGGAGAGAGAGGTCTTAGTATCATAGGACCTACTGGAAGAGATGGTGTTGCCGGGCCTACCGGAGTAAGGGGACCCACTGGAGAGAGAGGTCTTCCTGGTATTGCAGCCTCAACTGGTGCCACAGGTCCTGCAGGACCTACTGGAGAGAAAGGAGAACGCGGATCTACTGGAGAGCGCGGTCTTCAGGGAAATCAGGGATCAACTGGTCCTATTGGACCTACTGGTCTTCAGGGAGTAAGAGGACCCACCGGAGAAATAGGTCCTCGTGGATTTACCGGATCTACTGGTCCTGCAGGTCCCAAGGGAGATCAAGGAGAGCAGGGTCCTGAGGGTCCCGCTGGTCCTGAGGGTCCCGCTGGTCCTCAAGGAGAGCAAGGTCCCCAGGGAGAGCAGGGTCTTCAAGGAGAACAGGGAGAACAAGGCCCCGAGGGTCCCGCTGGCCCCGAAGGTCCCGCTGGTCCCGAAGGTCCCCAGGGCCCTGAGGGCCCCCAAGGACCTGAAGGTCCTGAAGGCCCCATGGGACCACAAGGAGAGCAGGGACTCCAAGGAGAGCAAGGCCCTGAAGGCCCCGAGGGTCCTATGGGTCCCGAAGGTCCTATGGGCCCCGAAGGTCCCGCTGGTCCCGAAGGCCCCCAGGGTCCCGAAGGTCCTATGGGTCCCGAAGGTCCCGCTGGTCCCGAGGGTCCTGCTGGTCCCGAAGGCCCCGAAGGTCCTATGGGTCCTGAGGGGCCCGCTGGTCCTGAGGGTCCTATGGGTCCTGAGGGTCCTATGGGTCCTCAAGGTGAACAGGGTCTGTCTGGTCCCGAGGGTCCCCAAGGCCCTGAGGGTCCTGAAGGCCCTCCTGGTCCTATTGGTCCTCAGGGAGAACAAGGACCACAGGGAGATCAAGGAGTAGAAGGCCCTCAAGGCCCCGAAGGACCCATGGGTCCTCAAGGTCCTCAGGGAGAGCAGGGAATTCAGGGAGAGCAGGGCCCTGAGGGACCTGAAGGCCCCCAGGGACCCGAAGGCCCCCAAGGCCCTGAGGGAGCACAGGGCCCAGAAGGACCTCAAGGAGTTGAAGGTCCCGAGGGACCCATGGGTCCTCAAGGTGAACAAGGTCCTGAGGGTCCCCAAGGCCCTGAGGGTCCTCAAGGAGTTGAAGGCCCTGAAGGTCCTATGGGCCCTCAGGGACTAGAGGGACCTATGGGTCCCCAGGGTGAGCAAGGTCCTATTGGTCCTACTGGCCCTCAGGGAGAACAGGGAATTCAGGGAGAGACTGGATCTCCTGGAGTTACAGGAGCAACTGGTGCATTCATGCTTGCAGGAAATGGTCTTCCTGATGCTAATGCTGATGTCAGACTTGAGGATGTATACATTGATGCTTCCAACGGAAACGGATATGTATACGTTAAGAAGTCTTACAAGCCTACTGCCACAGTGAGAACCATTCCCACATACGCTGGCACTGTCAGAAATGCATCCACGGAGGCAGAGCTTCTGAATGCTCTTACTAGCGCTGTTGCTGGAGATGTCATCAATGTTACTGCCAACATAAGTCTCACAGCCACCCTTGTCATCAATAAGGCTATCAAGCTTACAGCTTCTTCCCCTAGCATTTTTGTTCGCTACGATCTTATCAACAATGCTACCACTATCAATGTTACTACGGATGGTGTTCTTATCCAGGGACTTACAATTCATGCTCCTGGACTTGGATCCACTGACAACTGTATCACGTTCTCATCTGTTAATGCTATGAACAACTATATTGATAACGTAGTATTTAACACAGACGAACTTGGATTCATTTCATCGAACAAGCAGATTCAGGTTACTGGATCTACTTTCCAGCACATTAGAGCTCCTGTATCTGATGTTCATACCTACATTCTTCTTGCTCGTGCTGAGGCTACCACAATTATCAGTGGGTGCAACTTTGCTGGATCAATGCCTTCCTACAACTACACCACCTGTATGTCTCTTAGCGGAAATGCTTCTGTTTTCACAGGAACTATTGCCTTCCTTAACAACAACAATACTGGAAAGAATCAGGTTCAGCATGTTTTCAATAACACAATAGATCTTACTGGCGCAACCCTTTCTCTGATCTTCAAGGACAACTCGTTCACTATTGGAGATGCCTTTGCCAGATTCTTCGGCGTTGATGGAGTTGCATGCATGAATGGAGTTAGAGCTATTGTTGCAGAGGGCAATACGGAGATTCTTGGTGCTCAGAATGGAGTTGGAAGCAGGGGTATTATAGGATGCGAGCTGAATGGAGGAAGTGGCACTGTTGCCCCTGTCTCTGTGTGGTCATCTGCTAATACGGTTGGAGTTCTGAGGACTGGATTCGCAAGTGCTATGATTGATGCATCGAAGGTGGTTTGCTATGATACGGCCAAGTTCCCAGTAGTTCATCATTTCATCCAGGGATGGAGCCATGATGGAAGCAGGCTTCTTGGAGCTACTGGAGCACAGGGAGCACCTGGAACAGCTTCCAATACGGGAGCAACAGGACCTGCTGGTGTTCAGGGACCTACTGGTCCTCAGGGAGAGCAGGGTCCTGTTGGACCTGCAGGGTCTGGAGGAACTACTCTTCCTGATGGAGTATGGGCTGGAGATTATATTATGTGGGATGGAACATCTTGGATCAATGGAGGAACCGGATATGCCTCCGCTATTCGTATAGGCGCTTTAGCTGGCCAGTCATCGCCTCATAACTATCATTCTGTAGCCATAGGATATAACGCAGGTGAAACATCTCAAGGAATAAGTAGTGTAGGAATTGGACAAAATGCTGCTAGACTAAATCAATCAGATCAATCAGTTGCGATTGGAACATACGCTGGAGAACAATATCAAAAGTCTTATGCTGTTGCTATAGGAGGCAATTCTGGTCAGTCTAATCAGAATATTGGAGCAGTTGCTATAGGACGTCAAGCAGGTCAAATGGGACAGGGACCATATTCTATTGCTATTGGAAACAAGGCTGGAAGTTATAATCAGGCACCTAACTCTATTGTTATTAATGCGCAAACAGACACTGCTTTCTCAACTCCTTCTTATTCTGATTCTGGACTCTATATCAAGCCCGTCAGATATAATGATTCCTCAAATCTTACTGTTGGATATGACAATGTAACAGGAGAGATAACATACAAGCCTAATATTGGCAGTGATATTAATGTTAAATTTGGACAGAGTGCTGGATACTCAAATCAAGGAACATTTGCAGTCGCTGTAGGACGTCAAGCAGGATTTACCGATCAAAAGATTGAAGCAGTTGCTATTGGAAATAGCGCTGGATATCAAATCCAAGGAACTGGTTCTGTTGCTATTGGCGCTATTGCCGGATATCAAAACCAAAAGGACTACGCTATTTCCATCGGGTATCAGGCTGGTGCTGACACTCAAGGGGCTAATTCAATTGCCATAGGACGCAGGGCAGGAGATACCAACCAGCCCGCCAATTCCATTATTCTTAATGCTCAGAATGATACAGCTCTCAACGCCACTGGATCTGGATTCTATGTGAAGCCTGTAAGAAACAACGACTCTACAACTCTCAATCTTGGTTATGATACCACCACAGGTGAGATCACTTACAAAACTGCTAGTGGAGGCGGTGGAACTACACTCCCTGATGGAAGCTGGTACTCAGATTATCTCTTCTGGAATGGAAGTGCTTGGGTCAACGGAGCAACTGGTTCTAATACTGCTGTTCATATTGGATTTATGGCTGGAGCTGATGTTCCTCAAGGTACAGGTGCTGTTGCTATTGGAGAAGTTGCTGGATATAGCAATCAGGGACAGAATTCAGTTGCAGTTGGTAAGGGTGCTGGACAAATCAATCAGGATTTAAGCTGTGTTGCAATAGGAGGCCAAGCCGGAAATCAATACCAAAAGAGATTTGCTGTTGCTATTGGACCTGGTACTGCAACATCGTCTCAAGGAGAAAGCGCTATTGCTATTGGAGTGAGTGCTGGTAAGAATAATCAAGGAACTGGATCCGTTTCTATTGGTTCTAGCGCAGGACTTAACGATCAAGGAAAGAATGCTATTGCTATTGGAAATGAAGCAGGAAGATTATATCAGAATGAATATTCTATTGCCATAGGACCCAAGGCAGGAGATACCAACCAGTCCGCCAATTCCATTATTCTTAATGCTCAGACAGACACCATTCTTAATGCCACTGCTTCTGGATTCTATGTAGCTCCTCTCCGCACAAGGTCCACTGCCAGCTACGTCCTCGGCTACGACCCCGACACCAAGGAGATCTTCTACGTCCCCTACAACATCTAAATCACTTCATAACATTTCCATTTCAATTCAAAAAATGGAAACTCAAAACACATACACATCCTCCGGTATCTCATCAAACATCTGATGCGATATCATCTCCTTGATCTCCCTACCCGAATCCTGTATCCTCTCCATAACCGCATCCTTTCCATAGAAATCGAACTTGTTATTGTCCGTCAAAGGAATAGGCCTATTCATCTCAATCGACTCTATCAAAACACTATCCAGAACACTATAATTAATCACCGTCTTTATGTTTTTGAACAACATCTGGAGTTCCGGAATACTATTGAACGAATCCCTATACGTATTGTCCTGATAGTGCACAAAGTAGATAGACCTGAACAGAGCAATCATATACACAGACAGCTGATTGGACATATTGATAACCAGATCATGCCACTTGTCCATGAACTCCCACTTCTTCACTCCCTTCACAACACTCGCAAGCCTGTATACCATCGTCCTCTCGTGAATCTTCACACACCCTATGAAATTGGTTATCGTCGAAAAGAAGCCATCAAACACATCCCTCACACTCATATAAGCAAGAAGAGGTGTCTTCATGGCATGCAATGCCTGGTCTATACTCAGAACTGGAAGCTTGTTCATAGAGTGCTGATAGTATATATTCTGACCCTGTCTTATCGTATCGAGCGAATCCGAATCCACCGTGTACTTCATAGACTCGACCCTGTTCATCATACGGATTTCCCATTCGCTATACTTCTCCTTGGTAAGGGTCTTGTCTTCATTGGACATTGATTTCAAGCTTGAAATGTATGACCCAAACCCAATCATTGGAATGGACTTGATCCTGTTCTCCTTTGATTGAAGCATATCATTGATACACATATGCGCAGAGCAATATGCCTCAAAATCAGCGTAGACATTGTTGTTGCTTATAGCAGTAGCGAGCTTTCGGTGGATCCTTCTCTCCTCGTTCTCACTCTCTGCTCCGGATTTGTAGTTGACAGGCAACTTGCTAAATTTCTTGGCTGTAGGAAGTCTCCTCTTCTTCTTCGTGTCAGGGGCAAGAGGCGGAAGCTTATCTTCAGAAGGCTGTTGGGTAGCAACATGCCCCGTGTTATTCAAAGCAACCTTATACATGCCCCCGACATCAGATGGAGCCACGATTTCTATATTTAGATCTCCACTTACCGGACCAAGCGAAAGAACAGAAGAAAGATCTAAATTCAGGAAATGGTTTATTATTTTTGAAAGAATAGATACCTGTAGAACGAGAGGATCCATTTATACTAAATCGTAGTTCTCTTAACCCCCAATAAATGGACATACAGATCGTGAAAAGATCTGAAGACAATCTTTTCGATATCAAAAAGGATCACGAGAAAGTGGGCACTCTCCTCCTCGACTCAAAAAGAAAGGCCTACAGAATATACCCTCAAAGCTCAAAAATATCAAAGCTGGTCAGAAAAATCATACCCTACGACTACACCGAAGAGACTTCTCAAGCTCAACAGAAGCCCATGGATGTTGAGAAGAGACACTCCGACAGTGCATCTTCCGGATGCGTTTACAATATAATCATGGACCAGAAAACAATAGACATCCTCAGAAGCCTCAGCAAGGATGTCTTCTTCATGGACTCCAAGGGTAAAAAGAAGGTGGGAAAGGAGTTCTTTGGAAGACTCAAGATAGTTCCTGACAATGGAAAAATACGCCTTGTGTATGACTCTGACAGTATTGTGGTTGGAGACAAGGACGGCATTGACGGATTTGAGGACAAGGTCACGTATCACACACATCCCTATCCCACGTATTTGGAGTTTGACGCCAAGTATGCATGGCCTTCAGTGACTGATTACAAGAGCATCCTTAGCACACTGGTCCATGGAAAGGGTGTTATGCATATAGTAGTTGCTGTGGAGGGTATCTATGTGGTTAGCCTCAATGACAAATGGTGCTCCAGAATACCCGAACTCAAACACATGATCACCAAGGAGGACGACAAGCTAGGCTTCTACATGGAAAAGCTCGACATCGAGTATCCCTATCGTTCAGGCAAAAAGTCAAAGTCGCCACATATCAGATCTCCTCACGACTTTTGCAAGTATGCAAACAAGGTCGGGTTTGAGAAGACGCCAATCCTTCACACCCAGTTCATTGAGTGGAAGCCTACTATACAGTTCGTGATAAAAAGCCCAATTATGGGCGCTGTGTGCAAGTTGTAACAAAACTGATTAAGAGGGGGTATTCTTATAGGATGTATAAGAATAAGATGATTAGCAATATCGCAATGGTTAGCAAGAATAAGGCCAAGCATATGTGTGTGAACTGGAAGAGTGCCACATCGTTTGGCAATTTTTATAGGTCCGATCCCTGTCTTGATCTGTTCTACAAGAGGAATCCCAGGACTCTGGGAGACTTCCTTTTCCCTCGTGTGAGGAGGAACTTCCGTTTCACTACCGACAAGAAGAGTGGAAAGATCCGCATGCGCCTTCAGCCTCCCGAGCATATCAAGGAGATCCTCCGCGGTGGAAACGAGTTTGAGAAGACCATTCTTCAGCGCATCCGTTCCCTGTATCCCAACAGGCTTGAGATCGTTGGAGCAGGTCCTTCATTTACTCATTCCAACAAGAACTACGCAAAGACCCTTCATGCAATGAAGAAGGGAGATGTTGATGTGATTATTCATGGTGTAGTTAGGAATTATGACACACAGACATTCGGATGTCCCGATCTCATTGTGAAGGGAAGTGCTATGCACAAGCTCGGAGTCCACACACCGGTCAATATGGACAAGTATTATGCAGTTGATATCAAGGGATCAAGGATCGAGATGAGGGTCGGAGGAGGTATCGTGAATGACTACAAGACATCCGGATACAAGTCTCAGATTCTTATCTATGCCATGTGCCTGAACGAGATGCAGAGGGACTTTGATGACATGAAGGGATTCATCCTGGGAAAGGAGTATGCATTCTCAAACGCAACAACATTCGAGTCTCATCAGATGCTTGCTACTGTTGATTTTGATACGTATGACAGGCCCTATGAGGAACTGCTCCAGGATGCAATCGACTGGCACAACTGGGTGGACATCTATGGAAGCGATCCCAATGCAGTCTACAAGAAGAAGGAATATATGTATCCCAATATGAAGAACAGTTTCAATCTCTCATATGGAGGTCTGAAGGAGCAGTATGCCGAGCATATTGATGAGATCACCCGTATGTGGAATGTGGGTCCTGGGATGAGGAAGGTTGCGTTTGCTAAGAACATTTTCAAGCTGTCTGATGTCAAGTCGGTGAAGGATCTTGGTATCAATCCTATTTCCGCAAAGGGCAACATCATCAGCACTATGCTGGACATGAAGAAACATCCCGATCCCATGTATATCCCTGATGATAATAACGTCATGAAGTGGAGGACGGAGCACACGGGATCGTTTAAGGAGGAATGGATCGTAGATATTGAGACTGCAGATGATATCATCTATCTGATTGGAATCCTCACACCGGAGAGGTATTACAGTCTTACATCTGAAGCCCTGGATGCACAGGGAGAGAAGGGAATCCTTACAGAGCTTATGATGATGATGGAGAGGAAGAGTCTGAAGGTGTGGTCTTGGGGACATTATGATTATTCGACTATTACCAGGAAGATGGAGTCTCATGGAATGCGTCTTCCTCCGTGCGAGTGGTGTGATATGACAAGGGTTTTGAAGGATGCTGAGAATCCTGTGGGAATCAAGGGGGCTCTTGGGTTTGGTCTGAAGGAGGTGTCTTCGGCACTGGCGAAGAGCGAGGTAATCCGCAATAGGTATGAGTTCTTGGACTGCAAGGGAGGTCTGGAGTCCATGTTCATGGCGAAGAAGGCATACGATATGAATGACTGGCCTACGATGGAAAAGCTGATCAAGTACAACAAGGCAGATTGTTATACGGTGAAGGATGTAATTAGCTATATGAGGAGCTTGTAATTCCAATATCAATTATAATTGGAATTAGTTGATGTAGATGTCTTCGTGTTCTGTGAATGTGACTGGTTCAGAGTCTTCCTTTATGACCTTGATGGACTTGTAGCCGAAATCGGATGGGGTATACTTGATTGCGTGGAAGTCCTGGCCCGGACCTACATATGGAGAGAGTGCAGATGTGACATCATCTCCATTCTCGTCGAGGAAGTGGACATCTTCAAGAGCGCCTCTCTTGATGGATGTTCTGAAGCGATACTCGGTGTCCCTGAACTTGTATGAGACCTCGATCTTGGACCTGCTGATTACCTTAACGTTCTCCTTGGGAGGGAAATACTTCCTCCAATAGGCTGTGATGATAAGCTTGGTGACACCATAGATAAACCTCGAATACAGGACTACAAGGCCCGCCTTCCTCCTCAGATAAGGATATCCCCGCTCAATCATAAACCCGTAGAAGAAGAACATATACTGGACCATGATAGGCATGGTCATGAAAACCATAAAATTTGCTAAAATATCAGACATTTTCCTAACATTATTAGAAAGAATCTTTATACCGTAAATAAGAGAGAAATTGAGCGAATTTATATCTGAGGTAATAAATGAGCTGGCTTAGATTTGGCATAGCTAAGAGAGTGGTGGAGAACCAGAGCAAGTTGGATATATCAGAGAGGATTGCTGATAAGCTTTTCAGAGTTCTAAAAGCTTATAATGATGATCTGACCAATGTTACAGTAATCAATACGAGATTTGACAGTGAGATGACTGGAACTGATGGATATGATCTTATAACACTGGAGGGATATATGAATCTTGACGACTTTTATGACTTCAAAGATAAGCATCTATATGATATAGTATACAAGGAATATTCCAATATTAGAATCGAGATTGAGTATGACGACAAAGGAAGAAAGAGACTTGTTTATGACGAGAACAATAGGAGAGTCTTTTTCGTTATTGCAATATTTGTTATGCACGAGGGCACAAGGTCTGCTTATGACGATGTTGATCGTTATCCTGCATCTATTTATGACGAAGAGTAATAAGATATCTTTCATATGATTATCATATGAAAGGTTACATATCTATATTGTACATTCGTTTTATAAATTTCCTCAGACCTTTGCATCCTCCGGTTTCAAGGCTCTTTTCAAGCTCATTATATCTGGTTTCCCAGTCGGATGTCATTGAAACTCCCAGTTTGACCTTTGCTATGAGACTAGAGTTTTCAGAGCTTTTAGCCATAGCCTGGTGATACTTTCTTTCTTCGAGGAGGAGGGTGGCTATTTCCCTGGAGCACTTGTCGAGTCTCTGAGCGAGGATGGTGTCTATCTGTCTTTGTCGTTCCATCTGTTGGGTCTTGATGTCCATGATTTTGAGGGCATCCTTCAGAAAAGTCAACTCCATTTATGGTTTTACTCCAGTCTATAAATGAGCGATACACACAGCGACGACAAGGCCACTCCTCTCAATACACCCACTCTGGACCCCGTTCCGAGTCCTTCGATCTCTTCGACTCCGTCCATAAAGGATGAGATGTCTTCTCCCTCTTCAAAGTCCCTTATTACGATGGAGAGAGATGAGTATAATAGGATTATCGACTCGATCCATAATAGCTGGCAAATACAGGTAAAGAGCCTACAGGATATGCTCAAGGAACAGCATACCAACTCCATAACAGAGCAACTCTGGATATGGATCAGGGACTGCAAGCAGAAGAGGAATGCATACTGGAAAATGTATTACTCATATCAGAAATGGAACAATCTCATCTCGGTTCCTCTGCTCCTTATATCGAGTGCAACGGGTATCTCGTCGGTTGTTCAGCTTGGTGACTCGGTTCCCGGGGTTCAGTGGACGGTTGCTGTTCTGGGTGTGGGCTCAACAGCTCTGGCTGCATTCCAGAGATATTTCAGGTATGGAGAGAAATCGGAGCAATGCAAGGCCATTGCCAAGAGATATGCTCTTCTGGCCAGAAAGGGCGAGCTCCAGGGCAATCTGTTTGCAAATAACACCATCACCCTGCAGGACCTTGTGGTCTTTATGGAGGACTTTAGGAAGGATCTCGATGCTATCCAGCAGGAGACCGACGATATGCCCAAGGAGATCCTCGATAGAAAGCACGTAATCGACCCATCTTCAACCGTAGACCAAATGAGAGAACAGACAATGCACGAAGACAAGGTCAACAGAAAAGACGTAATGGTCCAAATGCCAATGCCGTCCCTCGCTAGAGAGGTAATGACATCGAAGAGAATAGGAGAATAGCGATAAAAATGATAATTTAACCCGAAATATATTATATTTTAGATATAATATGAGCAACGGCGAGATTGCAGCAATTCATTTTGGAATATGGAGTGCGGACGAGATTATTAGGTCTGCGGTGTGCAAGATTACGAATAGCAAGACAGAAGGTGAGGAGAGTGTGTATGATGAGCGTATGGGGTCTATGGTGGCCGATGCCACGTGTGTGTCATGTGGGCTGAACACCAAGGAGTGTCCTGGCCATTTTGGATATATCCAGTTGAAGTATCCCATTCTTCATCCTATGTATTACAAGCTTATTGTGAACTTCCTCAAGTGCTTCTGCACCAAGTGCTACAAATTCCTAATCACAAAGGAGCATCTCCGCCTTGATGGTATCTTCAGATATCAGGGCAAGGCTCGTTTCAACCATATTCTTGAGAAGATTGAGAAGATTGATTTCTGTTATCATTGCGATACACCCAAGCCCAAGATCATTTTCCTTGCGTCAGAGAGTACCATCAATATGGTGTATAAGAAGTCCAAGGTCCCCTTGTGCGAAGAGGATATCAAGAAGATCTTTGACAACATTTCCGACGAGGATGTGAAGCTTCTTGGATTCAACCCGGAGATGGTGCATCCCAAGAACACGATCATTACGGTTCTGCCTGTTATCCCTCCTGTCTCTAGGCCGTGGGTGCCTACGGATGGAGCCACGTGCGATGACGATTTGACTATTCAGTATCAGGAGATTGTGAAGTGCAACCAGCATCTGTCGGAGGAGGGACTGAATGAGACCAAGATCCAGAAGCATCTTCAGACTCTCAAGTTCAGGGTGAAGACTCTGATCAACAATTCGCAGTCGAAGGCTCGTCATACGAATGGACGCCCCATCAAGGATTTGAAGAAGCGAATCAGTGGAAAGGATGGAATCATTCGCAACAATCTGATGGGCAAGCGTGTGGATCAGTCTGGACGCACGGTTATTGGACCTGATCCTACGGTGAGGACGGACGAGCTTGTTGTTCCTGAAAAGATGGCGGCTGCTCTGACCAAGCCGGAGCGTGTCACCTCTTTCAATATTGAAAAACTCAGGGCTCTTGTAAACGAGGGCAAGGCCCTGCAGGTCAAGCGCATGGAGGAAGAGAAGGATGAGAATGGCAGGCCTATCATCCTCAAGGATGGAACTCCAAAGATGAGGTGGAAGTCGCATAATCTCGAGTATAGCATCTTCAAGAGGGGAACGGAGCTTCATAGGGAGGATAGGATTATCAGGAATGGAAAGGAGATTCAGTGGCAGTTTTCGCCCAAGTTTGCGCTGAGGCCTACGGATAAGATCATTAGGGATGGCAAGGAGGTTGCGGTGGAGATGCCATACAAGAAGATGTTTGATCTTCGTATTGGAGATGTAGTGCATCGTCAGCTTCAGACGGGAGATTGGGTGATGTTCAATCGCCAGCCTACTCTTCATAAGGGTAGTATGCTTGCAAAGAGGATTGTGGTCAGGCCTGGAAAAACACTTCGTTTCTCCCTTGCATCAGCAAAGACGTTCAACGCAGACTTTGATGGAGATATATGATTCATTTTGTCTCCAACAGGCGACTGCCATCATGGTTGCAAGG
>VFQS010000109.1_pt1 | contig 111786 bp, 94 predicted proteins | sample 3512361 | NCBI WGS metagenome assembly VFQS01 (sample SAMN10412375, study PRJNA504923) | tailings metagenome | isolation source: Relicate 1 Philex TSF3 active mining | place: Philippines | reverse complement strand
TTCAGCGCAAAATCGGTTTAATGCTATTAGCATTGGTTGTCACGATAACGATTCAGCAACTCATTGGACGACATATTGTAAAGATTCAGAAGGATCATACAACGATCGAAGGGTTTGAAGACAAAGAATCGAAATATGTGAAGGACACGTTGAAATTGATAATGAAATTACCGTGGCTTTTCTTGAAATCGTTGGATTGGCTATTTACATTAATGACCGTTCTTATTATTGGTGTTTAGACAAAACTGGGCTATGTCGTGGTGTTTCCACCCCCGACAAGCCTTCCTAGGGAAAATCTGCTGTCGAGTCATGTAAAATCCACCGAAGGTGGATACATGACGAAGCAGCCCAAAACTGGTTATTACCAAATCATTATGAATTATATTATATGTTTCCATAATACAATTCATTAAAACGTTTAATAAACAGATAGAATCAATTCCTTTAAAGAGCGTATTCAGCGATGAGAGCAAAAATGATAGTAGCTAACACAGCCTTAACGATAACACCAAAGATGGTGGGGGCATATGCGCCCTGGCAAAGAGGAATCTTGCTGAGGAGGGGAACATCAAGATAGGGCATGGCAAAAAGGAAGAAGACAACGAAGAATAAGAGGGGAAGCTTGATCTTGGAAACGATCTTATCGAGAAGACCATCTGCAGTCTTGGTAGTAGAATCCTGGACTTGGTTCGCAATAAAGCTGGACATCATCTGTTCTTGCTGGAGCTTCTTCTGCATTTCAGTTTGACGGATCTGTTGCTTAAGAAGCATCTCTAACTCCTGATTCTCGTCAACCTCCTGTTCAACAGGCTCGTCGTCCTCGTTATGGATATCATCGTGACGATCATCGGGGATTGTTGCGAGGGTTTTAATTTCGGTAGAATCGTTCGAGGATGCCATTCTATACATTGCGATGATGTTTTAAATAGGATTTTTAAACGAGCTTGGGGTCTTGTACACATAGTTTAGCAAAATCTGACATTCTTTGAATGTTTCCTTTAAATTTATGCTAAACCCTGTTTTTGATCACACTTTTTTCAAAAGTGTACTTGTGCGAGACAGTGTTCTTTTGTTTGTTTGCGATATCGTAAATATAATATGTGGAATATGCCATAATCGATACACCATAAACATTGATTAGCTTGTTAATAAAGCACGAAGCGTTTGACATTTTGGAAGGTAATATTTTATAATCGTTATACCTTTATATCATTATACCCTTATATTAACCTTTCTCAAAGGTTGACCAAATAATTATTATAAACACTGCGGTCACAAAATTGATTACAATATAAAGATTATCTCAATTAATTATAGTTCATTGTTAAGATGATTCCTGTCAGGTGTTTCACGTGTGGTAAGTGTATTGGCGGTGAAATTTACAGACAGTATCGCGAAAAATATATTGAGAATAAGGGCGGCGTCAATCTGTATCCTTCTGATAAGTCCAAGGAGATTCAGACGTGCCCCTCGGGTCTGCCTTTTGATATGAATCATAAGTATCAGTCTCTTGGTAAGGTTCCTAATTCAAGCTGGGAATTCAATGCTCTCAATGAACTCGGTATTCGTAGGTATTGTTGCCGTCGTATGATTCTTACTCATCCACATGATCTCCATTCGAGGATCGTTTAAACGATCCATTTAGTTATATTTAATCGTTCGTGTGAATAATTGTATATTTAGGTTACTTTGTTTAATGGATTCGTATGAGAATGATTTATAATTTCATTGTATTACTTAAGTATCGCAATGTCAACTCTTATAATCGTAAATGAATTATATGATTTGTCGATTAATGATCGTATTTTAGCATCGTATAAATATTTTAAGGAAGAACCAATTGAAGGTGTCGTAAAAAATATTTCTAAAAACGAGGAAAAAATAAAAGTAAAAACCAATCATCGTGAAATCATCGAAATATCCTTTCATCATTATTTCATTTATAAAATCCCTGATAACGATTTTATAGATAAGGTCAACGAATCGATAAACGATGATGATATAACAAGTAAAAATGTAAAATGTGATATTCCTGAATGGTCCTTTGATGATATCCTGGAAGATTCTATGTATTCATCGAATATCAATATCGATGCGATCATTCATAGCATAGAAAACGATGATACTAAAGAAGACATAACAGATTTACCAGCGATTCATATTGAAACAAAAGACGGCAAAAAAATAAAGATGGATCTAAATGGAGAAACCATACAAATGTATAATACCGAATCAATTGGGATCATTAAAAAAGATGCAAAACGCAATAATATATTATCTTTGCTTTAATATTATTTGTAAAATATAATGTTTTGTGGATTATTACCGTGTTTTTGTATTGGAACGTCATCGTTTCCATATTTTTCAATCGTTTATTCGATACGATCTGATGAATTAAACGAGCCCTTGATACAACTGGATGAGATAAACGATATACGATCACATAACCCAATGAATGAATCATTCGATATGAAAAACATTCGAAGCGATATTGATGACTTTTTCGACGATGATACTGTATTTAATGATTTCAATGATCATCCATCTATAAAAATAAACGAGAACAAGACCGAAATAAAAAGCGATATATCGTCTGACGATTTATATGAAGATGCTTTAGATTCTGACGCACTTGATTCAACCGATCACAATGAATCTGGTGTTCTTTATAGGTTGATGCCACCGTCACCGTCACCGAAACCGATACAATCCGTCCCTAATCGGATTCATTATACAAATGATTCTAGTAATCATACAAATGATTATAGTAATCATACCAACGATCCAATGAATGGTTATATCGACAGATCAATCAATACTAGATCGTTTTTGAATCGTATTGAAACGATGTATATACCTACATTACATCATCCGCCTAACATATCCATATCGATTACTAATATGTCAGATACCGATATCCTACATAATCATCGGACAGACTGTAAAAAAATTGATTCGATTAAGGAATGTCATATGAATTCCCTATAGCCAACAAATGGTTACCCAGTACGCTCGCAATCACGGTCAGCTCTCCTCGTCCTCATCGGTCCCTACCTGTGGCTTCTGTAAGGCATCCTACCTGCCTCACACCGGTCACACCATCAAGGAATGCAAGGTCCTCAAGAATACCCAATGTCGCAAGTGCCACAAGCTCGGACACTCTGAGTCGTATTGTCCGGATGCCAAGCCAGTTCTCAACAAGGAAGTGTGCTCGTTCTGTATCAATACCAAGCACGATCCCCACGGTCACGTGAAAAAGAACTGCCCTATCCTCGCGAACATCCAGTGTTTCAAGTGCGGTCAAAAGGGTCACACCGAAGGATACTGCGGTAAGTCCGTTTCGGTTTCAGGTAAGTCATCTGTATCATCATCTCGCACTGTTTCTCCCGCTAACTCTGTTTCTTCCCGCAGCAGCATTGGGTCAAAGGGTTCCAGACCTTGGATGCCCAAGGTTGCCCCCGTCATCGTGGATTTTGGCAACGATTCTGATAGCGATTCCGAGGACGAGTTCTTCGATATTCGCTCGGATGCCAGCTACGTGACCGCAGCCTCGACACTTCCCTCCGTTCCCAATCCCTTCGACGATCCCGCGATCGTGTTCGGATCCTTCGGCGTACCTGATCAACCATCAAACAGCTGTGAAATCACTGGTCTTACCTCAGTCCCTACCGAGACCAACACCACTTCTCTGGACAACATCGTTTTCGGGACTTGGTCCGAGGAAGAGCTTGTCGAGAAGATGCGCAAGTGGGAGATGGAGCAGCTCGAGAAGGATCGCAATGCTGATGATCGCGATGCTATCCTCGAGTACTCGAATGAGATCAGAAACGCCCTTCCTGAGCACGCAGTGATGCGTGTTCCCTGCGAGAACCATCCCGACTATGTTGGCGGACGCGATTACACGACTCCGTTTGTCGCCAACCTCTGTACCCATTGCTTGTTCGCACCTTCCAAGAACTTCATCGGACACACGATCAACGAATGCGAGGCTCTTACCAAGCACAAGTGTACGTGCTGCGGCAAGAAGGGACATACTCTCCGCGGATGCCCAGAGTACCTTGTCACCAAGTCCTACTCGATCTACATCAGCACAAAGACTCTCGACGATACGATGGATCTTTTCACGAAGATCCGCGAGAAGCTTCGCAGCAAGGAGCGCCTTGGAGTCGGATACTGGAGGAACGGCTACTACTTCGACGAGCCCTACAACATTCAATCGTTCAAGACCAGGATGACCGCGTTGTTCAGGTAAGCCAATGCGGTCAAAGGCACAATGTGTAAATATAATGAATCAATGAAATGAAATGTTGTGGAATTAACCACGTTACTTTGTTATATTGAATGATAAATATAACACGATAACTACACTTTTGAAAAAAGTGTGATCAAAATCAGGGTTTGAGGCGATCATTATCAAGAAAACATTTAAAGACCTAATAAGGACTTGCAGGGAACATCGACATCCTCCCCGGGATATATAAAGGAAGGATCGAGGGGACGCTGGGATTTGTAAGGCTGATTCGCCTGAGTAGGATGAGAATTAAAGGGTCTATATAGACCATTACATTTCTTAGTAAGATCCATCTCACGATTCTCGCTGGAATTCACGGGACGAATGAAACTTTCTTCAGGAGCGCATTTCATAGCATCGCAAACCTTAAAGCAAGGGCGAGGATCCATCATATTATAGAACTTCCACTGCTTCACATCGGTATCGTTGAAACGACTATTGATCATCTGATTCATAACATCCTCCTTGGACATCTTCATAGAAGGCTTTACACGATTGATAGGGTCGTTGATATCGAGATCCCTCATATTAAGATTGGAAGCAACAAACATGGGGGTATAAATATTTTTTTCACGGGGAATATTTTGTGTCTCGCAGACATAACGAACCTGATCTATAAATTCGTTTTTATGGAAAGGTATCATCTATATTCTTACATAGATATTTTTGATTCATCACTCATCGAACAATATCTATGAATACATTATGGATTTCTACAAAAATGCTATTAAACGTATGAAATCAAACAAATCATTGTCGATGAACCGCAAAACAATCGCAATCGTATTGACGATAATCGTGATCGTTATAATGATTTTTATGTATAATCCATCTATTTTAACACCAGTTTTCATACCAATCGTTCGAAATCGATTATCATCTGGTCTGGACAATCCCAAATCATTTGGATTGCTCAAGATCGTTTATAATGGAGATCAAATACTATTCAAAAGCAAACATTGGGATCATCCTCGTGAACATGAACCTCGCGCGATTGTAACAGTCACTGATATCAATGATTTTATAACAAGTGTCATAAAAGATAATGAAATTGGATTAGGTGAATCATATGTTCATAAATCATGGTTTGCAGACGATCTTATGATTTTCATTCAGATTATGTGCTTTAACTTTGATACAAATAAATCCGTGCGAATGCCAATGACATTAAAATCGAAATCAATGGATCAGAAAAACATAGAATATCATTATGATGTTGGGAACGATTTCTATGAAACGTTTTTGACGGATAAACTAATGGCATATACGTGTGGATTCTGGAAGGATCCGCGTGAAACGTTGGATGATTCTCAGTTTCGAAAAGTAGATACGGTTTTGACTAAATTAAAATTAAAACCTGGAATGAAAGTGTTAGATATCGGGTGTGGTTGGGGAAGGATTGGGGATTATGTATCGAATAAAGAGAAGGTTACTGTATATGGATTAACAATAAGTCGTGCGCAATACGATTATATGAAAAAGAATACATCAGTGATTCCGATTTATGGTGATTATAGAGATATCGCCAAATTAACGAATCATATGAAATTTGACGCAATATATTCGATTGGTATGTATGAAGCAGTTACACAATTCAACGGAACCATGTTTTTTGATCAAGTAAAACAATCACTAAAAGACAATGGTGTTTTTGTTATGCACTGTATATCATCGATTGATACATCGAAACCCCAAGATTACATGGGCGATTCGTATGTGTTAAAGCATATTTTCCCAGGCGGTCAAATTCCGGACGTTCAATGGATTTATAGACACATTCGCGATAGTCGTATGTCATTGATTCATCATGAAATGTTTGGTGGGCAGCATTATGCCGAGACATTAAAACATTGGAGACAAAACATGTTGAAATCACGCGATTATCTATTGTCGAGAGGGTATAAAGAAGAGTTGATACGATCATATGAATATTATTTCTCGTCGTGCGAAGCGGCATTCCGAGCAAATACGATGGGATTAAGTCATTTTGTTATCGTAAATCACCCAATCGCTGATATTAGAAACGATGGCAATTATTTATGCCCATCAATTAATGCGAATTGATATCTTATAAAATAATAGGACAAATAGATATGAGTGAATTACCACAGACAGAAACAAAGACATCGCCAACGATATCTGTGGAGAATTTGACTGTCAAACAAGTATGGGCGAATTTTATCCAATACCTGATTGCGATTATTGATGAATTTACAAATATGAAGCCACCTATAACATATTATAAGATTTGGGATATCTTAGCAAAAGAAGACCGATTGATATATCTTGGAGTGTTTTTGTTTATAATCGGAATTGGAATGTATTTTATTGATATATCGTCATAGAAGAACTTTAGAAAAGTTCGGTCAAAATACACTTTTCCAAAAGTGCGAACAAAAGGTCTGGAGAAGAACTTTTAGAAAAAGTTCGTCAAAATCAAAGGAGGGGATCTGGGGAACAACGTTCCCCATTTATTCATTATCACTGTCAGCATCATTACTGCCAGATGGCTTAAATCTACGAAGAGATACCTTCTCGACCTTTTCCCGATCCATTAGGAATTCAAGAGCTTTCTGCGCCTTTGCGGGATCCTCGAATAGCATAGATACCTTTTTGCTGAGGTAATCCTTATTGATAGGAGCATATGTATTTGAAACACAATAGCGAATCTTACCACCCTCAGTAGCAAGATCCTTAATCTCGTGCTTCTTCATAAATCCAAGAATCGCATCAGAAACATTATTACGTTTTTCGCGCTGTTCCTTAATTACCTTGTTAAGTTTATCGATATTATTATCGATTTCGAGGTACGATTTAACCATTTTCTTAAATTCCAGCAAGTCTTTCTCGGGGATTTGTCCAGACATTTTACTTATTCTTAGAAAAAAACATAATGTATATAACGCAAATATATCCTTATATTCATTCAGCGTATCATATTTGCCGAAATGCGCATCTATTATAGAGTTACCTTGCGATTATTTGATTCAACGATCTGCGCCCCGGGCGGAACAGATTTAATGAAATTATCAGCAATATCTGTATGAATCTTAATCTTATTTACAATAACTTCGATTTGCGACACAGTATGAACATCGTCATCATATGTTTTTTTAAGCGATTCTAATCCAGTGATACAATTCTTCAACTCGATCGATAAGTTTACAAGGCTTGTATAATTCTTATTGTATTGATATGAATTCGCATTATAAGGGGACATTTGCGTCGAATTTACGAACTGCATAAGAACATCAATCGAATTTGTAATAACTTCATTAATAAACTGAATCGTTTTGCCACGACTATCTCCTTTGATAAACCGAATCAGTGATGTGTAAAAGGTGTTACCCTGCAATTTAATTTTGTCTGCTGAAATATCAATCTTTTCGGCATCTTTAATTTTGCCAAGGATCTTTAGATTCACTAAAAGACCATCAACGATATCATTCATTATTATCCTCTATTATTTCTAATTTGGATATTATTTTTTATATTCAATTAAATGCGTTTATTGGACATTATCCAATGATTTGACCCACATTTTCAAAGTGTATTATTCCTCAAAAGCGTATCGATTAAATCCATTGATCGTTCGAGATCGTTTATAACAAACGATGTGGATTGATCTTTCATACATTCTTCTTTAATGAATACATCAAACAGATCCTGAAGATCTATTAGCCAATTGCGAATCGTAGATAAATGAATATCCTTTAACCCAGATCCTAATTCAACATACGATTGAATCAAACGATAGATCGTAAGATAACTAAATAGAATCGTATGAAGGTCTTTTGCTGAGAATTTAATATTTTCGACATCGCCATAATCGGATATCATTTTCTCAATCGATTCTTTAAGATGCTTAACATCGTTTGCGATATGATATAATTTATAATACGAACGATAGACAGACGATTGTAGTTTTGTACATTTCCAGGGGAAGTCAGGAGATTTATAGGGTAATTGATAATATACAATCGATGTATTAGGATCGTAGATACGATATGTAATAGACGATCCGGGATTAGGGGATGACATAGAATATAATAACGAATGAAAAAAAGGGACGTATTTGTACGTATTCTATGTTTTGGTCGACCTTTTCTTAAAAGGTCTACGTATTCGCGAATCGTATATAAGGAATTAAAGTATCATTAAGGATTATATACGATGAAGTTAATTATCATCGAGAGTGGGAATAAAATTAAAACATATAAATCGGTTTTACACGATCAGGATGTCGAGGTATTGGCAACGAGTGGTCATATCCGAGAGCTTGCGATTCCCGATGGATATGAAATAAAAAATAATAAAATCCATCCCAAATGGAAAAGCATTTGTAATAAATTTTTCACGTCGAAATTAAAAGAGTATTCTAAAAAGGCAGATCAGATCATATTAGCAACCGATCCTGATCGCGAAGGTGAAGCGATTGCTTATGCCGTGATGGAATACTTAGGTCCCAAATACAACTATAAACGTGCGGATGTTCATTCGATTACATACGGCGGCATTAAAAGTGCTCTGGAAAATCTTCGAGATATCAATGTTGGGTTAGTAAATGCCCAGTTATCCAGGAGACTATTAGATCGTATGGTCGGTTTCATCGCCAGTGATAAGTGTAAAAAGCATTTGAAGGAAAAGAAGCCGACTTCAGCAGGGCGTGTTCAGAGCGTGGCTCTTCGAATCGTATGTGATCGCGAAAGTGAGATCGAAACATTTAAATCGCAAGAATACTATGATTTACGAAGCGATTTTGCCGTGTCCAGCGCAGGAAAATCACCCCCATCGCAGAGGGGCGGTCGTGGAAGAGGACGCGGAAAAGCAACAAATTCTACTCCTAGGAAAATGAATTCATCGAGCCAGGTTGTTGAGAATGTAAAGTGTATTCTATACAAAAAGAAGGCACTCACAACGGAAAACCCATTGATCTTTTCAAAGGAATCGATGGAAAAAATTGCGGAATACGCCAAGGGTCAATCGTATGATATGAAGATCGACGAAAAGATTAATAAGAAATATGCTCCGCCTTGTTTTACAACATCAGCTATCCAGCAATCGTGTTCGACGAAGTTCCATATGAATCCTTCACAAACGATGAGCGTTCTTCAGAAATTGTTCGAGGAGGGTCATATTACGTATCATAGAACCGATAGTGTATATATCGTTAAATCAGCGATTGATATGGCACGAACGATCATCGAAGAAAAGTATGGTAAGAAATATGTTCCAGCCGAGCCAATCTTTTTCAAGGGCAAATCGGCACATTCGCAAGAAGCTCATGAGGCAATTCGCCCGACGCATCCAGATCGTTATCCTGAATTGAAGGATGCTGATGAAGCAAAGGTATATCGAATGATATGGGAACGATACATATCGTGTCAAATGATACCCATGGAAGAAAAGATCTATATGATCGATTGGGAGGCGAAGGATATTACATTCCAAAAGACATATTCGGAAATGATCGAACCTGGATGGAAAATCGTATCAACAAAAACAAATTCTGCGACCGAAACAGCTGCTCCTAAACGTGGAAAGAAAAAAGTTGCCGAAGCTGCCCCTGAAGAAGAAAAAGAAACCAACGATGATGATACGAATGAGCCCTATCCATCATGGATAAAAGAGTATAAATCGTGGAATCCTAAAAACGTACGATTGGTAACAAATGAAACGAAACCTCCTTATCGTTATACACAGGCATCGTTGATTCGCGAATTGGAGGAGAGAGGTATTGGAAGACCGAGTACGTATGCTTATATCATAACGAAGATATTGACAAATCGCTATGTATTCGCAAAGGGTAATTTATTATTCCCGACGGATTGGGGCAAAAAATTATGTGGATTTTTGAAAGAGAAATATTCTTCGAATTTTATGGACATTGAATTTACCAAAAACATGGAGGATACGTTGGATTCTATATCAGAAGGTAAGACCGATTATAATAAATATGTCATCGATTTCCATAATAATTTCATAAAGATATAATAATCGTATCTTATATAAAATCGTATAAGCGATTACTAATAAATGATACAACATCGATTCGTATTGTATCATTTATATTCTACCGGGTGTGCAAAAATTGATCCGTCATTCATTCCTTTATATCAAGTATTAAGCAAACGCGCTTAAAGTTCCCAACGATCAAGATGTCTTCTACCGTCGAGTCTGTTCTCTCTTACAAGGTTTCCGGCACCGATGCTGGTTTCGAGGTCTTCAAGCTTGCGTATGAACTGCGCAATCTCGCCAAGGAAAGGAATGGTAAGTGGTCTGTCGATAACAGGTCGTGGCAATTCACCAAGGAGTCGTTTGCTTCTGAGGAAGAATTCGAGAATGCCAAGACCTACTTCGAATCTCTCAATCAGGATGAGATGATTAAGCCTGAGTCTCGTGCGGTTCATACCAATGGATCCATCGAACTCCAGTACGGCGAAACCATCTTTTATGGTAAGGAAGGATACTTCTTCAAGGGCACTCATTATCGCAACAAGGATGCTCTCAAGGAAATCGGATGCCGCTGGAACCCCAAGTATTCCACTTGGATCGTTGATGCCTCCTCAAAGACCCGCGATGAGCTGATCGAGCTGGTCAATAAGATGGCTGATGCGAACGCGGTCGCTGACGAAAACAAGACTGAGCCCAAGCGCGAAATGAAGTGCTCTCATTGTAAGAACACTGGTCATCGTGTTACCCATTGCGATATCAAGCTGGGCGATACGATTCGCGATTGGATCCTCGAGTACGTCCGTATCGCAAAGGAATCGGAAGCTTACAATGATTCCTGCAGGATGAACGCCAAGTATTGCGAGAAGTTGGCAAAGACCCAGGAATTCCTCGACATCGCAGTTCGACATCTCAAGGGTCTCAAGGAAAAGACCTTTGAGAATCTCATCAAGGTTGTGTATATCCCTGACATCATCCCCGACGATTCTTAGATCGTCCAATTTATCGATGTATAAACAGAATCAATGAAATGAATATAAAAGAAATAATTGTATAAAACACACTTTGTTAAGAATGTTGCCGATCACTATTATTTACGCCGTTGCCTCGAATCATGTTATTGGAAATAATAACGATCTCCCTTGGAAGGGATATATGTCGTCTGACCTAAGGCGCTTTTCCAGAAAAACGAAGCCTAAGCGTTTTGGTGCCAATACGATCATTGTTATGGGACGAGACACATTCCGATCCATTAATCGCAAGTTGGATGGACGTATTAATGTCGTTTTGTCCAAGAGCTATTTCGCGGATAAACCTGAGTCACTTTGTGTGGATAAGTTACACAACGATTTCTATTATGCGAAAAATGAAGAATCCCTTCACGATCTATTGTGTTCGATGTATTATTCGTCTTCGATGAACATTGAAAATATATTCTTTATCGGTGGTGTTTCCGTGTTTAACCTCGGACTCAAATGGGGCGCCCAAAAAATTATGATTACAAAGATTCATAATGCTTATCCAGGCGATGTTATATTTGATATCGAAAAGAACGACCTGTTCCGCAATTACGAAATGATTAAGGCATCCTCGACGGATGCTTCAGGTGGTGTTACATTCCATTATGAATCGTGGAAGAGAACATCACTTCACCCTGAATACGAATATCTTAACCTTCTTGAGAAGGTATTGTATACTGGAGAACAGCGTCATACCAGGAATGCTTATACGATCAGTAGGTTTGGAGAATCAATTGAATTCGATCTATCAATGGGATTCCCTCTTTTGACGACCAAAAAGATGTTTTTCAAGGGAATTGTCGAAGAGTTGCTGTGGTTTATTCGGGGCGATACAAATGCCAAACATCTAAACGATAAGGGTGTTCGTATTTGGAACGGAAATTCATCGCGCGAATATCTTGATCGTATCGGTCATAGCGATTATCCTGAGTTTTGCTGCGGACCAATCTATGGATTCCAATGGAGACATTTCAATGCTCCTTATAGTGGATGTGATAGCGATTATTCTGGATCTGGTGTTGATCAGTTCGCGGAGTGTATTCGTCAAATTCGCGAAGAACCTACCAGTCGTCGAATCTTATTCACTGGATGGAATCCTTGTCAATTGAACGAAATGGTCCTACCTCCTTGCCACGTTATGTATCAATTCTATGTTCATAACGATAATCGTTTGGATTGTCATATGTATCAGAGATCAGGCGATATTTTCTTGGGCGTTCCTTTTAATATAGCATCCACTGCTCTATTGACTCATATCGTTGCGGCATATACCGGAAAGATTCCTGGAAAGATTCGTATATCATTTGGCGATCTACATATTTACGATGTTCATACCAATGCTGTTCGTCAGCAGCTCCATCGCATGCCTTTCAAATTCTGTGATCTATCTATTGTAAATATTCCCCAGCGAATCGAGGATATGACGATGGAAAATGTAGTCGTTTCAAATTATGTATCAAACGATGCGATTAGTGCTCCAATGATCCCCTAAACTAAATTAAATCGATATACAATGATTATATAATAAATGATCCGTTATAAAGATCATTTGTTATATTTTGGATTATTTGACTACACCAATGTTGACCAAATAGTTAAATATCATCGATATTAAAATCATAATTCCTATTTGGCTGAGGAGCAACCTCATCTTCTTCGTCGCTATCCTCTTCGCTTGATACTTGATGAAGATCGCCAACATTGACCTGCTTATCATTGATATCTCCACATTTTAGTAGTTCGTGAATACCTTCTTGAGTATAACGATGAATGATATCACACGTCTTTTCATCATAATCGCGAATACCAACCAGGACTAAATCGCCAGGTCCCATAAATACCTTTTTATAAAGAGATCCTCGAATTACTCCAATGCGAGTCTCATTTGTTCTCTCGATCATCACAAGAGATACGCGTCCATCGCCTAACATCTTAGAGATCTTGGCATATTCAACTTCACCTTCTCCGAAATCCGCTTTCTTCGGAATAACAACATTTACAGAATCGTTCGAATTCTTAGAGCGTTTACTTTTCTTTCCACCGATCTTGTTACGAGGCATCTTGATAAATATTATTTGTATGATTTGTGTCTTTATATTTATACGATTTTGTAAATATTATGATGTAATCATACAATATGGTATTAAAACAACGTATTGGATTACCGAGAACAAACAAGGTATTGTTTTGGAAACGAATATTGTATGTTTTGTTAATTTTGATCGTCATAATATTGATCGGTATTGTACTGAATAAAAAGCGCAAAATGCGCGAAGATCGTGTTCAAACGATTATATCAAAAGTAAAACGATCTCAATTAAAATTTAAAAAACAGAACAAAAAAGCAGCTCCGAAAATCGAAGATTTGAGAACTGTTGAAATGCTTTTGAACGATATCGCAAAATATATAGAAACAAAGAATTATACAAAAGCGATCGATTTATATGAAAAAGCTGCTCAGAAAGGGTATTATGAAGGATATTACGAGATTGCCCGTCTATATCATTCCGAAGAAACTATGTTAAATTCTGAGATGGCTGTTCGATATTATATAATGTTCATTCGCGATTCCAGCGATGATTATAAAAAGAACCTATCAAGGATCTATATTTCCGATCTATTCCAAGAGAATCCGTATTTAGAAGATATGTATGCGATGGATATTACAGCGATTAATGCTGCGGAATTACAAAGAAAACAGGATTCCGAAAATAATAATCCTTTGCGGAACAATCGAACAAATGATTGGATAGAACGATTTGAAGATGGTCGTGAAAATAATAGAGATCTCCCGAATAATCGTAATCGATTAAACGATTTAAATGACATCGAAGCCATCAATCGTATGTTTGACGAGGCATTCACAGCGATCCCCGTATTGCCCGCAGAAATAACTCGCGATAACGATTATATTCCGAATGATACACAAAACGTCCATGATCATGGTGTTCAGAATACGATCAAACGATCGATCGATGCGATCCGATCTAAAACAGGATTAACGATTCCTAAAGACGAATCCTATCGTCAAATCGAAAAGATGGTATTAAAGGAGAATTCAGGGAATGCTTATAGAGCATTACAATCATTTAGTGATACCCCTATGTCTAAATACAATATGTCTGAGAAAGATGCTCTTCATCTTGTATGGAATTATATTAATCGCGTTAATGATCCCGATATCAGAAAAAGTATGGAAAAAAGTTTGGTCCAGGAATTAAACGAGTGCGTTGAAAATAATGGAGTTGTTTGCACAACTGGTAAATTTACTCGCGTCATTGGAGCAATGGATGGCTTTGATGAAAGCGTATCTATTAAACCGATGTGGGCAATCGATCAAGAAATATCGTCAAAAGTATCAAGGATCTATGATAATATGTATCAATCGTTGAACGATGCTGATAAGGATAAGTATATGAAAGATGATACATTCTCGGATGAGTTTAATAAACGATTCAAAGAAGAATCTGAGAAAACGATCCTTAAGGATTATGGAGAAATCCTTGAAAAACCTTTATTACAAAGCGCAATCGAAAAATGGACTACGATATAAAGGCTTTAATTTATGATTCATAGTATTTATGTTAAGCCGAATTCTTTCTAAATCATCGATTATACATCGTATATCTTTAACGATCAATACGATTTTAACATCGATGTTCGGGATGATTATATCTCCCAAAACAAAAGAGAATTATGAGAAATCAGAGAAACGGTATAATTTCTGGCGATTGTATTTCGCACCTTATAAATCGTATTTCCAATTCATACGATCCAATAAATACCATTTTATACTCGGGACATCGAAATTCGTATCGGGGCTTTTCCACGCATATCTATTGATCAATATACAATCGATATTAAACAATACGATTCATATGGATTTATACAATATTGCGTTGTTAACATCGATTATGTTTTTGCCCGAGACCGAAAATATTTTGAACATTTTGTTTGCAAAAAAATTAACTCGCGAAAAAAATTCCGTGACACAAAATGTTTTATCGTATATGAGATTACGATTCATAGAAAAAGAAAGGGATAATCAATGGCAAAATAAATATCCATTGTCCGAACAGATCAGGGCATTTGAATCGGCGTTCTGGTGTTATAACGGAGTTACATATAATCTGTTTGCGAACGTATACACGTTCATATTATTTGTTCAATCGTTTGTGTTTTGTTCCTATGTATTCGGTCATCGATTCTCTTTAACGATTCTTATATTAAATGGGATCGTATTTGTCATAATGAACATGTTCCAGAAAAAGATGCAGACCAATGCCGAAAATGTTGGACCAAACATTGAAAAAAACATGAACCTCGCTGTGAATAAATACCTTCTTCATTACAATCGATATATAAACCCTCCAATGTCCGAAGCGATTACGAATGCGAATGTGAATATCGATTTTGTCCAGAGTTTTGTCGACATAGATTCATCGTGGAGTAGGAATAATCGTATTTCAAATGTTCGCACGTTTACGAAATCTGCCATATTTAATATATCTTTTATAGCATTCGTACCGTTTTTGTGGAACGATTATAATGCTGGATCGATCGATTCTATTGATCTTGGAAAGAATATATTGATATTGTTTTTGAAATATCCGGATTTAACAGGACTTTGGAACATTTGGAACGCATTAAAACACCAAGAAATCGAGGACGGAAAACGATTATCGTTTTTATTCGATATGTTGAATCATCGATCGGAAATTCCTTCAAGCATCCATTCATTTAATAATGAGATGTCGGATGATTCATTATTTACATTTTCATCGTCACATGATATTATGATGTCTTCAAAGAATGAACAGTATATTATATCGCCAAATAAGACATTGGAATTTAAGAACGATATACGATTCCCGATTGAAAAAGGGATTGTTCTTTTAGACGGTCCGAGTGGTTGTGGAAAGTCCGTGACTCTTCACATATTGGCAGGAATTGCGCCGAACAAGATACCATTCAAATCGTATGTTGGTTTAAAAACAAGAAAACGATTGTATGTAGAATTAAAAGACCCATCGTTTCATCGATTGTATATTCATCAAAGAATATCAGAATATTATACTAAGAATCGTAAAAGCACGATTACTATGACATTGCGACAACTGTTCCCATATATTAAATCGCAGGAAGAGGTGATTGAGTATCTATCGCATTTTAATTTGGATCATAGTATTCGGTCATTCTTTAACAATCATACGTATCTTAATACAAATTCCTGTGAAAGTCCACTGGATATTCCGTTGTGTTCAAAGTCAGAAGAAATGTCACCTGGTGAAATACAGCGATATGTATTGGCGGCTCACATATGGACGATTGTAAATAAACAATGTTTGTATTCATTGAAATCGTATCCATTATATATCATTTTAGACGAATACGATAAAGCGATTGATGAAGGAACTGCTTGTAATATATTACAATTTATACTGGATCATTCGAAAACGATTGTATTCCTGGTAACGCATAACTCAGCGATTAAAGAACGATTCAAGGATTGTATTATTCAACGATGGGATTATGTTCAGACAGAAAGTAATAATCATACCAAATTGTTCTTTAATATTCATTAAAGGATTATAGAAAACAAATAAATAATGATCATTCATCATTATTTGCTTGTCGTTGAGCAAACTATATGTATCGATTATACACAATTATATTGACATTTAAAGATTTAAGAGTACATTCCATCGAATTTATTGGATGAATGCTTGCTGTTTTTCATAAAGGAAATTACTTGTTTTGTTGCCTCTGCCAAGGGGACATTCCTGTGATGGAAAAAGAAAGAATGAAGCATCGCTGATGTAATGTTTCCAATACGATTAGCTGTTTGAATAAACATATCATACAACAGAGGATCGTTAGGATAGAAGTGCTGAAGCATTAGTAGGATTTGCGCATCGTCACAATGTTTAAACTCAATCATTTTATCGATACGACAGGGACGCAAAAAGGTTTTATCGATCTTATTGATATGATTCGTTGTCATAATCGTAATAAATCCGGGCTTGCGAAGAATTCCATCGGTAGTATTCAAAAGGGTGCTGAAGGTAACATTGGAATGTTCGTCAAAATATTCATCGATGTCTTCGATTACTACAAGAATATTCTCGTCATTTGTTTGAAGGCGAGTAAATCCGTTTAGAATCGATGAATCACTAATCTCGTGTTCGATTGGTATGATATGAAGATTCATATTGAATTCCGATGCGATTGCGTGGATAAGAGATGTTTTTCCTGTACCAGGCGGACCATAAAACAGATAATTCCTCTTGTAAGGAACGCCGTATTTGATATAATCCTGACGTTCTTTGATAAACGATTGGATGTCGTTGAAGATCTCCTGTTTATTATCGAAAAACACGGTGGATGACAATCTCTTTGGGATACGTTGAGATAGATACCAACCACCCTTTTGATTCATAACAAAACACGAAATGGTTGTGCTTCCATTTAACTTGGATAGCTTTTCAGTGTTGGTCATTTCGGAAAGGAATGTTTTAATCGCCTCCATATTATCGCATTTTAGCTGAAGGGTTACCATTGGGCGAATATATCCATCAGCATCAGCCATGATTTTGCTGGCGATTTGATGATTAATATAAATAATAGCACCGTAATAATTAAGGGTATATTCGCCATATCCCAATTCCATACGAATCTTTTGCATTTTCATTTTGTTTTCGTGGATTTTAATAACGCCGCCAGATACAGTGGATTCATCATCATTCAAATCAGAATCCTCACATCCTTTCGCGATGAGATTCATAGCATTTCCCTGAATAATATACTTGGAACAATGTGCGAGAATCGCACTATGAAGGTTACCCTTTTCAGTATCAATCGTAATTTCAAACATGATAGATCCGATTAACGTAAGAACTCATTAATTAATATATAATGAGCGCTTAATCTTTATATCTATGTATTTGGGATATTCATAGTTTAGCAAAACCTGACATTCTTTGAATGTTTCCTTTGGAATTTATGCTAAACCCTGTTTTGATCACACTTTATGCTTTTGAAAAAAGCATCGCAAAAGAGGGTCAGGGAGATGCGAAGCCTCTCCCTTTCAAAAGTGTAGGGATATTTAAATAAGAACAATGTTCTTTTCGTGACCAACACGAACAGCGGGATTTGCCCAAATTTCATATCCCTTCTCACGGATATCAAGGCACCAGCTAACATCTTCAGATGAGTAATCACGAACAAACGTGCGATCCATTAAGAGTTCCTGACTTCTTGGGCGGAAGAAAGGATAAGGAAGAGATTCCATTACACCGTATTTGATACATAAGAATCCAAAACCACAATAATCGATTTTGAACGATTCGTGCTTATCATTTACGGTATCCTTGTTTAAGAATTTAAATGCTTTTCCGCTTCGAAGATCGTTAAAATCCATACGTTCAACGATGGAATATTCATAATTATTTTTCATTAGATACAAACCAGTTGAAACATCCTTATTCATATCGATAAGTTCCTGAACAGCTTTGGGAGTAAATACAATATCGCTGTCGATCCAAAACATATAATCGTATTTAATTTTACCGTCAAAGGGTTTCTGAGACACTCCGCGGCTAAAATCTGTGCCAAGACATTCGTTGCGAACGAAATAGATGTTTGGGTTGTATGATTGACTAACAACAACACGATGACCAACATCGTTACAATAATTTAAGAGTGATGTCCAGCACATCAAAAATGTTGCGGAATAATTATTTCCGGGAAGACAAAAGATAATGGTTTTCGGCTCGACATGTTTATTCATAACGGGCGATGAAGTTGCCGAAGAGGATGGAGACGGTTCTTCACGGATGGGCGATCCATCTTCCATATTAGCGTTTGTATGAACATCTTCCGATGATACAGATGACGCATCGACCATACGCATATGATCATTCGATTCTATGTTATTCATTATAGAATGAATGAGAATTCGTTTAATTTATACGAACGAATGAATCTTATTTATTTTCTTTTTTGATCGCAAAAATATCGATTAATTCCTCAAGGTTTTCACATTCTGTTTTCTTGAAATAAAAATCGGTAAAAATATAATTTGTTTCTTTAGGAATCATAATCCCAGAATCGATATCAAAAAATGGGATTCGTCCGGTTGTTAATAGGTTTGCGTTTCCTACGAAATCCATGCTTGGTCCCAGATATTTATCAAGAATGTTTGTGATATTTAATCCGTCCTTTTCATTGGATTCGTTGAAAAACGATCTGATAGATTCGTATTTATTTTGTTTATTCATATATCTTCGAAGTAAATCAAAAAATTCTGGATCGTATATATGAGCGTCAATGATTCTTTTACGATTTATCTTTCGCATTTTCATTAGTTCGATACGATTCATAAAATCGTCAAATCCAAAGTTAATCATAACATATTGTCCGTCGTGATACCAATATTCTGTATAAAACACAGAATCTTTACAAACATATTCCATTACAGCATAAACCCATTTCTTAAGAAAGAATGGTAGGTAATTAATAGAAAGAACACAGACATTGTGTTTGGGGTTATCATTCATTTTATAATAAGCGATCCTTGAAATATCAAGTTTTTCGTGAGGATTGTAGAATAAAACCTTCCATAATTCGACGATGCTCGAGAAAACGATCGCTTTAAAATATGAGATTGCTTCTTTTAACACGATCATTCATAAATTGAATATAATGATTGAGTTTTCTTTATATCTACATCCTTTTTCAGGATATCGACATAATTTATTGATCGTGAGATATACAAATCATAAATGGGCTATGTCGTGGTGTATCCACCCCGACAAGCCATCCCATGGGAAATCTGCTGTCGAGTCATGTAAAATCCACCAAAGGTGGATACATGACGAAGCAGCCATAAATGCCTATATAAATACCTATATGAAACAGTTATTACTGGGGGGCAGGGTAATCATTCATATTTTGCCTGTAGCCACCTCTGTTAGAGGCACCACCCCTCCTGTTCTGATTCTGGGCAGGGTAACGAGGAGGACGAGGATAATATCCCTGTTGAGGCTGACCCTGCGCATACATAGGGATTTGAACCTGCTGATACTGAGGAGCATAAACGGGCATAGGAACGTGGTGAGATGCCTGAACTGTATGAGGACCAGGAATATACGTCATTGCCTGAAGCTGAGGAATAGGGGGAGGGGCAACAGTTCTCTGATTCTGGTAATCATTCCTTTGATTATTGTAATCAGGACGCTGATTATTGTAAGTTCTGCGAGGAACATAGGTATTCTGGGGGCGAGGAGCGCGGCGAACAGTGTTCTGGGGAGACTCAGCGTGCGTAGGGGCGGCAGAATCCATCGATCCATTGTTCTTGCCCCAATAGATATTAACCCTAAGAAGAGTGCCAGTCTTGATAGTGCGGACATCGAAGGGATGGAAATACTCGCGAAGCTTCTGGATGAGAGCAGTATTCTTGAGTAGGAAAGTCAGAGTCGATTCGTGGAACCTCTGCTTCGTATTAAGATCATAATCGAATACAGAAACGAAATGATAACCACGCTCAATGGCGGAATTAATCTTAGGAGTATAAGAATCTTCCTTGGTAATTAGCTGAATAATTTCTTCCATTCCAGCATTAAGACGCTGCTTAAGTTGCTCAAGCTCTTCCTTGGAGTGCCCCTCGAGAAGCTTGGGGGTAAGGAAAGTATCAGTCTGAGAGACTTGATCAGTGGGCTGAATAGGGCTCTTGGTGGAATCAAGAGACTCGACGCAGCGCTGGAAAAGATTATTAATAGAACTCATTGTAATAACCCGTGAATGTATTAAACGCAAAAGTTATCTTTATATTTTTTAGAATTTTAGGTTCCGTTTCATCAACGTATCACCACAATTACCTTTCGCGATTCCTACAGCATTTCCTCAGCATACGTTTCGCCAGGTTTCGCGGGTGGGGTTTGGTGCACTTTTGAAAAAAGTGCGGACAAAATTTTGGCGAGCTTTTTCTAAAAGCTCTCCCCAACAAGGGCGTTTACGCCTCGCGGATAAGTCCAGAATTTGTCCAGGAATAAATCTAATCTAATAATTATAATTAATAATGAGCACTCTATTTTCTTACATTGGAAAGATGATCGGATATAACAAATCGTATGAATCTGAGATAAATAACGATTCATATGATTCTATCGCAAAGTCAAAGGACCAATCGAAGGATTGTTCTGGACAATCTACCATCGATACGGCTTCTTCCGAAAAAGAGGTCCGGTTTGATACGATCAAAGAAACGATCCCAAATAAGAAATCTATCGTAAAAATAACATATCCATCCGATGATTATCCTTCCATCGATCATCTTCATAACGATATGTTTATCGATTTAAATGATTATAAATTCAGACGACCCGCGAATTTACTGATTCATCGCAAATCTTCATCGATGAATTAATGCACTTTAAAGATATGACAAAATCTAATTATAAATCATATTAACGATTCAATATATGATTTATAACATTAACGCAAGATTAAAGGAGGGTTCTGGGAACTTTTGAAAAGTTCGATCAAAAGCCCTTTTTAAGAAAAAGGGCGACCAAAAAGCTCGCCAAAAGGAGGGGGGTCAGGGGAACGTAGTTCTCCCTTTAGAATCCATCATCATACTTAAGTTTGCCCTGACCAACGGGGACCTTGTTGCCGCCGCGGGAAGAAAGGGTATTCTGCTGTGCGCCATCTAAGCAAAGGCATCCCTTATCGCAATAGTAGCTGTTGCCCTTTCCAGAATCACAGCAGCTCATATCGCAAGAAAAGGAAGAAAGGAAACCGGGCTTATCGACGGACTCGCCGACGGGACGAGCGCTGGAACCCATATCACGATTGGCGATGGGACCATTGCCGAAAGGAGTGAAAGCAGAGTTCATAGCATTCGATCCCATCATAGGATCGTTGAAATTGGCGAAATCGCCAGCGAGGGAAGAATAAGGAGTAGCCTCGAACAAGCTGGTGGAGATATCGGGCCAGCCATTGGAATAGTTAGAGGCAGAAGTCCTGGTGAACTTCTGAACAGCGGTGCCAGCCATATCAATGCCAGTATCCTGCGAAGGATCAACGAGCTGAGAAACGGGCTTAACGGTGGCTTCGGGGGTAGCAGGCTGAGTAACATCAGACTGGGGCTCAACAACCTCGACCTTAGCATCCTTGACATCGAGGATCATAATGCGAGGGGTTTCGCCAAAGAGGTTCTGCTCATTCTCAAAGGATTTCTTGGTGTGCTCCTTGTTGAGATCCATAAGAGTCTGGACAGAGGTCTCCTGGAGCATCATAAAAAGCTTGTTTAAGAAATAGAAGGAAACGCCGGAAAAGGCGAGAACATAAACCATTTCAGTATCGGAATAATTGGTCTTAAATAGATACTTAAGAATCAAAAAGACCGCGATTATGAATAAAAGGTATTTCATTATATACTTATTCGACATATTCTTTTTCGTAAAATATAGTATGGGAGGCATGAATCCAGAAGTGTGGGGACCTCATATGTGGTTTTTCCTTCACACCATTTCGTTTAATTATCCTGACGCACCAACACAACAGGATAAAGATGATATGAAATCGTTCATTTACGCGTTTCAAAAAATAATTCCCTGCGATAAATGTAAAAATCATTTTAAGCAACATCTAACCAAATTCCCCGTCGAAAACTATTTATCGTCCAAAAAAGAATTTGCCGAATGGGTTGTCATGATTCATAACATCGTAAACAAAACAAACGGTAAGAGAGAATATTCATTCGACGAAGTCGTCAAAATGTATGTTCATTATTATTCGAAAAGCAAATATCGTAATTATGTTCAATACGTTGCGTATGCTTTAATCGTTGGATTTATCCTATATTTTGCGTATGGCAAAATATCGAACAAACTAAAAAAACCGGTCCTCCGAAATGGATTTATTAAACATTAAATACACTTTTGAAAGGGAGAGGCTTCGCATCTCCCTGACCCTCTTTTGCGATGCTTTTTTCAAAAGCATAAAGTGTGATCAAAAGCAGGGTTTAGCATAATTCCAAAGGAAACATTCAAAGAATGTCAGTTTGCTAAACGATGATTAATTATAAGCTTTAAGAATAATTATTATCGTCGTATGTATGATTATTAGTGGTTGTGTCTTCCTTACGATGATTACAAAAAGGATTAGAACCATCATCGACATACAACGAATAAACAACTGGTAAATGTGTTCCATAAATCGGTTTTAACGATCGAACATAATCATATAACAATCCTTCGCGCGGGCATACAGGACCTCCTTGTGATTGATACAATTCGATCTTTAACGAATTTGCCCAGTAAGCATTCACATCATCCCACACGTTTTGCATCGTAGAGAATTTGTGATAAGATCTCATAAACGAAAAATCACAACATTTGCGGAATACAATTTTAACATCTTCACGTTCAATATGACTCATATAATCATTTAATAGATAACGATATTCGTTTTGTTGATTGACGTAAATCGTCATTTTCTGTTCGGCATTGGTTAAACCAACTGGTTCCATGTTATTACAAGTTAAATCCATATTACAATATGTAATAATATAGATTTAAGCCTTTATATATGTTACATTTCCTTATATACACAATTCGGTTGTGCGTTTATTAAATATAAGTCTGGATAATTGTTCGGATATTATCTGTTCGTTTAATAATATCACAAATCGTATTTAATTCCGAGTCATATTCCTGCGTTTTCGGAGAAAAATCCTTGATTTTTATTTGTAACGGGAAATAAAATAATTCATTATCGATCAATAATGTGTTGTCTGGTAAGAATCCCTTTTTAATAAGAACCGGGTTATTAAAGATATAACTCGATAATTTTATGTATTTATCATTTACGAACTGGCAGTTTTCCCTCGTGAATAAAAAACATAGTTTTTGCTTTTGTTCTTTCGTGAATAATAAATCGATCACACGATTCGCATATTCAGGGGTCGATGCGGTCCATACTCCAACATTGTTAAATTTTTGAAATACACAATCGAGAAATTCCTTATAAAACGGACGACGAATCAAATAATATGTTTTAACATCGTTGGTAATGGAATTCTTTACCTCAAAGGAATCATCATATAATAAACGAGGATCTTGATGCGTATACATCAATGTATTATCTAAGTCCAATATACAATTCTTTTTTGCGAAAAAGCCCATCATTCTTCAACGAATGTTTATACTAATAGTAATCATACAAAATAAATCGTATCCCGCAAGAGTTTTTACAATTTTTCTATTGGGTGACAATTATTTTCTTATCAACCCTTTCGCACTTGTTAGCACTTTTTGGAAAAGTGTAGTTTATAGGTACATCATAGGAGGCGGAGCATTCGTGCTATCCCTGCGTATACGATTCTTAAGCAATGCCTTCGCTGCCGATGAAGATACAGTATATGGCAGAGAAAACGATGAATACACTGAATCAGGTATATTTAACAGATTGTATTTCGGCGAATGAGTCAAGCGAATCGTGTTCAATTTCATAACAATCTCTTCAATCGATCGCTTCAACTCACGAACACCTGATTCGTTTCCAGAGACTTCATCGATAATCGAATTCAGAGTATCATCCGACCATACGATATCATTCATTTTGAATCCATTATTCTCCATGATTTTAGGGATCAAATAGTTCTTAAGGATTACTAATTTATCCTGTTTGGTATGCGCATCCGTTGAGATAATATGCATCCTATCCCTGAGAATAGGATTGATACGTTCGATATCATTAAACGAAAAGATAAAGAGCGCCTTGGATAAATCGAGAGGAACCGATTGGAAATATTTGTCCTGGAAATTATTATTTTGCGATGTGTCGGTGAGATGCATCAAAACATTTACAATTTCTTCACCGTGTTTGGTCTCACTGACCTTGTCCAATTCATCCATATAAATGATAGGATTCATACACTTCGCTTGAATAAGAATCGATGCGATTCTACCATAATGCGATCCTTCATACGTATAGGAATGTCCTTCTAAAAAGGCAGAATCCGTGGCGCCGCCAAGAGCAATCATTTCAAATGGTTTATCGAGCGCCTTGGAAATACCGTCTTTCACAAGGGTTGTTTTGCCAGTTCCGGGTGGTCCCATCAAACCAATGATCTGACCGTACGATCCAGGGTTTACGATCCATTGAGCGACGATTTGTAAGATTTTGTGTTTGGCTTCAACGTGTCCGTGAACACAATTATTAAGAACATCGGTTGTATGAATGAGATAATCCTGTATTTCCTCCTTGGTGTTTTTGGTGCTAATCGGTAGATCGTTATATATTCCAACAGGAACCTTTAATAGCTCATTTAGCCACGACATGTATTTGAAATACTCGGAGGTGTTCTCGTTCTTTTCGAGGATCGATAGTTTGTTAAGAACCTGGCATTTAACCGCGAGAGTATGATTGGATTCGAGAACACGATATTTGATAGGTATGTCAGTATCATTATAATTCTCGATCTGCGTCTTTAACTCGGTGATCTGCTTCTTTTTATCCTCGGGAAGGGTATCAAAATACAGATCTTCAACCATTGCGTCAGGATCTTCTTCTTCTTCGATCGATGATCCCTTTTTATAATCGAATACCTTATCGACGACCTTGGTAAGAGCGCACTTGATGATATCTTTGATTTCTCCTTTGGCAGCCTTGACCAGCTTGGCATTATTTACATCAAACTCGGTATCATCATAATCGGATTCATATTCGTTGGGTTCATCGTCATCATCTTCGGTATCACTCTCACCGATCGACTCGGACTCGAGGTCGATTTCTTCTTCATCAACCAATGATTCATCAATCGATTCGTCAATGGACTCGATCATTGAATTGTTAAGGGATTCATTATCAACATAATCGGGATCCATATCAGAATCAGAATCGTTTTCTCCGTTATCCTTGATAGGATTCGCATTAGCGTTTATTATGGTTTGCTGCTGCGCAGACTTACTCTTGGAACGAGTATTATACTTGTGGCGCCTCGTCATTTAAATCTTTATAATACACAAATAAAATATTTATATTCGATCGCGTATCTTTATATTCAACCAAACGCGATGAATAATAACTATATCAGTAACTATAATCACATAATCCATATGAATCGCGAATGATATCGTAAAATTGATTTATATATCATAAACGATCTATAGTATTCTAAGTGCTGAAAATTGATTTGTTCTGCGTTTAGATAACAAATACGCTGTGGATCTCAATTAAAACAATTTAAAGACAACTCGAACAGAAAATATATTTTACTACACTATGGAGAGAATCGAAACCATTGATAAGATTAAGAAGATTCAGTTGGGCATTTGGGGACCCGAGGAGATTCTCAGGAATTCAGTGGTTGAAGTTCTAACCCATGAAACCTATGAGAATGGAGTCCCCAAGAACAACGGTCTTTTTGACCTTAAGATGGGTACTGTTGAACGTGGTCAGATTTGTGCCACCTGTAAGCAGGACAATCGTGGTTGTAACGGACATTTCGGTCATATCGAGCTTGCTAAGCCTGTATATAATGTCAATTATTTCGCTACGATTCTTAAGATTCTCAAAATGGTGTGTGTTCGCTGCTCTAAGTTGTTGATTAACAAGAATGACCCCGAGGTCAAGGAAATTATCAGGACCAAGAAAGGTAAGGCTCGTTTTACTGCTCTTTCTCAGTATTGCCCCAAATCGACGTTCGCCAAGGTTTGTCAGATGTCCGACGAATCCTGCAACCACGGTGGTTGTGGTATGATCCAGCCCACCAAGTTTGTCAAGGAGAACATCTTCAAGCTTTACGCTGACTTCAAGATGGGTGACACCACTACCCGCAAGTTCGTCCCCTGTGAGACCGTTCTTAACATCCTTAAGAACATCACCAATGACGATTGTGAGTTTGTCGGTTTCTCCGAGAAATACTCTCGCCCTGAGTGGATGATTCAGACCATCATGCCTGTTCCCCCTCCTCACGTTCGCCCCTCCGTTCGTCAGGAAGCTGATCAGAAGCGTGAGGATGATCTCACCCACAAGCTGGCAGATATTATTAAGACCAATAATATGCTGAAGCAAAAGCTTCGTGAAGAAGAGACCGCTGATCCCTCGATTCCTCGTAATCCCAAGATTATCGATGAATGGGTCCAGCTTCTTCAGTATCATTGCGCCACCCTTCTCGATAATGAGCTTCCTGGTCTCCAGCCTGCTCAGCAGAGAAGCGGTCGCCCCCTTAAGTCTCTGCGCCAGCGTCTTCAGGCAAAGGAAGGTCGTCTGCGTGGAAATCTTATGGGTAAGCGTTGTGACTTCACCGCTCGTTCGGTTATTAGTCCCGATGCGAACATTGATCTTGATCAGCTCGGTGTTCCCATTAGCGTTGCGATGAATCTTACGATTCCCGAGATCGTAACCAAGGATAACATCGAGTATCTTACAAAGTTGATCATCAATGGTCCCTCGAAGTATCCTGGTGCTAAGACAATCCAGAAGGCAAATAGTGATGTCGTCATTTCCCTCTCCGTTCGCGATGGAAAGACTATTAAGCTCGAGATCGGTGATGTTGTCAATCGTCACATCCTCGACAATGATCTGTTTATCTTCAATCGTCAGCCGTCTCTTCACAAGATGAGTATGATGGGTCATCGTGTTGTGGTCCTTGAGAAAGGACTCAGCTTCCGTCTCAATGTCTCCGTTACGTCTCCGTATAATGCTGACTTCGATGGTGATGAGATGAATGCCTTTACCCCTCAATCGACTCAATCGATCTGTGAGATCAAGTATATCGCCCACGTTCCTCTTCAGATCGTTAGTCCTCAGAAGAACGGTCCAGTTATTGGTATCGTTCAGGATGGTCTTACTGGCGTGTTCCGCTTGACCCAGCCCGATGTTGAGTTTAGCAAGCACCAGTTTATGCAGCTCCTCTATACCAACAACGATTTCATCGGTAGCATGCCCGCCCCCAGCCGTGAAATCAATCGTCATTCCCAGAGATGGACTTCTCACCAACTGATCTCTACCATTCTTCCCCCTATGAACTATGGTAAGAAGGGTGATACCAAAGGCGTCTCCATTCAAAATGGTCGGCTCTTCAATGGTGTCCTCGATAAGAATACGGTTGGTAAGGGTGCCAGTGGTGGTCTCATCCATCTTATCTGGAAGGACTTCGGTCCCGAGTCAGCCAAGAACTTTATCTATCGTCTTCAGAGGTTCGTCAATACCTATCTCCTTCAGACCGGTTATAGTGTCGGTATGAGCGATGTGGTTCCCTCTGAAAACGTCAAGGAAGAGGTTCATAAGGTTGTTATCGAGGCAAAGGAGAAGGTCAAGCTCCTTATCAAGAAGCTTCAGCAGGGTATTTACACTACCCAGACCGATAAGTCCATCAAGGATGACTTCGAATTCCAGGTCAAGCAGATCTTCGATAAGGCTCGTGATGATTCTGCCAATATCACCAAGCGTAATCTTACCGTCAAGTCCAATCGCATGGTCAGTATGACTGTGTCTGGTGCTAAGGGTGATTATGTGAATATGGCTCAGATGATTGCTTGTCTTGCCCAGCAAAACGTCGATAATACCCGTATCCCTCAGCTGATGTTCAAGCGAACTCTACCTCACTTCGCCAAGGACGATCAGGGTCCCGAGGCTCGTGGTTTCATCGAGAACTCCTTCGTCAAGGGTCTGTCACCCAGTGAGTTCTTCTTCCACGCTATGTCTGGTCGTATCGGTCTGATTGATACCGCCGTTAAGACCGCTGAGGTTGGTTATATCCAGCGCAAGCTCGTCAAGTCTCTTGAGGATGTCAATATCAAATACGATGGAACGGTTCGCTCTGCCAATGGTAACATCATCCAGTTCTCGTATGGGTTTGATGGATACGATCCCAGCAAGCTCGAGAAGATTGAGATGAATATCCACAGCATGAGCCAGGTTCAGTTCGATGAGCTCTTCAAGTGGAATGTCAAGGACGATGTCCTTCGCGAGATGATCTTGCCCGTTGTCGATGAGAAGCCCTCGATCTTCGCTAAGATCCATCAGAAGGAGTATCGTACCAACCAGGACATCTACGATATTGAATATGAGCATCTTCTCGCATTCCGCAATGAATTTGCCAGGATCGTTCATAAGAACCTTAGTGGAACGTTCTATCTTCCCGTGAATATCAATCGTATGATCGAGTTCGCTAAGAATCAGTTCCCTTCGATTGGTATTGATATGAACCCTGAATATGTGATCACTTCGATCAATGCTATGATCCAGAAGATGGTTGCTGTTCTTCAGAACAATAACAAGTCGCAGATGGCATACGATTACTATTACAAGTCTCAATCGGAGATCATTGCCTATATCCTATCGACTCTATCGATCAAGCAAATCTTCTTGAATCATCGCCTCAACAAGATCCAGTTCGATTATGTTCTTACCAAGATCATGGAGGGATTCGTTGGAGCGATTATCAATCCTGGTGAAATGGTTGGTATCATCGCATCCCAATCGATTGGTGAGGTCGTTACTCAGATGACTCTCAACACTTTCCACTTCTCCGGTATTTCCTCCAAGTCTCAAACCACTACTGGTGTGCCCCGTCTTAAGGAGCTTCTTAACGTGACCAAGAATATCAGAACTCCTGAGCATACCGTATATCTTCGCGAGCCCTTCTCCTCAAAGCTTGAGTTCGCCAAGGTCATCCAGCAGAATATCCAATTCACTCAGTTGGGCGATCTTGTTGAATCATCGAAGATCCTATACGATCCTAATCACGAGGCGGATACGATGTTCGAGAGCTATGAGTATCTTAAGGAGCACGAGAAGAAGTGCCCTACTTCTCCTTGGTATATCCTTCTTAAGATTCGCCGCGATGTGATGTATAATAAGAATCTTACGATGTTCCAGATCTACAAGAAGATCAACGAGCAACACGAGGATGTCTTCGCTTGTCTCTACACAGATGATAACGATGAAGATCTCTATATCAAGCTGGCGTTCAACGATATCTCATCGGTTCTCCAGAATGATAACTTCTCATCTCTCCGCATTGCCGAGAAGAAGCTTATGAATACCGTAATCCAGGGTATCGATGGAATTACAAATGCCTTCGTCCATAAGCAAGATAAGCTTCGCAAGACTGATCTGGGCGAGTATGTTCAAAACAAGGAGGTTAGCGAGTTCATCCTTTACACGGAGGGAACGAACTTCGAGAAAATCCTCTGCCATCCCCAGGTCAATCCCTACAAGACGATCACCAATAATATTCACGAGACCCTTGAGGTTCTTGGCATCGAAGCCGCCAGGACGATCCTATGTGCTGAGCTTGAGAATACTATTAACTCCACCGCCTACGTGAACATGCATCACATCTATACCCTCGCTGATATCATGACTCATAGCGGCGAACTTGTATCGATCGATAGGCACGGTGTTAAGAAGAGCGATATTGGTCCTCTTGCCAGGGCTTCATTCGAGGAGACTGTCGAGCAGCTGATGAGATCGTCGGTGTTTGCTGAGCACGACAAGGTTCGTGGCGTGTCAGCCAATATCATGCTCGGTCAAGTCGCCCCTGCTGGTACTGGTGAGTTCGATATCTTCCTCGATGAGACCAAGTTGATTCCCAGTGGAACCAAGGATAAGGGTGCCCCAGCTGCTCCTAAGGCGGCACAGGCATCGTCTGTATCAGAAATGCTCAAGTCCAAGTCGGATAATGTATGTATGGATAAGCAGAAGTTCTCGTTCGGATTCCAGATGTCGGTATCCTCTAAGGCTGGAACGACTAAGATCGGAAAGTCTTCTGTTAAGATCATCTAATCGATCAAACCCTTTAAAATTCATAAGATCAATAATTGTATATTAAATGCCGTATTAATGATAATTGTAAATAATACAGTATTATGTTAAGTTACTTTGTAATAATGTATTCCAAAACGGAAATATAATATGCGTATAAACGATATAAAGAAATATCCAAGTATTAAATAATCTGAAACAATGTCTTCCATCGTCGAATCATCAACGATTGATACTCCTTCAATCAAGAAAATTACGGTGGACGATTTCTTTCAGCACAAATCGTATCATAAGATACCTATCACGAACAACTTTATTAGTTCGCAAGACTTGTGCAAAGTGGAACACACTAAATATGCTACCTTTCATAATAAGGTAGAATTGAACGATACACTGATTATTAAGAAGCTGAAGGGTATTCTAATCAAGCTATCGGATAAGAATATTGATACACTTGAAAAGGAATTGCTATCTATTGAGGTAACTTCAAAGATTATGAAGGATTATGTCGAGAATCTATGTAAATATACGATCGAGTGTATTTTCTATATTGATCTCTATATTCGCATCTATAAATCAATCAAGGAAGTGAATCCTTCTCTTTATAAGGCGATCGAGGAATATCTATTAAATTCATTTGAGAATCCTGCTAAATTGGAGAGTGACAACGAGGAGAACAAGACCAAACGATATTTTATATCGAACATTGCGATTCTATGTAAATTGATTAAGAGCGATATATTGGAAAACACCACACGATTCAATGAGATTGCTGGAAATTTGTATACTGATCCTAAGCAGAATATTGAGCCAATCGTAAAGATCCACGAGATTCTTGGATTGGATTATAATGATAAACGACCTTGGCTAACTGATCTAAGCCAGGACAAAACGATTCCTGCGAAGGTGCGATTCCAGATCCAGGATCTGATCAAGGCTGATGCCGCTAAACAATCACAGTGATTCATATAATACGACCAAAAACACTAAGAATATATAATCGATTCAATATATATTCTTATAACCCCATTAACCCAGACCCCCTTTGGCGAGCTTTTCGGGAAAAGCCAACTCAGATAAGCAAATCTTATCTTCTTTTGGCGCCCTATGGGGATGTAATCCCCAGAACCCCTTTTGGCGAGCTTTTCGGGAAAAGCTCTTTACTTGTCAGAAACAACCTGATACCTGTTCTTGAAATGAACCTTCTTGCCATCAAGCTCGATGGAACGGTTGATCTTGACACGGCTGACTAGGTAATCATAAACCTTGCCCTTGCTACCACGAGTGGTCTCGCGGATAGAAAGCTTGAAGTTCTTGCACTTCTTGACGTTGTGGCAAACCTCAGCGGCGGCGTGAAGGGCGGCGGTGTAAGGGGAATCAGCGATGAAACGACCACCAGTCTTCCTGGTAGAGCAGCTCTCAATAGTAAAGGACCTATCTTCTTTCTCCATTTTATATATTCTGATTAGATTTTTTATAAACGCGAAGGATTGTCAGATCTCGCAAGATTATTCTATAATAATTTCATAGCGATTCGTCATTAACCTAATCGGTTTATTGATTCATTAACCTAATCGGTTTATTGATTCATTAACCTAATCGATTATATATGTTTGATTATTGAACAATCATAATCTTAACGATAACGAATGTTCGAGATTGATCCTCAGCTACCACCGCTCATTTTATGAGATTTCTTGTGGGACTTGGATTTGCTCTTAGGAGAATCTGTCTTGGGAGATGAAGACTTGGAAGATGAAGACTTGGATTTTTTGTGTTTTAACATCTCGATCGCCTCGAAAAGAGTTATAGGCTCCTTTAATCTTGTAATCACATTCATATCTTTCTCGCTAACGGAATAACGATTATCGTCATTCACAAGCTGAATAGCACCCTTACCATCCTTAACAACCATATTCATTCCCTTCACATGACCGTTCTTTCCAATACGCACAGAGGTAGTATTCATATGTTCTCCAGTAAGGGAATTAATAGAATGACTCTTGGTCATCATAAAAACAGCAGGATTAACAGCATCAGATACCTTGTTCTTTTTCGATCCTTTGTGACTCATTGATACATATTTGTTAGATATTTTTATGAATCATAAATTAATCTTATTATTATAATTCATAACAAATTATGTTTTGGTCGACCTTTTTTTAAAAGGTCTTAGATATTTTTCTTCGTCATCACTATGGACGAGAACATACTTCTCGATTTATTTAATGATCGTAATAATCTCATATTGTTCGTTGCCGCATTTGTTGGAATCATTATTTATCTACGATCCAATAATGTTCAGTATCAAATGATATTATACGTTGTTGTCGCAGCATATTTAATTCAAACGGGATTTCGTGTAAAACAAAAAACGATGGCTGATTTTAATGATCAAACAGAAAGCTATATGAAAGCCTTTGCTTATAAACCTAAATACTATTATACCAATATTGATTTCGTATATTTCTTTTATAACAATCGTAACCTTCGCAAACATTCTCGTAAAAACTTTGATGAAACGATGAAATTGTGTGATCAATTCCTTGAAAATTGTGTTCATTACGAAACAGCTAAAACGATATCAAGAGAACAAGTTCAACATTTATACGATATAGGTATTCTAGCGGTAAATCATTTTCATTCAATGGTATTCCGCATACCATATGAAGACAGCAAACAGTTTAAATCGGCATTATATACTCTTCATCAAATTATCAAAGAGCACATAAATGATGTTTATTTATCTTACAACGGAATGAATACTGTTCCCATCAAGGATATATTCTCTCCTATACCAATGGATTGGAATAAATCAAATCGGTTTGATTATTTTGTTTAAATATGCGAAACACTTTTGAAAAAAGTGTGATCAAAACAGAGTTTGGCATAAATTAAATGATTTCATCCAAAGGAAACATTCAACGAATGTCAGGTTTTGCTAAACTATGATGCGAAAACATAATATCTGCGATTTTACGGCACGATACCCATATAAACTCCCAATCGTAATCGTATGTAGGATCCTCGCCATATTGTTTGCGAATATGAGTTGTATTATGATGAAGATTTTCAAACGTAGTTACCTTGATTTTGTGCTTATGAAGAATAAGGACATTCTTAATTTTTTTCCTGTATTCCGGATTTAAATACAACGCCTTAATACAATCGAATTCATCGGGATCATGTTCTTCATTTGAATCATCGCCATAAAAGGTTGTCGTATTAGCGATCAATGTAAATTTATCCATTATATCAAGAATCGTTGCGTATGGATGATGTCCAATGTCGATTAGATAGTTTGCCCTTGCGATTTTCCCCATTAATTCGTGATACACACTATTCCTTAATTGAGGAAACGGGGTATTGAAGAAGCATTCAACCAAAACAGTTTCGTTATGAATATTTGTGCCAGTGAAATTAAGACGAATCGTCTCGGGGGATTTTGACAGTTTTATACACAAATGTGGATCGCTAACACACGATTTAATATAATGTTTCCATTTCTTATCATCTCGCGCATTCATCAACGATTCGGAACGAAACCACGCAGGGATTCCCTTTAATTCATATCCGATGTCATACATCATACGAATAAATACAGGTATGAATCCAATGTCTGATTTATTTTCCTCAAAATGAATATCACCATATTGCGAATATGGCATTCCATCGATATAAATGAAATGTTTAATCGTGTGATCCAACGATTTAATCGTATTCACATCCAAACCACAACCGATATACACAGCAGAATTGTGAGCAGTATTCATTATCAATCTACAAACTATGAATTATACTATTCCGAATAATATCGTTTATATTTATTACTTTGTCAAAATTGATTCGTTTTATTAGTATGAAAAGGATGAATCCTTCATTATATATTAAGAATGCCGATTACTCTCATTGTTGGTCCTATGTTCGCAGGTAAGACGACTCACCTCATCAAGAATTATAATCATCTATCAGACGATGAAAAAACCAAGGCGATCTTCGTAAAATATTCTGGCGACAATCGTTATTCGTCAGACGATGTTGTAATTACACATGATAATCTTAGTGCGAAATGTAAGACGATTTCGGGCGACTGTATCTCCAAGATATACGATATTCTTCGCGATCACGATTATATATTCATCGATGAAATCCAGTTCTTTCAAAACGTTGAGATCTTAGAAGAATTGGCAAACGAATCCCTACATCAATCATCGCCGAAACATATCTATCTATCGGGATTAAACGGCACATATTGTAAAACCGCGTTCGCAAATATGAATCTATTGTATCCTATCGCGGACAATATCATTCACGTTCGTGGAATGTGTAATCATTGTTCGAATGAGAAATCTTCCTATTCATTCAAAAAGGTAAGCAAGCCTGGCGATGGAATCGTTGATATCGGCGGAGCCGATAAGTATCTTGCGGTGTGTAGGAAATGTTTTATCCAGCTCAGCAAAGATTAAGCTGGATCATCCGGGAATCATAATGTAAATAGTTTATTAATAGAAAATAAATTATTTATTATATCGCCCGAGAATTCGCCCCGATTTGTCGTGTTTATTAATCGTATATCAATCGATCCAAACGATTCGCACAATTATATAATAGTCGTATTGTTTATCAACACTTACTTTGTACGACGATCCCTGGATTATGAAAATTGATTTGTTTATAGAACGAACTATGAAACTGACATCGAACTTATTCACCAATTTAATCAATATAAAAATAATAATAGCATAAATTATATTTGGACAATGGCATCTACTACTGGATCTAAGACTGGTTCGGATGTTCGCGTTGCCGTTCGTGCTGCTCGTGAGAGGGACGATGATAACGGACCTGTTCCTCGTATCGCTCCTCGCGCTGCTCGCGAGAGGACTAATATGAACGAGTATAATGCTGCTGCTGACATGGTAGGAAAGCCCTCCACTGGATCATTCGATTATACGGATCTTCTTAAGAAGGATCCCGCTAATCCTGATCTCTTCGATTGGGATCGTGACACCGAAATCGTTATCGATTCTCTCCTGTGCCAGAAGCAGCACCTCGTTTCTCATCAGCTCGAGAGCTATCGCGAATTCATCGAAATTATGATCCCTGAGATCGTCCGCCAGTCTAATCCTATTATTGTAAATGCCAATTATGATGCTAATCTCAAGAAGTTCAAGACCGAGTATGAGTTTAACTTCCGTCAGACCTATCTCGCCCGCCCCAGCACTCACGAGAATGATGGTACGATCAAACCCATCATCCCCTCGGATGCCCGTCTTCGCAACTTCACCTACGCAGGAACTCTCTATGTGGATATCGAGCAGAAGAAGCGTAAGTATGATGATACTGGTGCTCTCAAGGAGGAAACCTCTGAGATCAAGCACAAGATCACAATTGGTAAGATTCCCATTATGCTCCAGTCCAAGTATTGTATCCTCTCTGATATCTCTGGCAAATCCCTCCAGGAAATGGGTGAGTGTCAGTATGATATCGGCGGTTATTTCATAGTCAATGGCAGTGAGAAGGTTATCATCGCCCAGGAACGTATGGCTACCAACACGGTTCTTGTTTACAACGTCAAGAACAATCCCAAGTTCAGCCATTCCGTCGAGATCAACTCCTCGATTCCTAATAACCCCTATCTCCTCCCCCGTAAGACGATCATTCGCTACATGAATAAGGATAGCGCTTACGGAAAGACCTTCAAGGTCAGCATTCCCCTCTGCAAGCAGCCTATCCCTCTATTCGTTGTGTTCCGTGCACTCGGTGTATTGTCCGATAAGGAAATCCTTCAGCATATGATCTACGATATGAATGATAACGAGATCGTTCAATGCGTTCTCCCCTCTATCGAAGAGGGCAATTTCATTCACGATCAAGATTCTGCGATCGAATACATTTCCAAGTATATCGCCATCAATACCACCAAGTTCGATACCGAGGAAGAAAAGAAGTCCAATGCGATCAAGTTCGCAAAGGATATTCTCGCAAATCAGCTTCTCCCTCATGTCGGCACCGATTACAAGGAAAAGGCTTACTTCCTCGGTCATATGATTCATCGTGTTCTCCTCGTCATCACCCAGAGGGCTACCTACGATGATCGTGATCACTATGCTAATAAGCGTATCGATCTCGCTGGTCATAAGCTTGGTGAGCTATTCTATAACAACTTCCAGAAGCTCGTCAAAAATATGAAGAACCAGATCTATCGTGAAGTCTCCGGTTCTCGTGATGATATCGAAATCAATATCGCCAAGATCGTCAAGTCATCCCACATCGAGAGCGGTATGCAGTATTCCCTCGCAACTGGAAATTGGGGTAAGCTCGGAATGAATAAGACTGGACAGCTTGGTATCGCCCAGGTTCTCCAAAGGATTACGATTTCTGGCACGCTTTCCCATCTTCGTCGCGTGAATACCCCTATCGAAAAGACCAGTAAGATGGTTGAGCCTCACAAGCTTCACAATAGCCAATACGGTGTGATCGATCCTTCCGAAACTCCAGAAGGTCATTCTATCGGTATTGTTAAGAATCTTTCTGCTGGAGCTCACGTTACCCTTAGCGTGAATAGCAAGCCAGTGGTTGATGCTATGAAGAAACTCAACGTTATCCCCCTGGCATCCCTCGATCAATCCAAGCTGTTCGAATACACTCGCGTGTTCCTTAACGGAAAGTGCTACGGTGTTTCCGTGAATCCCGAGAAGTTTGTCGAGACCCTTAAGACTCTTCGCAGGAATCACATTGTTCACATGTACACCTCTATCTTCTGGAATCCTTACCTTCGCGAAATCCGCGTTCTTACCGATTCTGGAAGGGCTTGCCGTCCTCTCTACATCGTAAATCCCGGAAATCAACTCAAGATTTCTCAGGAGTGGTCCAAGTTCGCTCAGCTCATCAAAGAGAAGAAGACCCCGACCTGGAAGGATTTCGTGTTCGGTATCGATGGATCTAAGGTATCGGCTGCCAAGGAAGATGGCATCATTAGCTCTCCCAAGGATTTCGCAAACACTGGTGCGATCGTTGAATACATCGATTGTATTGAAGCGGAGGGAACTATGGTTGCCAATTATCCTACAGATCTTACCGATGCGATTGAGAATAAGGCAATCGGCGATACCTATCTTAGCTACACCCATTGCGAGATTCACCCGACTCTTATGTTTGGTGTTCTCACTGGTAGCATTCCTTTCCCTGAGCATAATCAGGCTCCTAGGAATACCTTCCAGGGTGCTATGGGTAAGCAAGCCCTTGGTATCTACGTGTCCAACTTTAACCAAAGGATGGATACCCTCGCTCACGTTCTCCATTACCCCCAGAGACCCTTCGTTACCACTAAGCTATCAAAGCATTACCTGGTGAATGAGCTTCCCTCTGGCGAGAACCTGATTGTCGCTATCGCTCCCTACTCGGGATACACTCAGGAGGATTCTAATATGCTCAATCAGAGCGCCGTCGATCGTGGTATGATGAGATCTACCTTCTATCGTACCTACAAGGATGAGGAGAAGAAGAACTCAAGCACTGGTGAGGGTGAGATCTTCTGTAATCCTGCCAAGAAGAATACTACTGGACTCAAATCGACCTCGTATGAGAATATCGATGATGATGGATTCGTAAGAGTGAATACTCGCATTCACGGAAACGATGTTATCATCGGCAAGTCGGTTCCCGTTAAGACTGACGAGCATAACCAGAAAGTTTATAAGGATGCCTCGACAACTTGCCGTTCCAACGAGGAAGGTATGGTTGATAAGGTGATCTGGAATCGCAATGGTGACGGATTCCGCTTCTGTAAGGTTCGCATTCGTTCGGAGCGTATCCCTGAGATCGGTGATAAGTTCTCATCGCGTTTCGGTCAGAAGGGTACTTGCGGTATGAAGTATCGTCAGCAAGATATGCCTTTCACCAAGTCGGGAATCGTTCCTGATATCATTATCAATCCCCACGCTCTTCCCTCTCGTATGACTATCGCTCAACCCATGGAGTGTGTTCTCGCCAAGGTCTGTACCATTCTCGGTATTCCCCAGGCGGATTCCACTGCCTTCTCGGGAACTCAGATCGAGGATATCTCCAAGTTCCTCAAGGAGTATTGCCATATGAACGAGCACGGCGATGAGGTGATGTATAATGGATTCACTGGTGAGCAATTCGAGTGTAAGATCTTTATTGGTCCTACCTATTACCAGCGTCTCAAGCATCTTGTCCGCGATAAGATCCATTCTCGTGGTACTGGACCAATCAATGTTCTCACTCGTCAGCCTGCTGAAGGTAGGGCACGTGACGGTGGTCTGCGTGTTGGTGAAATGGAGCGCGATTGTCTTCTTGCCCACGGTATGTCCAGCTTCCTCAAGGAGCGTCTCCTCGATATGTCTGACAAGTTTAAGGTTCACGTCTGTAAGCAGTGCGGTCTCTTCGCCATCTCCAACACTGCGAAGAACTTGTTCTTCTGTAAGAATTGTAACAACACTACCGAAATCTCGGCTGTATATATCCCCTATGCCTACAAGCTTCTCACTCAGGAGCTGATGAGTATGAGCATCGTGCCCAGGATTATGGTTGAATAAAATGAATTATAACAGATCAGAATAATTGTAAATAAATTAAGTTACTTTGTATAGTTTTCGTAGTTTTGATCACATGAACCCTAATCAAAAAGCTTCAGAATATGCGTTATGATAAATCGAATTATAAAGCATATTAATCACATTTCATTTGTATTAGTAATGATTTGTATTAGTAATCATATTAGTAATCCATAGTTTAGCAAAACCTGACATTCTTTGAATGTTTCCTTTTGAATTTATGCTAAACCATGCTTTTGATCACACTTTTTTCAAAGTGTATAGTAATCGTATTTACAATGATCATTAAGGATATTATCATCAGGCTTGACCGGCTTGAAAAGTGCAAAAATTGATTTTTCTTATATCATCCATATCAAGTGTAATCCTTCTAAGGAACCGTCAGAGATCTCTACAAAATGTCCAAGACTGATATCAAGAACTTCAAGACTTTCCTCTCGGAGCGCTACGTTCCCAAGAACAATAGCGATGGTAAGATTGTAAATTTCCTTGCGAATTCGTCTCTTTTCAATGGATCGTATCAGGTTCTTCCCGAGGATATGAATCCCTTCTTCGAGCTGTATAGCAAGGCCGCGATTGCCCTCGAGAAGTCGGGAATGTATCTTGGTATGCTCGAGACTCCTACCAAGGAATCCAGTATCATCAAGATCGATCTCGATATCGAGCAGTCTGGTCCTGAGCGTCAGGTAACCCTTGAGATGATCCAGAATCTCGTTCAGATCTATAATGAGATCCTTCTCAAGGAAACTTCGGTGAAGCCTGATGATCTCAACGCGTTCGTTTTCATGCGCTCTGGACCGTATGAGAAGCCCAAGAAGAACGGCGAGATCAGCTATCGTGATGGTGTTCATATCCTCTATCCTTCCTTCCGTCTTCCCTACGATTATCTTCATCATCTTCGCAATCAGGTCCTCGTAAAGATGGATCTGATGAAGGTATTCCATTCTCTCGAGAACTTTAAGTCCTCCGATGAGCTTCTTGACAAGGCTGTCGTCGAGAAGAATTCGTGGTATCTCTACAAGAGCACCAAGAAGGATACTGGATGCTATGAGATGGTTGCGGTTTATGATTCGGATATGGATGATGTGATCGATCAGTATTCGAACATGCCTCTCCTGAATCTGGTCAAGCATCTTAGCCTTCAGACGATGAAGAAGGATATCACAGTGAACGTCCAGATTCCTAAGAATCAGCCCGCAAAGGCGATTTCTAAGAAATCGATGGCGTCTTCGAAGATCGCCTCTTCGCCTGGCGAAGCTTCATCTTCTACTGATAACGGTGCTTCTTCCAGAAATCTCAGTGCTGACGCTAATCAGCCGGAGGATTCTCAGGTCAAGGGACGTATTCGTAACGAGACATTCCATAAGATCGAGAGGTTGGTCATGGAGTGTATGAGGGATGATCGTGCGAATATTCATGAAGAATGGATTCAGATGTGCTGGTGCCTCGCTAGCATCGAAAACACTGAGCGTATGCTGAACCTGTTCATCGAGTTCAAGAAGAAGTGCCCTGAGAAGTTCGATGAAGATCGTTGCCGCACGGAATGGGATCTCTTCCTTAAGAAGTCAGCGAACGTGAATCAGAAGAAGCTGTCAATTGGCTCGATCTACTACTGGGCTAAGATGGATAACCCTGAAAAGTTCAAGGAGATCTCCGAATCCTTCCAGGAAACGACTCTTATTGAGAAGTGCCTGAACGAATGGAACCATTATAATCTCGCAAATCTTCTTCATCACGAATTCCAATACGAATACGTTTGCGCGAGTGCCAGGAATAAGACCTGGTATGAGTTCAAGAATGAGAAGTGGCACGAGGTTTATAATGGACTGAGCCTCAAGAAGAGGATCAGCGAGGATCTCTATCAGGTCATCTCCAAGTATATCGATTCCAGTCTCACAAAGATTCGTATGGATGATCTCGCTGCGGCAGAGGTTGAGGTCGAGAATGCTGTTGTTGAAGTTCAAAGCGAGCAACCCGCCGCCGAGGATGGAAAGAAGGCAGCAAAGCCTAAGAAGAAGGCTGGTGACGCAAAGGAAAAGCCTAAGAATCCTCGTCTTGAGACTCTTTTGGCTGCCAAGAAGCAACTCATTCGTCTTGGCGATTCCTCTTTCAAGGAGAACATCATCAAGGAAGCGATGGGTTTCTTCTATGATCCTAACTTCGAAAGCATGCTCGATTCCAATACGAATCTCATCGGATTCTCGAATGGTGTCTATGACTTGTCTAGCGGACTCTTCCGTTCTACAAGCCCAATCGATGCTGTCTCGATGTGTACTAAGATCGCCTATCCGATTGATACTCCTGCGTTTGAAATGAATCAAGCGATCGATGTGTTGTATGAGGATCTCATCACCAAGATCTTCCCCAACCCGAATGTTCGCGAATATGCTCTGACCTTCCTGGCATCGTGTCTGGATGGTGCGTCCAATGAGCAGAAGTTCCATATCTTCACTGGTTCTGGCTCAAACGGCAAGAGTTTCTTCATCGACTTCTTCGAGAGCTGTGTCGGTGATTACGCTGGTAAGCTGCCTTCCTCTCTCCTCACCCAGAAGAGGGGTCATTCCAGCAATGCCACCCCAGAGCTTTCCAGGACTAAGGGTAAGAGGTTCGTGTCGATTCAGGAGCCTGATGAGGGTGCCAGCATTAACTCGGGTCTGATGAAGGAGCTTTCTGGTGGCGACAAGATCTATATTCGTTCCCTTTACAAGGATGGTGGCGAATTCAAGCCTCAGTTCAACATTGCGATGTGCTGTAACTTCCTTCCCAAGATCAATACTACGGATGGTGGTACTTGGCGCCGTGTTCGTGTCGTTGAGTTCATCTCTAAGTTTGTGGATGATATCAAGAATTCGGGAGATACCTATGGACATACTCATGTGTTCCAGAAGGACAAGACCCTCGCAAAGCGCTGTAACGATTTGAGGTCTGCGTTTGTGTATCTTTTGATCAACAAGTATTATCCGATCTACAAAGAGCATGGACTTCGCGAAATCGATGAGATTATGGAGTTGACTCGTCTCTACAAGGAGGAGAACGATATCTATCTCCAGTTCTTCAAGGATAAGATCAGGGTGAATCAGTCTGAGGAGATTCTAGTGGTGGATGCCTATAGGACCTTCGGAAACTGGTATACCGATAACTATCCTGAGACGAAGGCCCCTCCTCGCAAGGAATTCATCAAGTTTATGCAGACCAAGATGGGCAATCCTATTGGTAATAAGAAGTGGAAGGGATTCGAACTGAGCTATGAAATTGTAAATCATGGAAACGACATCTTCGACTAAATAATTGTATATAATTCAATTCGTTGTATATATCGCCTTTAAAGGCTTTACTTTGTTCAATCAAATATGATATTATAATAGAGACTGGGTATGAGCGGGTTTAGTTTAAAGATTACAAATGAACCAGATATCGCAAGATTATGTGAATTAATCTATTGTGAAAACTACGCATATAACATCTTTAGCAAGTCACCCACAACAAGTCAATACAACAAAAACCCAGTAATCGTTTTTGAACTTATACAACATGTATTCTTTTATGGAATCGATTATTACACTGAACATCATTCGAACACTCTTGACCTTATCACGAGAATATCAAACAAACTAAAGAATATTAATGTTGAACTCATTGTAGAAATTGATATGAATTCTACTAACGAAAACAACTATTCAAATTCGGAACCATTCATTCATACTCACATAAATGAAACCAACTTAGAAGGATGTTATATGGTATTTGACTTTGGTGACAATGACAAGTATCGTATATCATTTAAACAATGGAATTAAAGGTACACTTTTGAAAAAAGTGTGATCAAAAAGCAGGGTTTAGCATAAATTCAAAAGGAAACATTCAAAGAATGTCAGGTTTTGCTAAACTATGATTAAAGGCAAATAAATTATAAAAGAACGAAATATAAAGAAATGCCGAATACTATAATGTAGTTATTACAATGAACCTTTCTATCGATACCTCCGCGATTTCCAATGCTTCTTTTGATTCCGAATCGACCTTTTCTTACAATTCAGGGTCTTCCACTATCAGCACTGGTTCATCTGATTCTGGATCTCCTATGAACAAGAAACAGAATCTCCTTCTCAAGCCCATTGCTGAATTCTTTTCGGATCAAAAGAATGTGAATCGTATGATGTCCATTATCAATGGAACATCCAGTATTTCACTTAGGATTATCGATTGGTTTGTTACCAATTATTCCAAGAAGTATAATATTACACTAACTCTTTCGAATAAGAACCAATTTACGGTTTATCTTCAATATAAATCACAGCTTAAATCGTATTCTAAGAAACAGTTTGATCCGTTCTGTCGTAGAAATCGAATTTATTTCCCTGTGAATGCCTCTACTGTTATCGAAACAACTATTGGACAACTTAATTTCTTCCGATGGGCTATCGAGAATAGTGTAATTGACTATATCGAGACTCATTACAAGGAAATCGAAAAGGATATGAACGATTGTATGAAGAATTCGTATTCCAAGAAAAAGACAAAGACTGATTCCGCAAACTCGTCTGTTTCATCGGAAGATGACGAACAGAGTCCTATTAAGACCGAAAAAATGGTTGATAAATCTTTTGCGATTCAACCAGTCAAACCAATCGTCGAGTCAGATACTGATTCTAAAACATCCGATTCTCTATCAAAGAGTCGCAAGAAGAGGCACGAGCTATCGATTTCAGCAACCAAAACGATTAATAAGCACAACAATGTAAAGATCGTCGTTGATTTTGGTTAATCTCTATTTGACTATTTCAATAATAATTCAAATCATCTAATGTATAAAATATAATACATTGAATGAACATCATTGCGAATAATTAAATAATATTTCATTAAATTATAGAGAAGATGGGTCTTGAACAATTCGACGGAAGTTGCAGCGGTAGCTGTTCAGCAAATACTCAATTAATGATGGGTGGAACTCGCAAATCCTCATCCAAATCAAGGAAGTCAAATAATAAGAAGGAATCTGATTCTAAGAAGCGTTCTTCAAGGTCATCCAAGACCACTACTCGTTCGAAATCCACCAAGGGACGTAAAATGAATGGCGGCGGTCCCGGCGATGTTTTCCACGAGAGGTCTTACTTTGGTCAGGAGGACAGCAATTATATTTCCGCTACTCAAATGGCTATGGAGGGTCATAAGGTCGGCGGTTCTCGCAAGAAACCTGTCAAGAAATCTGCCAAGAAATCCACTAAAAAGGGCGGCTATACCGCAAAGGAATTAAATTCCTACCTTAATTCTCTCCGCAACAAGAACCAGAATGGCGGTAACGCTGTTCTTAATTCTCTCCAGAATTTCACCGATATGGTCAAGAAGATGAATGGTGGTTCTGTCTGCGGCGCTGGAAGCCAGGGTGGTGTTGTTATGCCCCAAACTCAGACTGCCAACATGGGTATGATGGGCGGTAATCGTAGCAAGAAATCTACTAAGAAATCCAAGAAGCAGCGCGGGTCTGGCTTTGAGGATAGCGGCGTTAGCAGGATTTTCTCTTATACTGGTGATTTCGCTGTTAAAACACCCAGTACAAATGGTTTTTTTTAAATAACTCGGGGGCATCAAATGCCGCATCATCAACGACACAATCCGATGTTTCTTCATCGTATCTATGCGATAACAAACAATCAGGTGGTGTTTCCAAACGCAGAAAGAGAACATCAAGAACTTCTGTGGAACCCGAGTTAGAAAAAGAGTTTGTTCATACATTATTCACCAACAATGATACGGAATTTAAAATGAAAGCAAAACGCGTTCGCCCGCCTCTCCATGAAACTGCATATCAGTATTTGAAACGATTATTAGGAATCGTAAAAACGATGTTGTCACACGATGTTAGTGATGAACAAATCGTAGAGGTATTGTCGATGGAAAAAAAGAGAAACAAGGTAAGTTCTTATTATCGTCTCGGTAAAGAAAACGCCAAAAAGATCCTTGATTTATTCTATTTGGTTGGAAACAAACAATACTTGACTCATTATAAAATCACTGCCGGCAATCCGATGGGATTGTTAAGATCTCATCCATCCAATCTATCCGATCATATCGCCTATCTCGAAAAAGAAAAGACTACTATGGTATCAGGGATTGATAAATCAGAACTCTATCATATAGTTCGTTATGACGATTATCGTAATGTGGTTAATATTAAACATTAATAGGCTTAATAATCATTCCATTCACTATTATAAAAAATGAATGTTTATAATAAGGAATGCCGATCAAGGCGAATAAAAAGCGCACCAAAAAGATTTCTGTAAAAAAATCTGGTGGTGGTAGAATACTTAGAACATTACAATCGTCGCTTTTGCCAAGGAAAACGCCCGATCAATATCTCGATAAAAAAGGTGCTGTCATAAAGGATTTATACTTAAAATATAAATCTCTAATCGAACAATATAAGAATTATCTTAGCGATGATTATTGCGATCGTGTCGTTTTCATCAAAAACAAACATATCAATGGAATCAAAAGGGTATATATCGATAAAAAGGTATATCAAGTAGGATTTATTCACGACGATCCTTATGAAAACGAAAAGTATTGCGTTGCTATTAAATCTCATTATTTGAAACGTCGAGCAATCCTTGATATGATCCTAAATGCCATGATTTACTCATCGAATTGTATCAATTCCTTTATAACCGGTCCAGTTTGTCTATCGGATTATCGTGTTTTTGAGAAATCGAAATGTCCTGATGCCGAATCGATGTGGAAGAAATATGTTGATATCCCTGACTCAAAAGTTATCGAAAATCGAGAATGGTTTAAACAATACGATTCCTTTTTTAATTCGGTTCTTCGGAAATATTCCGAGTTCGGTAAGGTCATTGAGAATATCATTAAAAATGGTAAGAATATCTCGGACAAAAAACTAAGCGATATCGAAGAGGATGTTGTAGATTCTATTCAAGAGTTAAATACAAACTGCAAAGTGATGGTTGAATACCTTAATTCTATCGATACATATACGAAATTCGATATTATGGAAAAAGAAAAGGAACAGAAACTTATGGATACATCTCTCAAATATCATAATAAAGTCATTGACGATATCATTATGAAAACCAAATAATGCCAAATCGCAAAGCCAAACGATTTATAATATATTCATTATAAACCTTTTGTTTAAACCCTTTGTTATTTACATCGATTTGTTACAGATAAATTAATCAACCTCCTCGACAATAGGTCCCTTTCCACCGCCATTGGGGGGAGGAGGAGCCGCAGAACCAGATCCATCGCCCTGCTGTAGGAAAGGAGCGATATCCTTGAAAATATCCTGGATCTCAGTAGAATACTTCTTCATCTCGTCCATTGAAGTGGTGGTCTGAATGGCATCCTGGATCTTATCCAGGCGAGCAGAGATATCCTTCCAATTCTCCGCAGGAACCTTGCTCTCATACTCCCTGCGCATTGTATAAATATGCTGATCAATGCTATTCCTTTCCTCGACAACCTTCTTACGCTCCTCATCCTCTTCCTTGTGCTTCTCAGCATCCTTAACCATACGCTCGATCTCCTCAGCACTCAAACGATTCTTATCGTTGGTAATCTTGATCTCATTCTTCTTGCCAGTGCTCTTCTCACAAGCAGTGACCTGAAGAATGCCATTGGAATCAAGATCGTAGGTGATCTCGATCTGAGGGACACCGCGAGGCATGGGAGGAATGCCGCTGAGAAGGAACTCGCCAAGCTTGTTGTTATCCCTGGTGAATTGACGCTCACCCTCGAAGACACAGATATTTACACCGGGCTGATTATCCGAGAATGTGCTAAATGTCTGGCTCTTCTTGTAAGGAACGCTTGTATTGCGAGGGATTAAAACAGTCATTACACCACCGGCTGTCTCGATACCAAGAGAAAGAGGAGTAACATCGATGAGAACAATGTCCTGAATCTCCTTGCTCTGAGAACCGCCGAGAACAGCGCCCTGGACAGCAGCGCCATAAGCAACAGCCTCATCGGGATTAATGCTCTTGTTCAGAACCTTTCCGTTGAAATAGTTGCTAAGAAGCTCCTGGATCTTGGGAATACGAGTCGAACCACCAACAAGAACGATTTCATCAACACGATCCTTGGACGCCTTGGCATCGCGAAGAACACGATCAACAGGGTCCATGCACTTCTTGAAGAGATACATATTGATATCCTCAAACTTCGCGCGAGTGAGATTCATATTGAAATCGATGCCAGGGAAAAGACTATCCACGCTAATCGCAGCATTGGTTGATGATGATAGAGTCTTCTTAGCATTCTCACAATGAGACTTGAGACGGCTACGAGCCTTCTCCTTCATACGCTCAAATCCATCCATATCCTTTACCTTGGGATTACGGCGAAGGAACTCGTCCAGAAGATAAGTACAAATATTATTGTCGAAATCCTCACCACCAAGATGAGTATCGCCATTGGTTGCCTGAACCTCAAATACTCCACCATCAAGAGATAGAAGAGTAGTATCGAAAGTGCCACCACCAAGATCAAAGATTAGAACGTGTCTCTCCTTATCCTCGCCAGTCTTATCAAGACCATAAGCGAGAGCAGCGGCAGTAGGCTCATTGATAATGCGAACGATATCGAGACCAGCGATTGTTCCAGCATCCTTTGTAGCCTGGCGCTGGGCATCGTTAAAGTAAGCAGGCACAGTAACAACTGCCTTCTTAACAGACTGTCCAAGGAATGCCTCGGCGCTCTCCTTCATCTTACCGAGGATCATCGCGGAAATCTCCTCGGGCGAATAGAGCTTGGTGGTATTATCAGGCTGAGTGATCTTAACGAAGGGCTTGCCGTTATTATTCACAACATCATAAGTAACCATCTTCAAATCCCTCTGAACCTGTTCATCGTTAAATTGACGACCCATAAAACGCTTTACATCATAAATCGTGTTCTTGACATTGCGAACATACTGATTCTTAGCAGATTCGCCGACAAGACGCTCGCCGTCCTCCGTGAAAGCGACCCACGAAGGAGTTGTGCGATTACCCTGATCATTGGCGATGATTTCAACGCCAGAACCGCGCCAGACACCGACGCAGCTGTAAGTAGTTCCAAGATCAATGCCAATGACAACTTCTTCCTTTCTCGACATTCTAATCACTCAAGTAATCATATCAATCCATAGATGTCTTTATATTATATCGTTTTTAAAACGATCTTTATATCCTCCCGGAAATCCTTTATATCGTGTTCATTTTCTTTATATACTTAGCGAAATGATACAATATAATACAGTATATAAAGGACTGATTGCGTTCAATATAATTGGGCGAAAATGGACGAAGCAATCGTTGCAGTATATCATCCTCCGCCGAACGATTGCTTTCTCTATTCATTTATACCGCAAAACTGCGCTGATTCCTGGTCATCGAATTCTCCTATTCTTCAAACGATGAATAAATGGATAGCAAAACCGATTGAATACTCCTTTAAACCCGTGCTTCTATGGGGGAAACCGGGCATCGGCAAGACCACATTTGCTTATCAATTCTTAATCCAAAACGGATACGATATCATTGAATGGAACGCCAGTGATGCCAGGACATCTAAAGTAATCGAGACAGCTTTTAATAATATTTATTTCAAAAAGAATATTGCTCTCACGAAAAAAACAGCTGTAATTCTCGATGAAAGCGATGGTATGTTAGGAGGTGATCGTGGAGGAATCAGTAGTTTTATTAAGATTTATAATAGTTATATCAAACATATACAATCGTTTCCGAATGCCAATAATATATTCGTTCCAACGATCTTTATTGCGAATTATGTCACCGAGAAGAAAATGATTGATATCAAAAACATGTCATTAACCTACGAATTCAAAGAACCGTGTGAAGCAGATTTTATTCATTTGTATAAATCTGTGAAAACCAAATATCCTTTCCTCGATATCCCATCGAATATACTTAAACTGATCATTCAACATTCCCAATACGATTATCGTAAATTCTTATACATCATTCAAGAAATCCTTCGCGATTTACAAACGGTTCCGCCGAGAACATCTACAATAAATGAATCCTATATTATCAATGTTCTATCGTTCGTCGAACACAAAGATATCGATATTGAAATCGAACAAACCGTGTTAAACGTAATGAAATCGCCCCTTAAAATGAGCGAGATCCTATATCAACTCCAAAAGGATCGATACCAAATCCCTCACATACTATTGAATAAATTCATACAATTAATCGGATCCACCGATGTGAAATTGTCATTCCTCGAAAAGTCTAAATTGGTTGTTGAATATTATAGATCATTTAATCTATCCGATGTATATTTGACGATGATCAATACGTTTCCAGAATGTACAGAATATTCATCTGCGTATTGTGCTGGATCGTTGAATATGATATTACATAATAAATCATATAAACCAGCAACCAACCCGTTTATGCCAGCACTTAAAAAAATGACGATCGGCAATGGAACAATTCAAAACCATGCGATTCATACGTTTTATAACTTTTCCAAATCAAAAAAACTAAAGATATCGTCTGGATTATTCCCGATTCATACAAACTCCGAATTTATGTTCTTTTTATCAACTATATCGCAATACGCGTTCAAACACAAAAAGAACGATTTATTACAATCGATTAATCAGGAATTTATAGGAAAGGGTGAATCGGATAATGTAGATAATCTTGAAAAGATTGTGAAAACCAACACACATTCATTGAAACATTTATTCGGAAATTCTACGCCAAGCAAAACAGCAATTCAAAAAATTATTAACGCAAAATGTCTTTTTGATTAACAATTATTTTTGTTTTGTAACAATTATTTTTTGTTTTTGTAATATAAATCAGGACGATTCTTAGGCGGTTTAACAAATGGAGGAGGTGGTTTCTTCTTATCATTCTTCTTATAATTTTTCTTTTTCGATCCGCCCTTATCGATATCAATATTGTTCTTTTCACGAATCTCCTTGATATCAATATATTGTGCCAAAACACCGAAAGGATCCCTTGGATCAAATTCGGTAAAACGCTTATGCTCTAATTCATCCATCAATATATCCAGATATTTCTTGGGCAAATATTTAATATCGACAGCTGTAATGAATACATATCTATCAAACCAACTATCGGTAACGCTTAAATAACCATTCAAATCGTCTTCGGCGCCCCAAGAATTCTCTATCTTCCAGCGAATATAATTCTTTTTATCATCGTCATAACGAACACCAGTAATCGCCATTGCGTGAGTAGGACCAGCAACAGTTGTTTCGATTTCATTTTTCTTTGTCATATCTAAATTCACGCCAATGATATCCATATCCATAATCGTTTTATCATCCATAACGCCTTTATCATAATGAATACTTTTGCTAACATCGCAACCAACCCAAACAGCGCGATTATCCTTGATCGATCTCAAAGAAGCCTCTTTAATTACATCCATCGGAACATTGAAATATGTAGATGTGTAACTACGTCCCTTATCCAATACACTTATTTTGGTATCTAATGTATAGATTTTACCATATTCGTTACGAGGGTCATTGATGATCGCCATATACTGTTTGGGATTTATACACGGTTTAACGATCTTGTTATAGAACGACAACGGCGTATGCTTGTTCTTTGATTTATATACACCGTCTTTGTTATAATATTCCCACTCAAACGATTCCTTCGGCAATCCTAATAACATCGTAAGAACACGATACATTTCTTTAATATACTCAGTTTTATAGATGTCGAAATCTTTTCTACTGAGAGGATTTTTAGCGTGTTCCTCAAATACTTTCATTGTGAATTTCATTTTCATATTTTTTATCAAAATATTCATGTCGGCAGATTTTCCGGCAGAATTTGAATCAATAAAGAACGTCTTGGGCATAATTCCATATTTTTCAATGAGTTTCACAAACATGTCCCAGGTTCCTCCATCATCCGTTGTATTCATTATGATATTATCGTCACGAAGATCCTTGAATGTTTTGTTTTTCGATATGTACATATCATATAAAGCCTCGCAAAATGAATTGCTTCTCTCGATCTTATCGTAATACATCAGGTATGATTGTGATAATTCAAAGGATGGCGGGAGATCATATTTATTCATCATCGCATTACGAATGATGTTTAAAGCAGAAAAAATCCAGCAGCGACCACTGCTCTTCTGGTTCGCAACGTAGTTCAGATTTTTTAATTCGTAATTGAATATATCGTAAGCCGTGTTATCCAATTCTTCGTGGCGGGTTGTAACACTTCTTAAACGAAATTCGTGTAATAGATCGCGCAAAAGAGTGTTTCTTTCGCTCGATTGTATTTCGTTGCGCCATTTGTTTATTTCCGTCTTTTCTAACCGAGACATACCAATATATAATACATACATTTTTAGGATATAGGACAAATAAGCAACCGTAATGATGTATATTTGAGAATAGTTTATCTTTGATACTATTATGTTTGAATCTCTCAATATCAATCCTTCGAAACGTGTTCTAAATGCGCTTCAGTTCTTTTTTATAGGAATCGTTATCGTTCTATTCATTAAGCCATCGTTCTTATACGATCAGTATGGCAATTTTAAATCCTTTGGAAACACGGATGACGAAAACACTACTTCTGTAATCTCTTTTTCAGCGATGGTATTCTTTTTAGCGATCGTGTCTTATTATGTTGCTTGTTACATCGAAATGAATAATGATAATTAATGAACTTTTTTAAAGTGTTAATATATATATAGAATACTATGAATCAGAATCTCAAACTGTTTCTGGCGATCTGTTTCGCAGTACTTTTAGCTACTCTCGCATCTCCTTCCATCGAAGAGCCTTTCGCAAACTGCACAGACAATTCAGCAAAGATCGGCTCTAAAATGATGGAATCGTCTGGAAAATGGATCAATGTAGCCTCCATTAACCTCAAAAGCAATAAAGATCGTAAATTCGTTACTCTTCAGGTTTATCCAAAAGTCGCCAGCACAATGAGCGGAACTTTAGATGGTAGATATACTGTTTCGCTCGACATTAAATCACCATACACACCCGAGACGCCCCCTGAATTATACTGGAAACATCATTATGGTTCTCGCGATATTTTCACCGATGCTGTTGTTGTCGTAAAGAATATGGGAACAGCCAGGGTCGTAAATCAAACATTCCAGCTATGGCTCAAGATGGGTCGTGATGGTGTAAATAACGTCCCTGTCGAATGGTCGAGTGTCGGAACAACCAGCGAGGATAGCTTATTGAATGGTTCTGTTACACCCGAAGCATCTGTTCCAACGAAGGCAAAGGATATCATTGTTCCTATTAAATCCATCTTTACGAACACTCCTCTGTGTTCTCTAAATCCTCCTAGCACTGCAAGTGTATCATCGACTGGTCGCCTTGTTATGATGAAGGATCAGAACCGTTGGGAAATGGAAATCGATGACAATAACAATCTGTGTTTCAACAAAAAGAATCGCGATAATACATACAAACGGTATTGTATCAAGGGCGATGTTCCTATTGGCGAAAGAAGCATTTTTGATGTTGCTTCTGATTAAATACCTTTAAGAAATGGTATATAATAATTTATTATATTAATTATATATTAATCGTTATGTATAATCATAACCAATCCTTTTTAATTAATAAAGCATTATCATTAATTAATAAGGAACACCAAAATGAATTGTATCAAAAAGGTGGCGAATTTTCCACTATGAATCATACAAAAAAATTCTTTGTAGATCCTCTATACCCGCCCATAACGTATTATAATTCATTAAAGGATACTCGAGCGATTCTTTTGCCACACGCTGGAACTCGTTATGTTCAGTCCAATATGAATTATATTTTCGAAGGAATACCCAAAATTTCCCCCCGAGATCGGTGGTTCAATAAAATAATCATCATTACAACGAATCATCAGGATCCAAACAACTATATACCAAAAACAGGAATTCAAAATTATAATGGTACAAACCTATTAATCGATTCGAACACATCGGCGAATGATTTAGGATTGATACAGAGCGATGATCATTTCAAAATAGAACATTCCTATCTATCGGCATTTCCATACATTCAAAAGTTGGGATTCATGCCCATTATATTGTTAAGCATCGGCAAAGATTATACCCCTCAATTATTAAATCGTTTAATATCGATTATGAACGATGGCAAAACATTATTAATCGCAAATACTGATTTATTACATTGTGGGACAATATATAATACAGATTGTCCGTCGGACATCGATAAATACAATAAACAAACGATTCAAAACATATTAAACAACCTAAGCGAAACGTTCATTGAACATATGGATCACTTTGATCCATCGAAAAAAGTTTATAATCCGATGTGTGGACCATATGCCGTAAAATTATTTGCGCAAATCATATCATCAATCGGCTTAAATTGGACAGAATACATATACAACTCAAGCGATCGCCAAATACCATCGGATAACAATACGAATCAAAGAAACAAACAATTGCTCAATGGTTCTAAAAGAACTCTAGAAGGATCTGTTGGATATTCCGGGATCATTTACAATCAATCCGGCATTCCAGATCTTAAACATTCGCATTATCTATTATCATTCCCTCGTCGTTTCGTGAATTATATCTTTAAACAACGTGATTATCAATCCGCATCGATTCAAAATCTTATCCGGCGGTTCCGAAGAGGTGCCATAAATATGCTTGATTCTCTTTATATCAAGGATGTCGCCGGTGCGTTTATAACGATGAATAAGGTAGATCGCTCTGGAAAAAAATCTTTGAGAGGATGTATTGGAACATTTGCGATGAACGATCATGATGTTATTGATATAATTCTTACTCAAACATATAAAACTGTATTCAACGATTCGCGATTCTCTCCATTAACGCTTAACGAGTTCAACACGAATACTTTTCAATTTAAAATAAATTATCTAAAATCTCCACGCAAATTATCTTCCATCGACAAATCAAATGTATCTAAAGAAATACGCATTGGCATCGATGGAATCACCGCATATTTTTCAGATGGTCGCTCTGCAACATATTTAGCAAGCGTTTTGTCAGAATCTTTCGGAATTACACAGCAAAATATCGAAAACAAATTTGATACTCTTATAGAGAGTCTTCGCGAAAAATCAGGATCGTCTGGATCATTACAATCAATCGAATTATATGAATGTAGCGAATTTGATGAGCCATCATAACCAATTAAATATCTATTCAAATTCTATGAAGTATGTATTCATACTATTGATAATCATACTAATCGTATGCGCACTATGGAACCCTGTGCGATCCATACATGAATCGTTCTATCCCTGGAACGCCCAAGAAATCGCCAAGGATTTATACACTCGCCCCAAAATCGGATTCCAGAATTCCCCCAACAATATCTCAACAAGCATGTTCGTAAATAAACTTCAAGATCATATCCCAGGCGATTATATATCATTTGAATCGCTTGATAAACTATACAATTCCCTACAGAGAGGATATATTGATATCGCATTTGTCCCTGAATACGATGCCCATCTTTATCTGTCCGGCAAAGGTAAATATGTTGCTCCATCGCCATCTGTTTTAAAAGAACGCCAGAATATCAAATTCCTAACAGGAATGTTCGATCTCTATTTCCCATTGATCGTAGATCATTTCAAATGGAATCTCGACGATTCACGATCTCCCGTTGGGAAGGTTTATAATTTATTTAAAGATTCCCCATACCAAAATGAATTAACCCTCGCATTACAATCACATTTCGAAAGAACTCTGAATCTCGCCCCCAATCCAGAAACGCCCTATTTCACAAACATCGATGGATTCCTTATAAATGATATAACAACCAATTACGATGCTGTCATTTATCCTACTCATTATCCCTCCAAATTATTAAACGATATCACTAAAAATTACAATACAAACATATTCGATTTCGGCGGAATGGACATGAACGCTTTCTTTATGTTAAATCGCGGACTCCAAATGAAATCGATGGATCTCCAATTCCTTCCCTATCTTATCAATAAAAACAAACGATCCAATATTAACGTAATCGGCACCAGAATGATCGCAATTACTATGAAACAAACCGATAAACGTATTTGTGATTCCTTCCTCGAAAAACTCTACAAATCGTTCCTGAAATTACAAGATTCTATGCCATTTACGATCTATTCCTTCAAAGGATATCGCCATCTTTTCTCCACGAATACAGCCCTCGAAAGCCACATATCGTCCACGCAATTCTTTACAAAAATGGGATACATCCAAACGAACTCATCGGAATTATGTCGTTATTCCCTCGATAATAATTGCGAACCTGATGTCATTCTTCGTTCGATATCGTTAGGCAATTCTTAATTATTTAATCCCCGCGTTTTTAATTGTCGATATATAAAGATTCCCGTATTATATACAAAATTCGTATTATATGATGGAAGTTCATATCAATTATATTTCCGATATCAACAGGATTGCCGCGGAATTTCGTGGCGTAGTTCTATTCGATATGTATGCGGATTGGTGCGGTCCTTGCCGCAAGTTAGCTCCAGATCTAACAACGCTTGCTGAGAAATGTTCACCTCACCTCTTGGTCTGCAAGGTAAATGTTGACGACCTATGTCTTGAAGAATTTGTGCTTGGACAAAATCAACCGATTCCTATTCGCAGTCTTCCCACGGTAGTAATCGTAAAGAACTCAACGATTGTCGATATTATTACTGGATGTAATATCGATCAAATTCGCACTTCAGTTGTCAAAAACTTGTATTAGAGATGCGCATTTTCGGCAATAACTTCGTTATTGTTCAAATGCTTACTCTATGATTCATACGGGTTTGCCGAAAACGGAAAACCCTAACTTGTATTAAGCACTTCCCACGCGTAATACACAATCTATATTTTTCTTGAATCACAGTATATCCACGTGATTTTAGAAATGATCTTTATTCTCAAAAATGTGATTATGGTCATTTTCGTAGCAATCATTGCCTCTCTTTATAACGATATTCGATGGATGAAAGATCCTGGATATGAATCATGGGATTGGTCTAAAACATCGCTTGATGATCTTGTCTTTCCACCATCGTTTCGTTGGGGATTGGCATCAGCTGCTCATCAATTAGATGGTGATTGTACAAACAATCAATTCAATCTCTACGAAAATATCCATCCCGCCAAATGCCCACCTGTCGAGAACGGTCCTGAACATATCAAACACTTTGAAGACGATTATGATCTCCTCAAATCAGTCGGCGTAAATTCCTATCGATTCTCGATTGAATGGAGTAAAATCGAACCATCCCCTGGAAAAATCGATCATCAGGAAATCCAACAATATCATCGTATGATCGACAAGTTGCTTTCATTAAACATACAACCATATGTAACTCTATTCCATTTCACACTTCCGCAGTGGTTCTGGGCAATCGGCGGATTCGAAAAAAAAGAAAACTGTGTTTATTTTTCCAGATATTGTATCCGTATGATCGCCGAATTCCAATCCAAAGTCAAACATTGGATGACGGTGAATGAATTATATAATTGGGCATTCGCATCATATTATCTCGGTGAATTCCCCCCGATGGCTCGCGATTTGGATTTATGTATCACGGTCATTCAAAACGTATTGGAAACACATTGCCAAATCTACCAAACTGCAAAGATTCAATACCCTAACATCGCTATTGGATACGTTAAACAATTCTATTACATCGATGCTAAAAAGGGAGAACCGATCAATAATATTCTCGCCAAAAAAATAACATACCTATTCAACGAAACTGATCTCAAATACCTATCGACTGGATCTTTCCATTTTAAATTACACCCTCTCAAAAAATTTTCCTTCCAAACACAATCTCTCCGCGAACAAAAATCGCAACCCTTTGACTTTTTCGGAGTTAATTTTTATTCTCACGTCTATATCGCACTCGATTCAAACGTAACTGGTGGCGTTCGCATAGAATTCAACAAAAACGAAACGCCCAGCGATTTCTTATTTACGATGTATCCCGAAGGATTGTATCGTTCTTGCGCACTCGTTCAATCTTACTTCCCCAACATACCAATTTATATCACTGAAAATGGTGTAGCGGATTCATCGGATATCGTAAGACAACAGTGGATCGTTCGATATCTATATAGTTTGTCAAAGTGTATTCGCGATAATATGAATATTCAAGGATACTTTCACTGGTCGTTTATGGACAATTACGAATGGGGCATTGGGTATAAAGCGCGATTTGGATTGTTTGAGGTCGATTATGACTCTCCTGCCAAAACACGAAAACTCCGAAAAAGCGGACGGATTTATCGCAATATCATTCGACGAAATACTAAGCAGCCGATGTTTGACAAGGAGGTCAAAATATCAATTCAATCATCCGCGCTGGATCCTAAACAATCTGTAAATGTATCGATTGTTAAGGAAACGTCGCCCGACAAAATATCCTCCACATATTCATCATCATTTCCTATAAAAGATAATAATGATATATCCAGCGATCTATATAGCGATCAATCATCGGTTCAAAGCGATGTCGACAACGAATGTTTAAACGATACAATTATCGACTTTGGACTCAGGGAACGCACTGAAAATTGAACAAATATAAAGGAAGAAATGCAATAGTTTTGTTTAATAAACTCCGGCGCTCTAAAATGGAGAATCCTTTTGTTGATGTTCCTGCGATAGAGGTACCGGCTGGTGAAATTGCGAATGATATTGATGTCGAAGTTGAAGTAAAAAAGAAGCCTGGCAAGAGGGGAAGAAAGCCATCGAACTGGATCCCTCCCCCTCCCGAATTTGAAACACTCTCCTTTTCTCCGCCCCCATCCTCTCTAAAAGGAAAAGAACCTGAATCCCCCAAGAAACAGGTATCGTTTGAAAAACTATCATCCACCGATGATATTTGGAACGCTTTCGATGAAATGGATGACGAAGAATCCGGATCATCCTCAAACACCGATGTTGAAAAGAAATGTTCTGCGTGTTCAAGCAATTCGTTCAAGGTCATCGATGGATTCCTTGTATGCTCGGATTGTGGTCTCCAGAACGGACAAGATATAGAAGCAAACTCGGAATGGAGGTATTACGGCGCTGATGATAATAAATCAGCCGATCCTACTCGTTGTGGTAATGCCATCGATCCTCTCCTTCCCCAAACATCGATGGCTACGTATATCGGCGGCAGGAAAAACAGCTCACTTACCAAGATGCATCGATGGCATTGCTCCGTTCCTTATAAAGAGAAAACGCTCAAACACAACTTCGATCAACTGCGCATTCATGCCTCGAATCTTAAGCTAAATCAGTGCGTCACTCAGGATTCCTTTTCGTTCTACAAGGCATATTCTGAGAAACACACGACTCGCGGAAAGAATCATCTCGGCGTATTTGCTGTATGTATTCATTGTTCCTGCCGTCGAAACGATGTCAAATTGACCGCAAAGGAAATCTGCGATGGAATGGGGATTACCCTATCGACAATGAAGGAATCGTATAAGAATTTTATGCGAATCATGTTCGGAACCCCCTTCCTCGATAGCATTGAACCGACAACGATCCCCGATTTTATCATTCGATATTGCCGTAAGTTGAATCTGTCGAAAACCTATATTGATACCTGTATCTACATATCGAAGATTGTTGATAAATTCAAGATTCTCACTGCGCATACACCGCCATCGTGCGCAATCGGAATCATCTATTTCACATACGATCTATTCACGGAATTGTTCCCAGAACAAAACAAAGAAGTCATCACGAAAAATAACCTTTCGAAACAATGCGATTCCACGTCGGAAGTAACGATCATTAAGATCTTTAAAAAGATTAATAATCACCGTGCGATGATTACTCAAAATCTACAAACATATCTCCAGGAATCGGTTGATAAAACGATTTGAATCGCTACGTTATTGTAAATAATGGCTATGTCGTGGTGTATCCCGACAAGCCTATTCATTGGGAAATCTGCTGCTTCGTCATGTATCCACCGAAGGTGGATTTACATGACTCGACAGCCTAAATAATCCTGTATTTTACTTTGTGTAATCGTTTCTATAATCATTTGGATAGAAATCATTACTCTAACAATCGTTAATAACTATCTAATACTCGAGAATATCCATTAAAATAAACCTGTTTATTATCGGAATCCTTCGATTCTTGGCTGGAATTATTATTTGAATCGGAATCATAAACATCATCATACTCGTAATCATATTGATTCTGTGAATCGTCAATATCTTTATTGACATCCGAATAAAAGATCATGGTAAAAAGCAATTCGATATGTTCCAAGAATCTTATAAATCTCTGTTTCATAACAAACCCTAACACAAACGATCCTGCGATTATAATATAATTCATATTCCTAAAATAAATAGATAACATCATATTCAGTAACCCGTGAATCAACGAGAAAGACGCCAGTCTTGAATACATTGTTCCTTCAATCGTTACATTATAATTCACACTCATTTAACTCTATTAATCATAATTATTACTTCTTTATATTCGATTATTATTTAACGATCATATTAATGAATATATATATGAAAGTTAATGAATACATCATGGTTAATTAAATTTAACAAGAGCCAATCTCAAGAGGACGCCTGTTGTTGTCGGCATCGATGGTGGAGTTCAACCAGGGAGAAACGTTCATCTTGGGGTTGGGGGGATCAGAACGGAGCTGGTAGTTGGCATTCTTAAGGGACTGACCAACGGTGTTGACACCGATCTGGACGCCAGCCTGGATGAAATTGACACCCTCGAGGGAGCCCTGAGCCTTGGGATTCACGGCAGCCCACATGTTGTTATCGTCCTTGGGGAGGAGATCGTCAGCGCTGAGCTGATCCTTGGGGAAGCAATCAGCACCCATGGGAGCGGGGTACTGCATCTCGCCCTGAGCGGGAGCAGAAGCGGTGCCAGTAGCGGCGGCACCGGCAGAAGTGTCCTCAAAACGAGGATCAAAGGTAGCAGCACGGTCATAATCCATTGTGCTCATGCCCTGCATGGAATCAACCCTGGAACCAGGGGCGGCAGCAGAGGGCATGTCGGCGTAAGACTCACTGGGCTTCATGCCAGACATATAATTTTGAAGAAGGAAATATAAGGCAATGGCAGCCACAAAGATCAAACCGACACGAATAATATCATTCTTATTGGTCATAGTATATTATATCCAAACAAAAAAATAAATAAGGATTTTGGTATTTCGTTCATTCCGAATATAGTATTTCGTTCATATACTTATTCTATTTGTTTATCCATCCTATTTCTTTATTCAAAAAAATATAAGGACCTTTTATATATTATATTAAGAAACGTCAAATGAATATCGAATCCGATACTTTAGCAAACGAAATCGCAAACGATCTAATCCCTCAAGATACTATATGTGTTGCCTATATCAAGAAATCAAAAAAAAGATGTGAAAATCATAGGAAGTCTGCTCATTTCTGTGGAATTCATAAAAACTGCTCCATCGAAAAGGATCTCTTTACTCTATATAATCAACCATCTCCCAAGTCAGAATCGTTCAATAATATCATAAATACTGTGAATAACGCAGATCAATCAACGGATTGCGTCCAGGATGTACAATCAGCGAATGTTCTGTGTCAAATTAATAAACTCAATAAGTCAAAAACAAAAAAGCAAAAACCAATGTCTTTTGACGAAATAAACATGGCGGAAATCAAAAAAATGAAGGTATATGAAATCAAAGACGAACTTCTTAAGAAATTTAATAAGATATCATATGCCCAAAAAGAAGATCTCCAAAAAATCCTTTTAAAATATCGTAAATTTGAAAAATATATCCCAGCTCTCGTTAAATTCCAACATCACTGTAAAGATGCTATGAAACGCGCATTCGTCGAAAAACTTAAACGATTCAATGGTATCGAACTTCATATGAATAATAATACAATCATACCAATCACCAACGAATCTGATTTCTATACATTGGAATCGATCGAGGATATCGAAGAACACTATCGATTCTATTACAAAGATGCCAATTCAGAAAAGATATTTATGAATGATCTTAGGAGTTTCTTCGAATTTATGGCAAATGCTGAGAAAAACGAAATCAAATTCTCAAACCCGTATACACAAGTTCTCGTCGATGATTCCACAAAATCTCGTGCGAAAAACATGGCGAAAACGCTCAAAGAACATGGATATCCGATCTATCATAAATCCAACGATGATGACGAATATTTCCTAAAAATGAGCGCCGAGGAAAACGTAAAACATTACGCCGCTGATATCTTCCATAAAATCAATCTTCTCGGGAATTATACCGATGAAAAATGGTTCCTCGATCTCGATCAAGTCAAATTGTTTAAATTGTATATGGCGATGGAAGATATTTGGAACTTCCGGGCACAATTATCTCTCGCAATTAAAAAAGAAATCGTCCCTGAATATGTTCTTTTTAAGTATCTATTCAATTTCAAACATATCAAAGACAAAACGATTCAACAGATGTTTATCCTCAAAGACGTATCCGCGATGATTTCTACCGGAATTAATAAGGATTCGCGCTATCTTGGTTCTCTTCTTTTCCTTACAGCGCTTACAGATGTCTCAAAGGACGCAGCAATGGCTTTACCAGCAATCGCACAAGGAAATATTTAATAAATGCTATACACACTGTTTTGATCACACTTTTGAAAAAGTGTACAATTCATTTATCCGTTAATTTTATGGATAAATCAATTGATACATATGCTTCACCTGATTTAATAACCCCTGAACATTTTGTAACAAACTATGTTCAAAAAAACAAGCCCTGTGTTATCCGCAATTTCTTCCAGAAAGATGCGAACGATAAAAAACAATGTTCTATTAGATCGGTCATTCAATCAGTTCATAATAAAGAATCAAATAAAAAACTCATTGAATATACAATTGGTAATGTCAGAGCATATGATGCGGAATGGGATTATTGTTCGCATGTTTTTATAGATTATCTAAAAAACGACAAGGATTTAATTGTCCGAGATAACATGAGAACTTGGAAACATAATAAAGGAAATCTTACACAATGGCATTACGATGGTGATGGTGCTGATCTATTGAATATATGTCTTCAAGGATCAAAACGATTCTATTTAGCTCGTCCTGGTAAGTTTTTCACAATGCCACTTACAAATTTAACAATCCCTCAAATTCATTACGATGAAGAGTATTTAACAGAACTTTACGAAGGCGATATGTTATATATTCCGGCTTTTTGGTTTCATAAAGTTTTAACTCTTGAAAACGATTCTTTAAACGTAAATGTTAAATTTTATAACAAACATTTGATTAAATTCGCATCAAAACGTGATATCGATGTATACCATATACATTCTCTATTAAACACTGAAATGTGCACTAAAAACGCGGTGTGTAGCATTACTGATACTGCGCCTCGAAATCTCCTCAGAGCATTCTTTACGTTTTTTATTGAAATGATCCCCGCATTTATCCTATACACGATATTCGCGATGGTTATTCGTAATAAACGAATCTATGTCGGGTTCAACATCGCTTTGATATTGTTCAGCATTTATATCATATCATCAAATGAATTAAATGATAAGGCATATGGCATTCTTCGTGTAATTGGAATGTATTCATTGATATACATTATTCTTTTCAATGGTATATTCTATAAACCTCTTAAAAAAAGATTTAATAAAAAATAACATCGATTAATATGGTTCGGGATCATTTTCATCATCTCCGCGTATTATCTCGTCTTCTCCATCGTATGGATTGTATAATATCGATTCTGTATCGAAATCATCATCGGGATCTTCTTCGAATACATAATCCTTCAATACTGGCTTGGGCATAACTGGTCTCTTATACTTCATTTGAAGACACGATATGTCCAAATTCATCGAATATTTTAACATCTTTATTCCCCTCAAATGTAAAATGAACTTTAATTGCTGCCCAGGATAAATCATAGTATTCCTAAAATCGATTTCGCGATGATCCTCAAACATAACGAACAATGGATTGATCTTTTCACCGACCTGTTGGAAAGGTAAACGAATCTTCATATAAACTTCCTGCCTCTTTTTCCCCCTGTATAAACTGCGCTTATAAAACTCCTCCAACTCCTCGACGCTCATATCCCTTTGGAACCAATCCATCGATTCTTTAAACGAATGTAATATCATCAAATCGTCTGCTCGATCCATAAACTCATAGAATTCGTTATACTGTTCTTCTTTGGAATTCCCATCCAATGAACATTCCACAATACCATTCGATTCATTGTATGATATCACCGTTAAAAAGGGGCTTTCTACGTATACGTTCTCGATCACCTCTTCAGAAATGCGCTTGTATAATGGCGCCATATAAACTCCGTTTTTCTTCTGAAGAGGCTCCGTGTAAATGCCCTTCAAATCGATGCGTTTTGTTAATGTGAAATCCTGTGATTTGCGAAGGCGAGAACCGCCCTTTGTCGCGACAGACGCTGCCGAACCAACATCGCTTCCCCCGGATTTGCTAACCTTAATCGCCTCAGTAGCCTTTGTTTTTACCCACGCAGTGCTTTCAGAATTTACTGACTTTACTTCCATGCTTGTCGATACAGTATAATCGGATGGCGACGATGAGTTTTCGGTTCTTGATACAGGATTTTCTTCCGGCTGAGCAGGAGAATCCGATGCGATTAATGTATTCAATTCCTTTTCAAACTCTTCCATAACCGCAGAAGAATCATTAAGAATCTTATCATCATTTTCTCGAACAGTCTCGTTTTCTTGAACGAGATCGGTTTCTTGAACGATCTGTATTTTTTGTTCAATGGATTCTTGTTCTAAGACCTCATGTGAAATCGCTTCATCGATATCAGGAACCTGTATACATTCTGATTTTAATTCGACAATTTCGTCTTCATCGGTTTCAGTCGTCTCCTCTTCACCGGAATCGGTTTCATTGACACCATTTTCAACGATCTCGTTTTCGATTTTATCAGTTTGTTCACCGTTATTATCAGGCTCTACACGATCCGTTTCTTTGACTTCTTCAACGATATTGTTCTGATTTTCATTGATTACAGTTGTTCCGTCAGAAATTTCCACACGGAATCCATCATTTATCATATCGGATTCCGTATTATAATAAACATTTTCTGGATGAACCGATACAACAGACCTCGCTTTTGAAACACCCGATTTAATATCAGACAATACAGATCCTTCTTTCTCTGATATTACTTGCTCCGAATATAATGAACTAACCACGCTCATATTCTAATTTTGAAAAGATTTATTTTCATTGAATCAAACGCAACACCTAATATCAATACACATGCTTATAACCGCGAACGATCCTGATATTCAAGAAATATAATTCAACATATTCGTTTCGCGGAATTGTCCTTTCGTTTACAAAGATCTCATAATACCTTTTAGACGATAATATTGATCGTGTTTGTCCAGATTCTTCATCGACAAGCTCTTCGACGACTCTGCGTTTCGATACAATCACGTTCAATAACAAGGCAAATATAAATGACATCAGAGTCAAATCGATCATTCTACGATCATATGTTTCACACTGGTTCCCAACTACATAATATTTTTGTTCCTGATTATATTCCTTCGACAATAACATACATTGTTGCCCATCTGATGTATTATATAATGATACAGATTTCGATTCTAACGATTCATATGACATTATTAATACATCTCGATCTTTTACGATTGATACTGGTTTTGATAAATAATAATAGGGTATCAAAAGGACAATCAAAAAGAAAAACGTTTGAAATTCCAAATACGTCTTCGTCACCGATTTCATTCTGAAACGATTTGTTTATAACGTAAATACGATTGATTATATACAAATCTTAATCTTTATATTAATACAAAATAATAAACATAAATACGATGTCGTATTATATTATGAATCAAAAGAAACAGAAGAAATCGAAGACACCTGAGAAATCGAAACAGAAAAAATCGTCCCAAAAGAAAGATTCTAAAAAAGAACCCTCGCAAAAAGGCAGCGGACGAATGGAAATCCTTCAAGCAATCGGCATGGGTCTAATAAATAAATTCACTCCAAGCATCCCTACAAACCCCACCGGGTTCGTATCGTATATTCGATCGATTCCTCTATCATCTTAGACCTGTTTCGATCACACTTATGCTTTTGGAAAAAGCATAGCAAAAAGGGGTTCTGGGGACATAGTCCCATTCAAAAGTGTATGGGCTGCTTCGTCATGTATCCACCTTTGGTGGATTTTACATGACTCGACAGCAGATTTTTCCAAGGAAGGCTTGTCGGGGTGGAAACACTACGACATAGCCAGTGTATGTATCCCTCCTCCTCAAGAGTATAACAATCGCCTAAAACGATTCATAGTATCATCATCAATACGATGTCTTTCCAACTTCCTAAAGCTGGTTCCGTGAAGACGCTGGATTATAAAATACAAACAGTACATACCACACTCGGAGTTATCATATTGATGTCTCGTTTTGGCGATCTCGACAACCGTATTATATCGTTTGCCCTGTTCAGTCCATTGCTTTTCCATCTTCTTTATAAACGATTTGATTTCAAGAGGAACTGCCGACGTATGTCCATAACTATCGAAAAAGTTTATCGTTAATGTCTTGGAACCAATGTGAATATACATACATATCCAATGTTCACCATCTTCGTAAGACGGATCTGTATTAAATATGATACCGATGTGTCTTATATCTCGCCTTGCCCATTCTGTGATATCAAACTTTTTAAAAGCTGGGCTTACATCTTGGAAATCAATCGGCACAGCTCCCATAAATCTAAAATCAGGGAATTTTCGTTCGTATTGTAACATCACATCCTGGATATTAAACGTATGTAGCCATGTATATCGGCAATTCCTATTAGGAGCTTCATTTTCTTTACAATCGATCCATTCTTCAGGATATTTAGGACGAAGACTGTATTTCAACACCTCTTGGTTATGAGTGCTTTTTACAATAGGATTCGATAACCAATCAGATTCGTGAGCACCGTTCATGTGTTTCGATATCAATTCGTGGAGCTGTTTCTTGGATAAATTCGCGATTCTCTCATTGCTATACTCGACATTCTTTGTCGATACATATATCGCCGCCGCGATATCCCTTAGAGATTCCGTGGAAAAACACGACACGCCATCGTATTTTATGTGAGGAGCGCAATATCCATTATAATTCACATAAACGGAATCCTCGTTTTGCTCCTCGCGACCATACCCAATATGTTTGGGCTCTATCTTAAATCGAACCCTTTCTGAACGCTTGATTTTCTTACTAATCGGTTTGGCATTCACATTCTTGAATGCTTTCTCGATCTGTTTTATCTCATTCTTTGATTCGTTTTTAGAACTGTTTAATACTTCTCCGCCGACACTATGATTTTTATCATAATTGGTGTTTTTGACAGTATTATTGCCATTGCCAATCGTATTTTTAACAATGTTTTTCACACGATTCGCATTTTTTTCATTACGAACCAGCTGACGAATTATATTGTTTAATTGAAAAGAACTTTTTAATCCCCGACCAACATAGTTTTTCTCCGACTTTAATCGATCCTCCATATATTAAATTTATATTATCATTGAGCAAACCTATTTTTGAAAAGTGTTATTGGATTGCTTAATAGATATCGTATTCGTATGTATCTTTCGCTTATGATTTATTATTTGATGCTCGTTTCTTAATCGTATCGTTCCTCCATTTGTTGTTGGTTTCATTTGAGAAACCGGTTTAATATGAGGTGCGTGTTTTGGTTGAGGAATCGATTGTACCTGTTCCTTTACGATGTCTCGCAGGATTGGATTCCTACCAATCTCCATAAATCGCCTCAACGTATCCGCAAAATTCATTCCTGGTGTAAATACAATTCGCCTACGATATTTCATCGTCATTATAATATCGCGAATCGGACAGCGCGTGATACGATATAAAAATGCGGCTGTTAATATGGCAGATCTCTGAATTCCCGCATAACAATGAATCAATATAGTCTCCTGATTCTTATAATGCGATTCCAATATCGGCATGATCTTTATCAAATATTTATACATTTTGTTTATCTCCGATTTCTGTAAATTATCTTCCACGGGTATCCTGTAATATTTCACTTTCGAAAAAACAGATGGCAGTGACTTTGTGCAGTTTATAATCACCTTGATATCAAACCGATCAATAAAGTTAATATCCTCAGATGCCTTACGATCCCCTAACCATATTCCTGGTATGATTTCATCGGCATTTGGATAATCCGGTTTATATTCAATTTCCCCTGAATATAATGAATCCCATTGTGATTTATCTACATATCTCTGATTTACCATATTTATATTCGATATTATATTAAACTAGGGTTTTGTTCACGCTTTTTTCAAAAGTGTAATTATGTATAACACAATCTATCATTCGATAGTTCTTATTATTGTGTATCTCATTGTGAAATATTATTCAAACAAATCCAATGATATAGAATCAATAAACCTTTCTGAAAACATTTTTCAATTGATCGATTATAATGGAAATGAACGCATCGATTCCTATGAATTGTTACCAGTAATCGTATATATCATTTTCGCATGGGAAATTGTTCAAAATGTTCGTTTTGCGAACGATTATTTGATTCATATTATTCTAATCAATGTATTATACATCGCTTCAAAACGATTCTATGATAAAACAACAATCGAATACTTCTCAAATCCCGTTTCAAACTTTTTCCTTGTTTTGTTATTCCTTGGATCAGCGCATTTGTATCAATTTAAATGGATGCTTGGATTCTACATTATTTTAGAACTAATGACGTTTCAAACGATTCGCGCAAAACAATATTCTATTAATCAAATCGTTTTGTCAATGATTATTACCTTTGCTGTATTCTATAGTCATTTTTATATATGATTTCGTTTTGTTTATTTATTTCGTTTTGATTTCAAAAAATATCTTTGTTATTAATTACTGTTGCTCTATCATTCTTTCCACACAGACCTTAAAAGGTCCATTCAAAAGAATCCTGCTGTCGCCAACAAATTTGCATCTATAAAACCATTGTCGCCAATTAAATATCTGATTCCAGTTGTGGAAGCAGAAGGAATTTCACCAGATGATTTTCGTGTTTTATACGGAACAACGTATTGTGGATCAAAATTTAAGTAAATTAATGAAAACAATGAACGATTCGATATATAGTTTCATAATATATTGAATCAATTAAATCGCACAATCGGTTAATATACAGTTATTTTAATGTATTAATACTATTAAGAAGCATGCTTGTGCCAAGAAAAAATATATCATCCAATAATCTTGGATATATTTCAGGCAGTAATGTAGGCGAAGTAGAATATCACTCAACACGATATGTAGTAAATGAAGCATCCAGACAATATATAATTCTCGATAAAGATAGTGCGTGGATAAATGTCCCTATTATTGCCGGGTCCACTTCTGAATTTTATGGCGCAGCAACCTTTCACGATACGGTAAATTTCTCCGGAAGAATCGATGGTAATATCAATATTAGCGGAAGCACTAATTTTACTGGCGACATTTCATTCAATACAAATGATATCTTTCTTATACGCGATCCTGGAGTGACATCATCCAGTTTGTTTTATGTCCAATCGAACGATCAAGTGCCCGAGCATAATGGATATTTCAAAATGATCCAACCCAATAACACATCACCCGGATCGTTTTTATTTCGAGCAAATGGAACAAATCAGGGAGTCATCACATTGTATTCAAATACTGACGCATCTATAATTATTAGCAATGTCCCGTCAAATTCACAAAACATTCAAGGAAATATTAACGTTGATACTGTTCATCTCGATGCGATGTATTTCGATAAATCCCTTATTCAAGGAAGCGATGAAGAACATGCTCTTCAGATAACATCGCTGGCTCCTGGATCTACATTTCGTATAGGAAATGACGTAAATACATCGGATATTTATATCGGTTGTGGCGTAAATACTCAAAATATATTAATAGGTGTCGCGGAAAAAGAAGATCCAACGAATATTCAAATCGGTTCAAACACCGATATTGTAGATATATTAAGTGACGCAATTATAAATGGAAAAGCAACATTCCACAACGATCTTACTATAAATGGAGAAACGACCTTTGGATCATCCATTGAAATTAATGGATACATTCATTCAAATAAATTTACAAATATTTTGGTTTGTGAAAATGTTTCTGAATTTTTAACAGGATCAGACTTGATATATTCTACACAAACCTTTAATTTATATGGCGGAACAATTAATGTAAATGTGTCGGTTACTGGTTATATATCAAACAATCCAGGGCAATATTATTGGACAATTGACTTAGTAAATTCTTTAACGAACATTACTACAAAAACATATTATATTTACGGATTTTACAACAATATAAATCAACATCTTTCTTGGCACGGAACAACAATTTGGTCAAATGTATCGAGTTCCTCTTATTATATTAGAATTTCTCGTTCAAGCATAAATCTGATATCAGATGAATATGACCATCTTAATATTAATTTAATTCAATTTCCTTTTTAATGCTATCATAAACACATCGGAATACAATAAATATTGTATTGTCGTGTGATTAACATTATTTAAATATTCCAAAATAATATGAGCGCTCCCAAAAAAATAATATCCTCGTCGGGTCTTGGATATATTTCAGGTAGCAATGTAGGCGATGTAGAATATCACGCTGTCCGATATGTTGTGAACGAAAATTCAAGACAATACGCAATCATCGATAAAGAAAGCGCATGGATTAATGCCCCGATTATTGGTGGTTCTACATCTGAATTTTACGGAACATCAACCTTTCATAATCCTGTCGTTTTATCTAGCGGTGTAAATGGAGACCTAAATGTATCTGGCGATTCCACAATATACGGTCATCTATATGTGGACGATTCATTAATTGTTAAAGATGACGCGACGATGCAGTCGTCATTGTATGTAATGGGCAATAATTCCCTTTATGTACAAGGAAACACAACATTAAATAAATCACTTGTTGTTCAAGAAGACGCAATATTTAAGTCATCGATTGTTGTAAATGGTAATTTAACACTGGGTGGAGATATTTCTCTCGAAGATATTAATACAAAAAACATTATCGCACAATATATAACATCTGACAATTTACTTGTTAAAAATAATACAACAATTGGAGGTTCCTTAAATGTTCAGGGAATCACTTCATCAAGCATCGTTTCCACAAATGCGATTACAACAAACGGAATCGTTAGCAATAACCAATCCACGATTAATAGTGGACTGTCTGTAAATAATGCTTCAACATTTTATAGTTCACTCCGTGTTAGTGGCGAAGCCACTCTTGGATCAACTATGGTTGTGAATGGAGATTCTACGATTGGTGGATCCTTAAATGTCCAGGGAATTACATCGTCTAGCATCGTTTCTACGAATGCGATCACCACAAACGGAATCGTTAGCAATAACCAATCTACTATTAACAGCGGATTGTCGGTAAACAATGACTCGACATTCTATGGATCACTCCGTGTTAGTGGCGAAGCCACTCTTGGATCAACCATGGTTGTGAATGGAGATTCTACGATTGGTGGAGACTTGAATGTCCAGGGAATTACATCGTCTAGCATTGTTTCCACAAATGCGATTACAACAAACGGAATCGTTAGCAATAATCAATCCACGATTAATAGTGGTTTGTCTGTAAATAATGCCTCGACATTCTATGGATCACTCCGTGTTAGTGGCGAAGCCACTCTTGGATCAACCATGGTTGTGAATGGAGATTCTACGATTGGTGGAGACTTGAATGTCCAGGGAATTACATCGTCTAGCATTGTTTCCACAAATGCGATTACAACAAACGGAATCGTTAGCAATAATCAATCCACGATTAATAGTGGTTTGTCTGTAAATAATGCCTCGACATTCTATGGATCACTCCGTGTTAGTGGCGAAGCCACTCTTGGATCAACCATGGTTGTTAGTGGCAATTCCACGATTGGTGGAGCCTTGAATGTTCACGGAATCACTTCATCAAGCATCGTTTCCACGAATGCGATTACAACAAACGGAATCGTTAGCAACGGACAATCCACGATCAACAGTGGTTTGTCTGTGAATAATTCCTCGACATTTTATGGAACGCTTCGTGTTAGTGGCACAACCGCCTTAAACAATACACTTGGTGTTTCAGGCGCTGCTACGTTCTCCAACGATGTATCTGTTTCGGGCAATGAAACGATTGTTGGCAATTTAACAGTTACTGGCGGGACATCTTTATATAGTTCTTTATATGTTACTGGTGATGTCAGATTTGATGGAACGAATGTTGATATTAATGGTCTAAATATTAATAAATCGACGCCTGGGCAGATGTCGATGGTTCTATCTGGTTCTGGTTATACAACCGCATCTCTTTTTAACGATAATAATACAAAAGTTATCCAGATTGGTAGCTCCACAGACCTTCAGGAAGTTCGCATTGGTTATGGTCATAATGGTCAAACTGTTATTCGGATTGGTGATATCGACGATATTATTTACCTTGGAGGAACCACCGTTACACTGATGAGCACCGATGTATATGTTAGCGATAAGAAGATGTATATGAATTTTTCGACAACAGGAACTGTTATGGCAGATGCCGCTGATTCGGGTATTTATATTGGCGAGGGAATCAATTCTGAGGCTGCGTTCATTCGTGTTGGTCCTGATACCAGTCATTCCTGGCAAATACAGGGTGCTGATGGCGGTGGAATCGTTACTCTTAACACTCAGTTAAGTGGTGAGATTATTACCACGGATCGCGTTGGTGGTCTTCAGACGATTCGCACAGCTTTGAATGTTACAGGCGCTGCTACAATGACATCTACTCTAAATGTAAGTGGCGGTGCCACTTTGAACTCAACGGTGGTTGTCAGTGGAAATACCACAATTGGCGGAGCCCTTAATGTTCAGGGAATCACTTCGTCTAACATCGTCTCTACGAATGCGATCACGACCAATGGAATTGTTAGCAATAACCAATCCACGATTAATAGTAACTTATCCGTGAATAACGCATCGACATTCTATGGATCGCTTCGCGTCAGTGGCGAAGCCACTCTTGGATCCACCATGGTTGTTAGTGGTAATTCCACGATTGACGGAGCCCTTAATGTTCAAGGAATCACTTCGTCATCCATCGTATCCAATGGACAAATCACTACAAATGGAATTGTTAGCAATGGACTTACAACGATTAATAGCAATTTGTCGGTGAACAATGCTTCGACATTCTACGGATCACTTCGCGTTAGTGGCGAAGCCACGCTCGGGTCCACTATGGTTATCAATGGCAATTCCACTATTGGAGGAGCCCTAAATGTCCAGGGAATTACATCGTCTAACATAGTTTCCAAAGGAGAATCTACATTTGATTCGTCTTTAACAATAAAAGGAGAGTCCTTTATTCCTGATGGAACATTATCCATTAACACATCGTCTTCTATATTGCCATTGTTTGTAAATGGGACAAGTGCTGTTAAGGTTCCTGCTGGAACAACAATCCAGAGACCATCCGAAGATCATTTGGGAATGTTCCGCTTTAATACTGATAATAATCTATTTGAAGGATATGGAAATTCCGGTTGGACAAATGTAGGATCTTTAAGTGGTATATCGTCACAATGGTTAAATACTGGTTCATCTGACATATATTATAACGATGGAAACGTTGGAATTAACAATGGTTATCCACAAAAAGATTTGGATGTTGGTGGAGATATTAAATATTCTGGAATACTTATCAATGGAAGCGACGATTCTAATAACGAATTAATACCTTCTAATACAGCAGTTAGTTTTAGATCGTCGAACGCAACATTCTTAAAAACAAATGTCGATTACATAAGCCAAATTGATTTAACAACATTAGGAAGCCCTGCTGTTGGCGATACTTTATGGGATTTAACTGATATGTATGTTTCTCAGACAGGAAATACATATATTTCTGGAAACTTTTATAATAGCAGTGTCAATTTCTTAGATTCCAATAATAATATAAATCAATTAAACGGTAGTTCTCTTTTCCAACTAAAAAATACATTAATAAAATTCTCAACAAACGGAACTCCTTTATGGATTCGTAAATTTGTGAATAATATGAACGTTGAAAGCACACTGTATTTTGGCGGAATTGATAATAATGAAAATGTTTATATAGCATTGTTTGTCGATTATCAATCAGATGATTATACAACATTCTCTGGTTATATAACTGATGATAACGATCAAACGATTTCAAATTCTACATATACAAAAGATATATACTCTGTCAAAGAGGTTGTATTTTATAAAATAGACTCTTCAGGAGCTGTATCAAGATTGTCTAAATTTTTATTTTATAACGCAAACAATACAATTTCAGCATTTTCAGTAGATGAATCAGGAAACTTTGTTGCCGCTGGAACTTGTTTAGGAATTATTACTTTTATATCACACACTGGTTCATCATCAATGATTTATAATAATCCTTTCGGGAAACAAAACGGTTATATAATAAACATTAATACGAATGGATCCGTCGCAAACAGTTTTTATATAGAAATGACTGCGTTAATGCCATATTTATCTATTCAGTCGATTGCTATAAATGGAAATTATATTGCTGCGATTGGAACTATTACAAACTCATTTGACGGATCTTTAAATTTCTATAATAACGATGGTGAAATTGGAAAAGGAATCACATACGATTCAACAACCTTTATCGTTTTATACAATAAAACGACTGGGATTGTTCAATGGGTAATATCAATGTTTGATTCATTTAATTACTTAAATCCGTATTCAGTTAAAATCGATAATGATGGGAACGTCTATTTTATTGGTTATTTCGGAGGATCGCCTGTGTTTTATAAAGACCAATCTGTAATTTTTTCACGAATGAATTCTGAATTTAATTTGCTAATAAAAATTTTAAATAATGGAACATATTCATGGGATTCAACAATATCAACAACGAACGCATTTTCTATTTTAAACAGTTTAAAAATCACGAACACAAACATATATTTTATTTCGTTTACAGATAATACTAGTCCAGACGATACAATTGTTAATATTCAAAATTCTGATTTAACATCAGATACATTCAGTTTAACTCCATCGTCATCTAGTATATTATTTTCTTTTTCGATTGATGGTGTTTTTGATTGGAGTAGTTTGATAAACAATGTAAAATATTCTAAACAATCAATCGGTATTGATTCGAGCAATAATTTGTATATTCATAGTGGAAGAATAACATCATTAAGCAATACAATCGTCAAAAATTCAAATAATGAATCGTATTCTACGACATTATCGGGAATACGTATTTTTACTATAAAATATTCTTCAACATTTAATCCATCAACATATTATTTGGTTAACAATCTCACTTCAAATGATATTGGAGCAATTAAAAAGATTATATTGAACGATTCATTCGATGCTGAACTAATCATATGCGATGTATATCAGCCATTAGGAAACATAATATTACAGACACCTTTACAGAAATACACCGCTTTAATATGGAATAACAATTCATGGAACATATACGATGAAACTGCGCCTGTTTCTGAATGGACAAAAAATGGAACATCAATTTATTATAATTCTGGGAATGTTGGAATTGGAACAACAACCCCTGTTAATAAACTTGATGTTGTAGGAACCATTAAAAATGACGGGATCATTATGTATGGTAATGAAACAACCGAACAAGCTCTGATTCCTGTAAACAAATCAATCAGTTATCGTTCAAACATCGGCTCCGTCGATTTTGCCAGCGGACCAATATCACTCGAATGGGGTTCAAAAATCGAACATCAAGCTGCTGAACAATATGGCGTTAATAATATTGCTACTGACAGCAATTCAAATATATATACCGTCGCAAAATACTCGCCAGTTTATGACCCTCTTCCACCAATGTCTTATTTTGTAAATATATACAACAAAGATGATACTCTTTATAATAAAATGACATTCGCATCAGACCTTCCAGTCATTTTATTAATTAAATATAATTCATCCGGAGTTGTTCAATGGGTATTAAAGATTGAAAGCATTGATGATATAATGATGCCACTTATTATATCTGATTCATCTGACAATATCTATGCGTTTGGATCCTTCTTTGGATCAACAATCGATTTTTATAATTCAGATGGGTCTCTATATGGTTCTCTGAACAAAATGAGCGAATACACTGGATTTTTAGTAAAAATAAATTCAACCGGAGTTTTCCAATGGAAAACACGTTTTTACACTCAATCAATGCCAGTTGAACTTAGAACTGGTACTTTTGATGGTAGTTCTTCCATTTACATATCCGGAATGTTTGATTCAACTGGAACATCCGCAAATTTAGTATCTCCAGGAGGAGTTATGCCAATGGATACATTTAGTCAAGGATCTCTAAACGGAACATCTATTTTTAATGTATATGATCAAAACACAGAAACATATTGGGAACCGGCGTCTTTTGTAAATACAAATAAAACAGAAATATATCTGAATTTATACACACCTAATCTGATGGGATGTGTTCGAATATATTTTGCCCCAGAAACAAGTTTATTAAAACGACCAAACAAGGTCAGGATTACATCGCCGGGAATACTTGATACATTTGACGTCGATATACCCCAAACTGATCAAGATTATGTTGATGTTGTATTTTCTCAAGTAGAAGTTCAAGAACTTTATTTATCCTTTGAAACAACAACAGTATTGCCAGGAGATTTGCCGCCACGAATATATGAAATAGAGTTTTATTTGACAAAACCTGTGAATGGTTGTATGTTTGAAAGTGCGACTGGTTCTTCTAATATAGTATTGTCTGGGTCCGCATCAGAATCTCTTGAGATGTATCTTGTTAAATATAATCTAAATGGTGTCCCCCAATGGGCTACAAAGGTTAATTGTGAAACGGACGATGATGCTGGTATTTGTGTAATAGCAAATAGTTCCGATGTGTATGTATCTGTTGAAACGAATATAGTCCCTGAAAACCCGTCCCCGCTTGTAATTTATAATAGTAATGGAACGCAATTTACATCGTTTTTAGGATCTGAAAAAACCGCAACTGGAATTTTAATTAAATACAATTCAAACGGAACAGCACAATGGTTTTTAAGAACAGATTCTGGAGGATTCCGGTATATTCAATTCCATTCAACAGGAATTTATTTAGGTCATTCGTATTATAATTCTGGTTATTTTTATGATTCTTCTGATAATCCTGTTATATCATTAGACAATCTTGAATCAGTCGAATACTTTAACCTTTATAAATTAAACAATAATGGTCAATATATTTGGAGAACCTTTATTACTAGATCAGAAATTCAGAACATGCATGTGTATTTAAATGATAACATTTTAATAGCTGGAAAAACATTTGATCTCACAGGTTCAAATGTATATAACACAGAAGGGTTTTTTACAACAATAAACGGACCAGTCTCTGTAATTTCATATATTTTATCATATGATTCAAGTGGACAAGGAGAATGGGTTATGAAAATTATAAGAATGGACTCGAATCCGGTTATAAACGTATTCACTGATTCAAATAACAATATATTGCTTTTTGGTTCTAGTATGTTTAGTGCAATGCCATTAGATTTCGAATTTTATGACAACGATGAGAGCCTTGTTAAATCCATTAGTAATACAAATACAAATGAAACTACATTTATTGTTAAATATGAACTTCCAAGAGGACCATCTGAATATTTTATATTAAACAATTTAGACAGTTCGTATAACGGGTTTGTTAAATCGATCGTTCTTACAAATACTTTTGCTCCAGCAACTCTTAAAATTGTAGATAGTTATCCAGGGGGAAATGTTATAAACACGCATCAAATATCAAAAAGCATTGATTTATTATGGAAAGATACAAACTGGTTAGTTAAATCCAGTGGAAATTTTGATTCTGAAATGACAATATCGAATGGTAATGTTGGAATTGGTACAACAACACCGTCTTATAAATTAGATGTTAATGGTGATATAAACTTTACTGGTTCATTGTATCAAAATGAAAGTTTGTTCAAAACGTCGCAGTGGAACGATTCCAGTTCAGACATCTATTTCAATACTGGAAAAGTCGGACTTGGAACTACCAGCCCCATCGATAAACTACAAATTGAAAACCCTGCGACTATGAGGTTGGTTGATACAGATGCCGCCATAAGAATATTATCAAGCGGTAGCGTGAATTATATACAAACTGGAGCAAAACCAACTGGCGATTATGGAACAGACTATGGAACACTCAGAGATCTTGCTTTTGGCGGAATGTTTGGCGGAAATGAAATTATGCGTCTTGCTTCTACAGGAAATGTAGGCATTGGAACAGCATCACCAAATGCTCCTCTTCAGTTTGCTCAATCTGTTGGAAATCGCAAGATTGTATTATATGAAAATACCAACAATGATCATCAATTCTATGGGTTGGGTGTTAATGCGTATATAATGAGATACCAAGTTCCTGCTACAAACACACATCACGTATTTTATGCTGCGACATCCGGATCTGCGTCAAATGAATTAATGAGAATTCAAGGGGATGGTACAGTTGGAATAGGAACCGCTAGTCCATCGACAAGTTTACATGTGGTTGGAACTTCAACATTTGCTCCGTCAGACATAAGTTCGTCTGGTGTAATAATTGCGCCGTCAAATGCGTCCTATTCCAATTCTGCTCTATATATTAATACAACAAGAGCAGCAAATTCAGCATTTAATTTAATAGATTGCCGAACAAATTCGACATACCAATTCTTGGTAAGAGGCGATGGAAATGTAGGAATTAACGCATCAGCTCCTGACGAAAAAATAGTGGTTGATGGCAATTCTGTAATACACGCAAATGGCAAAAATTTTAAGGGGTTAATGACAAGCTATGCGTCTAATGTTGGCGGGTTCCCATATTACTCATCATTGGTTGCCAAATCATTATTTGTTGATCCAAGTACTGGCACAATTACTTCATATGGTGATGGAGTAAATCGTTTTGGTTCTGGAATTGTTTATGGACATATGTATTTAGACTTTGTAACATTCTTATCATCCGGCGCTGGAAATACAACAACCACATTATCAAACATTACAAGAATGCGAATTACAAACAACGGATCTGTTGGAATCGGAACATTAAGTCCTGCGGCTAAATTAGAATTATACGATACAACGCAAGCTTCTTCAAGACTTATATTAAGCGGTCAAGAATTTTATCAAGCAAGCAACACCTCAACATCTGGTGTTTCACTATTATTAGGTGTTAATCGATTGAATAATCGACAATTGTGGATTGCTGACAGTAACAGACTTACCCAAAATTCTACAAATGTTGCCGTGCGATTATATCCAGACAATATTGGAGGAACTGGCGTTTTAGACGCAATCGCAACAGATGGAAATACGGCCAAACCATTAGTAATAAATGTTGGTGGTGGCAATGTTGGCATTGCTAAAACAAACCCGTCATTTAAACTAGATGTCAATGGATCTTTAAACGCTACAACTATCTTCATCAATAATAGCCAGATAACAACAACAATGCAAGCATCCTTATGGTCTGCTACTGGCAGTGATGTATATCGTAACTCACGTATTGGAGTTGGTTTCACTACAGCGCCTCAGGCATATATTGATATGTATGGTTTAAGCAATGAAGGGTTTGGAAATGCTGCTCCAATATGTTTTCAATATAGCGGAGGTGGATACAGAAACTGGATTTTATCTCGACACATGAGTGATCCTAATCATAATCAAAACTCAATTGATTTTTACCTTAATAATGGATCAAATAGCGGCGATTCTATATTTAATGCTGGTTCTGGAATGAACGGTGGGTTTTCAGGAACAAAACACGCAATGAGTGTAACTGCTGGAGGTGTTGGAATAGGAACAACTGTCCCTACAGCAAAACTCCATATTAGCGGAAATAATTCATATCCATACTATGCAAACGTTGTTTCATCAAATAGCATATACGATGACAACACGCTACTTCTAATGAATAGGACAACCGCCACCAATAATTCTGGACACAATCATGGCAGAATTTCATGGACAGGATATAATCGTGCTGTTTTATCTGGATATATCGAATGCGTTTCAAAAGGGTGGGATGATGCTGGTGGAATAGTATTTGGATGCTCAGAAGGAGCATCAGGAGCTTTAGAAAGAATGAGAATTCTCGAAAATGGCAATGTTGGTATTGGAACAGCGAGTCCTGGTTATAAAATGGAAATTGCATCGACTGGATCGCCATATCAACTTGGAATTACAAATACTACTACAAATGCTTCTTACAATTTAATCGAATGGAAAACTGGAATTTATAATTCTTCATCGACTAGAAGCAATGCTGTTTGGCAATTTGGAATACAAACAGTAACAAACGGAGCAAGCGATTCGTTGGATAGAATATATATTGGACGATCTGGTCTTAGCAGCGGAGATCTTTGTGTTACGCGTGATGGTAATGTCGGTATTAATTCATTGACAACAAGTGGTTATAGACTTTATATTAATGGATCTATCTTCGCATCCTCGGGAACTATAACTGGATCTGATTCACGCATCAAACAAAATATCGTTACAGCCGATACAGCAGTTGCTCTTGAACAGATTAACGCAATCCGTCTTACTCGTTACGACTATCGCGACAAAAATCTTATGGCAAATGAAAATACTGTATATGGTGTTATTGCCCAAGAAGTCCAAGAAGTTCTTCCAGAAGCCGTCAAGATAATGAAGGCAATCATTCCGAATATAATGAAAACATCTAAATCATATATTGTCGAATCCATTAAATACAAAGAGAAACCGGCGTCTTCATCAAGTTCTACATCAGACACAAATCCGACAACTAACACTGATTCTAATGTTTCCACAGTTGATGAAACAACGAATACTCCTCCGGAATTTGAGAGCTGTACTTGTGTTGTTGAAATGGATGATCCTCACGGATTTACAAATGGAATAATCGTTAAAATTGTTAATGATTGGACAGTCGATGGTGTTGACAATGAGATATATATAGAAATCCCTGTAGAAGTTATTAATGATTATTCATTCCGTTTCACAACAACAAACAAGAATTTCTCCGAATTATCATCCGTCTTTGTCTATGGCAATCAGGTAGATGATTTCCACGGAGTGGATAAATCCAAGGTTTTCATGCCTCTTATTGGCGCTGTTCAGGAATTGTCCAAGAAAAACACCGTTTTAGAAACGAAGAATGCTGAGTTGGAAACGAAAGTCCATTCATTGGAAACTACATTAGCATTGGTATTAGAACGTTTAGCAGCATTGGAAGCAAAATAAAGTAATACACTTTGAAAAAAGTGTGATCAAAACTATGTAAAGTAATAATATAAAGTGTACGCTTATTCATTGGGAATTAAATATTCACAAGGATTAAGCTAAATAATGTCAAAGAATATATTGGATTATTTCTCCAAGCAGACTGGAAACAATGCGACGACAAAAGAAAGTATTCAAAAACTTCCTAAAATATTAGAATCCCTTCATCCGAAATCATCGTCATCTCCACCCCAAATAAACATCCCTCCGTTGCCGAAAATCCCAACGATTCACGCACAAAATGATAAATCTTCAATCCCATCTCCAATCAAAGCGCCCAGAAAAATAAACGTCACACCTTTCGCTGAAAACGAACCTTTCAAATCTGACCCCACGATTTCATCTGTCGAGAATGATTCAGCCGTTTCCTTTTCAGGATTCGTAAAACCATCTTCGTCAAACAATTCCAGATTAATCATATATACCGACGGTGGTGCTCTGAACAATGGTAAGCGCGGTGCCCGCGCATCTTGGGGTGTATATATTCCAAATAATACACCATTTAACATCCCGAAGCAAGAATACTTCGCAGAACTAAAATGCCACGCACCAACGAATCAAAAAGGAGAACTCATGGCAATTTTAAAGGCGCTAACCATCGTAAATCGGTATGTGAATAAATCCCCTGCGATTCATATATGTATTCGATCCGATTCTCAATATTCGATACAATGTGTAACAACGTGGTATAAATCGTGGATTAAAAACGATTGGAAAACAAAGAATGGTCCCGTTCAAAATCGCGAAATCATTGAAGATATCCTTGGCGTTCAGAGCAAATTACAATCGCTTGGTCACACGATTACATATGAAAAGGTATTAGGTCATTCTGGCGATGTTGGTAATGATAAAGCAGACGAATTGTGTGGAAGAGCATTCACTGGACAATCCTTTGATATCCAACACTGACAATCTTCGATTGTGTCGCCTTGAAAATTGATTCCAACCGTAAGTAATAAACTGAATATAAAGGTAGTCGTCGAAATATAATATTTATCTCAATTCGTCCAATTCTATTAACATAATGAATAGTGAGAAACAGGCTATGTCGTGGTGTATCCACCCCGACAAGCCTTCCTTGGAAAAATCTGCTGTCGAGTCATGTAAAATCCACCAAAGGTGGATACATGATGAAGCAGCCGCGAAACGTGTATCCTATTCATCGTGCTTCAACGATGTCCGCTTTATGACGTTTGTCCAGCAAGTCGTCCCCGATGATGCCATCGGTATCATAATGTCCTATCTAAAGCCAAGCGATATGTTACGATGGGATCAATTGAATTGCCGCCGTGAAAATCCGTATAAGCGCATTGTAGACTCGAACCAACAGGGTCCGACCCATAATCACATCCTCAATACGCCAGAATCGCTCACGGAAGCGTCTAGTGCCCGCCCCGATACTCACATTTATGAAGATTTCGGAACAATCGAGCAAGTCCCAGATCGTATCATCGACGATTCGTTTGACATAATAGCCAAGAAAAAAACAAAGAAATCTAAACGCAAAATCTCGCTCGATAAATACAATCGATATGTATCCAATCGGATTAAGGCGAAAACGCAAAAGAAAGAACGGAATAACGAAAGGATCGATAAGGAATTTCAAAAGGAATCCGTATCAATCCCCATCGTTAAAAAAGATTCTAATCGTTTTGATATGGAAAAAAACGATAACAATGAAGAAGCGTTTGTTGATTTTTACAAGGAAATGCTTTCCCATATAAACGAGTATAATCCTGTTCCGCAAACAGTTACCTTTGAAGATATTTATGATTTATACGAAAAAAACCAAGAATTAATGCGTCCTCTTCCTGTAAATATCATTTATTCTCTCCTTGAACGACAAGATTTCCTGGTTCGTCCTGTATTAAAATATATTCAACGTCGTGTTGATCAAGAATATAAATATTACGATGAAGACAACGAAAATTACTTAAACATTGATGATTTTATTCCTGAATACGAAGATAGATATGATGATATCGCAGATATGCCACGATGGGAACGCAACTTTATCTATGGTTTCTACTACCATTAGTCAAAAATTGATTCATAACCATTGTAAATAATCTAAAGATCCCAAGATGGAGGTCAGGCTTGAATCGATTATTATTGAGTGCCCTAAATGCGAAACGACAATCGTTTTGCCCCAACAGGTAAATAACGAATGCGTCAATAACAATCATCAATCCATTTTCATTGGACAACGGATTTCATCGACGAACGGTTCTCATACAGTCGAGAAGGAATACAAGGAAACAAAGGAAGAGCCACTCTTCATAAGGAGACAGATCGTTGATGCCCCTCTTTCTTCATCTCAAAATCAAAACAACTTAATCGCATTTATCGTAATGGCCGAATTTTTGGCGATTTGTGTATGCATATCTCTTTTTAGTTGATTTTTGCCTTTAAAAGATATGCGCATTTTCGACAAAACCCTAAACGGAAACCCTACTTAAAAAGGGGGTTCTGGGTTTTGGCGAGCTTTTCCTAAAAGCTCTATATAAGGACAATTCGTATTCACATATTATAGCGATTCTTGATTGTGTAAATGGCTTCGAAACTGATTGAGACATCAAGGATTATCATTGATCATCGTGAAAGAAAGCTTATTGAACAAATCGCAAAAGGTGTATATGGTTTTCAGCCACTTTGTAAGGATCTACCCATCGGTGACATATGGATCTATAAGAATCCTGTTGCGATCGATTCCCCTGAGATCCCGGATGTGATCCTCGAGAGAAAAACGCTAAATGATCTTATATCATCGATCAACGATGGTCGATATCACGAACAAAAATATCGCATTCTTAAACATCGCGATACATATAATAGAAAATATGGATATATCGTCGAAATCACCCACGATAAATGGCGCGATTATTCACACAAGACCAATGAATCGCGCATCAAGGGTAGCATCGTAAATACGATACTGCGCGATAATATATTCGTTCTAATCTCCATATCGATCGAAGATACTTGCGCATATCTCAAAAAACTCCTTGATAATGCCCCGAAATATCTTGAACAAACTCCGGCGCCATCCATAAATGCCATTAGTGCAAATGCCAGCAGTCCCGATGTAAATATATCAAACGATGCCCCGGAAATAACCGAATCGACAACAAATACAATCGCTGAATCGGCTCCTTCTCAACCAGAAAACGATTATATTAAATCGATCTCTTTCAAAAAGAAGGATCATTTAACACCTACGATTTGTTATCTCGCACAGTTATGTCAGATCCCAAAGGTATCCACAAACATTGCTCAGGAAATTTGTAATCGATATCCGAATATGGCTTCGTTGCTTATGGCATATACATCGTTGAAAACCGAGAAAGAACGGGAAAATCTACTATCAGAAATCATGATTAATAAACGTCGTATCGGTAAATTGTCTGCCACTATATATCGTAATTTGTATGGTATTGATTCGCCTGCTATTTAAAGGAAAATTGATTCGTAAATACTCAACAATCACAAAAGCCCACGAATCGATTAATAGGGTTGTTAAGATCAAGATGCCTCAGATTATTCCAGACGATATTCCGGTTCATCCCTATTTTATGTTAACTCTACAAAAATCGAAAAAAGGAATGTATATGAATACGATCGCTGAATTCATCGATGCGATTCGCGATTTTGAAGAAACGCCCGAATTTGATTTCGAAGATGTTTGTATTTCACAATACACGCAGGACGGTCAGCCAATAAATAAGTTCCAAGTAATTATCCTTGGAATTCATTTCTCATCGAACAAAGAACAGCACAAGTATATCGAATCGTTTACGCGTTATATGAAGCGTATGTATATTCATTCCCCCGAAAAGTATGATCGCTTGTTCCGTAAATCGCAAAAAGACACGATCATTCCCATTTGGAATACGAAATCCTATAAATCGAACGTAATCGTTCCATTGATGAACGAACGGATTGATGAAACGACCATGAATCACCCGATCGCATCGTGTCCATACAAAAAGAACGAATATCTATCGTATTTTCCGATTATTGATTAATCGGATCTTTAAGAAACAGAATAATTGTGGCTATGTCGTGGTGTATCCACCTCGACAAGCCTTCCCTTGGGAAATCTGCTGTCGAGTCATGTAAAATCCACCAAAGGTGGATACATGACGAAGCAGCCATAATTGTATAAACCTACGTTACTTTGTTTAAGCTCTTAATGCTTACGATGCTTCTTATGACGCCTCGATTTACCACCAGTTAAGGGTGTTTCGGAAGTTCCTTCAGAAGTTGATTGATTTACTCCAGTATTAGAAGGAACAACATTCGCGGAAGCATTAGTCATTGCGGAATTTGCAGGCACTTGAGAATTGGAAGAAACAACATTTGTGGAGGGAGTAACGTTAGAAGCAACGTTTGTAGAAGGTGTAATTGTCTGAATCACTGGAGCATTCATAGGATTCTGAGTATTGAATGAAACACGTGTGGTATTATTTGAATTTGAACGACCTGTGTTAATAGGAGAATTCATAGAATTGCCAGCGTTCGCAGATGCTGCGTTGGCAGGTTTAGGAGCATTCATATTAACCGCAGAATTGGAAGGTTTAGAAGAATTAATATTCATAGAATTGCCAGCGTTCGCAGAAACTGGAGTCATGGAAGCATTGTTAGATGTCTTGAAGGGCTCGATAACAACAGGAGTTTCAACAGAAGCCTCCGTTGAAGCCATTCTAGCGTTGGCATTCATACGATTGCGATTATTAACCGTGACATTGGCAGGTTTGGAAACATTGCCAGTGTTCTTAGACTTCTCGGAACGCACGTGAATATCTAACGTCTTAAGAATTGTGTTCATCGTTTTGTTGATCTTCTTAAGACTCTTTTCGATATGAGCGAGGGAATCCTCAACTTTATGCTTATTGTTCCTACGCTTTTCAGAAGGGGAACGGGGACTCTTAACAGGGCTCACCATATTATATCATATATGAACATTTTTCTTAGAGATCAACTATTTTATAGGATGCTGGTCTTTATATTTGATAATCCTCTGCGTTTACAAAGTAAATCCGGTATATCGGATACAGAATCGTTAAATAACGATTATAATATAAAGGTTATATGGTTGGCTTTTTTATATAATAATATGGATCATTTAAGGGATCATAATATCAGTTATATTAACCATATGATAAGAGCATTTTATTATTCCTTTCTTTCCTTTAAAGCATGCGTGTATTTTTTAATTCACGGAATCTTTCCTTCCTTATTTGATTATTATGGAAGTGACACTATCGATCATCTTGCTAGTTGTTTAATACATTCAAGAAACCAGCTGTTATTAGATCATATGGAAGGAAGGATCCCTATTAAACCACATAATAATGTTATATCAATGCAATTATTTCAAGGTATGACTTGAGATCATAACAATATAGGCTATGTCGTGGTGTTTCCACCCCGACAAGCCTTTCCTTGGAAAATCTGCTGTCGAGTCATGTAAAATCCACCGAAGGTGGATACATGACGAAGCAGCCAATATATAATCAATCAAGCTGCGAAATATGATCCATATATTCCGTGTCGCGCTCGAGTATCAACTGATTGTATCGTTTGCCCAAGTCTCTTAATTCGTCCATCTCTTCTGCGATCATATGTCGAATAGATTCCTTCACGTCAGTAATGATACAATCCCTCAACACATCATAGTAAAAGAATACCAACATGTCGTGATTACATATATCGCGAGAAACGTCACGATTCAGCGACTTACGTGTCTTGGAAAACAAATCAATATAGCAATATAGAAAACTAGCTTCCTCGGAATCATCGACAATTGGGACAAGTTCGGTCGATCCATTCATTGCCCCAGTCGATTCTACGATCTTTGCGACATCCGACGAATAATAATCTCTTACCTTTGCGAGAACACGTTCCATCACTTCTTCTGCCTCACCGATCACATTCAGACGATCATCATCCCATTCGCATCCCTGATTCTTCGAAATCATTTCCATATGTATCATTCTATATGTATTATCGATTATATTCTGTTTTAGAATGGTTTATAGCAATCAATTTTCATAACGACGTAAACAAAGTAAAACAACGTATAAACAAAGTAAGATCGTATTAACGATCTATAATTTCATTGTTTCATGACAATTATACACGCAAATGGGCACCTATCCAGAGAGGCACTTAATATACTCGGGATTCTTCTTCGCAAACTCGTCAAAACGCCTACCGATCGCCTCCAATTCCCTCAGTTCCATAGAAATCGCACTCTTCTTCTTGACGCTGCTGACAAGCGTCTTCCTCTCGCTATCGTAGTAAAACGTGGCAACTGACTTCACGTTTTGAACATCTCCTCCATTGCTCGAGCAAGAATCCGTGAAAAGATCGATGGAACACTCCAAACGATCTCCGGTAGGCTTGACCGACTGGATAAGGTCAGCCATCAATACGTTCGGATTATCGTAGCACTTGTCAACGTCTTTCTGATATACCGAACAAACCTTAGCGAGAATGCTTGACATAACCATATACGCCTCGTGGTGAAGGACGATCTTCTCCTGGTCTTTCTGGGCAAACTCCTCAAACTGCATCTGTCTGTCGATTCTAAGAACCCGACTCTCTTATTGTTTATGGTTAATAGCCAAATCAATTTTTTTGGTTACTTTGTATATCCAAACCGATTTATATACAAAGTAAATACAAAGTAGATACAAAGTAGATACAAAGTAAGATCGTGTTGATAAACACGATCAATTATTTATATTTCATTGATTCACAGATTCAACATAGATTCTAACTACACGAAACACTTAGATCTCGATATCATCGGTCTCCTCGACAGTCTGAGACTCTTCCCTATCCCACTCAGCCTGACACTCAGCCTCATAGGCTGCCTCACCTTCTTCCTTGGCAACGATCAGATCGTTGTATTCCCTGCCAATCTTGAGGAGCTCCTCGAGTTCCTCCTTGACGAGCTCCTTGAGAACGTTGTCGAGACCAACGCGCAGCTTGTTCTTCTTGCGGTCAAACCAGATCTCAGAAACCGTCTGGTACTTGCGACCCCTAGTGTTGCTTCCATTGGTCACGATCTGGAGGGAGCAGTCAAGGAACTCGGCATCGTTGTCCTCGTCGACATAGCCGATGAGCTCTGCCTCGTTGTTGGCCTCGGGCTTCTTGGCAGCCTCCTCGATTGCTCCCTTAATTTTTTCACCTACCTTTTCCGCAATCTTGTCCATTACCTCCTGAGCGCTCTCCACGATAGAGAGCCTTTCCTGTTCCCATTCGTCGCAGCCGTCGTCGCAGTTGGAGTTGTCGCTGTAGTAAAAGGCTGAGCTGGGGTTGGTGCTGTAGATCATTTTGGCGTCTGGTTGAGCTTATCAGGAAGCTTACTTGAGATAAACCAAGTTATTATAAATCAATTTTTTTTGACATTATAGTAATCAATCAAACGATCTATATTAATTTAGATATCTTAATGATTTATATGTGTATCAAAAAAAATTGATTTATATAGATCATCAAACATCTCGAAAGGTTCCTAGTAATCAATGTACTCAACGCAAGAAATGAATAGTGAAACCCGCTACATGCTCCGCGAGGAACGGTCTCGCATTCTCTACAGCGCTCGGCGTATTATGGAACGGATCTGGGAAAAGGTAAGGAACGATTTCCAGGCGGACATCGACAACGAGTCCAAGATCCCTGGTTCGGCAAGAACCAAACTCATCCCTCTCGTCAATGAGCAAGAAGACGATTTCCTCGATTGCTCTATCGTGGTGCACTCCGAGGTTTTCCAGGGCAACTCCTTTATGGATGTACGTCTCAAGACAGTCGCCAGCTTCTACTACGATCGTGAAGAGGAGTGTCTGATGGTCGATATAGACAGGAACCTCGAGACCAAGATCGCTGAAGAGCTCGAGAAATTGGAGGAGGTTGCCAAGATTTACGAGGAGTTCATGGACGAGCATGGTGACGATATCTAATGGGGAACATGCTATTCCTTCCGCTTTTGTTATGAATCAATGAACTTAGACATAGATCGTTATAAGTACGATCTTTACTTTGTTTGGGCTGCTTCGTCATGTATCCACCCTTGGTGGATTTTACATGATCTTCGGCGGCATAGCCGCCTTGATAGAGCCAAAGGCTCTGGCAACTCGACAGCAGATTTTCCCAGGGAAGGCTTGTCGGGGTCTCACATTATCGCTTCGCGATAATATTCGACGCGATTTCATCGCGAGAATGGATACACCACGACATAGCCTTTGTTTGAGAGAAGCAGAGGGGGAGCTCTTGATTTAATAGGATTTGCCGAAAATGAGAGAACCCCTCTCTTATCTATTCTCCCCTCAAACAAAGTAAGGGGTTTATTTCATTGAGTCACATCGATTTCTAAGTTATTTACACGATTACACTGTTTACCTGACCTGGGATTTAGTGATGATTTCTGAGGCGTCCGATGATGTATGCGTAAGTCTCCTCGAGATCCATGTACTTGACAAGGTCCTTCTTAAGGATCTTGTAGAGGTAGTTGGGTCCGTTCTCAAGGACGAAGCCGCCGTTTGGCTTAGTCCAAACCATGATCGTGTGCCTGTTCTTCGCGCTCATCTTGCCGCGAACCGGCTTGGTGATGCGGAACTCAGCGAAGAGGTCCTCGGCAGAACGGGACAAGTTCCCGGTCACCTCGTAGGACTCATCGATGTCCTGGTTCTCGATCATGGCATTCCTTACCTTGACTGCCATGCGATTGACCAGGTTGGTAGCATCGCGATAGACCTCATCGCACGCCATCACATCGAACATGATATCGTCTACAGTCTCATCCACCGAGTCGGTCTCGCTGGAATCATCGTCGCTGTCGTCTTCCTCGCTGGACTCGCTGTCGTCTTCCTCGCTGGACTCGCTGTCGCTTTCCGTCTCCATATCAGTGTCCGACTCAGTCTCGCTGGCATCATCGTCGCTGTCGTCTTCCTCGCTGTCGCTCTCATCAGTCTCGCCTTCTTCATAGTCAGAGTCGCTGTCAGACTCGTCGGCTTCCGTCTCGCTGTCCTCTGATCCAATGCTAACAGCATCCTCATCATCCACCGAGTCCCCATCGCTGAGGACCTCGGCTTCCGTCTCGCTACCAGAGAACTCGAAGTCAGAGGCGTCAGTGCTGTCGGAATCATACATCCCATTATCGGTCTCGGCGTCAGAGTCAGCGGTAGGGCAAATAGTGCGGAACCTACGCTCGGTCTCGGCGTCAGAATCGGAGAACTCGATAGTCTGGCTGTATGACCTAACAACCCTGCCGCGGGAAGTAGTCTGGGTAGAGATGGTGTTGGTGATGCGGGGCATATTGATTACTGGATCGTTGGATTATCTTGGAGTAAAGATGTCTATATCAAATCAATTTTTTATGACTTACTATGATAACTGGTCTTACATAAGGAAAATCGGTTTTACTATGGATCGTATTGCCAAAGATATATAAGGTCAAAAAAAATTGATTCGTTGTAGACATCTTTACTCCAAGATGATCCACAAGGATTAAGTGCCCTCCAACCAAACAAAGCCAGCAAGATGCAGTCCGTCCAGAATATCGCCACCCACTTCGCCACCAACGTGTTCGAGCGCCTCTTCGACGAGGTCGCTGACATGGCCGCCACCAAGTTCAACATCGACCGCCAGGAGTTCATCGAGTCACTCGGTAATTTGATGAATGCACCCCTTAACGTTTCCATTGCTCCCCCCACCCACAGGATCAAGGCGGTTCGCCCCGCCCCCGAAGCCGCCAGCTCCAGCTCTGACTCGGTCGAGCCTGGTGCTCCCATCGTCCGCATCCCCCTTCCCGACCCTCCTAAGAGCGAGGACGCCAAGCTCATCAGGAAGACTGTCGCCCCTGCCAAGCGCTGCCAGGCTCTCACCCAGTCTGGACATCAGTGCACTCTCAGGCATCACAAGGGCGAGTCCTTCTGCGGCAACCATCTGAACAACACCAAGTATGGCGTTGTCCCTCCTCCCGTCGAGTCCGACTCTGAGTCCAAGCCCAAGAGGGTCAGGAAGCCCAAGGCTCCCAAGGCTGAGACTGAGAAGGCTACTGAGAAGACTACTGAGATGGTTGAGACCGAAAAGGTCGCCGAGAAGGAGTCCGCCCCCATCGCAAAGGTTGCCGAGGAGCCCAAGTCCGAGTCTGACTCTGAGTCCAAGCCCAAGAAGGCCAAGTCTGCTGAGAAGGCCGCTGAGGCAGAGAAGCCCTCTGAGCCTGCTCCCATCCCTGTCCTCTTCGAGGCTGTAGTCGAGCCCGTTGTCGAGAAGGCTACTGAGAAGGCTACTGAGAAGAAGACTGAGAAGACTGAGAAGACTGAGAAGAAGACTGAGAAGACTGAGAAGAAGCCCAAGAAGCCTGTCTCTATCAAGATCCCCATCACCTCCTTCGAGCACGATGGCACTGACTACTGGATGGTCGAGAACGTCCTCTTCACTCCAGCTGAGGGATACACCCTGAAGACCTTCCTCGCCCGCACTGACCTCGAGCCTATCGACAGCCTCGAGGGTATCCAGGCGATCCTTGAGAGCGCCGGCTTCATTGACCGCAAGGGCAAGGTGAATATCTTCAACGAAGAGGAGGACGAGGACGAGGTCGATGAGGACTCCTGCGCCGAGGAGTCTGAGGAGGAGGCTGAGTCTGATGAGGAAGAGAACGAGGAGGATGACGAGTAAAAAGACTTAGCAAAAATCAGGTAAGTATTGTGAATAATGTAAAAGACTTAGAAAAAATCGTGTGATCCAATAAAATCAAATGGGGTGAAATTAATTCCCCTTTACTTTGTGTGGGAACAGAGTGTTCCCCAGAGCCCCTTCCTTTTGACTAAGTTAAAACGACTAAGTTAAAACGACTCTAAGTTATTGAATATTGATATACATGTTATCAATATAAAATAACATCCGAATAAACGAATAAATAAACTATTATACTTGTATGATACACTCAAAAAATCATAGCAATCGTATCACCGATATCATTGTGATGTTTATTATTATGATCCTTAGTGGATTATTATCCACGATGAACATCTGGGCGGATAAACGATCTGATATTCGCTGGAGTCTAAACGATCTATATATGGCGATTCTTATGACTGGTTGGATGTTCTTGTTTATGGGATTGTATTATAAAGACTTTGTCTATGGATCTCTCGGCTCAGTCCTCATAGTAATCAGTTTCCTTGCGATTCGTAATCAATGGTTCATCGATTTGCCCCAATACATATCAGGGATGATACCTCATCATTCAATGGCGGTGTTTATGACAAGAAAAATCAGTGAAAAAACAGACATTTCCAAACTGCCCAATGAACTATCCGCGTTACTAACAAATATATTTACATCCCAACAAAAAGAAATAGACTTGATGAAATCCTTTTAAGGATTGTTATTCGTTATGGTGATATCCATATCATATAAGTCACACGATTCATTCTCGGTCGTATCCCAGCAATTATGAACATATTTCTCCGTCGCCAATGAATAAAGATCGCTATAAACCTCACGGTCTATATAAATCGCCTCAGTATATTTGCGCCAGGTATTTATGAATCTCACTTCATATACGCCTTTGAGATATCCATTTAATACAACGGAACAATCGGTCTTCATCCTGGTAAATTCATCATCGGTCGTAAAATTATGAATCCGACACATCCCTAAATAGGTTCCATCTTTATCATACTGTCTTACCGTGAAATAGCCAACAAGAATATCATCTGTATCATCGACGCCTGCTTTGAATTCCACTCGACCGCCAGGGACAGTCGGTGTATGAACGTGAATCAATAACCCCATCGCAGTTTTTAACATACGATTCATTAGACGAACAGCGTTGTTTTTATACATTCGAACATAATCGGTTGGGTCCATTTTCGCAATAATGCTTATATTAAGCTTCATTCATGTTTATATTCATTTCATTATAAACGCGAATGCTAATCTATATTGACTTCACTAGATTTATATGGTTTTGTTCAGCCTTTTTCAAAAGGGTGCTGTGTTTGATTGAACTGGCATGAGCAGAGAACAAGGATTGAGTCATCGTTCCAAAATCGCACGCATCACAGTAAAATGGCAAGAATTTCTTTCTGGTCTCGGGCGTACCGTGTTTATTATAATAATGAACCATTATGTTGTTCTGTGTTTTTGCGAGATAATCACATTCTGAACATTTTAGACAATCCTTATCTTTCCAAGATTGATCACCGCCATTTTTGTGTTTATTTGTTACTATGTGCCGTTTCCATTCCCACATCGTAGAGCAGTAATACCCGCATTTTTGACACGAGATTTTACATGTTTTGCCGCGACTTTTTGGTGGGTTGTTTTTAGATTCATTTGTTATATCATCGGGATTATTAATTGTGTCGATGTCGTGAACGATGTCATGATCGATTGAACCTTCATGGTTTTCTATTTTACTTTCAGACATTTAATTATGTAGTTATATATCGCATATATGATGTGTCTTTATATTAATCAAATAAAGTTAATTTCCGGTTAGTTTTTAATTTTTTTAGTGACGCGCTTATTACGCAGTGATCTAAAATAGTTTGAAGAAATAATATTTAAACGCAGTGTTTCTAATAAATAGTATATTTATATTTTATCGTTTATTTGTATTATTGTAAATATATAGTTTATTCAAGGTAACCGATCAAAAATCGCATATTTCAAAGGTAACAGATCAAAATCGTTTATTTTTGGGAGGTAACAGATCATTTTTTGAGAAATTATGCTATTTTTTCAAATTATGAGCAATCTATGATAACACCCTAATAAAAAATTAAAAACTTAGGAGGAGTGGTAACCGATCATTGCAAAAATAGGTCCAAAAATGAAAAATGAAAATTTTGAAAAAATTTGATCGGTTACCAAAATTTTAAAAATGATCGGTTACCTTTTTTTCAAAAAATATTTTTTCGACAAAATGATCGGTTACCAGCATAATTCAGTGTCATTTCATTTTAGTCCCTTAAAAAACGTGTTTTCACGATACCTTGCTTTTTGACAGCAAATTAGTGATGTCAGATAAATAAAATTAGAATTTTAAATGGAGGAGTCCCAAGTAACCGATGGTTTGCAAAGTTGGGTCCAAAATGAAAAATGAAAATTTTGAAAATTTTTCGACTTTTTTTCAAAAATAAAAAATGATCGGTTACCTTTTTTAAATTTTTAGAAATTTTCAGCAAAATGATCGGTTACCAGCATAATTCAGTGTCATTTCCATTTTAGTCCCTTAAAAACGTGATTTTCACGGTACCTTACTTTTTGACAGCAAATTAATGATGTCAGACATATAAAATTAGAATTTTAAATGGAGGAGTCCCAAGTAACCGATGGTTTGCAAAGTGCAGAATTTTTCAAAAATCGATTTTTTCAACTTTTTTGACAAAATTTTGACTTTTTTGGGTCGATTTTCATGAAATATGCTATATTTTATTTTCATTAGCTTTCTTATCATAAGTCAGTGTCAAAAATAAAAAATTAGAAAGATAGTTGATATTCAGAAATGACACTGAAAATGCTGTCAGAGTGAAAAAAATTAGAAACTTTCCTGGAGGAGTCCCAAGGGTAACCGATGGGTAACCGATCAAATGAATGATCTGTTACCTCCTTTTTCCTTACTTCTCAATAACAATTATTATCATTAAAATAAAAAAATTAGAAATTTAAATGGAGGAGTCCCAAGGTAACCGATGAATTCCATAATTCTCCCAAATTTTTGGGAAGGAAAATTTTGTCTTTTATATATGCAACAAATATGCAAATGATCCGCTACCCTTGGGACTCCTCCATTTAAATTTCTAATTTTTTTAGTCCTGGTAAGAAAAGCTTAGCTAAAGTGAAAATATAGCATATTTTTTGGGTAACCGATCGTCATTTGATCCGCTACCCATCGGTTACCGGTCCTTTTTCCTTGTTTTTCCCAAATTTTCTGTCACTGAAAATGCTGTCAAAATGAAATATAAATATACGATATTTAACTAAAAATATACGATATTGATCTGTTACCTCTGAAATACGCTATATTTGATCGGTTACCTTTTGAATATGCGATATTTGATCATTAATAAACGATATAATACGATGAATATACTATATTAATCAATAATATGCGATATATTTATATTTTATGCTATAAATTAGTAAAATATACGATATTGATCTGTTACCTCAGAAATAAACGATATTTGATCGGTTACCTTTGGAATAAACTATATTTGATCGGTTACCTTTAGAATAAACTATATTGATCGGTTACCTCTGAAATAAACTATATTGATCGGTTACCTTTAGAATAAACTATATTGATCGGTTACCTTTGAAATAAACTATATTTTGGTTGTATTTAGAATAAAGGAAATCTTTAGAATAAGGAGAAGCCTTTGGCTTCTCTTACCTTTTTGACCGAACTTTTCGGTCCTTTTGGTCGACCTTTTTTTAAAAGGTCTATGCGGTCAAATATAAAGAATAGTTGCTAAGGAAATAATAGAATGGAGAACAATAAATCGATGGAAACAATCAATGTTGTATCGGTATCAGAGGCTGTGAAAAGGACAGTGGATCATATGCGTCGAGCGATGAGAACGGACCTCTTGCGCAATATGATGCGCAACAATCCCGCAAAGTTCAAGGAGGAGATGGAGAAACGATATTCGGCATTTAAGGCAAATTATCCGACATTGTTTTCGATGGTGATCGAGGATCGATGCGATGATCGTTTCCTGGTTCCCATGTTAAATATGTTGAAGAAGATGGAGAAGAATGAGATCACTGATGCGAAGAGCAACGAGCTGATCGGTCAATTATTGTATGATGAGTATGTATTGCCATTGGTCGACAAGGAGAAGGAGCCTGTTTATAATCCTAAGGCGACACCCAACCCCGAGCATCGATCAAATCGTTGATTAAAGATACACTTTTTCAAAAGTGTGATCAAAAGCAGGGTTTAGCATAAATTCAAATGGAAACATTCAAAGAATGTCAGGTTTGCTAAACTATGATTAAAGAAATAATCCAGGGACAAGTTCAGTTTTCCACATAGGTTCGCAATCAACAATACAACAGGATTTATTGAGACCTAATCCACAGGCACCGGCAGCTTCACCAAAGAATCCGTCCATTCCTCCGCGTTGACCATCTCGCTTAATGTCTCGTTTAACGCGACGGCGTTTGTTTTTTTCGGTTTCATTGAGTTTCGTCAAGGTGTTTTGAATGAGCGACTCGATATCTTTTTTATATTTATGATTCGTTCTTGTCATGCCGTTATATAATCTACTATTATCCTCGATAATTATCTCCATTTTATGTATAGTATAAGAATGAGTAATTCTACTGGTGATCCTGTTAATAAATCCGGATTTTTAAGTTCTTTAAAAAAATCTTTTGGAACTTTATTCACCCCTTCTACCCCAGCGCCTGTCGAACCATCTATAATTTCTGCTGCTAATTCATCCACTCCTGCTTCTGTTTTTTCTACTGGATCTAATCCTGTTCCTTCTAATGTTGGATCTAATCCTGTTCCTTCTAATGTTGGATCTAATCCTGTTCCTTCTACTTCTACTCCTGTTGAATCTGGGAGATTTATGATGGGCGGCGGTGAGAAGGCAATGTTAAACAGCATTATCCGTTCGTTAAAGAAAAACAATCGTAATAGCGAACGCAATAACGATCGCAACAAGAAGGATTCAAAGAACGGCGGATCCAAGGGCAAGAAAGATTCGAAGAAGCGCAAGACTCGTAAGGGTTCTAAGTAAATCAGGTTTGCATAGTTTAAGGTTAATATACATAATGACTTATGAATCATTATGTCGATTAATGAATTATTAATGAACTTTACTTAAAGTTCCGCGCAGCGACCCTTTTGACCAAACTTTTCGGGAAAAGTTTATCGGTTGCTATATTCCGCATTATACATATTGAGGGAGGTATTGACTTGATTATTAACACGAATGAAGGTAGTGCATTTCGACACATCCTTAAGTTTCGAAGCGCCGATATAGGTCATCGTGGATCGTATTCCTCCAAGGATATCAAGGACAGTATTGGCGACGGGACCTTTGAGGGGAACTTTGACGACTTTTCCTTCGGAGCTGCGATAGTTTGCAACGCCGCCGTGATATTTTTCCATAGCTTTGCTGGAGCTCATGCCGTAAAAGTATTTGAATTTGCGTCCATTGACTTCGACGATATCACCGGCGCATTCATTATGACCCGCGAACATACCGCCCATCATAACGAAATCAGCGCCAGCCCCGAATGCCTTGCTGACATCCCCGATATGAACAATGCCACCATCAGAGATGATGTGAGTACCAACGCCATGAGCAGAGTCGGCGCATTCGATAACAGCGGAGAGCTGGGGGCATCCAACACCAGTGAGAAGGCGAGTGGTACAGACGCTGCCAGAGCCGATGCCGACCTTGATGATATCGACGCCTCCATTGATGGAGAGTTCTTCGACCATTTCGCGGGTGACGACATTGCCTCCGATGAGGGTTTTGGTGGGGTATTTCGCGCGGAGTTCTTTACAGACATCGAGGAATTTTTTGGAGTAACCATTGGCGACATCGATACAGATGAACTCGGGATTACGGAGGCGAATGATATCATCGAGTTTGGCGAGATCATCATCACGAATGCCGGTGGAGACGGCATAATAATCGCGATCGAGATCCTCGGGGATATCTTCGGCGGAGTGGTATTTGTGGAGGCAAGTGATGATTTTGAATTTGGCGAGTTCTTTCGCCATTTCGACGGTGCCAGTGGTGTCCATGTTAGCGACCATGATTGGAACGCCACGCCATATTTTTCCGGAGTATTGGAAGTGGAATTCTCTTTCGATATCGACTTCGCTGCGGGAGGAGAGGGTAGATCGCTTGGGGCGAATGAGAACGTCGGAGAAATCGAGCTTGAGTTCGTTTTCGATCTTCATAGGTATCCTTGGGCAATCTAAAGGATAGATATGATTTATGTCTTTATATTAGAGCTTTTAACAAAAGCTCGCCAAAACTTAACGCACTTCGGGTTCAAGGGGAAGTTCTTCCCCTTACTTTTCCCGAAAAGTGCGGTCAAAAGGGACGCTTCGCGTAATTTAAACAGAGTTGCTTCGTTTAATTCATTTGGGGTTCTGGGGGAGCGTGCTCCCCCATTTAGAGGTGTATAAAGAGTTTCATGCGTTGATCGAGAACTTTGCATAGTTTTTTGAGGCGATCGAGGGAAATGCCGGAGTTTCTCCACGAGTTAAACCATTTTGTTTTATGGTATTTGAGTTGCGATTGAATGATTTGTAGTTCAATGAGTATTTTTCGGCAGATGTCCTGCATCAGATAGATGACGGTATTGTTCGTATTGATTTCAGGATTTTCATTGATATATTCAACGGGGTGATCGGTGTTTTGATTCTTTTGTGGATGATGGGAGAAATCTGCTGGCTCTTCGCTGTGCTCTTCGTATAAAAGCAGTTCGGTTTTTGATGATTCCGGTGATGAATCGTGTGATTTCATAGGAAGCAATTGAATATCTTCAAGGGGCTTGTCGGCGAGAAGAACGGGATTGTTATTGTTGGGCATGACGATTCCTTTTCTAATGAGATCGTTGATCTTCATGTCGACATAGGACAATTTGAAGAGTAAATCATTTTCCTCGAGATAGTCTTTAATCTCCAGGGAAGTGACGCAGTTTTTGTTGGCGCAAAAGTATTGAACGGATGAGAATAGTCCAGAAATTGTATTTTTGAGGACAAACATCGTGAGATCAGCGGCAAAATGGGAGGCAGCTGGGGTTCCAAGAAGGATTGTTGTGGCGGGATTCATTTGCGTGTGTATTATAATTACGTGGCATTCTTTTTATATTTATTAGGGTTAATCAATTCTAATATAGCGTTTGCGATAAAGTGAAGATTTGTATTACATATTTTATCGTATGAATTCTTACTGAATTCAGGATATCCTGATTTTAACTGATTGATAAATTGTAACAATTCAGTGTTTATATTAATCATTTCTGGATTTTTGATACATACGATTCCAGTGATTGCGGATTCTTCGCATACAGTGATTGTAAAAGATCTGATAAATTCCAATGTTTTTTCATCATTATCTTTGTTTGATTGATTTATTGGCGATGATGATGTATATTTTACACAGAGATCGTGTAAAACAGAAAGAATCGCATACATAACCGATATATAATAACGATTCGGGACAACGATATGCTTTCCATTTTTAACGATTTTCGTATAACAGGCAGGTTTCAGAATGGAACATGCGATTTCCTGACACAAACTTGGATTTTCCGATGGATTCAAGGACATAAAGAAATTTAACAAATCATAAGGGTTTTTATTATTGATTATTTCAAGTAAGTTCTTATTAAGATTTGTGGCACTCATATTATTTCAAACGAAAGTTATTAGCTAAAAAGTTCTTTATTGATTGTTTTGATTTGATCACGTTGAGAATCATTGAATTCATTGACCCATTTATATGCTACGTGATTCTTGAGTTCAGTGATCTTTTTGTCGAGGCGATCGATTTCTGATGATATTTGATCGATAATGAAGTCATCGATGGGGGCATCAATGCCGTTTATTTTGCAGAGGAGAACGAGGGGTGGCAATTTATCTTTGGTGCAGTATTTTCTGGCTTGTTTCCAGGCTTTGTTGAGTTTAGGATCGGGGTTTTTGTCGGGGTGACAATGAATGGATATAAGGTTAAATATTTTTTTGATATATTTTTTGATTTTGCGGCGATCGTCGGTGAGGATTTCTTCAGAAGGTTCTTCATTTTCATTTTTTTGTTTTTTATTTTTATCCAATCGTTCCGCGCGTTCCCAGGGTAGTTCGTTTGGATCTTCAGGTTCAAGGATGTTTTCCTCGGGAATTTCAATAGGAATAGCATTAGGATCGGAAGGCATTTGTGATTCTTTTGGCATACAGGATTTATAGAGATCGGATTCTTTATTGAGTTCTTTTGCGAAGGATGATTTCGCATTTTTTGATTTTTCTTTTATTTTTTTGTATTCGACGTATTTAGAGAAATAGATATCGCGGATATCAAAAGATTCAACGAAAATATTATCCATTATATATAGAAAATAGTAAAAAATGATAGAAAAAACTCAAAGAGCTTTTGACAAAAGCTCGCCAAAACTCGCCTACGGCAATTTTAGGGAGAAATCCTGGACCAACATCGATGGACATGGACGGATCTAAAGATCCGCAGTTGGGGAGGTCTCCCCAAACCCCTCTGGGCGCGCCCAGTCCGGATATTTCATTCGCCAAATGACAGCATAACCACAGCATAATTATTCAGTATCGATATCGCCGTAGGCGAGTTTTGGCGAGCTTTTGTTAAAAGCTCAACAGCGTCCCAATTCATCCATCGTCATTACTAAGACGCCGGCAAAAATCAATGCCAACCCGATTTTCTCGCACAAACTCAATTTTTCACCAAACATGAACACACCGACAGCTGTTATAATAACAAAGGAGAACGCATTGTAATAAGCATTGACGATACTCATCTTTTCATAGTGATAGACCTTGTAAAACATCCAGACGACGCCGGTAAAAAACAATACGGATATCGCCAAATACCAGGGATCTTTTTGTAGGTATCCTTCTTTAATAGCCCATGTTCCACCGCCTTCAAAGATTGCTGCTGCTAAAATCAATAACAGAATGGTTTCATATCGTTTTAATAATACTTTAGGGATCATTGTATTATACTATTATCCTTTACAAAAAGTACGAACAAATCTATGAATATAAGGATATATGTCGTTGGATCTCTAAATATACGTAAAGATGGAGGATACCATTAAGAATCGTTTTGGATTGGTTCCATATATGACAGCAGATTCGTTGGAGGTTGGGTTGGATGAATGTGCTCGCGGATGTTTGTTCGGTAGAACATATGTTGCAGCGGTGATTTGGAACAATGATTTATATGGAGAGGATGCCGGACCTGGTTACGATATGATCCGGGATAGTAAGAAGCTAACGAAGCAACAGCGCGAGATCGTCAAGGGATATATAGAGGATAACGCTGTGGATTACGTGGTAAAATACGCGGAAGCATCGGAAATCGATGCGGATGGTATTCACGTCACGATTCAGCGGCTATTCCACGAGTGTATCGACGAGTTAAGCGTTGAGCCGGATCATATATACGTGGATGGCATCTGTTTTAATCGATATAAGACCCCTGACGGTCGTTCGATTCCCCACAAATGTATTCCAAAGGGCGACAATACATTGATATCGATTGCTGCGGCATCGATTTTGGCGAAGGTAACGCATGATCAGTATATCGAGGAGATATGTCGAAAGAATCCAGAGTATGAGAAGTATAATATACAGAACAATATGGGATATGGTACGAAGGAACATATAGATGCGATTCAAAAGTATGGACCGACAAAGCAACATAGGTCATCATTCAAGGTAAAATCCCTGATGACCGCATCTTTATTTGAAGCGTAAGATATGGACAACGTAACAAAGTATGTTTTTTATTAATTTCATTGTTTCATTTCAATATAAATCACATCTATACTGATCATTCATCATTATACGTGTGAAGCAGGCTTGACAGCATTGGGGAACTTGTTAAAGTTGATTGCGCCGAGGAGGTTCGTCTCGACCTTGTAGAGGGGCTTGAGAATATAGTTGAAGACTTCTTCGTCGATAAGCTTACCGAGGTCGCTTTCCATTAGGGCGTCGAGGTTGGCGTTGGTATCATCGAAGGTTCCAGCACCGAACTTGAACTTGTTGAGAGGGACCAGAACGATGCGTTCGCTATGATCCTTACTGTTCTTGTCGTAGAATGCCTTAATTGCGGGGCTGATGACGTAGTTGTAGTTAGCCTCGTCAGCGTTGGAGAAGAAATCGCTTGCGAAGAAGGTGTCTTCGTTGGTCTTGTAATCGTTGGCGGCTTTCAAGAAATCGGTCTTGTCAGCGGCGCTGTTGTAGATGGGGTAGAAAAGGTCAGTAAAGGGATAGGGTTCGCCGTTTTTGTGAATGTTGTCGTGGATAACAACTTCCTTGAAGACAGCGAAGAACCTATCAAGGTTAGCGCGGGTGAGGGTGTTTTTGAAATAGACACCCCTTGCGTTGATGAGGGCGACGAAAGTGCCGCTGATTTTGGTGATGACATTGCCACCAGCCTCATCGACGGTCATCTTGAGGTTGATCTTCTCAGTGGTCTGCGCATAGTAGGTATTGCCTGGGACCATATCAGCGGGATCAACGACGGTGAAGGGGAAGGGATTGGCGACGGGTTTCTTGACGGACTTCTTGGGAGGCATTCTTGAACGCGTTTGGAATCAAATGATTTAAGGAATCAAATGAGAGCTATAAGTAGGCTGGTTTCTTGGATGAACGACGACGATTTGTTAGAAACAAACGGGCTTGTCCAGGACTATTCATATGATCTTCGGAAGGATCCTATCAATTTTATTTCAGGTTATAATGGATCTTTGAATGACAATAGTGGGTCCTATCCTACAGCAGAAGAAAAGAAGTCGTTCAGGGCAAGCTATGATGACAAATTGCGGCGTGAAGCAACCGAATATATGAGGGGGAATCTTACATTGGAAGATGATGTGTTATCGACAAATCCATATATAGATCGTGAATTAAGTCGATCGCAAAAGGATTTTGAGACTGTTCAGGGACTTCAGCAGGGGAACGTGGAATATGGTGGCAAGGGCTTGATGGTGGCGAAACAATCTGTGAATAAAACGGATGATACTACCATTGTTCAGCAGGAAAAGCGGCGTGTAATTCCACGTAAGACAGTAGTGAATGTGGATAGTAGTTATCGTGATAAGAAGAAATGGCGTGATCCGAATGAATATGAGATAAAGTTCAAGAGGACGTTTAAGAATGTGAAGAGCGTAAGATTATTAAGCACAGAGATACCGAATATGGAACAGCCAGTAAAGGAATTTCCGACTGAATTAAAGAATAATGAGATTCTTTGGCAAAATAAGGAAGATCGTTATGCACAGATCTATTGTATGATCGCAGTGGACTATATATATGAGACAAACGAAATGATAGTGGAATGTTTTTTGAATACAAAAAATTATGATGATTATAGAGATCCAACAACGGATGTGAATAATTCAAAACCGACACGGTTATTAATAAAAAACTGTATAATAAAAGATATAAACGGGGAAAAATATACATTAAAAGAATTAAACGGCGGCAGTGAAGTGTTTGATATTTATAAAATAACAGGAACAAAGACGTTGTTAAAAACGATTCGTTTAAAATTTAATTTACAAGAATATATTACGAATCATCCAGGTTGGGATGCGGTAACTGTTTTTTATATATGTAAATTGAGAATGAATACATTTAATGATTTTGATTTATCCTTTTATTTACCACCAAACGTTAGTAGCAATTTAACTTACGCACTAAATCCAGACATACGAATGATACGATATTTGTCAAACACTCAATATTATTACATAGATGATCAAAAGGTTTTGAGTGAATATTGTGACGTTTATGAATTAAAGAAGGATGGGAATAATTTAGATGTTTTTGTACGAAATAATTATGAATGTAAGTTGTATCCTGGAAATTATTTAGGCAACACGATATCACAATATATAAATGAGTCTGTTAAGATATTAACAGTGAATGACGATTACAATATAATAAACACGTCGGCAAATATAGATACTGATATAATTGTGTCAGAATCGTTTGAAAATATGCGAATCGACGATAAGCCTATTATTTTAAACAATGATACCACGTTAGACACTTATTATAATGAATTTCGAAAGAGAAAGATTATAACTGATTTTATTATCGTCAGGTGTTTAAATCATAATTTCAAGAACGGACAAAAAATAAAATTCAATAATTTGGATTTATCAGCATACGGAATTCCGTCGTCTTTATTAGAGAGAGAAGTGTATATTGAATTATTATCAGTTGGTTATAGACCACTTGAAAATTCATCGAGTTACGTTGATTTAGAAGGGTTTAATCTTTTGACAGATACAAACACATATATAAAGTTATTAGATTCGCGATATTATGATTTGCCAAACATATTATACAAGGAGTTTGATTCTGGAAATGTTCATACGCCAGTTACGGAGAATTACTTTTTGATAAGAACAGACGGAAATATTCCAAATGGAAAATATGGAATTCATAGTATTCCTGCTACTACAAATGATAAAGATGGTGTTGGATCATTAGATATTGAAATATATTCACATCGTAAATTTAAATGGTTAAACGATTCAACTAATATTTTATTAAATAACATTGGTTATCAGATGATAGATAGTTTTAATCTGGTTACACGACAAATTGAGGAAATAAGTGATTATCGTTATGAATCATATTATTCAATGAAAAATCAACAGATGTTGTCATTAGGGATAAAGATTAAGATGACAGAACATAATTTACAAACGGGTGACATAATAACAATAACAGAGTCAAACAGCATTCCATCAATTGATGGAGAATGGAGAATTACAGTATTAAACGATGATTATTTTTTGTTGTTGCCGGATGAAATGAATGATTCGTTGATTTTTTACAATATGAAACGAACGTATGGACCATTTGTTCCATTTATATATAATAAAACGCGATCGTCAAATCCAGTATTAGAATTATATTACAATGACGGCGTTAATATAATAAAGTTGGCAGACATCGTTGAAGTGAGACAGAATCCATCATTAAAATATAGCAAGTCATTAAATAATTTGAAGACGTCTACGACGTTTGGACCATTAATTATAAACGTATATTCTATTCCAGGATCAGTAGATTTGATATTGCCTCCAGGAATTGACATACCAAACGAATATTTTGCGAGTGGAATGGTTGAAAGGTTATCGTTGGTATCAAATGATTATGTTATACCTGGATGGAGTGGATATTTGGGTGGGTATTCAATTGATAAAACATTAACCGTTGGAGATTTATTAATATCGATGCTAAGCAATGTTACAATCAGTAAAATAACAATAAAAATGTATGATAATACTACACGCGTTGGTGTTCGATTAAAATTTGATTATTATAATTCATATTTAGGATATTCTAATTATATACTTGATTCGTATAATCAAATTTATCAGAACTATAGATACTATATATATAAGTATGGTTCAACAACAGAATTAAACAATGGTTTATATGAATCGTTGGGTTATATGGGTAATTATTTTCAGTTTGTTTATTGGTATAAAGGAGATGTTCATTGTTTAATCGAGAATGGTAATTTTGGATATATAAATAAGAACCCAGTAAAGTTGATATCTCAACAGACAACTTCAGTAAAACAAATGGAATTGGAGATAAAAAATTACAATCATTCATTATCGCCATACGATGAAGTATATTTATCCGGCTTTTTAAATGATCAATTCAATTTCTTTGATGATTATTCAGCATATTACATAGTATCTTCTGTTCCAGACAAGGATCATTTCCGAGTGATTGTTCCGGGAATATTCGGCGTGAAAGGTTTGGATCACATGATCATAACGAGTAAATATCACGGATTCCGCGATACACAAACCAATTTGGATGCGTATGGCAAGGTTCAAAAGTTGATATCGTTGGAGGGCGATTTATATTTGTTGATGTTGAATGATAAGTTTGACGCGTTTAAGAGTTCAGATGAGAATTCCAAGATATTAGCCAAGATTAATTTGTCAGCGGCGCCGGGATGTATGTTATATGATACGTTTGTATCGAATCCAATTGTTTTTGAGGATACACCATATTCAGAATTGTCTTCAATGAAGATTCGTTTTGTTCGACCGGATGGATTGCCATTTGATTTTAACAAGCAGGATCATAGTTTTACGTTAGAAATAGTAGAGTATGTGGATAAGGTGGCAGGATCAGATGTTAGTGGTCGTCGTGGAATCGCGGATGATACAACGAAGCCTTCAGGAAAGATACAATAATAGGATATGTAGTGATGTATTCAAGTGTTCGTTAAACGATGCGTAAGAATAATGTGCTTTGATATAAGGAATCGATATATATCATTATGTCAAAGAATCCAAAAGATTATTCAAAGAATATGACGGAGGATGATCTATTAGAAACAAATGCTTTTATACATGATTTTAGTTATGATGTTCGCGGAGAATCGTTGTCAAGATATCCAAGTGCCGAACAAAAAAAAGAATTTCGGAAACAATACGATGATAAATTAAGATCAGAATCCGTTGAATATATAAAGACAGGTTCACGAAAGGAATCGGCGGATTCGTTCAATCCTTATATTGATCGTGATTTAAGCAAGGCATATGATTCGTATGAGACGGTCCAATCGTTGATGGCTGGGAATATCGAATATGGTGCTAAAAGATCGTCAGAACAAACAACGCGATCGATTACAAAATCCGAAAGCAATTCTGATAAAACGGAAGACCGCGACGTTAAACGTTCTGTTACTGAACGCAGATCAGTAATAAACATAGATAGTCGAGATCGAGACCGTCGACGATATCCATATTCAAATGATTTTGAGGTTAAATTTCGCAGATCATATACAAACGTGAAGAGTGTTCGTTTGATAAGTTCTGAATTTCCGAATACTGAACACGCGGTTCGTGAATATCCAGAATCGATACAGAACAATGTGTTGAACTGGCAGAACAAGGATGATAAATACGGATTTATATATTGTATGTATCCGATGTATTTGGATGGTAATAAATTATATGTGGAATGTTTTGTTCGGTCCGTAAATTATTCGGATTATCGAGATAAACGAACAGATGTTACAAATCCGATTCCAACACGATTAATGATAAAGAATTGTAAGATTCGCGACAACTTGGGGAATGAATATTTGTTAAATGAATTAAATGCGGGCGGCGAGTATTTCGACATAGTATATGTTTCGAATTTGGATACTCGATTGAGTTCATTCCAAATCGTTATTGACATGACAGATTACGCAACAAAAGCTGGGAATAGTTGGACAGCAAATAAATTTTTTAAAACTACTTTATATTCGCTCGGACAGGAATATCAGCTTCAGACATTAACGCAAATCGTTGAACTCAATCAGATATACAATGTATGGAGGGTAACATATGTATACTTAAATGATACGTACTATGGCGATTATTTGAGGAACATGGATACAGAGGTTATGGCTCGTATATTTTTAACACGAATGGATGTATTGGCGATTTCAAAATATGCTGAAATATATGATGTAAATGTAACAGATGGCGAAACCGGTGGATCGTTAGAAAGGAAAACATATACAACGAAATTAAAACCGGGCAATTATTTGTCGGATTCCATTGCGACACGATTGGAAGAAGCGCTAAATAGTGTTCAGACAATAAATGGCGATTATAATCACATAGAAGTATATTTAGATACAGATCAGGATTTGTCGGTGGGGCGGGGGTATCATGACATGGATTTGAAGGACTCGTTTGGATTGATTATAAAGCCGCGTGATACTGATTATCAATTTGATTTTTCGTCCGGGTATAGCAATTTTGGATCGATTCGCAAATACATATACGATTTTATGATTATCCGGTCTTATAAGCACGGGTTAAAACATGGAGATAGGATACGTTTACGAGGATTGTATGTAACGCAAAACGGATTGCCATTATCATTTACAGAAGACCGAGAATATTATGTGGAGTTGTTATCTGTTTACAAGAAGGGCGCTCCGGTATATAATGGTAATGAAATAAAAACATTGTTAGTAGAGGTTGATCCAAGTAATCCGTTATTAGAAGAGTATGATACGTATATTAAGATTTATAATGATGATACATATGAATTGCCAAATATATTATTGAGCAGTTTGGATAATGGAAAGTTAGAGGAACCAATCCACGAGAATTATTTTTTGATCCGAATAAATGGAAATTATTCGATTGATGATTATGGAGTTGCGCCATCATCATATGTGAATAGTTCAATTGGTTATGAACCATTAACTGTAGAAAATGATGGATTGGGAACGGTTGATAGTGAATTGCTAAAGACGCGGTCGTATAAATATATGTTTGAACCGACAAATACGATAGCTCCGAAGATAGGCTTCCAGAATGTGAATAGTTTGGACAATATAACGAAGCGCATAGAAGAGATCGTGGATTATCGATATGATTCATATTATAGCCAGAAGACGAATCGCAATTATTCAGTGGGGATTCGAGTAACAGTATCAAATCATAATTTACAGACAGATGATGTTGTAAAAATATCTGGTACAAACTCGGTTCCAAAGATCGATGGCGAATGGCGAATTCAGGTAATAAACGATGATCACTTTGTAATATTCCCTCATATGAATCCAGATTCATTGTTGTTTAGGGATGCTTATGAAAAATATGGAACGATATATCCATTGTTTAGACCGAATTTTGCGTCAGATCCTACGATGACGATTGAAATAAGTATGGATAATGGGATTATAGGTCCATTAAATGTAAGTTCGATCCAATATACATCAACGTTGGCAAGATCAAAAGAGCCATATAAATCCAAATATGGAAAGGTGTTAGGTCCATTGATAAAATATGACGAAATGATACCTAAAAGCATTGATTTTTTGTTGGACTTGACAGAAGCGCAAAAGGCAGCGTTTGATTCGGCAAATGTATTAAACGACGCATGGATTCAATCAACAGGATATGTAATAAGTGGTTCAACGACGTCATCTGAGTTATTAACACCATATTCATTATTGAATTTTTTGCCAATGCCATACGATATCAATTCAAACATGATCGACGATTACTATCAAATAAGAGAAGCGTCATTTACAAAGTCGTTGGTTATGAATTTAAACGGTGAAATGGTTCGATCTATACGTGTATTGTTTGAATATTATGATAGAGTTGATGACAAATACATTAACTATATACCAACAACACCAACATCAGTTCTTTATAATTATTATTCTAAGATAGGTTTAATATTTAGTTCTGGCACAAGCGAAAGATTTCAATATGAAGTCTCGAATATTTCAAAAGAAGTATGGAAGAAGCAGGATTATTATATATTGGATGAAAATGGGAACGATGGTTATATAAATGCGAATCCAGTAACTCTTGTGAATACTGATAGCGGAGGAATGACATTAACAGTTCGATATAATAATCATTCTTTTGCGAAGAACGATCCCTTATATATTACAGGGTTTGAAGATGATGAAATAACGATGATTGATCGTTACTCGGGGTATTATACAATAAAAGAAGTGATTGATAAAGATCGTTTTCAATTATATGTCCCTTATATTTTTCCGACGAAGGATTTAGATCATATTTTGATTACGAGTAATTATCACGGGTATCGTCCAGAGCAGAGAAACGTAGATGCGTATGGTAAAATACAAGGATTCGTATCATTGGACGATGATTTATATGTATTAATCGTGAATGATCGATTTTCGGCGGTAAACAACACGAGTGGAATAGAGAATATTTTAGCAAAGATTAATTTAACAGGTGCGCCAGGATGTATATTGTATAATACATTTGTAACAAATTTAGTATTGTTTGAGGATGAATTATATAATAAATTGGATACGATTCGTTTGAGGGTGATTAAACCAGGCGGAGAAGTGTTTGAAATGAACAAGGAAGATTATAGCATAACATTGGAAGTGATTGAGTATGTTGATAAGTTGCCAGACACAGGAATAAATTCAAGGCGCGGCGGGAATGATTATAATACACTTTCGTTAAACCCCAATTAACCGAATAAATGAAATCACAGTTGATATAAGGGACAGTATTCGAGATGGATGATATGAATGGGAATGACGTAGATTTGTTAGAAACAAATGCGTTCATCCATGATTTTTCGATGGATATACGAGAGATCGATCGAGGTGGATATCCCAGCGTTGAATCAAAGGGTCAGTTTCGAGAACAATACACCCAGAAACTGATTCGCGAAGGGACGTTTGATAATCGCGCATTTGAATATGTTAATCCGTCGACGGACACGACAGTTATATTTGATCTGTCTACATTAACAAAAGAAAACACAACACTTCCTCAGCAAACACAGGATACTTTATCAGAGCGATATGTGATGCCGAGCAAGACGGTAATAAACATAGACAGTCGAGATCGAGATAAGCGTAAATGGAAATACCCGAATGAATACGAAATCAAATTTAAGCGTCCATTTCGAAACATTAAAAGGATACAATTGATTAGCACAGAGATTCCTAATACAGAACAGACGATTCGCGCATATCCAAAGAGCGTTCAGAATAATATGATACGATGGCAAAACAAGGAGGATGGATATGGATTTATATATTGTATTTATGTGATGGCAAAGCCACTGGCATCAGGAGTTTCTGCGAATACGATGATATTAGAATGTTTTGTGAAATCGATGAATTATTCTGATTTACGAGATCGTTTTATTGATACAAACAATCCGACTCCATCAAGGATTATGATTCAAAATTGTATTATTAAAGACCGCTTTGGAAATCAATGGGATATTTCAGAAATCAACAAGAATGGTCCATTTTTTGATATTAATTATATATCAGGTACGGAAACAACATTACAATCGTTTCAGATAATTTTAGATCTGAGTGACTACATCGCGAATCATCCAGAGTATTCCGGAATGATTGATACTTTTGCGTATTCATTAAATCAGATATCTCCAGGAAATGCGAAGCCAAGTGATAAAGGAATATATACATTTCCAACAATAATAGATCCAAACATCGATGTAAACGTGATAGCAAATTATTTTGGTTTTTATGATAATGGTGTATTGAGTCCAACCGGTTTTACGGTAGAAGATTTGTCGATATCAGTTTATGGCGATTTTTACATTGTAAATGAAGAAAACAATAGTTTTAGTCGAAAGACATATGAAGCCGGTGTGATACCTGGAAATTATATGTCTTATACAATAAAAGACGCTTTAGATGCAGCAATGAATATAAAAACTATAAATGGGGATTATAATATTGTTGATTTTACATTAGAGATCGACAAAGATCAAACGAGTGGCAAATCGAGAAAACAGATGGATGTTAAGACAGGATATGGATTTACAAAGATGTCGCGAATGGTAGAATATTCATTAAGTTTTAAACGACGTAGAAACACGATAACAGATTTTATAATCATAAAATCGAAAAACAATCGTTTAAGAAATGGTCAGATGATAAACATATCGAAGGGTTATTTGGCTCAATATGGAATTCCAAATTCTGTTTTAAATAAGGATCATTACGTAGAACTTTTATATAAATATCACAAAGGAAATGGTAGATCGCCTACCTATATGTCGAGTGATAAAAAATATATACGATTGGTGCGAAATGATGAATATGAATTGCCAGAAATATCGATTGATGATATTGATTTTGGAAATCAATTAACTCCGTTTCACGAGAATTATTATTTAATTCGGACAGACGGACACGTGTCGAATGATTATTATGGTATAAAATCGAATGGGAAACCGTATATTTCACCGATTGGAACTGTTGATATGGAGATGTATTCATCTAGACCTTATAAATTTATATTTTCCGGGAACGACACGATATCGGAGAGGATTGGATACAGACGAATAGATGGTTATGATCGTTTGTCAAAGGATATTGCGGAAATTGTTGATTATCGTTATCGTTCATCGTATGCGATTG